>VOFE01002295.1_pt1 | contig 156544 bp, 188 predicted proteins | sample 5384071 | NCBI WGS metagenome assembly VOFE01 (sample SAMN12384724, study PRJNA508395) | human gut metagenome | isolation source: healthy gut D | host: Homo sapiens
CCAATTACTTAATAAGAACCACCTTTTTCGTGAAAATTGGGCATAATGACGGCAGAAATCGTTGAATTTCAGAGGATATTGACAGTTTTAAAATTGACATGACTGTGAAAAAACGTTAAAATTATACTAACTTTCAACGCGCGGTTGAGAGGACGAAAATTTCAAACCGGCAGCAGGGTACCCCTTATCGTGCTTGTTACACAAGCACGATAACAAGTCTTAATGACCGGGACTTTCGTGTTTCCGTCCGCGCCCGCCTCGACATGAATGAGGTGCAATTTGCATCAGGCCGGTGCCGGACCGCGGACCTGGACCGGACGGCCGGACGCCCCAGCGCAGGTTATGCTATGTACGATCCGCGTGACGGAATCGTTGACATAGGAAATTTTAAGGAGGTTTTCTCGTATGAAGAAGACAATTGCTCTGTTTTTGGCAATCGTCCTGATCGTTTCGATGTTCGCCGGCTGTTCCAACAATACGCCCGACGACGCGGATGACAACGCGAAAGATCCCGTTGTTGATAACGACCAGCCTGACGATTCCAATACCCCCGACGAGCCTGATACCCCTGACGTGCCTGACACGTATACCTATCAGGATTCCGTCGGCCAGCTTTCTACGAACTGGAACCCGCACACCTACCAGACGACCGACGAAGCTTATCCGTATGACCACGGTTACATCGGCGGCGGGCTTTACGAGTTCGTGTTTAACGACGAGCTGCACCCGGTCGAGGGAAAGACCCTTTCACTACCTATAAGATCATCCCGTCTATGGCCGCTTCCGAGCCTGTCGACGTGACGGAGCAGGTCAAGGCCGAGCATCCGGAGTTCAATATCCCGGAATCCGCGACCTCCGGCTATGCCTACACCATCGACCTGAACCCGAATAACTGCTGGGCGGACGGTACGCCGATCAACGCGGATACCTATGTCTACTCCATGAAGCAGGTTTTGAACCCGAAGCTTCTGAACTACCGCGCGGCCGACTATTACGCCCAGGACTTCAGCATCGCCGGCGCTGAGGCGTACGCAAACGGCGGCAGCACGGCCTGGACGGATTCGCTGGGCGCCTATGCGCTCGCCGACCTCACGAAGGGCGAGGACGGCAACTACTATACCGCGGACGGCCTGTCCGTTGGCATCGCGCTCAACGTCGCGCTCGACTGGCTGGGCGGCGAAACGATGAAAGCCTATATCGAGAATTACGGTGAAGAGTACTTTGACGTCACCAACTGGGAGACCCTGGTCGGCATGATGGACAAAAAGGGCGTTGTTCCGCTGAACGACGAGACCTGGCCCTCTTTACGCCGGTTACCACCGCGAATGAAAATTGGGGCGAGACCGAGGACGACCTGCCGAACTACTTCGTTACTGGCAAGGCTTATCCGGAGGTCGAGTATGACGGCACCGTTGGCCTTTTTATAAGACCGGCGACTACCAGATCACCCTGGTCCTTTCAAAGTCCCTCTCCGGCTTCTATCTCCTTTATAACCTCTCCATGACCAGCTGGATTGTTTATGAAGACCTTTACGAGTCCTGCCTTTCCGAGTCCAACGGCGTCTGGTCCAGCACCTACGGCACCAGCGTTGAAACGACCATGTGCTACGGCCCGTATAAGATTACCGAGTACCAGACCGACAAGTACATGAAGTTTGAGAAGAACGACAAGTGGTTGGCTGGACCGACGGTCAGCATCAGTATGTCGACCCGAACGACGGCCAGACCTACGACATGTACCAGACCGACGTGATCGAGTGCGAAGTGGTTGCCGAAGCCGCCACGCAGAAGCTGATGTTCTTAAAGGGCGAGCTGATGACCTACGGCCTCCAGGCCGAGGACTTCGCAACCTACCGCAACAGCGATTACGCCTATTCCACCCCGGACGAAACCATTTACTTCCTGATCCTCAATGGCTACAAGGATGCGATCAGTGGCCGTGAGGCCGCCGCGGACTTCGATACCGCAACGACCGACCTCCAGACCATGACGCTGACCTCCTTCCGCAAGGCTGTCGCCGTTACTTACGACAAGGAGCTCTTCGCGAGCACCGTTTCCCCGGCGCGCTCCGGCGGCTACGGCATCATCGGTACCGCGTACGTCTATGACCCGGATACCGGCTCCATGTACCGCGACACCGAGCAGGCGAAACAGGTTCTGTGCGACTTCTACTCCGTGGACGTCTCCCAGTACGCAAGCCTTGACGAGGCCGTTGACTCCATCACAGGTTACGATCCTGAGACCGCGAAAGAGCTTTACACCGAGGCCTTCAACGAGGCGATCGAGGCCGGTTATATCACCGACGCCGACGGCGACGGCATCTCCGACCAGACTGTCCAGATCGAGTACGCGCCTCTGCGGACTCCGACTTCATGACCAAGACCGTTGACTACCTCAACGAGAAAATGGCGGAAGTGACCGCCGGCACGCCGTTTGACGGCAAATCAAGTTCGTCAAGTCCGCGCCTTACGGCAACGACTGGTCCAACAAGATCAAGCAGGGCCTCTCCGACACCGTCCTGGCGGGCTGGTCCGGTTCCAGACTGAACCCGTTCTCCTGACGAACCTCTATGTCGACCCGAGCTACCAGTACGACGGCGCATGGTTCAACGCTTCCGCGGTTTCCATGACCCTGAATATCGAGGGCACGGATATCACCATGAACCTGAAGCAGTGGTCCGACGCGCTCAACGGCACGACCGTGACGGTGGACGGCACGGAGTATAACTTCGGCGACGGCGTTGTGGACGTCGATACCCGTCTGACGATTCTGGCCGCGATCGAAGGCCAGATCCTGCAAACCTACAACTATCTGCCGATGCTTCAGAACGCCAGCGTGGCGCTTCTGTCCCAGCAGGTCTACTACGTGGTTGAGGAGTATAACCCGATCCTTAAGCGCGGCGACCTGGTCTACATGAGATACAACTACAGCGACGCCGAGTGGGCTGACTATGTTGCCGAAAACGGCGGCGAGCTCCAGTACTAAAAGGTTTCGCGTTCCGGCGGGCTTCCTTTGGGGGCGCCTGCATGACACCAATGGCAAACACTGTTGCCGGGAAACCTTTGCCCCGGCAACAGTGTCGTATCTTATTTTCTCACAGCGTCATATGGGTGATGCGCCAATCGCGTGTGAGAGAGAATAACTCACAGGGAGGATACCTATGGCCAAATATGTCACACAAAGAGTCTTGCTCATGCTGATGACGCTGCTCATTATCACCTGCATATGCTTTGTCCTGATCCGGATGCCTCCGGCGGAACTGCCGCTGAACGATATCCATACGCAGGTTATCGAGGCGCGCCGTGAAGCGCAAGGCTACAACAAGCCCTATATGGTGCAGTTCGGCATTTTCTTAAAGAACGTCGTTACCAGATGGGACTGGGGTGTCAGCGATAAGCTGTATTTTGGCTCGGATGTTGCCGCTAAATTTGCCGAAAAGCTCCCTGCGACCGTATTTGTCAACCTTTACTCCATCTTGTTCAGCATCCCGCTCGGCATTGCGCTCGGCATCTTTGCCGCGCTGAAAAAGAATACCTGGGTCGATTACTCGATCTCCACCCTGACAATGGTGGTCATTTCCGTGCCGAGCTTTGTCTTTGCGTTCCTGATCCAGTATTTCCTCTCCTATAAGCTCGGCTGGTTCCCTTCCTGATGAAGGAGGGTACGAACTATTTCTCGTGGAGCATGTTCGTCAGTATGCTCCCCCCGCGGTCCTGTCGCTCTCCTTTGGCGTCATCGCCAGCTTCACGCACGACGCGCGGAGCTTACCGAGGTGCTGACCAGTGAATTTATGCTTCTTGCCCGTACAAAGGGCCTGACAAAAACACAGGCGACGGTCCGTCACGCGCTCAAGAACTGTATGGTCGTCGCTGCCGGCGATCCTCGGCGAGTTTGTCGGCATCATGTCCGGCTCGCTGGTCATTGAAAAGATTTTTGCCATACCCGGCGTCGGCGGGCTCTCCTTAAACGCGATCAATGGCCGGGATTATCCGATTTTCATCATGGTTTCGTGCTTCTATACCGCGATTACCTTATTAGCAGGCATCGTGATCGATATCAGCTACGGCTTTATTGATCCGCGTATCAGAATGGGGTCGAAGAAATGAGCGTACAGAATATACAGAACCACACCGAATATGAACATATCCCAGCGGAAAAGTTTGATTTTATCCAGCTGGATTCCAATATACACGATAAAAGCTCGAGACGAAGTCCCGCGGCTATTTTGCCGACGCGTTCCTCCGCTTTAAGAAGAACAAATCCTCCCTGGTCGCGGCGATTATTATACTGTTCCTTCTGCTTTTTTCGCAATTGTTTCGCCGATAATCTCCCCTTACACCATCAACGATAAGGACAAGGTCTATAACAGTTTCCCGCCTTACGTCCCCTCCATCGCGGAGAAGGGCTGGGGATTTTGGACGGCGCCATTACCCGCGGCAGCCAGAACGACCTCCTACCTCTACTGGCAGGGCATCGCCAAAGAGACCGGCATGGACCCGCTGCTCGGCATAGTGGACGTCAGCACGACGTATGTCAAGCACCGCGGCCAGATGAAGGAAAACCACACCTACACGCTTTCAATCAACCGCTATTTTGAGACGGGCATTGTGTACCGCGTCATGAAGCTTTCGGAGTTTGAGAAGATTCAGGCTTGGCAGAACGAGACGGGCATTCAGGTGATCTATCCGTACGTGGAGTCGAAGGATATCAGCGGCATCACGGACAACCCGAACATCTGGTATCAGGTCTCGGACGCGAAGGGTACGCCGGTGCTCGACGCGGACGGGAACTTCATCCCGGCCTATTCGACGAACCAGGCGATAGAAGGCGCGCCGTATGACAGCATCCGCGTCGAAGGGGACGACGGCAGCTATATTTACAGTGCGAAAAAGGCCGGTTCCGTCCAGGCCCGCATCTGCTATTATAACTATTATATTTACTTAAACGGCCGCGAGCCGACCTACGTTTTTCGGCACCAATTCCATGGGCCAGGATCTCTTTTCCGCCATCGGGATCGGCGCGCTTCTCGATCGTCTTTGCAATCCTCGTCTCCGCGATCAACCTGACGATCGGCGCGATTTACGGCGCGATCCAGGGCTATTACGGCGGCCGTATCGACCTGGCGATGGACCGTTTCGCGGACGTGCTCTCAGGCGTGCCGTTTATCGTGTGCGCGACGCTGTTCCAGCTTCACCTGTCGCAGAAGGTGGGGTTGTGCCGTCCTTCCTCTTTGCGTTTGTGCTGACGGGATGGATCGGCATGTCGGCGCTTACAAGAAAGCAGTTTTACCGCTTTAAAGGGCAGGAATTCGTGCTCGCCGCGCGCACGCTCGGCGCGTCCGACCGCCGCCTGATGTTCAAGCACATCTTCCCCAACGCACTCGGCACGATTATCACGAGCTGCGCGCTCATCATTCCGAGCGTCATCAGCTCGGAGACACAGTTGACGTATCTCGGCATCATCAATTTGCAGGAGTTTGCCGGTACCAGTATCGGCACGCTGATGAGCCAGGGACAGGTCGCCATGACGACCGCGCCCCACGGCATGTTCTTCCCTTCGATCTTTGTGTCGCTGCTCCTGATCTCGTTCAATCTGTTCGGCAACGGCCTGCGCGATGCGTTCAACCCGTCAACGAGAGGAGTGGATGACTAAACATGGAGACAAAGTTACAGGTTAGAGACTTGCGGATATCCTTCCGTACCACAAACGGAAGGTGCAGGCCGTGCGCGGCATCAATTTCGACGTTGCAAAGGGCGAAACGCTGGCCATCGTCGGCGAGTCCGGCTCCGGCAAATCGGTCACATCCAAGGCCATTTGGGCATCCAGGCCGGCAACGCCATCACGGAGGCCGGCGAGATCATCTACGACGGCCGCGACCTGTTAAAGATCTCTGAGGACGAGTTCCACAAGATCCGCGGCGACAAGATTGCGATGATCTTCCAGGACCCGATGTCGAGCCTGAACCCCATTGTCAAGATCGGCCGCCAGCTCACGGAGGCCATGCTCCTCAAAGGGTAAGGCCCGCCAGCGCGAGAGCCGCGAGACGTTCAACACGTATCTTGCGAACCTGAACCGGCGCATGATCGCGGCGCTTGCTGGTTCCGACAAGGCGAAGGCGGACGAGCTGAGCGCAAAGTGTAAGAAATTCGACAAATTTGAGTTCCGGCATATCGAATTGGAGGCTGCCTACAACGCCGCGCACGAGGCGGCGGTCGAGGCGGTTGAGGATATCAAAGTCCTGGCGTTTGAGCTTGAAAAAAACGCCGCGAAGGACGCCGCGTACCGCGTAAAGAGCGTTGCGAAGCTCGCGCGCGCGTCGGTGCATGAGTACGTTGTCAAAGAGGACGCCGCGCGCCTGACGGCGCTGGCCGCGTCCTTGCAGGGACAGCTGGCCGCAGGCAGGAAAACCGGCGATTACAGCGCGGTCGTCGCCTCGCTGAAGGAAATTGGAGAGCTGCTTGAAAAAGCGGCGTCCCTGCCCGCGCCGGACTTTTTCCGCATGGGCTACTACCTGGAGTTTTCCGGCAAGCCGCTGCCCCAGATGCCGGTGGAGGAGCTCAATGCGTTTTTGGGCGAGTATCTCGACCGGGAGTTCATGCGCGATTTTATCGCGGACGCGCGCCGGGGTTGATGTATGCCGCGGACGTTTCCTACCGCAATATGGAGGAGGCTGTCCGTGTCCTGCGCGAAAAACCTGCCGGTTTTTGAGAAAGAGAAGCTTGACCACGCCGCGTGCAATCATGCGCAGAAGCTGCTTTCGGAAAAGGTCCGGGCGACGATCGACGACCTCGCGGTCGTAAAAAGGACAGCCTGAGCTACACCTTCTCCGCGAGCCTTGCCGGCGAGATCGACCGTTATTTCTCGTCGATCGGCAAAAATATGAAGGCCGAACGCAAATACCGCAGAAGCAAGGCAAAATACGACCGGCTGTCGAAAAGCGGCAAAGCCCCGGGCTGGACGCTTGCCGCGGCGGCCGTTACCGATCTGGAGCTTGTCAAGAACAACATTTGCCATTTGATAACACGTCAGATTGCGCATTATGAGCAGATGCTCTCCGACCGGGAAAGCCGGGACTATGACCGGGAGACGGTCGCGCTCATCGACTACCTGAAAGAAAACGCGACGGGCGTCGTCGCAAAGGTTACAAAGCGGATCGCCAAGGCCCGCGCCATAAAGCTGATGGAGGAGGTCGGCATTGCCGAGCCGCGCAAACGGTATAACCAGTATCCCTTCGAGTTCTCCGGCGGTATGCGCCAGAGAATCGTGATTGCCATCGCCCTTGCGGCGAACCCGGACATCCTGATCTGCGACGAGCCGACGACCGCGCTCGATGTGACGATCCAGTCGCAGATTTTGGAGCTCATCAACCGGCTGAAGCGGGAGCGCCAGCTCTCCGTTATCTTTATCACGCACGACCTTGGCGTCGTGGCCAATATGGCGGACCGCGTCGCCGTCATGTACGCGGGCAAAATTGTGGAGTACGGCACGTCGGAGGATGTGTTCTACCGTGCGGCGCACCCGTACACCTGGGCGCTTTTGTCCTCCATGCCGGATCTTGACACCAATGAGAAGCTGGAGGCGATCCCCGGCACGCCGCCGAACATGATCTACCCGCCGGTGGGCGATGCGTTCGCGGCGCGTAACAAGTACGCCATGCAGATCGACTTTGAGCGCCAGCCCCCGATGTTCCGAATCAGTGATACGCACTATGCGGCGACCTGGCTTTTGCATCCCGATGCGCCGAAGGTCGATCCGCCGAAGATCGTGCTGGACAGGATCGCCAGAATGAAGAGTAAAAGAGGGGTGGAAGATGCGGAATAATCAGGAAACGTTACTCAAGGTAGAGCATCTCTGCCAGTATTTTTTAAGATGGAAGGCGGCGAACTCAAGGCCGTCGACGACGTGAACTTCGAGATCAAGGAGGGCGAGGTGTTCGGCCTCGTCGTGGGAGTCCGGCTGCGGCAAAACGACGACCGGACGCTCCATTATCAAGCTGTATAACATCACCTCCGGCAACGTCTATTTCAAGGGTATCCGTATCGCGGCGGGAAAGCGTTCCTATCTCGAAGCGATCAGGCAGGCGCGCGCGGACTGCAAGGCAAAAGCTTGCGGCACTTGACGCACAGGTCAAGTCCGGCGCCATGACGAAGGCCGCGCGCGACGCGGCTGCCGCCGAGGCGAAAACCGCGCTGGAACAAAGGTCGCAGCGCAGCGCAAGGCGCTTGGGAGGCCACTGAGGACCAGAAGGACTGTGATAAAAAAATACGCGGCCGCGCAGATCAAAACGTACCGCGAGGCGTATGAGCCGCGGATCGCGTCGGCCTCCGGCGCGGAGAAAGCGCGTCTTAGCCGGGAGTACCGGGAAAAGCTGCGCCGTGCGAAAAAGACAAAGCTCGTCACACAGATTCAGATGATTTTCCAGGACCCGATCGCGTCTTTGAATCCCCGCATGACGGTCCGCGAAATCATTGCGGAGGGGCTTATCATCCAGGGCGAGCGCAACCAGAAGGTCATTGATGAAAAGGTCTATGAGATGCTGGAGCTCGTCGGCCTCGTCCGCGAGCACGCGGACCGCTACCCACACGAGTTTTCCGGCGGCCAGCGCCAGAGGATCGGCGTCGCGCGCGCCATTATCATGAATCCCGACCTCATCATCGCGGACGAGGCCGGTTTCCGCGCTGGATGTTTCCATCCAGGCGCAGGTCATCAACCTGTTAAACGACCTCAGGCACCGCTTTGGCCTGACGATCCTCTTTATCGCGCACGATCTGTCGGTCGTGAAGTATTTCTCCGACCGCATCGGCGTGATGTACTATGGCAAGATGGTCGAACTGGCGTCCTCAGACGAGCTGTTCCGCAACCCGCTGCATCCGTATACGAAATCGCTGCTGTCCGCGATCCCGCTTCCCGACCCGATTTATGAGAAGACGAGGAAGAGGATCGTGTATAATCCGCTGGTGGAGCACGATTACACGGTCGATAAGCCCGCGTTCCGCGAGGTCACGCCCGGGCATTTCGTCCAGTGCAACGACGCGGAGTATGAGAAGTACTGCCGCCAGGTCAAGGTTTGATGAAGGGTAAGTACCGGGCGTTTTTGATCCCGTTTGCCGCGGGCGCGGTGATTTCCGCGGCCGTTTTCTTCCTGAGCGGCACGGACGGGCGACGCACTGCGCATCTCCTGTGCGACGCGTTTTTCGTCGCCGGCGTGCTCGTCACGGGCTTTGGAGGGCTTCATTTTGCCGGCAACCAGGGCCTTTTCGATATCATAAGCTACAGCGTGCGGCTGGTTTTTCATATCCATTGGCCGTGGACGGCCCGCGCACCGCGGTGGAGGGAAGGAGTCCTTTGCCGACTATAAAGAGCGAAAACGCACTTCGCGCAAGTCGTCCGCGGGGACGCTGCTGGCGGGCGCCGTGTATCTTGCGCTTGCAGCAGTCATGCTGCTTGTGTACAAGCTGACGTAATTTTGTGACCGCCGGGACGGCTCGTATTGGCCGGGTCCCGGCGGTTTTATATGGCAGTAGGTAGATGGACGGGCTACATCCGTGCTTCCCTTTGTACCGGAAACAAGGAGAATTTCCATAAGCCGTCAGGACGCCGTGCGTTTCCGCCGATGGACTGCGGAAAGAACAGGCCTTTTCCCCTCTGGCCACATAAAAATCCCCCTGCGTATGGTTCGTAAAAACTGTACGCAGGGGGATTCTCTATGGCGGTTCCCGCAACGAAAGCGGGGTTGTATGCAAAGTTAGTCGTCCTGGCGGCGCGTTACTTTGCGTAGCTCACGGCCCGCGTTTCACGCATTACGCTGACCTTGATCTGGCCGGGGTACTCGAGTTCGGACTCGATCTTCTTGGCAAGATCGTGGGCAAGCAGGACGATGCTGTCGTCGTTTACTTCCTCAGGATTGACCATGATACGGATCTCACGGCCCGCCTGAATCGCATAAGACTTTTCAACGCCGGGGAATTCATTGGCAATGGCCTCGAGCTTTTCAAGGCGCTTGATATACGCCTCGAGGTTCTCGCGCCGTGCGCCGGGACGCGCCGCCGAAATGGCGTCCGCCGCCTGCACGATACAGGCGACCGCGGTCTCAGGCTCCACGTCGCCGTGGTGCGCCTGGATCGCATGGATCACTTCGCGGTTCTCGCGGTACTTGCGCGCAAGGTCTACGCCGATCTGCACATGGGAGCCCTCGGTCTCGTGATCGACGGCCTTACCGATATCGTGCAGAAGGCCGGCGCGCTTGGCAAGCGTGATGTCAAGCCCCAGCTCCCGCGGCAAGAATACCGGAAACGTGCGAAACTTCGATGGAGTGCTGTAAGACGTTCTGGCCGTAGCTTGTACGGTAATGCATACGCCCAAGCAGGCGGACAAGCTCGGGATGGAGGCCCTGCACGCCTGTCTCGAACACGGCGCGCTCGCCCTCGCTTTTGATAATGGCGTCCACTTCGCGGCGGGACTTCTCGATCATTTCCTCAATGCGCGCGGGATGGATGCGCCCATCGATGATGAGCTTTTTCAAGCGTCAGGCGCGCAATCTCGCGGCGCACCGGGTCGAAGCTTGAAAGCGTAATGGCCTCGGGCGTGTCGTCGATGATGAGGTCGACGCCCGTCATGGTCTCAAAGGGTGCGGATGTTGCGGCCCTCGCGGCCGATGATGCGGCCCTTCATTTCATCGTTGGGCAGCGGGACGACGCTGATCGCGGCCTCCGAGACGTGGTCGGCGGCGCATTTCTGGATGGCCAGCGAGATGTACTCGCGCGCCTTGCGCTCGGCGTTTTCCTTCAGCTCCTGGTCGATCTCCCGGATTTTGACGGCGGCCTCGTGGCGCGCGTCGGATTCGATCATACGGATGAGGTACTCTTTAGCCTCTTCGGCGGTGAACCCGGAAACCTTTTCGAGCATTTCAAGTTCGCTCTGCTTGATCCCGCGGATCTCGTCGTTCATTTCCTCGGCTTCTTTTTATCTTACGGTTAAGGGTCTCCTCTTTTTTCTCTGCGGCGTCGTGCTTTCTCTCTAAACTCTCTTCCTTCTGCTGCAGACGGCGCTCCTGCTTGGAGAGCTCGCTCCTGCGTTCCCTGATTTCCTTTTCCAGCTCGGTGCGGTTTTTCTGAATTTCCTCGCGCGCTTCCACAACGGCTTCGCGCTTTTTTTGCTCAGCCTGCTTAATCGCGGCGGCGACGATCTGACGGGCCTCTTCTTCGGCCCCGCCGATCTTCTGCTCTGCGATCTTGCGGCGGTGTTCCATACCGATATTGAAAGCGACTATCGCTGCGACAGCCGCGAGTATCAACATGCCGACAATGGTCAGTATGAGTGCAAGTATACTTACGATACCGATCTCCTCCTTTATTCAATTGATGTATGCGCCGCCTGCTGCGGCGGCAATGAATGAAAAATTATTAAAAGGAAAGTTAGAAAAGAGTGATATGCAGTTAAAAATATAGAGGTATGGCCAATTGTACCTTTTACTATTTTAACCCCGCGGAGGTTGCTTGTCAAGTGAATAAAGCGCGAAAGGAGGCCGAAAATTTACATTTTTAAACTGTTATCCGGCAACATGCATAATTTAGCCCGGTATGCAGAAACTATCCCCGGAGGACGAGGAGTATGAGATCAGAGAAAAGACCCGCGCATATCCGCCGCGTTTACGCGCCGCAGGGAGAGAGCATTGAACGGCTTGTCGTGCGGTATCTGGCGTCACGGGACGGCGGACGGTAATGGGAAAGCGCGGAAAGAAAAAGAGCGGCGCGGAGGCAAGCTTCCGTGCCGCTTTGTACATCAGGCTCTCCCGCGAGGACGGCGACCGCGAGGAGAGCGACAGCGTGGCGAACCAGCGCGCCCTTTTGACGGAGTACGCGCGCGCGGACGACACGATCGAGAACTTCGAGCTTTTTATCGACGACGGGTATTCCTGGCACGGGTTTTGATCGCCCGGCCTTCCGGCGGATGCTGGAGGCGCTGCGCGGCGGCTTAACTGCGTGGTGGTGAAGGACCTGTCGCGTTTCGGCAGAAACTACATCGACACCGGGCGCTATCTCGAGCAGGAGTTCCCGCTTTTGGGCGTGCGGTTCATCTCCCTCGGCGACGACATCGACAGCTGGGCGCGCCCGGCGCAGTCGAACACGATCCTGGTGCCCTTTAAAAACCTCATTAACGACGAGTATAGCCGCGACATCTCTCAGAAAATCCGCGCGGCGCTCGACTCCAAACGCCGGCGGGGAATACATCGGCTCGCACCCGCCCTACGGCTACCGGCGCGCGGAGGACGACCGCACCCGCCTGGCCGTGGACCCCGCCGCGGCGGACGTGGTGCGGCGCATTTTTCGGGACTTTCTCGCGGACGCTCAAAGTCCGCCATCGCCCGCGCCTTAAACGCCGAGGGCGTGCCGTCGCCCGCTGCGTACCGCTCGGGCGGCGCGGGGCTGTGGAGTTATTCGTCCGTCGACCACATCCTGCGCAACCCCGTCTACCGGGGCGACCTCGTGCAGGGACGGTATGGGAACGTCAGCTATAAAATCCAGAAAACGCGCCGCCGACCGGAGGAGCGCTGGTTTGTGGCGCGCGGGACGCACGAGCCGCTCGTCGAGCCCGCGGACTTCGACCGGGCGCAGGGCCTGATGGAGACGGACGCGCGCGCGGACGCCGAAAGCGGCGAGGTACATCCGCTCGCGGGCCTTGTGCGCTGCGCCGAGTGCGGGCGCGCGCTCGCGGCGGCGCGTGCGTCACGCCTATGGGGTGTACGAATACTACATTTGTCCGACTTACAAGCAGTCGCACGAGGCCTGCACGCCGCATTCCGTGCGTGTGGACGCCGTCGAGCGCGAGGTACTGTCCGCGATCCGAGACGAAATCCGCGCGGCGGTGGACTTTTCGCGCGTCGCGGCGGAGCTCAAAACCGTACACCGCGAAAAGAGCAGCCTTTCCGCGCTCGAGCGCTCGCTTTCGCGCGTGATGGAGCTAAAACGCGGGATTTACGGCGACTGGAAGGACGGCGAGCTGACGCGCGAGGAGTACCTCTCGTTTAAAGAGGGGTACGACCGGCAGGAGACGGAGCTGCGGCGGCAAATTGAGGCCGAAAAAACGCGCGCCGCGTCCGGCGGCGGGGGAGAGTGGGCGAAGCTTGCCGCGCTCGGCTGTCCGGAGACGCTCGAACGCGGCCTGGCCGCGGCGCTCGTGCGGCGGGTGCTCGTCCATGCGGACGGGTCGCTCACGATTGAGTTCCGGTTTGCCCGGGAGGACGCGTAACGCGCGCAGGCGGCCCGTCGCGCGGCCGCTTTGTAGGCGGGAGAGCAGAAATAGGGGGAGACTCACGCGCGTCCGGCGGCGTGAAGTCATAGAAAACGGTTGAGCGACGGCTTGCGTTGATCTTTAGGTATTATCGGTAAGCTTTCAAAACGCACGGGACTTTTTGCTTGCATCACGTACCTTTAAGGTTCGGACGGACAGTAGCCGTTCAAACGCAGGCTCCTATTGACAGAAAGCGTTCTGTTGGCGGCTTGCCTCGCTCGATCCCTGTAGCGGAAAGAATTACGGTGCGACTCCTCCGACGGAGCGAATGGTTTCCGTAACCAAGAAAAAGCGCCGGAGATTCACCCGGCGCTTTCACACGCACTGCTGGAACGTTTCCGTCCGCGTACTACCCGATGGCCGGCAGCTTTTTTACACGCGGCTTTGTGTCCGACGTGCACTACATCTCTATCGGAATAAGCCGGTCTTATTGGCAATCAACCCGTACAGCCGGACGTGCCAGCGAGGCCTGCCGCGCGGTACGCCCGTTCCGCGAAAATTATTGGTCAATCTTTTCGTAAAACCGGGATCGAACCTGCGAAAGCTCGCTGGGTACGATATCTCCACTAGACTGAGCCGGGCTTATTGGACGATCACTCGTATAACCGGGATAGGGCCAGCGAATTCCGCCGCACGATATACCCGTCCCGCGGGGCTTATTGTCCGAACATCCTATATAATCGGGATCGAACCTGCGAAAGCCCGCTGGGCACGACATCCTCACTAGACTGAGCCGGGCTTATTGGTCGATCATCCCGTGCAGCCAGGACAGGGCCTGCGAAAGCCCGCCGACTTCGTCGATCAGCCCCTCCGCGACGGCCTTTTCCCCGTCGAGCACGGTGCCGACGTCCGTGGTCAGCTCGCCGGTGTTAAGCATGAACCCGCGCAGGCGCTCGTCCGAAATGCGGGAGTTCGCCGTGATAAAGCGGATGATCCGCTCCTGAATGCGCACGAAGTTTTCAAACGTCTGCGGCGCGCCGACGACGAGCCCCGAGAAACGCACGGATGGATCGTCATGGTGGCCGAGGGCACGATGAACGACCGCTGCGCCGCGACCGCCAGCGGCACGCCGATGGAGTGCCCGCCGCCCAGTACCAGCGACGCCGTGGGCGTTTTCATGCTGGCGAGCAGCTCCGCAATGGCGAGCCCCGCCTCCACGTCCCCGCCGATGGTGTTTAAGAGCAGCAAAAGACCGCGGATCTCCGGGCTCTCCTCAATCGCCGCGAGCTGCGGGATCATGTGCTCGTATTTCGTCGCCTTCGTCTGGTTCGGCAGCGTCGTGTGGCCCTCGATCTGCCCGATGACCGTCATGCAGTGGATCAGTCCGCGCCCGCTATCGACCGTGACCGCGCCATCCTGATGGTCCTGCGCGTTTTTTTCCTGCTCGGGAGCCTCTCTCTCCTCGTTTTCACCGTGATAATACGCCATAGTTCCCTCCTAGACCCAAGTACCATATGGGTTAGGATGCGCGTCGCGCGGCGGGATTATACGTCCAAAATGTCCGGTAGCTCCTCCCGCAGCCGCGCATAGGGCAGAAACGCCTCCGCGACGCCCTCGCGCTCGGCAGCCTCGAGTTTTTCGCGGATGGTGTAGGCGTCGTCGTAAAGGACGAAGTGCGTCATGCCGTCCGGCGCCTGGTAGGTAAAGTACTTTGCGGCCAGCTCGCGCGAATAGTAGCTCATGAGTCCCTCGTCCAGGAGCCGGGAGAGCCGCTCCTGCGTAATATTATCGCCGCGCCCCGCGGAGGGCAGCGTGAAGTCCACGCAGAGCGGGACGACTTCAAGCGCCATGCGCTCCTCGTAACGCCCCGCAGCTCGCGCAGGTAGAGCTCGAACGAACCGCCCGTCACCTCGCTGGACTCAAGCACTGTGACGCCGCCCGCGTCCAGCACGGGGTTTGTGTAAAGCCGCGCGCCGCGTTCCGCCAGACGCGGCGAGAGCGCCTCGATGAGACGCTCGGCCGCCGCCGTTCGTTCGTCGAAATCCAGATAAACGCCCTCGAACCCGTGCGCGCCGCACTCCGCCGTGACGGCGCCCGCGATTGCGCCGGTGTCCGCAAGCTGCGGCGCGCTGCCCATCACGGCCATGACGCCGCCCTGCACCGCGCCCAGCGCGTTGCTCTTCAAAAGGACGCCGGACGGCGAGAGCCGGTACGCCATATACATCAGCCGCAGGCCGAGACCGGCGCATTCCGCCGCCTCCGCCGCCGTTACCGCGAGTGTGATTCTGTCCGCCCTCATACGAAACCCTCTTTCCCTGTCATCCGGTTTGTGGTATAATCATACTGCTTGCGGCAATCCGCTTGCCGGTTTGCAAAACGGGGCGAGGCCCCTTTCATACCGTTTGCCTTATCTTTACGCGGAAACGATCGGATTTATGACGGGAGGTGGCGCTTTGGCGCACGGGTTTACGCCGGACCGGCGTGTGGCGGGCATCCGCGAGGTAACGCCCGCGTATCTGCACGGCATGGGCGCGCGCGGCGTCATCACAGACCTTGACAACACGTTGGCGCTGCCGGACGACCTCCGCCCGACGGCGGACGGCGCGGCGTGGCTTCAGGCGATGCGGTCGGCGGGCATCCCGGTTGTGGTCGTGTCAAATAACTCCCGCGCGCGCGTCGAGGCGTTCTGCCGGCCGCTCGGCGTGGACTTTGTACATAAAAGCGGCAAGCCGTTCGGTCGCGGCATCGGCCGCGCGGTGGAAAAGCTCGGCGTGCCGCGCGAGGCCGCGGTGCTCATCGGCGACCAGCTCTTCACGGACGTGCTCGCGGCGTCTTACCACCGCGTCATGTGTATCCTGACGGAGCCGGTTGTGATGGAAACAGGACTATTTTTCAGGTTCAAGCGCGCGCTGGAACGCGCGGTGGACAGGAAACGGAGGAATAAAGATGTTTGAGGAAAATTGCAGGGGGATCATTGAGGCGCTTGCGGGCGCGCCGTACGGCGCGGTGCTGCTCACGTCGCCGCAGAACCGGTTTTTACGCGACGGGCTTCCACTCGTCGGCGGGCGTGGCGCTCATTTCCCCGCGCCGCGCGGTGTTTGCCACCGACTTCCGCTATTTTGAGGACGCGGAGTCGAAGATCCGGGGCTTTGAACTTGTGATGTCTACAAATGAGCGCACGTACACCGACATTATCAACGACTTTTGCCGCGAGGAGGGCGTGGAAACGCTCGCTTTCGAGGACGACGCCATGAGTTATGCCGCGTACCGCGCGTATACCGAAAAAGCTCACGGCGCGACTAGTGCCCGAGGACGGGCTGATGGCGCGTCTGCGCCACCGCAAGCGCGCCTTTGAGCTCGACCGCATCGAGGCCGCGCAGCGGATCGCGGAGGGGGCGTTTGCAAAGATTCTGGAACGGATCAAGCCCGGCGTGCGCGAGTGCGACATTGCGGCGGAGCTTGACTACCAGATGCGCTTAGGCGGCGCGACGGGCTGTTCCTTTGACACCATCGTGGTGTCCGGCGAAAACGGCTCCCTTTGCCACGGCGTTCCGGGCGAGCGCACGGTCCGCGACGGCGACTTCATCACGATGGACTTCGGCGCGCTCTGGGGCGGCTACTGCTCCGATATGACGCGCACGGTGGCTGTCGGCCATGTTTCAGAAGAGCAGCGCAGGGTCTATGACACCGTCCTGCGCGCGCAGGAAGCCGGTATCGCGGCCGCGCACGCGGTATTGTCGGCGCGGAGCTCCATAAAGTCGCGGCGGACATCATCGCGGCGGCAGGGTACGGGCGAATATTTCGGCCACAGCCTGGGCCACAGCCTCGGCATCGACGTCCACGACGGTCTCGGCGCGCAGCCGACGAACCCGAACCCGCTGCCCGAGGGCGTGGTCGTGACAATCGAGCCGGGCATTTATATCCCGGGAAAATTCGGCGTGCGCATTGAGGATTTCGTTGTTTTGACGCCGGACGGATGCCGGAATTTCACCCGCGCGCCAAAAAGAGTTAATTATTCTCTGAGTTTGCCGCAATTCCGCATCTTTTTTTTGAAAATATTAGCATGATTCACAAATAAGCTTGTATGACCTTCCGCCGTATGGTATCTTTGTACCAAAGATACCATACGGTATTATTTTGAGAGGGGAATTATGATGTATCAGAACGATCAGTATTCCGTACTGCCCGATGGCAGCCAGTTTGCTTTCTGGGATATTGAGACGGAATTTAAAAGACATACTATGTCTCGAAGGCCGCAGGGGCCTCCGACGAGAACCCCGGCACGGCGGAAGCGCCGTTTGCCACGATTTCAAAAGGCTGCCGAGGTGCTCTGCGCCGGCGAGCGCGTCGTCATCGGCGGCGGCGTTTACGATGAGTTCGTGCGCCCGGTGCGCGGCGGCGATTGCCCGAAGAGCATGATCAGCTACGAGGCGGCGCCCGGCGAGCGCGTCGTCCTGACCGGCGCGAAGGAGTACAAAACGGCTTTACCGACCAGTGCGAGTACCGCACGATCGGCCTGGGCGTGTACTATAACTATACGACCGAGTACGACGAAAACGCAAAGTGCTGGCAGGGCTCCTTTGAGCGGGACGACTTTGACAAGATCAACCCGTTTGCCATGGTCAACTGCGCCAGCCAGCCCTTCGGCGGCTGCGAGTTCTGGTTTGAGTACCTGCCGCGCGAAAGGACTGGCAGCCCTTCTTTAAAGCGCCGCGGCCTGATTATGGTGGACGGCGAGCCGCTGCACCAGGTCAACTTCAGCCATCAGCTCTCCCAGGTGCCCGGCTCCTACTGGGTCGAGGACTCCGGCTACAAGTTCATTATCCGCTTAAAAGACGACGGCGATCCACGCGATCATAAAATTACCTATACCTGCCGCGACCAGCTCTTCTCCCCCGAAAAACGACGGTCTGGGCTATGTCCGCGTAAAGGGTCTGGCGTTTGAGTTCGTCGGCAACGGCTGCCCGGGTTCCCAGAAGGGCGCGCTTTCCACGCACTGCGGCCATCACTGGATCCTTTGAGGACAATCAGGTGCGCTGGGCAAACGGCATCGGCATCGACATCGGCAACGAGTCCCCGCAGCGCGTGGGCGACATCCAGCGCGAGACACACATGATCGTGCGCCGCAACCACGTCAGCTACTGCGGCGTGTGCGGCATCGCGGGCCTTGGCAAGAACTACGGCATCCTGCTCGAGGGCAACGTCCTCGACCACAACTGCTGGCACGACATTGAGTATAACTACGAGTCCGGCGCGATCAAAGTGCACGGCGTACATGACGGCCTGATCCGCTATAACGTCGTCACGAACAACGGCTACGGCCCCGGCATCTGGACGGACTATGCAAACGCCAACGAGCGTATCTGCTATAACACCATCGTCAACTGCAAGAGCATGGTCATGGGCGCGATCTTCATCGAGGCGACCGACATCCCCTGCCGCACGGACCACAATATCATCATCAACGGCGGCGCGGATCCCACGGGCTCCATCCCGCAACGCACGTCCGGCGGCGGCCACGGCTTCTACCAGCACGACTGCGACAACCTGATCACCGACCATAACATCATGCTGGGTCTCGACGGCGCGGGCGTGTTCCTGAACTGGGGCGACCCGATCCGTATCTGCAACGGCCACGGCCCGCTGGGTTACGGCCACAAGGTTCTGAATAATATCATTGCCGACTGCGGCCGCGGCTACGTCATGCCCACCGAGAACAACGAGGCCGACGGCAACATCCTGGGTGCGGGCAGCTTCGGCGAGAAGTACTGCATCAGCATTGAGCGCAACAACCAGATTTATGAGCGTCTTGATATGCGTTCCGCCCGCCTCTTCCGCGGCTGGGACAAAAACGGCAAAATGTGTGATATCGACTACGACGTCTGCCTGGACTGCATGAAGCTGACAATGCGCTTCACCGTCGGCGGCGAGACGCTGGAGCAGGCCTATGACCTGACGCAGAAGGAGGCCGTGGACCTTTCGCCGGTCGAGGCGTTCCTGGCGCGCGCGACTGCACCGCTTACGAGGAGCCGATCCGCGTCAGCAAAAAGTATTTCAAGAAATAAGCAGCTATCAATAAACATGTCCCGAATGCTTCGGCTGCCGTTAATGCCAACGTACCGCAGGCGCGTATTTGTTATGGTTGTGCCGCGAATGCGTGTGAATCAGGATGCCGTGAGGCGTTTAGGGAGTCCTGATTCGTAACGGCAGTCAAACTTGAAAACAGCGCATACCGCAGAATTTGCGGTATGCGCTGTTCCTTTAGTGAAGGAATGAAGGCGTTCCACAGCAGATTGATGAGCCGTCGCAGTGAACCGGGAAGGCAGGCAAAACAGGATGGATATCAGATCGCTAACGGTGCGGCGTTATCGACCCTCGCGGTGAGGGAATGGCGCTTCCAAACACCACGAGAGGCGGGGTGCTTAAAATACGGCGAAGCTACGGTAATAGCCTTTGCGGGGGCGTTAGATTGAACTCCGTCTTTGCCGGGCATGGCAGCGGAAGGCATGGCAGGTTGAACGCAAAAATTGCAGGGATATCCTTTTTAGTATGTGGCAGATGGTGCGGGAGAAGGAATGCAGGCGACCGGCCAAATGCCCCTGCGATGGTATGTCCCAAGCTGGCGTTTTGAAAGTTCAAAACCGGACACATCCTATTCGGGATGGTGTGAGAGGCCGACGGTACTTCCAACTTGCGCTCTTGACTGCCAAACAGCCGGTTTGGGCGGGTTGTTAGACGGGCTTGGCCGGGTCATTCAGGCCGTTTGACGAGCTTTGCGATAATGTCGTCTGGATGGTCTGCTGATTTTGCCGCTGCACGTGGTATAGGAAAGCCGGGGAAATGATCTTATTGGCACTCCTTAATAAATAGAACGTCGGACAGTTTGACAGTGATGTTTCCGCCTTTCTCATCACGTGCCGCTACGGCGTCGTCCGAAATGCGCGTAACCAAAACGGCGTAGAATCCTCCCGGCTTCTGAAAGCCTAAAAGTGGGTGGTCCTGTTTTAATTTAATATTGCATATCTTGTTTGTAAAGAATTTGCTAAGATTTGTAATCGATTCACCAGAGGGAATGGCGGGTAACTTTTTCATTTGCCTTTCATTCGTAAAGATGGAAATTGTGCGAACGGAGGAGGTATCCAGGAAAATCGCCTTACCCTTATCGTCTATCAATAAAAGCTGAGTATTTCGGATTGCCACCAAGCCGACACAGTAAAAACCGTTGAATTCCTTGTCTTTTTAAAAATACTTGCAACCATTTTCCAATGTATGGCGTATACGCAGACGCTTGTTCCGGTTGGTGCTTTGCGTTGGGCGCATTGCTTGTGTCCCGCAGAAGCTCGTCTAGATTCACCTCTAAAAGGTCGCAGAGCAGCAGTAATTTTTCTGTTTCGGGGTAGCCCAGTCCCGTTTCCCATTTTGAAACAGACTGCCTTGTGATACCGCACTTTTCAGCTAAATCTTCTTGCGTGAACCCTTTCCTTTTTCGCAAGCTCTGTAACTTATCCGCAAATGTCATTTCTATCATCTCCTTGCATTTTGCCATTTTATTTTAGCGCATGATTCCTCAAAAGGCTACCAACTACATTGTGCTTTTCAACGGTGCGGAGCGCGTCATCGTCTCGCAGATCGTGCGTTCCCCCGGCGTGTACTATGATAAGAAGACCGACAAGGCCTACAACTCCACCTACGGCACAACCGTCATCCCGTACCACGGTGCCTGGCTCGAGTACGAGACCGACCTCAACGACATTTTCAACTGCCGCATTGATAAAAACCGCAAGCTGCCCGTGACCTGGTTCATCAAGGCCATGGGCGCCTACAAGGCGGACAACCCGAACACCTGGCTGTCTTGTATCCCGGATATGACGACCGGCGTCGTCACGAACGAGCAGATCAAGGAAGTGTTCGACAACGACGCGCGCATCGTCGCCACGCTCGACAAGGACACCTGCAACTCCCGCGAGGAGGCGCTCGTCGAGATCTACCGCAAGCTCCGCCCGGGCGATCCCCCGACGGTCGAGAGCTCGGAGACGCTGCTCGAGGGCCTGTTCTATGACCGCCGCCGCTACGACATTTCGAACGTCGGCCGCTATAAGTTCAACAAGAAGCTCGGCCTGCGCGGCCGTATCGTATTTTGCTTTGCGCTGGCAGCTCCGGTCGCCGACCCGATGACTGGTGAGATCATTGCCGAGGCGGGCGAGGTGCTCACGCGCGAGCGCGCCGAGGAGATCGCCGAGGCCGGCGTCAACGACGTCTATCTGGACGTGGACGGCAAGTCCATCCGCGTGTTCGGCAACGGCATGGTCGACATGAAGCACTATGTGGACTTTGATCCCGCCGAGCTCGGCGTCAAGGAGCTCGTGCGCGGCGTGATCCTGCGCCAGCTCATGGAGCAGTACGAGGGCGACGCGCTCAAGGAAGCCATCGAGGAAAACCTCGACCTGCTCATCCCGAAGCACATCATCGCGGACGATATGTTCGCGTCCATCAACTATCTGTGCTGCCTGGCGCACGGCATCGGTGAGCCGGACGACATCGACCATCTCGGCAACCGCCGCGTGCGCAGCGTGGGCGAGCTGCTGCAAAACCAGTTCCGCATCGGCTTCAGCCGCATGGAGCGCGTGATCCGCGAGCGCATGACGCTGCAGGATCTCGACGCCGTGACCCCGCAGTCGCTTATCAATATCCGCCCCGTGACGGCCTCCATCAAGGAGTTTTTCGGCAGCAGCCCGCTGTCCCAGTTCATGGACCAGACCAATCCGCTGGCAGAGCTGACGCACAAGCGCCGTATCTCCGCCCTCGGCCCCGGCGGCCTGTCGCGTGAGCGCGCGAGCTTCGATGTCCGTGACGTGCACTACAGCCACTACGGCCGTATGTGCCCGATCGAGACGCCTGAAGGCCCGAACATCGGCCTGATCAGCTACCTCGCGTCCTATGCCCGCGTGAACGAGTACGGCTTCCTCGTGACGCCGTTCCGCCGCGTGGAGAAGGGCACCTGCCGCGTGACCGACGACGTCGAGTACATGACGGCGGACGTTGAGGACCGCTACATCGTCGCGCAGGCGAGCGAGCCGGTCGACGAAAACGGCTGCCTCATCAACGAGCGTATCACCTGCCGCCACCGCGACGAGATCGTCGAGGTCGACCGTGACCGCGTCGACTACATCGACATTTCCCCGCGCATGATGGTCTCCATCGCAACGGCCATGATCCCGTTCCTGGAAAACGACGACGCGAACCGTGCCCTCATGGGCGCGAACATGCAGCGTCAGGCCGTGCCGCTGATGGTCACGGAGGCACCGATCGTCGCCACCGGCATCGAGCACAAGCTGTGCGTGGACTCCGGCGTGGTCATCCTCGCCGAGGACGACGGCGTGGTGCTGGCCGTCTCGGCCGACAGCGTCAAGGTGCGCTACGACAGCGGCGAGATCAAGGATTACAAGCTCATCAAGTTTGCCCGCTCCAACCAGGGCACGTGCATCAACCAGCGCCCGATCGTTGCGGTCGGTGACCGCCTGAACAAGGGCGACGTCATCGCCGACGGCCCGGCCACCTCGCAGGGCGAGATCGCGCTCGGCAAGAACCTGTTGGTCGGCTTCATGACCTGGGAAGGCTACAACTACGAGGACGCCGTTCTCATCAACGAGCGTCTGGTCATGGAGGACGTTTACACCTCCATTCATATTGAAGAGTTCGAGTGCGACGCGCGCGACACGAAGCTCGGCCCCGAGGAGATCACCCGTGATATCCCCGGCGTCGGCGACGATGCGCTCAAGTATCTCGACGACCGCGGCATCATCTGCGTCGGCGCAGAGGTGCGCAGCGGTGATATTCTGGTCGGCAAGGTCACGCCGAAGGGCGAGACCGATCTGACCGCCGAGGAGCGCCTGCTGCGCGCCATCTTCGGCGAAAAGGCGAGAGAGGTCCGCGACACTTCCCTCAAAGTCCCGCACGGCGAGGCCGGCATCGTGGTCGATGTCAAGCGCTTCACCCGCGAGAACGGCGACGAGATGTCTCCCGGCGTCAACGAGGTCGTGCGCGTCTACATCGCGCAGAAGCGTAAGATCTCCGTCGGCGACAAGATGGCCGGCCGCCACGGCAACAAGGGCGTCGTGTCCCGCATCCTCCCGCGCGAGGATATGCCGTACCTGCCGGACGGCACGCCGCTCGATATCGTCCTCAACCCGCTGGGCGTGCCTTCCCGTATGAACATCGGTCAGATGCTCGAGGTGCATCTGGGCTACGCCGCGCAGGCGCTCGGCTGGAAGGTCGCAACGCCGGTCTTCAACGGCGCAAACGAGGTCACCATCCGCGAGACGCTCAACAAGGCCGGCCTGCGTGAGGACGGCAAGAGCGTGTTGTACGACGGCCGCACCGGCCAGAAGTTTGATAACGACGTCACGGTCGGCTGGGTCTACTTCCTCAAGCTCCACCACCTCGTCGATGATAAGATCCACGCCCGCAGCACCGGCCCCTACAGCCTCGTCACGCAGCAGCCGCTCGGCGGCAAGGCGCAGTTCGGCGGCCAGCGCTTCGGCGAAATGGAAGTCTGGGCGCTCGAGGCCTACGGCGCGGCTTACACCCTGCAGGAGATCCTGACGGTGAAGTCCGACGACGTGACCGGCCGTGTGCGCACGTACGAAGCCATCGTCAAGGGCGAGAACATCCCGCAGCCGGGCGTGCCGGAGTCGTTCAAGGTGCTCATCAAGGAGCTGCAGTCCCTGTGCCTGGATGTGCGCATCCTCGACGAGAACGGCGACGAGATCGAGCTCAAGGACGACGAGGACGATTACATCCCGGGTATGCGCGATGAGATGTCCTACAAGTCCGACGATGATGAGATCACCGGCAGCGGCTTCACGATTGAGGACGTACCGGTCGAGGAAGATGACAGTCTCAGCGCGTTCGGCGATGCCGGCGACGATGACTACACGGACGATTCTGATAAGGAGGAGGAATAAAACATGAGCTACACCCCGTTTGATGCAATTCAGATCGGCATTGCCTCCCCTGAAATGATCCTTTCCTGGTCCTCCGGCGAAGTGAAAAAGCCCGAGACCATCAACTACCGCACACTCAAGCCCGAGCGTGACGGCCTGTTCTGCGAGCGCATTTTCGGACCCACGAAGGACTGGGAGTGCCACTGCGGCAAGTATAAGAAGATTCGCTACAAGGGCAAAATCTGCGACCGCTGCGGCGTCGAAGTCACGCGCGCAAAGGTCCGCCGCGAGCGCATGGGCCATATCGAGCTGGCCGCGCCCGTGCAGCCACATCTGGTACTTCAAGGGCATCCCGTCGCGCATGGGCCTGATCCTGGATCTGACCCCGCGCGTGCTGGAAAAGGTGCTGTATTTCGGTGCGTATATCGTCACCGACCCCGGCATGACGCCGCTGCAGCGCTGCCAGATCCTGTCCGAAAAAGAGTACCGCGATATGCGCGAGAAATATGAGGATGATTTCAAGGCCGGCATGGGCGCCGAGGCCATCAAGAAGCTCCTGCAGCAGATCGACTGCGCCAAGCTCTCCGAGCAGCTGCGCGCCGAGCTCGAGGAGGCCAGCGGCCAGAAGAAGGCGAAGATCGTCAAGCGCCTGGAGGTCGTCGAGGCATTCCACCGCAGCGGCAACCGTCCGGAGTGGATGATCATTGACATTCTGCCGGTCATCCCGCCCGAGCTTCGCCCGATGGTCCAGCTCGACGGCGGCCGCTTTGCGACCTCCGACCTGAATGACCTCTACCGCCGCGTCATCAACCGCAATAACCGCCTCAAGCGGCTCATTCAGCTGCAGGCGCCGGATATCATCGTCCGCAATGAGAAGCGCATGCTGCAGGAGGCCGTCGATGCTCTGATCGACAACGGCCGCCGCGGAAGAGCCGTCACCGGCGCCAATAACCGCGCGCTCAAGTCCCTCAGCGATATGCTCAAGGGCAAACAGGGCCGCTTCCGTCAGAACCTGCTCGGCAAGCGCGTTGACTACTCCGGCCGTTCCGTTATCGTCGTCGGTCCGGAGCTGAAGCTGTATCAGTGCGGCGTGCCGAAGGAAATGGCCATCGAACTGTTCCGCCCGTTCGTCATGAAGAAGCTTGTCGAGGACGGCCTTGCCAACAACATCAAGTCTGCCAAGAAGATGATCGACAAAGGCAAGGACGAGGTCTGGGACGCACTCGAGGATATCATCAAGGATCGCCCGGTCATGCTCAACCGCGCGCCGACGCTGCACCGCCTCGGCATTCAGGCCTTCGAGCCGGTTCTGGTTGAGGGCCGCGCGCTGAAGCTGCACCCGCTGTGCTGCACCGCGTTCAATGCGGACTTCGACGGCGACCAGATGGCAATTCACGTTCCGCTGTCCGCAGAAGCGCAGGCAGAGGCCCGTATCCTCATGCTCTCGGCCAACAACCTCCTGCGTCCGCAGGACGGCAAGCCGGTCACGGTTCCGACGCAGGATATGATCCTCGGCGCATACTACCTGACCTACGTTCGCCTCGGCAAGGCCGAGAAGGGCGCCGAGCAGGTGTTCGTGACCGATGCCGGCGATACCGATCTGCCGGTCAATGAGATCGTCGACGCGGACGACTTTGTCGCCGCGCACAAGAAGGCCGAGGCTGAGGGCAGCAAGCTCCCGAGCTATAAGCCGCTCAAGGTCTACCGCGACCCGAATGAAGCTATCATGGCCTATAACTACGGCGATGTCGGCCTGCATGCGCCGATCCTGGTGCGCGTGGCGCGCGAGGTCAACGGCGAGACGCTGCACCGCACGATCGAGACGACCGTCGGCCGCATCATCTACAACGAGCCCATCCCGCAGGATCTCGGCTACGTCGACCGCACCGACCCCGAGCACATGTTCGACCTCGAGGTCAGCTTCAAGGTCGGTAAGAAGCAGCTCGGCAAGATCATCGACCGCTGCATCGAGAAGCACGGCTTCACCGTTGCGACCGAAGTGCTCGATAACGTCAAGGCGCTCGGCTACAAGTATTCCACCATCGGCGCCATCACGATCTCCATCGCGGACATGACCGTCCCGGAGGAGAAGAAAACGCTCATCTCCGCCACGGAGAAGAAGGTCATTGCGATCGAGAAGAAGTACAAGCGCGGCTTCATCACCAACGACGAGCGCTACCGTCTGGCCGTGTCCGAGTGGGAAAAGACCACGAAGGACGTCACGGCGGCCCTGCAGAACTGCCTCGATGAGTTCAACCCCATCTATATGATGGCGGACTCCGGCGCCCGTGGTTCCATGGCGCAGATCCGTCAGCTCGCCGGTATGCGCGGCCTGATCGCAAACACCGCCGGCAAGACCATCGAGATCCCGATCAAGGCCAACTACCGTGAGGGCCTGTCCGTCCTCGAGTACTTCATCTCGTCCCGAGGCGCCCGTAAGGGCCTGGCCGATACCGCACTGCGTACTGCCGACTCCGGTTATCTGACCCGTCGTTTGGTCGATGTCTCGCAGGAAGTCATCATCCGCGAGGATGACTGCGGTACGACCGACGGCATCATGGCCCGCGCCGTGTTCGACAAGGGACAGGAAGTCCAGAGCCTCGGCGAGAGCATCCACGGCCGCTACCCGGCCGAGCCCGTCGTGTCGCCCAAGACCGGCGAGGTGCTGTTCGATACCGACCATATGCTCATGCCCGACGATGCCAAGACGCTCGAAGAGCACGGCATCGAGGAAGTCAAGATCCGCAGCGTCATGACCTGTGAGGCGCGCAACGGCGTCTGCGCCAAGTGCTACGGCATCAACCTGGCCATCGGCCAGCCGGTCAACATCGGCGAGGCAGTCGGCATCATCGCTGCGCAGTCTATCGGCGAGCCCGGCACGCAGCTGACCATGCGTACTTTCCACACCGGCGGCGTTGCCGGCGACGATATCACGCAGGGCCTTCCCCGTGTTGAGGAATTGTTCGAGGCCAGAAAGCCGAAGAAGATGGCCACCCTCGCCGAGATCCCCGGCGTCGTCAGCATCGAGGAGACGAAGAAGACCTCCATCTATGCGGTCACGGTCACGAACCCGGTCGACGGCGAGACCGTCACGTACAACCTGCCGTACTCCGCCGGCATTCTGGTTGCCAACGGCGACACGGTCACGAAGGGCCAGCCGCTTTCGAACGGCGCGTACAGCCCGCACGACGTGCTGCGTATCTGCGGCGTCGATGCCTGCCGGCAGTATATCATTCAGGAAGTCCAGAAGGTCTACCGTCAGCAGGGCGTTGACATCAACGAAAAGCACATTGAGGTCATCATCCGTCAGATGATGCGCAAGGTCCGTATCGACGATTCCGGCAGCACGAACCTGCTGTCCGGCGCCATTGTGGATCTGCATGAGTTCCGCGCGGCCAACCGCGCGATCGCCGAGCGCATCGCGGCAGGGGAGACCGAGCTCACGCCCGCGACGGCTGAGCATGTCCTTATGGGCATCACGAAGGCGTCGCTCGCCACGGAGAGCTTCCTGTCGGCCGCGTCCTTCCAGGAAACCACGAAGGTGCTGACCGATGCAGCCATCAAGGGCAAGGTCGATCATCTGGTCGGCCTGAAGGAAAACGTCATCATCGGCAAGCTGATTCCCGCCGGAAGCGGCCTTGCCTGCTACCGCAACTTCGAGACGAATGAGGAGCCGGCAGTCCCCGCGGAGCCGGAGGACGACGGCGTGGATCTGTCCGATCTCGCCAACATCTCCAACGCGCTTTAAACGACCAAATACCAACCGTTTCACCGGGATATGCCTGCATATCCCGGTGAAATTTTCGCTTCCGTCTTGAATAAAAATGCTTGACGAATCTTGTGCAATATGCTAAAATCCTATTTTGCGTGGGCGTGCGCCCACCGATTTGTCATGCCTGTGTAAAAAGCACAAAAATGGCCGGGATTTCCTGAAAATTTTCCGGCAGAATCACGGTTTATCCGATGCTGTTTTTTGGCATCGTATAAATAGATCCATTTTCGAGGAAAGGAGGAAAACCATGCCTACTTTTAACCAGCTGGTGAGAAAGGGCAGAGAAAAGTCACCTACAAGTCCACCTCTCCCGCCCTGCAGAAGGGCCTCAACACCCTGAAGAACCGCGAGACCAATCTGAGCGCACCTCAGAAGAGAGGTGTGTGCACCGCCGTTCGTACCACCACCCCCAAGAAGCCCAACTCCGCTCTGCGTAAGATCGCCCGTGTGCGCCTGACCAACGGCTACGAGGTCACCGCCTACATCCCCGGCGTCGGCCACAACCTGCAGGAGCACTCCGTGGTGATGATCCGCGGCGGCCGTGTCAAGGACCTGCCTGGTGTTCGTTACCACATCATCCGCGGCACGCTCGATACCCAGGGCGTTCAGGGACGTATGCAGGCGCGCTCCAAGTACGGTGCCAAGCGGCCGAAGGCAGGAAAGAAGTAAGTTCCAACAGCAAATTTTGCCCTGTTGTTAACTGATATATATGTATTCGTTAACCTCGGGGCGCAGACGGAGATGCACCGCATCTTCGAGTACCTGTGAAGTCATTTTTTAATGAAGGAGGGAAGTATAGTGCCCAGAAGAGGTAACGTTCCCAAAAGAGAAATTTTGCCGGATCCGATGTACAACAGCGTTCTGGTGACCAAGCTCATCAACAGCGTGATGCTCGACGGCAAAAAGGGTGTTGCTCAGAAGGTCGTGTACGATGCTTTTGACATCATCAAGGAAAAGACCGGCAAGGAACCGCTCGATGCGTTTACCGAAGCCATGAATAACATCATGCCGAGCCTCGAAGTCAAGGCCCGCCGCGTCGGCGGTGCGACCTACCAGGTTCCTATGGAAGTGCGTCCTGAGAGACGCCAGACGCTCGGCCTGCGCTGGCTGACCGGCTATGCCCGCAAGCGCAGCGAAAAGACCATGAAGGAGCGCCTCGCAGGCGAGATCATGGATGCCTGCAACAACACCGGCGCTGCTGTGAAGAAGCGCGAAGACACGCACAAGATGGCCGAGTCCAACAAGGCGTTCGCACACTTCCGCTGGTAATCTTCCGACTAGGAGCTATCAATTATGCCCAGACAATATTCCCTTGAAAACACAAGAAACATTGGCATCATGGCGCACATCGACGCCGGTAAGACGACCACGACGGAACGCATTCTGTTCTACACGGGCGTCAACCACAAGCTCGGTGAGACCCATGAAGGCACCGCCACCATGGACTGGATGGCGCAGGAGCAGGAGCGCGGCATCACGATCACGAGCGCTGCGACCACTTGCTTCTGGAAGGGCAACCGCATCAATATCATCGACACCCCGGGCCACGTCGACTTCACCGTTGAGGTCGAGCGCAGCCTGCGCGTGCTCGACGGCTGCGTGACGGTCCTTTGTGCCAAGGGCGGCGTTGAGCCGCAGTCCGAGACGGTCTGGAGACAGGCTGACCATTACAATGTTCCCCGCATGATCTACATCAACAAGATGGATATCATGGGCGCAAATTTCTACAACGTTGTCGACATGGTGCACGAGCGCCTGCGCTGCAACGCTGTTCCGATCCAGCTGCCGATCGGCTCCGAGGCGGACTTCCGCGGCATCATCGACCTGCTCGAGATGAAGGCGGACGTCTACTACGACGATCTTGGCAAGGATATGCGCGTCGAGGAGATCCCCGAGGACATGCGCGCCGAGGCCGAAGAGTACCGCACGCAGCTCCTTGAGGCCGTCGCCGATTTCGACGACGAGATCATGGAGATGTATCTGGAAGGTGAGGAAATCCCCACCGAAATGATCAAGGCGGCCATCCGCAAGGCCACGACGCAGGTCAAGTTCGTCCCGATCGTGTGCGGCACGTCCTATAAGAACAAGGGCGTGCAGAAGCTGCTGGACGCCATCGTCGATTATATGCCGTCCCCGCTGGACATCCCGCCGATCACCGGCACGGTGCCCAAGACGGATGAGGTCGAGCACCGCTCCGCGGACGATTCCGAGCCGTTCTCTGCTCTGGCCTTCAAGATCATGACCGACCCCTACGTCGGCCGTCTGGCGTTCTTCCGTGTCTATTCCGGCACGATCGAAGCCGGCAAATCCGTCCTGAACTCCACCAAGGGCCAGCGCGAGCGTCTGGGCCGCATCCTTTTGATGCACGCCAACCACCGCGAGGATATCACGCAGGTCTATTCCGGTGATATTGCGGCGGCGGTCGGTCTCAAGAATACGACGACCGGCGATACGCTCTGCGACGAAAAGTACCCGATCGTGCTCGAGTCGATGGAGTTCCCGGAACCGGTCATCCGCGTAGCAATCGAGCCCAAGACCAAGGCCGGGCAGGAGAAGATGGACATCGCCCTCGGCAAGCTTGCCGAGGAAGACCCCACCTTCAAGGCCTACACGGACGAGGAAACGGGCCAGACCATCATCGCCGGCATGGGCGAGCTCCATCTGGAGATCATCGTCGATCGCCTTCTGCGCGAGTTCCGCGTCGAGGCGAATGTCGGCAGACCTCAGGTCTCTTACAAGGAGACCATCACCAAGGCCGCTACGGTGGACACGCGCTACGCGCGCCAGACCGGCGGCAAAGGCCAGTTTGCACACGTCAAGCTCATGGTGGAACCCAACGAGCCCGGCAAGGGTTACGAGTTCATCAACCAGATCACCGGCGGTGCGATCCCGAAAGAGTTTATCCCCTGTGTGGATCAGGGCATCCAGGGCGCGATGCAGGCCGGCGTGCTTGCGGGCTACGAGGTCGTGGACGTGAAAGTCACGCTGCTCGACGGCTCGTATCACGAGGTCGACTCGTCCGAGATGGCGTTTAAGATCTGCGGCAGCATGGCATTCAAGGAGGCCTGCCAGAAGGCCGGCCCGACGCTCCTCGAGCCCATTATGAAGGTTGTCGTTACGGCGCCGGAAAGCTATATGGGCGACGTGATGGGCGATATCAATGCCCGCCGCGGTCAGATCGCCGGTACGGACATCCGCAACGGTGCGGCGATCGTCACGGCGAACGTGCCCCTGGCATCCATGTTCGGCTATGCGACCGACCTGCGCAGCAAAACGCAGGGCCGCGCGACCTACAGCATGGAGCCCAGCCACTTCGTAGAGCTGCCGAAGTCTCTTCAGGAGAAGATCATCCACGGCAGCAACTGACCTGCGCAACCGGCACAATGTGCCTTATAAGAAAGTAAGTCACAACATTATTTTAGAATTAGGAGGATATTCTAATGGCAAAGCAGATGTACAATAGAACCAAGCCCCATGTCAATATCGGCACCATCGGCCATATCGACCACGGCAAGACCACCCTGACCGCTGCGATCACCAAGGTTCTGTCCCTGGCTGACCCGAACAGCGCCGAGTTCGCTGCCTACGACCAGATCGATAAGGCTCCGGAAGAAAAAGCGCGTGGCATCACGATCAACACCGCTCACGTTGAGTACCAGACCGACGACCGCATCGGCCTTGACGGCACCGAGATCAAGGGCCGCCACTATGCGCACGTCGACTGCCCGGGCCACGCCGACTATATCAAGAACATGATCACCGGCGCTGCTCAGATGGACGGCGCGATCCTCGTTATCGCTGCCTCCGACGGCCCGATGGCTCAGACCCGTGAGCACCTGCTGCTTGCCCGTCAGGTCAACGTTCCGTACGTTCTGGTGTTCCTGAACAAGGTTGACCAGGTCGACGATCCCGAGCTGCTTGAGCTCGTCGAGATGGAAGTCCGTGAGCTGCTCGACAAGTACGACTTCCCGGGCGACGACACCCCGATCATCAAGGGCTCCGCTCTGAACGCGCTGATCTCCGAGTCCACCGATCCGAAGGCCCCCGAGTACAAGTGCATCTGGGAGCTCATGGACGCTGTTGACACTTGGATCAAGACTCCGGACCGTGCTGCTGACAAGCCGTTCCTGATGCCCATCGAGGACGTGTTCACCATCTCCGGCCGCGGCACCGTCGTTACCGGCCGTGTCGAGCGTGGCATCGTCAAGGTTGGCGATAAGGTCGAGATCGTCGGCATCAAGGACACCCAGGAGACCACCGTCACCGGCACCGAGATGTTCCACAAGACCCTCGAGTTCGCCGAGGCTGGCGACAACGTCGGCTGCCTGCTCCGCGGCATCGACAAGAAGGGCGTTGAGCGTGGCCAGGTCCTCGCTGCTCCGAAGTCCATCCACCCGCACACCAAGTTCAAGGGCCAGGTTTACGTCCTGTCCAAGGACGAGGGCGGCCGTCACATACCCCCTTCTTCAACAACTACCGCCCGCAGTTCTACTTCCGTACCACCGACGTGACCGGCGTCATCACCCTGCCCGAGGGCGTTGAGATGTGCATGCCCGGCGATAACGTCGAGATGGACGTGGAGCTGATCACCCCGATCGCGATCGAGGTTGGGAAAAGCTCATTAAGGGCGAATGGTGGACGAATGTCGATCTTTTTGACGGGTACGCAGGGCAACTGCCGCGCAAAGGCTTTCTGCGGTAATTACGATATCGAGGTTGCGGTTGACGGCCGCAGGACGATCGTGAACCGGGATATCCTGCGCGCGCCGGAGGCGTTGCGCGTGGAAATCTGCATCTGAGGCGGGTCAACCGGCGATGCTGAAGCGTATGGAATAGTCCGGCGGAGGCTTATTGCCGTCCGGCGCGCGGTGTATGAAATGTTGCACCTGTTTAAAAAGCCCATAGCGCGCGTTGCCGCTTGAAGGAAGGCGCTTATGGGATGGTTTTATCGCTGTGCCACAGAGAGGCTGCTCTTGGATGGTATGCCGCGCTGGTGTTTGCGGGGAATTTGTCGCGGGCGCATGCACGGGATGGCGTGCGAATGCAGGTCTGGGATGCAACGCGGGTATGGCAGCATTTTAGAGGTTCGTTTCTAATGGTGGCCGAAAGCCTGCTGTGGAGCGACATAGTGGGCAAGGCTTGACGGCGTGCGAATAAAGGGCATGAAAATATGCTGTGCTGACTCGCACGGTAGTATTTTTTTGAGGTCTGTTGATTCCAGGAAGCATGATAAGATGTAGCAGGTAGTGTCGGATGTGCGAAGCGCAGCTGGGAAATGCAACGCTTCGTGAAAGCATTTTTGCAGCGTGCTTCCGATTTTTTGGGAAGTCTTGTGGTCTTAGCAAGGTGCACCGGGTGGAGCCAAGGGCTTGGAATGCACTGCGCTGATGCGGCAGTATTTTGAGGTTGCGCCGCTGATGGTTGCGGGAATTTGTCATAGGGCTCTTTGTAAGCAGCCCCGGGTGAAATTAAGTGCTTGAAACGTATAGCGCCGGCGAAGCAGAATTTTTGAGGTTCTTGCTGAAATTGCAGAAAGCTCATTGTGGAGCGATATGAGGGGGGTCTTGATGGCCTCCGAGCCCCACATGCAAATTTAAAACGTTGGCGTGGTAGCTCTCTGCGGCGCACAGCTTCTTTTATGAAGAAGCTTTTGAGTGCGGCTTGACAGGTAAAACATTCCGAATCCCAGCTAATTCAAAAGAATACGCCGGACGGTAACATACCCGTCCGGCGTATTGCGCATGTGTGCATAGGCTGCACAAAATGTAGACTGTGCGCACGTTTTCGGAAGCGCCATGCAGAGATTGCGTCACGCCTCGTTGCATTTCGTAGAAGGAATTTCGGAATGTCTTGGCGTGAAAGTCTCGAAAATGAAACGCTCATAAAATCACGCCAAACCACGCGGGGAACGTCTTGCGGCGGCGCGGTAATCTTTGCAGCACCGCGCAGGTTCTTACAAAAAACGAGCGACTAACGGGCCAAACAGGACGCTGCCTAAATTTAATAAAACCACGCCGGACGGTTACATACCCGTCCGGCGTGGTGCGTCCTATGCTGACTGCCTGTGTGCGTTAAAAATCGACTGTGACGCGCTCGGCCGGGAGCGCCATACGGATAATGATGGCGGCGGCCTCGACACGGGAAATGGGCGCGTCCGGCTGGAACGTACCGGTGCTGTCGCTGCCGGTCAAAACGCCCGCACGGTAGAGCGTGAATATTTCCTCGCCATAGCGGTCGTGGTCGTCGTCGTCCACCACGTCGGGCAGGGAGGCGATCTTGTTGATCTTCTTCAGCTCGCGGTCAGGGGAGCGCGTTTGCAAAAGATAGGCCATCATCTGCGCGCGCGTGGCGGGCGCTTCGAAGTCCCGGAAATCATCGTGGTCAATGATATCGTTTGAAAGCGCATACTTCACGTATGGCTGATACCAGGGCGTGCCGGTGGGGAAGCTGTCGCCCAGGCCGCGGTAAATGCTGTTTAAACGGACGGCCATGGTAATGGCCTCCGCAAGCGTCACATCGCCCTCCGGCTGGAACGTACCGTCCCCGCTGCCCTTCATGAGTCCCAGTTCGCAGACCTTCGCAACGGCGTCGGCAAACCACTGGCTGGAGACGTCGGTAAACTGCCCGGGCGTGTAGACAGCCGTCGCTTTAAAATTATCCATGGAGGCTGTGGCGGGCCGGTACTCGTCGCGGTCCACGTCGTCGTCGAAATCATCGTCATCCGTGACGCTGTTTGCGGGCGTCTTGCCGTTTAGAAGCTCCGCGAGCCCCGGGAAGGAGATTCCGTCGTAGCCCGCGAGCGTGCCGTTTTCAAGGAACGCCGCGACGCTTTTTTCATCCAGCACAAGGATATATTCGCAGCCGATATAGAAATGCGAGAGATCCGCGTGGAGTGCGGCGGGGATATCGACGGAGTAGACGTAATCAAGCGGCTTTACGGAGTAGTCAAAGAAGATTTTCCCCTCATAAAGGCCGGTTGAGGGGAGGGAGAGGTCGCCGCCATCCTGGGAGCTCGCGCCCGCGCCGCCGTCATAGAGCGGAGAGAGCTTCACACCGTCGTAGGTGAGATAGGCGCGCGTCTGCGCGGAGGTGTAGACCGTATAGGCGGGACTGGTCAGCTCGACCGTAATGCCCGCGTCCTTGCCGTCCGGCGGGCAGAGGACGTAAACGTCGCAGTCCTCGTAGTCCACCTCGCCGTCCTCCCGTCGTAAAGCGGGAGCTTGAGCTCCAGCGCGCCGAGGAAATACGGCATACTGATTTTGTACTGGGCGGTCATGCCGTCGTCGTAGTCAAGACGCCCGACGACCGTGTGGGTCTTTGTGTTGGCCGCCTGTGCGCAGAGGGAAAAAAGCGGACAGAGGAACATGGCTGCAAAGCACAGGCAAAGAATGCGTCGTTTCATAAGCCCTCCAGATCAATCGAAAATTGTCGCTTGTGATGCCAAAAGTATAACAGGTTCCATAGGGACTGTCAACCTGCGCCGGGTCGCTCCACCATCGTTGGAATTTACTTGATCGCTTAAAGCAGTCATAAATGCCATGATTTTTATGTTGAAAGCGGACGAAAGTACGGCGGTTTTACCGGAAAAAAGCGCGCGGCGCGAAGTCCAAGCTCTTTCGCGCCGCGCATAGATGGCTGTCTCCGCCGGTACGGAGAAAAGTCAGGAGGAGGCTTTTTGCGGAGGTTTTCGGGTGACGCCGCCGCATGCACCGCCGGACGGGCATGAGGCGCATCCACATCCGCACCCGATGGACTTCCCGCGCTTTTTATCGCGCACAAGCTTTCGAATCACAGCGGCGACGGCCGCCGCGAGGATGATACTGATTATGATGGTTGCTTCCATGTTGCTTCGCACCTCCTATTGTGCCGTGCAGGAAAAGTTTGTGCCGTGTGGGACGTTTACACGCCCGCGCCGGTAACGGATTTGCGTTTCGCAGGAGCCGTGCGGTCCGGGTCGGCGCCGCGGCGGGCGAGCAGGTAAATGAGCGCCGCCACGACCGCGAAACCGGCGATTGTGCCGATACCGAAGCCGCCGCCTGTCAGCAGGCTGCCGAGCTGGTAGATCGCAAGGGAGACGAGGTATGCAAAGACCGTCTGGTACCCGATCGCAAACCAGGTCCACTTTGCGCTGTTCATTTCACGTTTGATCGCGCCGATCGCCGCGAAGCACGGGGCGCAGAGCAGGTTGAATACAAGGAAGGAATAAGCGGAAAGCATGGTGTAGTTCGCAGCAAGCAGACTCCAGATCTCCTCGCCATTCTCCGAAACCTCCGCGAAGCCGTAGAGGATGCCGAAGGTCGTAACAACATTTTCCTTCGCAATTAAACCGGTGATGGCCGCGACGGCGGACTGCCAGTCTCCCCAGCCAAGCGGCGCGAAGAGGAAGGCGATTGCGTTGCCGAAATAGGCGAGGATCGAGTTATTGAGGTCCTCGACCATGCCGAAGCCGCCGTTTTCAAAGCCGAAGGCCTGCAGGAACCAGAGCACGATCGCGGAAAGGAGAATGATGGTGCCGGCTTTCTTTGATAAAACTCCAGCCGCGCTCCCACATGCTGCGTAACACGCCGGTAACGGTCGGCAGGTGATAAGCCGGCAGCTCCATAACAAACGGCGCGGGGTCGCCTGCGAAGAGTTTGGTCTTTTTTCAGGATGATGCCGGACACGACGATGGCCGCGACGCCGACAAAATAGGCGCTGGGCGCGACCCACCAGGCACCGCCGAACAGGGCGCCTGCGATGAGGCCGATGATGGGCAGTTTCGCGCCGCAGGGGATGAAGGTGGTGGTCATGATCGTCATTTACGGTCGCGGTCACTCTCAATCGTACGGGACGCCATGATGCCGGGGCACGCCGCAGCCGCTTCCGATGAGCATGGGAATAAATGATTTTCCGGAAAGGCCGAACTTACGGAAGATACGGTCCATGATAAAGGCAACACGTGCCATATACCCGCAGGACTCGAGGAACGCAAGGAACAGGAACAGGACGAGCATCTGCGGCACGAAGCCGAGTACGGCCCCGACGCCGCCGATGATGCCGTCGAGTATCAGGCCCTGGAGCCAGCCGGCGCAGTTGACGGAGACGAGCCAGCCCTCTACGGCGGGCGGTATGATCTCGCCGAAGAGGACGTCGTTCGTCCAGTCGGTCACCCAGGCGCCGACTGTCGTGACCGAGACAAAGTAGACGACGAACATCACCGCGGCAAAGATGGGAAGGGCAGCCCAGCGGTTCGTGACGACCTTATCAATTTTATCGGAAATGGTGAGTTTTGCTTTGCTGCGCTTGAGGTAACAGCTATTGATAATAGACGCAATGTACGTATAGCGTTCGCCGGTCACGATGCTCTCGGCGTCGTCCGCAAGCTCCTCCTCGCAAGCGACGATGTCTTTTTCTATGTGGGCAAGCAGTTCCTGCCCCAAGGAGAGCTGCTCCGCGACACGGCTGTCGCGCTCAAAGAGCTTGACGGCGTACCAGCGTTCACGCCCCCGCGGGATACGGCCTTCGAGGGCCTCCTCGATGTGCGCGAGCGCGTGTTCCACACTGCCGCCAAAACTGTGGCGCGGTTCGGCGTTTTTCTGACCTTCCGCCGCACGGACCGCCGTTTCCGCCGCGTCCTTCACGCCAGTGCCTCTTAAAGCGGAGACCTCAACGGCAGGACATCCGAGCTCTTCGGAGAGTTTTTTGATGTTGAGCCGGTCGCCGTTTTTCGCCACAATGTCGATCATGTTGACGGCAAGCACCACCGGGATGCCGAGCTCCACGAGCTGGGTCGTGAGGTACAGGTTGCGCTCGAGATTCGTACCGTCGATGATGTTGAGAATGGCGTCGGGCGACTCGCCCAGCAGGAAATTGCGCGCGACAACCTCTTCCAGGGTGTAGGGGGGAGAGGGAATAGATGCCGGGCAGATCAACGATTGTAACGTCCGCGCGGCCTTTCAGCTTCCCCTCCTTCTTCTCAACGGTGACGCCTGGCCAGTTCCCCACAAACTGATTTGCGCCCGTTAAGGCGTTGAATAACGTTGTTTTGCCGGAATTGGGGTTTCCGGCAAGCGCGATTTTGATTGGCATAATCGCCCCTCCTCGTTTTTTCTGGTTAGATATTACTAACCTATCCGCTGATGAAAACGGAGACGGCCCGCCTCCGCTTTAAAACTTGGAATACCGGCGCTTACGACACCTCGATCATCTCGGCGTCGTCGCGGCGCAGGGAGAGCTCGTAGCCGCGCACGTTGACCTCGATCGGATCGCCGAGCGGCGCGACCTTACGTACAGTGATCGCGGTGCCGCGCGTGATCCCCATATCCATGATCCTGCGGCGGACGGGGCCCTCGCCGCTGATTTTAAGACAGAAACGGTCTGCCCGGGCCGGACGGTCTTTAATGTTTTCATGGGACACCTCTTTCAAACCAGTATTTTGTTCGCCATCTCGCGCGAGATAGCAACACGGGAATCCTTCACACTGACGATAATATTCCCGCTGATTTCAGTGATCACCGTCACGGTGCCGCCGGGGACAAAGCCGAGATTTTCAATAAACTGCCGGACCTCCGGCTTACCGCCGATTTTTTGATGAGCTGTTCCTCACCGGTTCTCGCCATAGTCAGGGGCATCCTATCACTCCATTCATTTCACTCGACACACGGATGACTTTGAGTAAGTCACTACTAACTGACAATAGGTTAGCACAACCTAACCGGAATGTCAAGCGCTTTTTTTCCGAATCAGGAACGGGCTCGCACGATTCATCACATTTGCACAAGTTTGGGCACGTCCGGAGCGGGATCCCCTGCGCTTTTCCATAAGTCGTCGGTGCCGCAGGGGAAAGATTGTGCCTATGGCGATGCGGCGAAGGACAGCGTTTTGGAGAGGGGCTTGCCGGTACTTTGCGTCGTTGTTACCATGCAAAGCAAAACGCCGTCGCCGCTTAATGTATGACGATGCGCAGAGAAACTGATCCGTTTAAAAGGCGTAGACGGATACTGAGAGGAAAGTATTCGTAGCAACTGTCACGAACGCACAAGCCGGGCACAAAATAAAAACGAGTGAAGGGTAGCGGGACACCTTTGCCCATACCGATACCAGAACGGTCTTGAAGCTGGGGTACGTTTTCGTGATCGCCTCGTAGCCCTCGCGCTTTTAGTAGGCGTTTGCGGCGGCATAGGCCTCCGTCGCGTCACCGAGGAACGGAACGCCGATTTCTCCGGGTAGCGTATCTCCCGGTCGCCAGGCATAATGACGGCGCGCTGCGCGGTATCGTATTCCAAAACGGAATGTCGTGCCTTGGAAGCGCTATAAAAAACGCCATAAATCAAATTTTTCATGGAAAACATATTGTATGGCTAAGAACACACGCCGCTGAGGAAGTAACCGACAAGTTTCGGAAGTTAATGACATAAGAAATAATTCTTCTGTCATTTATATCGACTACGTTCCTTTTGTAACGAATTATAAAGGGTGAAACGCCGCGGACGTACGACGCGTATACCTGGTCGTGCTGACCGCTCGCTTTGCCGCGTTAGGCGCCTGTTCCTTTGACGTCGGGTTCTGCCTCAGCCCAGCAAAAAAGAGCGGCGGAAATGCCGCTCTTACAGACGATTCCTGGGATTAAAATGCCGCCGCCGCGTCAAAAGCGAGCGCGAGCGCCCGGTCGAACGCGCTGTAACCCCATCCCCGCGCGTCGTGGGATTCGGTATCGGCGAGGGAGTCCGCCGTGAAAAGCAACTGGCCAAACAGCGCGCCGCGGAACCGGGCGCACGCGGCCAGCGCCGCGCACTCCATATCAACCGCCGTGCAGCCCTCCGCCTTTCGGTGGGCCACCATTTCCGCCGTCTCACGGTAGAAAGCGTCCGTCGTCCAGACGCGGCACTCCCGCACGCCAAGACCGTGGCGAAGGAGCGCGCGGCGTACCGCGTCAACACCCGCCGCGTCCAGTGCGATGGTGCGCGCGGGCGGGAGGTAGTGGTATGACGTGCCCTCATCGCGCACGGCTTCGACCGGGACGAGAAACTCGTTTTCCGCAATGTCGACGGCGCGCCGCAGGTGCCCGCCGCGATGATCTTGCGGACGCCGGAGCCGATCAGGTGCTCGAGGATCTGTACGGCCGCGGGCGCGCCGAGCGGCGCCTGGCAAAAAGCAGATTTCCTCGCCCTCATGGACGGTCTTGAAGATGGGGTACGTTTTTCGTGATCGTCTCGTAGCCCTCGAGTTTTTCGCAGGCGTTTGCGGCGGCATAGGCCTCCGTCGCGTCACCAAGGAACAGAAACGCCGCTTTCTCCGGGTAGCGTATTTCACGGTTGCCCGGCATGATGACGGCGCGTTGCGCGGTATCATATTCCAAAATGGGGATGTCGTGTTTTTGAAGCGCCATAAGATACTCCATCAATTAGATTTTTCGTGGAAAAAAGGACGAAATGCCGGATTGCGGGTCACGATAACACGTCCGCAGCGGGCTGCGTTACGCCGGTTTGACGGGCGGCGTTTGCGTGGGTTCGTCCAGATGCGTTGCCGTCAGGCGAAACCGGACCACGCCGTCCGCACAGGAAAAGTCGATCTCGTTTGCCGCGTGACCGCCAAGCAGACGGAGGTCTCCACCGGCGCGCACCGCTTCACAGAGACTGTGCAGAACCGCCATCGTTTTGGGACAGAACCCGGCGGGACAGTCATAGGTGCAGTGGAAGGCGTCGCCGGGTTCCAGCCCGACCCGGCAGGGGTCCGCCGCGAGGACGGGAATCGTAAACGCCCAGTTCTCGGCAACCGTTTTATGCACCGCCACACCGCCTTCCCCAAAAGATAGCTTATTATACTATATGGTACGCCGTTTTTCGCAATCGGGCCGTTTTTCGGCAAGCTTTTGCGTACCAGGCTGACTTGCCATCGCGAGTCTGCGTCCTGTGCAGATTGCTGTGCCCTCCTTTGCGGCACATTTAACGGCCCCTAAAGACGTTTATTGTGCAAGCATGTTTCGATAATACGTAAATACGAAAAAAACGCATTGACAAACGACGCATACCATGTTATGATGATATTGCGTAATTACGTAATTTTAAATCATGGAGGGAAAGCAATGGACAGAGATTATGGACGCGAGCTTGATGAACTCCGGACGGAGATCGCGGAACTGCAAGAGGTCCTGCGCAGCCTGACGGAGTCTTTGGCGGAGGAGCGCGGCAAGCCGCACGCGCACGGGCCGCATGAACAAGAGGGGCCGCACGGCCGTGAAGCGCCCGGCGGCCCGGGACGTCCCCCGGAGGACGGGCCGCATGGCGGACGCCGGGACCACCCTGGTTGGGATACGCCGCCGCGCCCGGGCCCGCACGTACCCGGCGCAGAACGCGGCCCGCGCGGCCGTTTCCTGGACAGTCGGGAAGAACGCTGGGCTGGCAAGGTTCGGAAAATGCCGCACATGCACCCGGACCATAACGTGATGGCGCTGCTGGACGACCTGGAAAACGAGGTGGGCCGTCAGAGCGTTACAGGTGCGATCACGTATTTGGGCGTGTACACATCCGGCGGGCAGCAGAGCACCTGGATCCGGCGCAGCGTGAGCACCGATGGGCTTTTTGCAGCTCATCGAGAACCGCTCGGCGGAGCGCGTCCTCGCCTGCATCGGCAGCAACGACCGGCTGAACCTGCTGCTTGCGCTGCTTCGACGTCCGATGACGGTGGCGCAGTTGGTCGAAGAGTGCGGGTACAACTCGACGGGGCAGGTGTATCACCATTTAAGACCGTTGATCGCGGCAAACCTCGTGGCGGAGGACGAACACGGCGCCGTGAAAGGCCGGTATCTCGTGGTTTCGCACCGCGTGCAGGGCATTATCATGCTGCTGGCCGGGATCAGCGACATGCTCGACCCGTCCTATACGCAGGGCGAGTGGCAGGGGGATGACAGGGAACCGTTTTCCGATGAAGCGGGAAGTCCCGCGGAGGAAGGCGACGCGCCGGAGGCATAAGGAGAAGCGGGGATGTAAGCAAATCTTACGTCCCCGCTTTTTGAAAGAGGTGAATGCGAAACGACGTGGTAACGTCGAGCTGGGAAATGGAAGCCAGGCGCTCCCGTCCGCCTTCGGCGTTTTCCAGAAGTAGGGCGTCATGGCAAAGAGGTCGTGGATCACCTCCTGCGAGGGCAGGCTTGCGGCACCTTCCACGTTCAGAATGTCGAGATAGCGGAACCCCTCGTAAGGGGACGGCTGTTCCTCGTTGAGATAGGGCTTTTCGTAGAGGATCTGCTTGAGTTCCCACAGGTGCCGCGCGCCGGGCACGACATAGAGGAACGCACCGCCCGGCTTCAGCACGCGCCGGAACTCCGCAAGCGCCAGCGGGGAAAAGCAGTTGAGCAGCAGGTCGGCCGCGCTGTCCGCAAACGGCAGCGCGTAGGCGGACGCCACGGCGAACTCGACCCTGTGTTCACGCTTTGCCGCCCAGCGCAGGCAGTTTTTTGAAATGTCAATGCCCGCCATGCGCGGCGCACGCCCGGCGGCGAAAAAGCGCTTCGGCAATCTGCGCGGTGTAATAGCCCTCGCCGCAGCCGGAGTCGATGCAGACGGCGCCCTGCGGGGCAAGCTCCAGGCAAAGCGCGGCCAGGCGCGCGGCCAGCGGCGCGTAATAGCCGCCGGACAGGAACCGGTTCCGCGCCGCCGCCATGACGCGGTCGTCGCCGGGCGCGCGGGAGTGCATCCGGTTCGCGGGCAGCAGGTGCGTGTACCCCGCCGCCGCAATGTCGAAGCTGTGCCCATCATCGCAGCGGTAGCGGCCGTCCGCGCGCGTCAACCGTCCGCGGCAGACCGGACAGAGAAACAGACTTTCCATGCGGACACGTCCCCCTTTTTTTCGTCAAGCATCGTCCCACCGCGCCGGTAAGCGCGCGGTGAATCGCTCTTATCATAGCGCAAAACAACCCGCCGGTCAAGCGTCCGGCGGGTTTTGGACGATTTTTGACGTTTTACGCCGGAATCGTGCACGGTTCGGCAGAATGCATAGAAAGCCTTGCTGTAATCTGCCGTATTTCGACAGAAAATCGTTCATAATTACTGGACATGCAGGACGGCTTGTGTTAAGATAATACAAATGTTAAAATCCCGTTTTACGGGCTTTTGACAGATTTCACTCATAAAAACATCATCATCGCCATCGGCCTGACGCTGTCCTCTTCCGCCATCACCAACTGCCGTGCCAACTGGCTCGTCGCCGTCGTCGCGATCCTGATCGTCATCGGCTTCAACATGTGGGGCAAGGGCATGATCAAGATCATCCCGATCCTGCTCGGCGTGCTCGGCTCTTACATCTTCGCACTCATCGTTGATCCCGCGGAGCGCGCCTCCGTCGCCGCTGCCGTCAGCAGTGCCAAGTGGTTCGGCCTGCCGATCTTCTGGAAAAACAGCGTGTTCCACCTCTTCGCCGGCCCGGTCGACAGCGGCGTCCTCTGGTCCGCCGTGCTGACGGTCGTGCCCCTGTCGCTTGCCACCATGGTCGAGCACATCGGCGATATGTGCGCCATCTCCTCCACCTGCGGCAAGAACTTCATCGCTGACCCCGGCCTGCACCGCACCCTGCTGGGCGACGGCCTGGCAACTACGCTGGCAGCCCTCTTCGGCGCGCCTGCCAACACGACCTACGGCGAAAACACCGGCGTTCTGGCCCTCAGCCGCATCTACGACCCGCGCGTGATCCGCATCGCGGCCTGCATTGCGATCGTCGTGTCCTTCTGCCCGAAATTCGCGGCCCTCGTGTCCGCCATGCCGACGGCCACCATCGGCGGCGTCAGCCTCGTGCTCTACGGTATGATCCTATACCGGCGACGGTCTTTCCGTTTTCAATCCTGTCACGCTGGACCGTGGTGCGGTACTTTTTGCCCCTATGTATGGTGATCCCACTGCACCGGCGGGGTGTGGCGGCGGCGGGCGGGAACGGGAAACTGCCGACCCTGTCGGAGACATCGGCGTTTCCATTGGGCTTTTGCGTAATGCCAGGAAACGAGCGGATCACGCGGGACGAAAAAACGGAAACCGGGGCCGTCAGGGACGAAAAGCGCCTTTCCGGCTGCGCGGAAGAGGCGCGGACGCCGGACGTCTGGTTTTCGCCCAGGATCGCAGTTCGCGGGCTTTTCGTTGGTACGCGGCGGCGCTGATTGCACGGTTTTGAAAGCGTGGGAGAACAAAAAGGCGGCGAGTATCACTCGCCGCCTTTTGTTTGTAATCCGAACTCTGCCGGTTTCGGCGGAGGCATTCTGTTACAAACGTATGTTGCCGGTATAAACGGGTGCTGCCAGCCCGCTTTAAGGCCGAAACTCAGTGCAGAATGCCGATCGCGTCAGAAATGGTCTTTTCCATGGCTTCCCGGCCGTACTTATCGACCTCGGCCTTGTTTTTTTCTCGCCGTGCGTCAGGCAGCCCGCGCCGCCGATACAGCCGCCCATGCACGCCATACCCTCAATAAAGTTGCCGGGCAGGACGTTTTACCGGCTTTTAACAGTGCGGCACGGCACGCCTCGATGCCGTCGCAGGCAACGGGACGGTAATCAAAGTCCTCGCGGCCGTGCTCGCGCAGCGCCTCGCGAACCGCGTCGGCCAAGCCGCCGCTGCGGGCGAAGATACGCCCAAAGTAGGACGCGTTGTCGAGCACGTCCTCGTCGAACGTTTCGAGGTCGAAATCGCGGCTGTCAAAGAGGGCCTGAAGCTCCTCGAAGGTGACGCTGTCGATGTAGGGCCGCACGCGCTCCTCGCGGAATTCCATCTTTTTCGCGGTACACGGCCCGATAAAGACGACTTTGGAGCCGGGGTCGGTGTCTTTAATGTACTGCGCGATGGCCGCCATCGGGGAAAGGTTGTGCGAAATGTGCTCGGCGAGCGCCGGGAACTGCTTTTGCGGATATAGTCCACAAACGCCGGGACAGCAGGAGCTTGGTCAGAAAGCCCTTTCCACGAGCTCCTCGCTCTCGGCGTCCGCCACCATGTCGGCGCCCAGCGCGGCCTCGACCACGGTGAAAGAATCCGAGCTTTTTGATGCCGGTGATGACCTGGCCGAGCTTTGCGTAGGTAAACTGGCTCGAAATAGACGGCGCGACGACCGCGTAGACCTTATACGTCCTCGTTGTGGTTGCTCTTTTTTCAGCATGTCGATGACATTGATGATGTAGGACTTGTCGCTGATCGCGCCGAACGGGCACTGGTAGACGCACGCGCCGCAGGAGATGCATTTCTCGTTGTCGATCTTCGCGGCCTTGTCGTTATTCATCGCGATGGCCTTGACCTTGCAGGCATTCTCGCAGGGACGCTTGTGGTTGGCGATGGCGCTGTAGGGGCAGACCTTCGCGCACTGGCCGCACTCGACGCACTTTGACTTGTCGATGTGCGCTTTCTGGTGCCGGTCGAAGGTGATCGCGCCGCGCGCGTTTGCAGACGTCCTCGCAGCGGTGTGCAAGGCATCCGCGGCAGGCGTCCGTGACCTCGTAGCCGCCGACGGGGCACTCGTCGCACGCGATGTCGATGACCTCAATGACGTTGGGGTTCGACTTGTCGCCGCCCATGGCGAGCTTCACGCGCTCGCCGAGGATGGCGCGTTCCTTATAGACGCAGCAGCGCATGGTCGGCTCCTTGCCGGGGACGATGAGCTCCGGGATGTCGGCACATGCTCGGCAGGGAGATTGTCGTCCCAAGGCGTGGCGCGCGACCCGCGCAGCACTTTATATTTGAGGTATCAAATTTGTACCTTGAATAGTATCGAATTTCCGCATCGTGCCGCTTTAAAAATAACTGACCTTGATCCGCTTGCCCATCTGCTTTCAGGCTTTGGAAAGCTCGTCGACGGACGCATTTAATATTGAAGTTGATGGGGAGGTTGGGGTTCTGGTGCGCGGGGTTGACGGCGCGGCCGACGTAAAAGTTAATGTCCGTGGCCTCTTCAAAGAGCAGGCGCGCGATCTGCGAGGCGCCGTCCTTTTTATAGCTCCACTGGGTATAGCTCGTTGTCGGCCAGATAGTCCTGCGCGTATTTGAGCACCTTGTTGATGGTGATCACGCCCTCCGTGACGAGATCCACGCCGTCAATGCGCGCGATCGGCGGGACGTCCGGGTCGGGATAGTCCACCGTCGGCATGAGCGGTTTATGCAAAAACTCCGCCGCGATGGATGAGGTCGTGCCGCCGCAGACGATGTGTTTGCCCTCTTTTGAAAAAAGAGCGACATCATCTTCGAGCAGTCGTCGGGGTTGGACGGCGGGCCAATGAGCAGATTCATGGGTTCCCTGACGGCGGATGCGCGACTTAGCACGCCGTCGTGTCGTCGCCGGGACGGCCGTCGTAGAGCTTATTGCACTCGTCGAGCAGGATGGTGTCGAGCGTTTTTGCCGTGAAGCCGACGCTTGCAAACGACTCCATGAATTTGATGATATCCTTGCGTTCCCAGCCGAAATTCAGCTTCATGCCCACGCCCGCGTGGATGCAGCCGTCGCTCATGGCAATAAAATGTCGTTTTCGCTGAAGGGAATGCGGTCTTAGAGTAGATCTTTGCCGCCGATATTTCGTGACTCCTCGCGGGGATATTCATAGTTCTGGCCGTCGCGCAGCAGGATGACGTGGGGGTTATCGTACTGGATGATTTCTGCCTCCCGATTCTGCACGAAACGCAGGATCGTGAAGGTCGAATACGCCACGCCGCGCACGGAACAGACGGGGAGCGTCGCTGCGATGGTGGAAACGCAGTCCTCGATGTTCATTCCGGCGGCCATCATCGTGGAGATGATCTTCGAGGTGAGCGTTGAGAGGATGCTCGCCTTGACGCCGCTGCCCAGTCCGTCCGCCAGGACGACGACGATGGAATCGTCGTCCTGCTCTACAATGTCAATGTGGTCGCCGCAGAGCTGTTCGCCGTCGTGGTTCAGGCTGCGGTAACCGATATCCGTGCAAAGATCATTCATCCGCAATCGACTCCTTCAGCTTTGAAAGTGCAATCTTGGTCTCCGCGGCGGTCTCGCCGAGCAGGGATGCGATCTCCTGCACTATGCGCATCTGCTTATCGACAACGCGGTCGGCGGTCTCCACCGTCTGCCGGCTGATCTGCTCCTTCTTTTCGCGCGCGTCCTCTTCGCTTGTGACGTCGCGCATGATGCAGATCAGGATGCGGTATTCGCGGTCATAGATAATGCTCTGATCGACGTACTTTTTGTACTCCGCCAGATACGTACGGCGGTCGCGGATGCTGCGTCCGGTATTTTTGACGGTCAGGAAGTCCTTCGGGTCGAGGATGCGGATCACGCCCTCGCCCAGAACGTCCGACGGCGCTGCGGATGCGCATAATGTCGAGCGCGGCGCGGTTGATCTGCTGGACCTCAGCTCCTCGTTTAAGACGATGATCGCGTTTGGCGTGTTGTTGATGATGTTGTCGGAGAAGCTCTCCGCCTTTTCCTTTAAGAACGGCAGGCACATCGAAAGATCCGCCTTGCCCTGATAAACGGCGATTGCCTTTTCGCGGCAGGTATTGTAGCCGCAGGTGCCGCAGTTGAGTTCCTGCTCGGGACGGGTTTTGCCCATTTTCTTCAGGATTGCGGCAATTTCAATTTCGCTGGGCATGTCGTGACGCTGGCCGATGTGAGGAGAGCGTCTTGCGCATGGCGCCGCCGGGGAGGATCTCGTGGAAGTCGTCCGGCCCGGCATAGGGAGACGACGGACTTATAGTCGCGCACCGGCGACCGGTGGAACTTCTCCATGACCGGCCCGCCGACACAACTGCCGACGCACGCGGACATTTCAATGAAGCAGTGGTGCAGGTCGCCGTTTTCAATGTCGCGCAGGGCGGCGATGCAGTTCTCCACGCCGTCGATGGCGAGATACGTATACCCGGGCTCGTTGCATTCCATGGTTTTCAGGATACCGCCCGTCGTCGGGAAAAGACGCGCGCGGCTCTCGGCGGTGTCGTCGCAGTCGGACTCGAGCACGATGCCGGCCTCGGCAAACCATCCCGTCAGCTCCTCAAAGGTCAAAACGGCGTCCGTGATGCCCGGGTAGGACGCGGCTTCGTCCTTCTTCGCCACGCACGGGCCGATGAACACGGTCTTGGCGTTCGGCATACGGCGACGGAGATCCGTGCAGTGCGCCTGCATGGGCGAGAGGACGTCCGCTAAGTATTTGAGCTCCTCCGGGAAATACTTCTGGATGAGCAGGTTGACGCTGTGGCAGCACGAGGAAATGAGGATGTCGCGCCTCTCTTCCGCAAGCAGGCGCTCGTACTCCTTTTTCACCATCGTGGCGCCGCGCGCGGTCTCCTCCGCCGCGGCAAAGCCCAGCTTTTTGAGCGCGGCTTCGAGCCCCGCGATGCCCACGCCCGCATAGTTTGCAATGAAGGACGGCGCAACGCTTGCAACGACCGGCGCGGGACCCGCCAGCATCGCCTTCACACGGTCCACGTCGCTGACGATCTCCTTTGCGTTCTGCGGGCAGACGACAAAGCACTGGCCGCAGAGGATGCACTCGTCACCCGCGATGTTCGCCTGCCCGTCGGAGAACCGGATCGACTTGACAGGGCAGTTGCGGATGCATTTATAACAGTTTTTACAGTTCGACTTTTTCAGTCTCAGGAATTCAGCCATCAGCTATCGCCTCACTTTTTAGGATGAAAAGCGCCGGATGAGGCGCAGAAAGGGTTCTTATGCCTTCGGAAGGACTTCCGTTTTGAAGAATTCCTCCGTCGTATCGGGAGAAAGGGAGTAGTCGCGGCCGTCGAGCGTGGCGCAGACGCCCTGCTGGCACTTGCCCATGCAGAAGGTGCCGCCCAGCTCGACTTTTTCGCCCAGGCCGTTTTCCGCAATAAGGCGCTGCAAGGTCTCGACGACCTGGCGCGAACCCTTTAAGTGGCAGGAGCTGCCGATGCAGACAGTTAATTTCATAGTGTGTTCCTCCCAGAACTTTTTTCCGTATTTTCCGACGGAACTCCCGTCGTTTTTACATGCTTATCATACCATAAAAAGCGCCGTTTGCAAAATGTAAAAACGGTATATCGATATGCTGATATCGATATACCGTTAGCGATAATTGGACGTTATGGGAGATAGCGCAAGAGGTGCGTGAGAAACCATTTGGCCGATATAACGAGAGTTTTGCTTTATATGAAATACGGAATGAGGCCGCCGGAGCTTAGTTAGACCCAAATAGGAAGAAGGTAGCCGGGCGGTTCTTTCTTTTGGTTACGATTTTGAAAATGGGGGCCGGTCTTGCCAGTATTGAAATGCCAACCTGCGTCAGATTCGAATGGGTACCATTGTAAGCTTTTTTTGCGGGGTACCCAAGGGACTTCCTGGCGAGAGGGAAAACAAAGCGATTGCCATGATCGACTACATCATCCTTAGCATTGGATTTCATAAAATGCAGTTGATCCCATTCTTTTGATGGAACTGGGGACTGGCATTCAACTAAGTACCCTCGCTTAATCGATTATATAAGCTCTCTGTCTCTTTTTACAAATACGCAGCGGCGGACACCGTACATGGGGAATAAACCTACCATCCCGTTCAGGATATGTGTTTATACTGGTATAAAATTCCTCTTTACGTTGCTATACGGTTTTCCAGGAGCATCGTTGTATCTCTCCGTTCCTTTTAAATATTGGTAAAACATCCAGATGGGCAAAACCGAATGAATAAAATTGTCTGGCTTTGCGGGATTCTTCTTGCGATACCGACTGCGTAATGTGACACAGAAATGGAAATCCCCATGTATTCGTCTGCTGCTGTAATTGACAAATAGAAAACAACTGATAAAATATACGAAGGAAAGGTATTGGGGGAAGTATGATGGCGCACACAAATATTGCAGAATTTGAAAACGGACGCCGGGTGTTCCGTATCACGAACGAACGCTTTGCGGACACGCCGGTCAGTCCGGTTCTCTGTTCCAATTTTATTGAGGTGGGATTCGGCTGGCAGGTAGAGGCAATGTGGTCGGAAATGTTTTATAACCGCAGCTTTGAGAAGCCCTGTCCTTTTACGCCCGCGGCTTATCACTGGTATGGCGGCTGGGACAATCTCGGCAATGACTGGCGCGGGCAGGAATTTTATCACAGCGGATATGATCATCCGGACTGGTTCGCCTGTCCTGCGCAGGAACGTCAGTTCTTTTTCCATGTCGCCGGATAGCGCGTTCCTTGTCGAGAAGGCAACCGGCTACGCGCTGACCGTTACGCGGGAGGCGGGCGGCATCCACGGAAAGCACTGCCTTCAGATCCATAACTTTGAACCGGAACGCATGTGCGGCGTGGCGCAGAGCAGTAAATTCCTACGCCGCGGCGAAAAATACCACTGGCGTGGCTGGCTTAAAAATATCGGCGAGAGTCCCGTCCAAGCGGAAATCCGTTTTATCCCGCAGGGGTGAACGCTTTCCGACAGGAGCCGATTGCAGTCCTGCCGCTTGAGCGCTTTCGCGGGATGGGCAGATTTACAGCGCTGTGCTAGAAAAACCTCGAGTATGAGGGCTGGGCGGTGTTCAGCCTGTTTGTAACGCCAGGTAAGGTGCTGGCGGACGCCTTTTCCCTGAAACCGGAGAATACGCGCATGGGTTGGCGGCCGGAGGTGATTGAGGGTCTGAAACGGGTCAATCCCGGCGTGATCCGTTTTCCCGGCGGATGCTTTGCCTCGTTCCATGACTGGCGCAACGCCATCGGTCCCATGGATCGCCGCGTCCCCGAGGACTCCTATTTCTGGGGCGATGTGAACTATAACGACGTTGGCACGGATGAATTTTTGCAGCTGTGCGAACTGCTTGGCTGTCAGGCCATGTTGGTCGTAAACCTGTTCCACCCGGGGAAAAAACTTTATAATAATTCGCGTCCAAACGGGAACGCGCTGGAGCCGGAGGCGCACGGCGGATACCTTCCCGACATCACCGACATGGAAGCCGGTATCGAGTGCGCCCGTCAGTTGGCGGAGTACTGTAACGGCGGCGTGGATACCCCTATGGGTAAAAAAGAGCGGAAAACGGCCATCCGCAGCCCTATGGCGTCCAATATTTTGAAATGGATAACGAAGCGTTCCGTTGGTTCGCACCTGCTGACTATGCCGCGTTGGTCGCTCGGTATTCACAGGCTATGAAGTCGGTCGATCCCACTATCCAGATTGGCATGACGTCCTATTATGAATACGGCGACAACGTGGAGTCCATGCTGGAGATCTGCGGGGAGCATGTGGATTTCCTTGCGGACCGTGTCTGCGCGCCGGACAATATTGCGCGGAAAGTGGCCGTCGTTCGCCAATATAACGCCACGCACGCGCATCAGCTATACTATTGCGATACCGAGGCGCATCAAGCCCGTCCCAACGCGATGGCGCCATTCACCGCGCAGTATTATCAGGACCACGATATTGATTTCTGCCGTTCCCGCCGTACGTGGCTTTACGCCCTGACGCTGGCAGGCAACCTGATGAACTATCACCGGTATGGCGGCATCGTCCGGTTCATGTGTTTTAATAACCTGTGCAACACCACCGGCCAGTCCTGTATTGAGGTTGATAAGGAAGGTTACATACTGCCCATGTGCGGACAGATTTTCGAACGCATGTCCCGAACCGAAGCGGCGTGGGCGCTCAAGATTGACGGTTATGAGCCCGACAGTCTGAAAAGTGTGGAAATCCAGGCGGCGTGGAATCACGACGAGAGTAAATTGGTCCTGTATTTACTGAATAAATGCGATCAGGATACTTCCGTCACGTTCGACTTGTCCGGTCTCGGCCGTGCGTTCAGCCGCCGGTTCTCCGCAAGGATGTCGGCGGAGTCCGGAGCGGTGCAGGAAACCATGAAATCGCAGGGGAACGTTCACGTTGACTATCAGTATGCGCCTGTTGCAGACGGCGTACCGGTAACTTGTTCGATCCCCGCGTTCTCCTTTACCGAAATCGTGATGGAATAAATTGTTTTTGATAACAGGTCTGATAAGGCTTTGCACATTCGGATAGTGAAAAAAAAGAGCGTCAATTTTGACGCTCTTTTATCGTGATATCGTGCTATGCGTGGAATATGAAATTTAATACGATTGACAAACGCCAGCAGCGGCGGTCGCAAAATGCAAGTACGCGCATAGGTGCGTACCCGCACGCCGAGAGTCTGCATATGGGGAACGGTAAGTTTGCCGCAACTGTATGCGCAATAAGCGCTCGTACGTTGCGTGCCGCCGAAACAGCGCTTTGTCATCTCGCTAGGACTATTCACCCAGGAGCACATCCGCCGACACACCGAAAACCGCTGCAATTGCTTTTTAACTCGATGTCCGAAACAAACCGTTCTCCACTTTCGATTTGCTGAATGACATTTTTGCCAACATCAAGCCCACTAAGTTGCAACCTGTCGGCAAGCGCCCGTTGAGACATTTTTGGTTTCATACTTTTGCGAAGTCTCTGCCATTTTTTTTTGCCGGAAATATTACGCAACCCGTCTTTGCTAAATTATTTTCGTCACAATACGCACCTTTTTACATCAAACGAGAGCTATTCATCAACGAGTTCGTCGGTTGTAACATTAAAACCGCCGCAATTGCTTTCAGCTCAATGTCCGTGACAAAACGTTGCCCACTTTCAATTCTTTGAATGACGTTTTTGTCAACGTCAAGCCCACTGAGCTGTAATTTATCGGCAAGCGCTCTCTGAGACATTTTTGGATTCAGGGCCATGCGAAGTGCAGAAATTTTCTTCCCAGAAATATTGCATCTCCCATCATTGGCTATATTTTTAAACAAATTATCACCCTTTTGACATCATACTATTGTCATTTTTCTTATTGTGTGCTAAAATTGGGATTAAGATGACATGAACTATAAGTCAAAATGGTGTGAGGTGGCAATATGTGTGATATCAGATGCGAACATAAATTTTGTATTTACTGGAAGGATTGGACCTGCGCAAAGGATTTTGTCTGGCTGGATGAGTCCGGCGTGTGTAAGTGTTACATGCGCATTTATTTAACGGACGAATTTTTGAGGAACAGCGCAAAAAAAACCGACAGCCTGCTCGATGAACTCAAGTAAGCTGCCGGTACCGATTTACAGCATGTTCCCGGAAAAGGCAAGGGGCAGAAGCTCCCGAAGCGTATACGCGCGGACGTTCCCGGGCGACGCGCCCAGCAGGACGCGGAACGTGTCCGCGCAGCAGAATTCCGCCATCACCTGGCGGCAGACGCCGCACGGCGCGCACGGGCTTTCCGGCGGTGTGTCCCCCGGCGCACCGGCTACGGCGATCGCCGTGAACGCGCGCTGCCCGTCTGAGACGGCCTTAAAAAACGCGACGCGTTCGGCGCAGACCGTCGGCGTGAAGGCCGCGTTTTCAATGTTGCAGCCGGTGTAGACCGTGCCGTCGGCGCAGAGCAGAGCCGCGCCGACCGCGAAGTGCGAGTACGGCGCATAGGCGCGCGCCCGCGCATCGAGCGCCTGCTGAAACAGCGCTTTGTCGTCCATAAAACCTCCTTTGATGCGGAAAATCTCCCTATCCCGGACTGCCGCGTGGGGGGAAGCAAGAGCGCCACCGCAGGCGGTTCCATCGAGCGCTTGGCGGTATCTTGAGGAGATCAATCCCGCCACGTTCGCGCCCGCTTTCATCGTAATTCGTCTCGGTTTGAGGACGCGCATAAATCGACTGATTGTTACGTTATGTCGCACTGCGTTATCCGAGCTATTGTTGCGGCTTTGCGCCGCTACGCCGCCGACCGGCAAGACATAATGTGAGCTTGGCCAAGACGCAAAACGTGCCGTCAGAGCAGGAGTTCCGCGGCGAAGCTCTCGACCTCTATTTAGCGGATACGAACGCGAAGGTGAACAAACCGTCTATTTTTACATAGCGATGGGCTCGGTGCCTCCTTCGTTGGTCGATTCATAGCAATTTGACTGCAATGGGGTATCGCTGGCCGGCAAGGTACAGGACACGCGCCCTCAGCGCAAAAGTTCCGCGGCGAAGCTCTCGCCCGCGATACCGCCCTGCACGCCGAAAACGTCCAGCACCGTTGCGCCCAGGTCGGCAACGCGCGCGTGCCGAGGTTCGCGCCCGCGCGTACGGCGGCGTCCTGCGGCGAGCATGGGGACGTATTCGCGCGTGTGGTCGGTGCCGGTGAAGCCCGGGTCGCAGCCGTGATCTGCGGAGAGCAGCAGCAGGTCGTCCGCGCCGAGACGCGGCAGCAGCTCGCCCAGCGCGCGGTCGAAGGCCGTCAGCGCCGCGGCGTAGCCGTCCCGGTCGCGGCGGTGGCCGAAGCGGCTGTCGAAGTCCACAAGATTGACAAAGCAAAGCCCGCGAAAATCCCTGTTCCGCAAGCGCAAGGGTTTTCGCCATGCCGTCGGCGTTTGACGTGACGGGATGCGTTTCGGTGATGCCGTTGCCCGCGAAAATGTCGTGGATCTTGCCGACGCCGATGACGTCGAAACCCGCGGCCGCCAGCGCGCGCGGCATGGTGGGGCCGGGCGGGACGAGCGAAAAGTCGTGACGGTTTGCCGTACGCGTGAAGTCGGGGTATTCTCCGGTGTAGGGCCGTGCGATGACGCGGCCGACGCCGTGCTCGCCCGCGAGCAGTTCACGCGCGATGCGGCAGCAGCGGTAGAGTTCGTCAAGGCCGATGTACGTCTCATGCGCGGCAATCTGGAACACGCTGTCGGCGGACGTATAGACGATGAGCTTTCCGGTCGCAATCTGCTCGCGGCCGTAGTCTAAAAGCACCTGCGTGCCGGAGTAGGGACGGTTGCAGAGCACGCCGCGAGCCGTGCGGCGCTCAAACTCCCGGATCACGTCGGACGGAAAGCCGTCCGGATAGACCGGCAGGGGACGCGGTGAGACGAGGCCCGCGAGCTCCCAGTGGCCGACGGTGGTGTCCTTCCCGCGCGACGCCTCGCACAGGCGCGCGAATGCCCCGTCAGGCCGTGCGGCCGGCGCGAGACAGTCCACGCCGTCAATGTTGCCGAGACCCAGCCGGCGCAGGTTGGGAACGTCAAACGCCGGGGACGCGGCGCAGGAGGCGAGCGTGTTCGCGCCCACGTCGCCGAAATCGGCGGCGTCCGGCGCGGCGCCGATGCCGAAGCTGTCTAAAATAAGCAGGAAAACGCGGGAAATTGCCATTTGTATGTCACGACCTTTCGCGTTCTTTTAAAATTTTCACGATGCGGCTGGTGCCGAGACGGTCCGCGCCGAGCGCGAGGAACCGTTCGGCGTCCTCAAGCGACGAAATGCCGCCCGCCGCCTTGATGCGCAGTCCCGCCGGGACGTGCGCGGCCATCAGCCGCACGTCGTCGAACGTTGCGCCGCTGTGCGAGAAGCCGGTGGAGGTTTTGATGTAGTCCGCGCCGCAGTCGCCGACGATGCGGCAGAGCGCGCGCTTTTCGTCGTCCGTAAGCAGGCAGGTCTCGATAATGACTTTCAGTATCTTGCCTGTGCAAGCCGCGCGCATGGCACGAATATCCGCCGCGACGGCGTCCCAGTCGCCGTCCTTTACCGCGCCGATGTGGATCACCATGTCGATCTCGTCCGCGCCGTTTTCGACCGCGTCACGCGCTTCAAACGCTTTTGCGGCGGTGGTCGCGTAGCCGTTCGGGAAGCCGACGACCGTGCAGATGGGCATACGTCCGGCGCAGTAGTCATGCGCGAAGCGCACGTAGGCCGCCGGGATGCACACGCTCGCCGTGCGGTAGCGCATGGCGTCGTCGCAGAGGGCGCGGATGTCCGCGCGCGTGGCGTCGGGCGCGAGCAGCGTGTGGTCCACGTGGGAGAGAATGTCGATGCATATCCATAGAAGTACCTCGTTTTCATTGTAACGCCGCGCAACGGCCGCGGCTATTGCGGAATACGGACCCAAATGGCCGCATCTTACGTTTAGTATACCACAAAACCCTGCCCGGCATCAATCGCCGGGCAGGGTTTTTCGGAAGTATATTCCAGAATATCGCCGGGCTGGCAGTCCAGCGTCTGGCAGATACGTTCGAGCGTTTCAAAACGGATGGCGCGCGCGCGGCCGTTTTTTCAGGATGGAGATGTTCGCCATCGTAATGCCGATTTTGTTCGACAGCTCCGTGACACTCATCTTGCGGCGGGCGAGCATCACGTCGAGATTCACACGGATAGACATGCCTTCCTCCTTAAACCTTCAGGTCGTGCTCTTCGCGCAGGGCGCACGCCTTTTCAACGAGGTGCGAGAGGATGGAGGCGGCCGCCGCGACCGACATGCCGAAAATAGTGACCGCGATGCTGAGCAGCGCGATACTGGGATGCAACGCGCCGGCGCAGAGAAGCAGCAGGACCTCCGCCGTGCAAAACAGAACACCGCAGATTGCACAGGCGGCGATAAGGATCAGACGTTTCACATTTGCCCGGCAGAAGGAATTGTCGCGCCCGACCTCCATACAAATCAAATAGAATGCGACCAGCGCAACGCCGCAGGGGATCGACGACAGGTAAATCAGGAGTTTGCTGGGAGCGCGAGCCAGGCATACGCGGGCAGCTCCTCCAGGCAGATGTCCACGCCGGTGGGCAGAATGTGGAATAAGACGGCCGCCGCAATCAGGGCGATTATGATTGTGCATACCTTCAGGCATACGGCAAGCGCCGATTGTTTCATAGTCGTAACCTCTTTTCGTTGTTGTTGAGGTTATAGTATCATAGGATGCATTGAATGTCAAGAGATTTTTATTGAAAAACGATATGGTTACTTACCAAGAAATGAATCGACGGCATTCTTCTCATTTTTACTTGTTTCCGGCTTGGGTCACGCTATCGGACGGGCGTATGGCCGGACAGGCCAGTTTTCTTCCTATCATGCAGCCGGAAAGCGGAACCTCAGCGCTCGCGCACTTACGTCCCTCTCTGCAAGCCTAAGGGCAGCCACACCACGAGGGCCGCGTCCGGCGTGTTCTGTACGCGTACTTACGGCTTTTTCCGTAAGTCAAAGGGCAGGACGACGCAGCTTGTTCGTATGCAAGACCACGCCGAACGCTGTTTTGCAGGTTCCGGTGCGGCGCGCGAGGAAACTTTTAGTTTGTGCGAAAACGCAAGCTTATTCCTTTCCGTTTGCTTGTGCTCCGCAATTGGCCGGAAGGTCCCCTAAGCTTTGTCAGAATAACGGCCGCGTCTGCATTAAACAGGTTCCAGGCCGCCACGGTGCCAAACCGGGAGGAACCTTCCATTTCCAACTGTGACGAAGCGTTCCTGCTGCCCGGCTCATCTTTTTCATGACCGCGCCGCGCACGGCGACGGCTTTGCGGATATTTCCATGAACGTAACAACGTCGTTAGCGGCAAACGCGGAAGAAAGGCACGGGCGCTGGCACCACCGCTTTTATCATGGACAAAAAAACGCCGGAGAGGGCGTTTCCAGCCCCCTCCGGCGCGTAGAGGTTCGTTTAAAGCAATTCAGCGGCGGCTTACGGCACGCTGCACACGCCGCGGCAGCGACGAAGCCCAACGCCCGAAGTCGCGCAGCATGTCGCGCGTGGTGGCCTCGCGGTCATTGTCCATCTTGGGGACGAGCAGGGCGACGACGAGGAAGCGCAGCGTGATGGCGACCGCGATCAGGATCTTATAGCGGTCGAAACCGGTGTTGCCGGAGATGCCGATGGACTGCATCCAGTCGAGCGAGGCGCCGCCGATGAGAACACCGGCAAAGGAGCCCGCACAGCGACGTGATGCAGGAGAAAAACGCAAAGGTAGGACGGACGTCCCTCGTCCGGGGAATAGGAGAGCTGCATCGTGGTCGCCGCGAGGTTTGACGCGCTCCAGAACGCCGCGCCGATGAAGTTATGTATAAACATCTGCCACACGTCGCCGTAGCGCATGAAGAGGAAGAACCCCTGCGTCAGCGCGGCGACGAGGCCGGAGACGAGCATCACCGGTTTGCAGCCGTAGCGGTCGAGGAATTTTCCCCAGTGCGAGATGACGAAGATTGTAATGAGCGACGCCGTAATGGTGCCGTAAATCGTGACGTTCATGTTCGACATGCCCATCTCGTTCATGGCGTAGCGGGAGATGTACATGCCGCTCATATTCGCGGTAAAACACCATGCCGCCCAGAAGACCGTGAAACGCACGAAGGGTTTGTCGTGAATTACGCGCTTCATGGACTGCACGACGTTCATCTTGACCGGCGGCGTGGAGTATACCTCCTTGATGAAGGCGTAACACAGCATGTCGAGGACGCCGAACGCGCCGCCCATCAAAAAGACGACCGTATACTTGACGGGGCCCGCGACGGTATCGAGCACCTGCGCGACAATGAGGCCGAGCACCACGCCGAAGACGGAGTTGATGCAGTCTCGACGCGACATCCAGCGGCCGCGGATGCCGATGGGCATGAGGTCGGCCATCCAGGGCATCCAGCAGACGTTGATAAAGGAGCCGCAGCAGGAGGAAATGCCGAGCAGGAAAATAACCGTCCAGAGGCGGAGCCAATCCGGGTTCGCCGGGACGAAAAACGGACAGGCCGAAAAGCAGCCACAGGACACGGGAGAACAGGCCAAAGGTGAGCAGATACTTCCGGCGCTTCTGCGTCCGGTTGACGAGGCTTGAGAACGGAATCTGCAAAAACGCCGCGGCGAGCGGGATGCCGGTGATCAGGCCGTACTCGAAATCCCCGGCGCCCAGAAAATTGGAGAGCTGGATCATCGAGGTTGTGCCGCTGCCGCAGATGATGCCGTGCATGTTGCCGAAAATGTTGCTGAAGAGCAAAAACAGCAGGCTTCTCCGGATGTCGGGAAGCAGCCGCGCCTCCGCGTAGAGCGAGGCGAAGGGCGAATGAAATCTGATTTTACGAAGTTTCAAGTCCGCATCCTCCTGGATACCCATATTCAGGGAGCCGTGTTCGAAATATTGTTGCAAACACTATGATCTTGCCGCAGTTTATGATAGAATAGCGGAAAGCCTGCCTTTATGCGTTGCGCGCCATGGCGTGCCAGGGTATATTCAGTTTTGCGTGCTGCGAGAGCAGCTCGTCGATGTGCATGAGCAGCGGGAAGTCGGCGGGATTCGCGCGGCCGTCCTCGGCCATGCGGCGCAGCGCGTGCGCGACGGTGACGTCCACCGCGGCGGACTCAAGCGTGACGCCGTTTAGACGCGCCTTTGCCTCGTCGATGTCAAGCCCGCGGCCCAAAAGCTCACCCAGACGGCGGGAACGGCCCGCGTAGACCGTGACGTAGAGGTCGCCCGCAAAGTAGCAGATGCTCTCCTCGTCGCCGCCCATCAGGCGGATGAGGCGCAGCGTCTCGCGCGTGGCCTCGCCGAAGAGCGCGGACTCGGGGTTCAGGTTTTCAATGCCGGCCTCCAGCTTTTGGCCGATGGCCAGTGCAACGCCCAGGGCGAAGCCGTTTTTCATCGCGACGGCGCATTCGACGCCCGCGACGTCTGTGGTAACGCAGACGTGGTAGTGTTCCGTCTCGAGCATGCCGCGCAGACGTTCCAGCAGCGCGCGGTCGGGGCCGCAGAAGGCGATGGTGGTGTCGTGGCGGTCGCAGAGCTCGTAGCAGAGGCACGGGCCGCCGATGGCGTTTAAGGAGAGCCTGCGTCCTTCCGGCAGACGGCGGGCCATCGCGGTCGGGAACGGCAGCAGCGTGCCGTCCGGCTGCTCCTCAAGTCCCTTTGTGACGGAGAGCACCGGCGTGCCGTCCTGAATTTTCGGCAGGACGGTCTCCTCAAACCACTTCGCGCCGAAGCTCGAAACACCGCCGATTACGAGGTCCGCGCCGGAAAGCGCGGTCTCCAGCTCTTCGATCTGATAGCAGCGCACACCCTCGGGCAGACGGCGCTTTAATTTACAGTGCTCGCCGGTTTCCTGCGCCGTGGCGATAATCTCGCGGTCGAGATGCGTGCCGACAAGGCGCACTTCGTGGCCGTTATCGCAGGCGGGCCAGCACATGGCCGAACCCATGACGCCGGAACCGACAATCGTGATGATAGACATAGATAAAACTCCCTTTTCCCGTTTCAGCCGACGCGCGGCGACAAGCCGCGACAGACTGTCTTTTGATTACAATACACCATAGATAGAGAAAAGTAAAGTTGTATTTTTGAAAGGATTGAGAATCATGTTACTCGGAATCGACATTGGAACCTCGGCCACAAAAACGGTGCTTTTTGATTTGGCCGGAAACGCGCTTGCCTCCCACACAATCGCCTATCCGATGCACTGTCCGCGCGGCGGCTGGGCGGAGCAAAACCCGAGGACTGGTGGAACGCCACGGCAGACGGCATTCGTGCGGTCCTGTCGGAAAGCGGCGTGGCGGCCGGCGAGGTGCGCGGCGTGGGCCTCTCCGGGCAGATGAACGGCCACGTAATGACCGACCGCGACGGGCGCGTGCTGCGTCCTGCCATACTCTGGTGCGACCTGCGCGCGACGGCGGAGGTGGAGGAAATGAACCGGAAGGTCGGCGATCGCCGCATCGTGGAGCTGACGGGCAACCGCGCCATCCCGGGCCTCGGGGCCGCCAAAATCCTCTGGGTAAAGAACAACCAGCCGGAGATCTACGAGCGCGCGGCACATTATGGTGCCAAAGGACTACGTGCGCTACCGTCTGACGGGTGAGTACGCCACGGAGGTCTCGGACGCATCCGGGATGCAGCTGCTTGACATCCAGCGCCGCGACTGGTCGGACGAGCTGCTTGATAAAATCGGCATTGACCGCGACAAGCTCCCGCGTATGCACGAGTCTCCTGACGTGACCGGCGTGATCTCCCGCGAGGCCGCAGAACGCACGGGCCTTCTGCCCGGCACCATTGTGGTCGGCGGCGCGGGCGACAATCCCGCCGCGGGCGTCGGCATGGGCGCGATGACGGACGGGCGCGCGTTTACCACGATCGGCACGTCCGGCGTGCCGTATATGCTGACGGAGAAGGTGCTACCGGACTACGAGGGCCGTGTCAACTGCCCTGTGCGCCGCCGCGCCCGGCAAGTGGATGATGATGGGCTGTATTCAGGCGGCGGGGTACTCCCTCAAGTGGCTGCGCGACGTGGTGTGCGGCGTGGAGTCCGAGACGGCGCGCGCGCAGGGGCGCGACGCGTTTGCGGTGATGGACGAGCTGGCCGCGGGCGTGGCACCCGGCAGCGAGGGGCTTTTGTTCCTGCCCTATCTCCTGGGCGAGCGTTCGCCGCACGCGGACGCGGACTGCCGCGGCGTGTTCTTTTGGGCTTTCTTCGATCCACAGCCGTCCGCATATGATCCGCGCCTGATGGAGGGCGTGAGTTTTCCATGCGCGAGTGCCTCGACGTGTACGCGGAGCTCGGCTGCACGCCGCGCGACATGCGCGTGTGCGGCGGCGGCGGGAAGAGCGCGCTGTGGCGGCAGATGCTCGCGGATATCTATGGCTGCGAGGTCAGCACCGTGCAGTCTGCGGAAGGCGGTGCGGCGCTCGGCGTGGCGATCCTTGCGGGCGTGGGCGCGGGCGAGTATGCATCCGTCGAGCAGGCGTGCGAGGCGCTGGTGCGGAAAAATGCGACGCACGCGCCCGACATGGCGGCTCACCGCGCATACGAGGGATACTATGCGCTGCACAAAAAGCTCTACCGTGACCTCTATGACGACTATAAGCTGCTCGCGCGTCTGACGGAAAACCGCGTCTAGGGCGAGGGTATGCGCCCGCATGACGGCATATGCCGGGCGCGGCCGCAAGCATCTACGACAATACCCGGGCGCCACGCGGCGTTAACTTTTAAAGCGCAAAAGTACGCGTGTTTTCTATTGTCAAACGGCCGCGCGCTTATAATATTCGGATGAAAAAGAGCAAAGGTGTTCTCCGGTAACCCGGGGTTCGCTTTGCTCTTTTGATTGTAACGTTATGGAATTCCCGAAGGGAGCGGGACGTATGGTGAGTATGCAAAGGAAAATGGAGTTTGTGAAGGAACCGGTTAGAGTTTATCGGGATGCGGCCTAGGGTATATTCGGGTAGCTCAAAAACGTCGCGATTGCGAAATCGCAAATAAAAGGCTGCCAACAACCAAATCATAAGAAAGATCGTGAAAACGCCCAGTCCGCAACGACAACACCCGTGGGGATTTCGCAGGAAACAGGCGGCTGATAGCATGATACGATTAATCTTTCGCATGTTCCGGCGCAGCCCGGAAAAAACTTTCCGGTATGTCTAAATGAGGGCGCAACTAAAAACCAAAGCGCAGAGGGAACACGACCTGTCTGTCGCCAATATATCTTAGGCCATCGTAAGCAGTATACAGGAACGCGAAAAGGCAAACCGTGCGCTGAACCCGGCTTTACGACAACGTGTACGAGGCCCCTTCCGCCGCTTGACAAGACAGGCTGAACGCTGACCGGGTTCGTCGGCGTCCGCGACGGCAACGTGTCCGAACAGGCAATTTTAGGGCGTGAACGGACCTTATCAGGCTCGAATTTCCGCCGCCAAACTAAAAACGTCCCGCGCCTAAAAATCGGCGCGGACGTTTTTATATCCTTACTACTATTTCTCTGAAAAGTAGGTTCCTGCAACGGGCATGGCGTTTTTAGCTTGCCTCGCCCGCCTGTTCAAACTGGCTGTTATAGAGGTCGGCGTAGAACCCGCCCTTGGCCATCAGCTCATCGTGGCTGCCGGACTCTACGATATCGCCGTCGCGCAGTACGAGGATCTTATCCGCGTTGCGGATCGTCGAGAGCCGGTGCGCAATGACAAACGACGTGCGACCGACCGTCAGCGCGTCCATGGCACGCTGGATCATGACCTCCGTGCGCGTATCGACGGAGCTGGTCGCCTCGTCGAGGATCAGGATCGGCGCGTCCTGCACGATGGAGCGCGCGATGGTGAGCAGCTGCCGCTGGCCCTGCGAGAGGCCCATCTTGTCGTCGATCACCGTGTCGTAGCCCTGCGGCAGCGTCATGATGAACTTGTGCATCCCGACGGCTTGGCACGCCTCCACGACGTCCGCAAGCGGCGCGTCCTCCTTGCCGTAGGAGACGTTCTCGCGGATCGTCCCCTCGAAGAGCCAGGTGTCCTGAAGCACCATGTCGAACATGGCGTGGACGTCCTCACGCCGCATTTGAGAAGTGGGAATACCGTCAATGAGAATTTCGCCGTCGTCCGGTTCATAGAAACGCATGAGGAGGTTGACAAGCGTGGTCTTGCCCGCGCCGGTGGGCCCCACAATGGCAATCTTCTGACCGGGCGCGACATGCTCGGAAAAATCATGGATGATCGTCTGCTCCGGTTCGTAGCCGAATTTGACGTGCCGGAACTCGACCTCGCCGCGCACCGCTGGCGAGACGGGCGTTTTCCCGGCTTCGCCCGCCATCTCTTCGGCGTCCAGGAACTCGAACACGCGCTCGGACGCCGCGGCCGTGGACTGTAAGCTCGTGGCCGCCTGCGCAAGCTGCGAGAGCGGGGAAGTGAACTGACGGATATACATCATGAACGCCACGATCACGCCAAAGGGGATCTGCCTGTTCATTGCCATCAGCGCGCCCACGACGCAGACGGCGACATAGCCGAAATTGCCGATAAAGTTCATAACCGGCTGCATCATACCGGAGAAAAACTGCGACTTCCAGTTCGACTCGTACATTTTCCGGTTGAGGTCGTCAAACGCCGCCTTTTCTTTTTTTTTCTGCCCGTTAAAGACTTTTACAATGTTGTGTCCGGTATAGACCTCCTCGACGTGTCCGTTCATCTCGCCGAGCCACTTCTGCCGCGCCGTGAAGTAACGCTGCGACTTCGACATGATGAGAAGCATCAGCGCAAACCCCACGAGCGAGGAGAGCACGGCCGTCACCGCCATGATCCAGTTTGTGTAAAACATCATGAAAAGCGAGCCGATCAGCATGGTAAAGGCGCTGACGAGCGAGGTGATGCTGCTTTTGCAGCGTGGTGCCGATGGTGTCGACGGGAGAACGAATCGTCGAAAATCAGAATTTCCGGCTTTCTTGCCAGCGCCCGTGCGATGGAAAGCCGCTGCTTCTGCCCGCCGGAGACGTTCCGGCCAAGCTGGGCGATGGGGTGCGCGGCCTTTTCGGGGTATTTGTCCACGAATTCCGCAGCCTGCGACAAGGAAAGCGCAGCCTGCAGCGACGCATCCGTCTTTTCTGCCGCACTCTGCCCGAAGAAGACGTTGTCCTCGACCGTACCGGAGAACAGAACAGCCTTCTGCGTCACATAGCCAAGCTTGTTGTAAAGCGCATCGAACGTGTACGCACGCACATCCACGCCGTCCACAAGAACAGTGCCTGCCGTCGCGTCGTAAAAACGAGGGATGAGCGAGGCCAGCGTCGTCTTGCCGCTGCCGGTCGCGCCGATGACAGCCAGCGTCTGACCTTTGCGCACCTTGAAGCTGATATGCTCCAACTCGTCCGCCGCAGCGCCCGGATAGCGACCAGCTTTGTAATCTCGGACATATAGTCCGGAATTTTCAGATCCAGCCACACCTGCGCCCAATAAAAATAGCGTGCTGACCGCCACGAGCAGCCAGTCGCGCGGCCGCATGTTTTTCAAAATTCTTACCATAGTCTCCCCGCATCAAACGAATTGTTGGTAAATTCAGGCAGAAAGGTATTAGTAGTGTGCCCTCTCACCGTCCTGTTCAGTATGCGTCCGTACCGTTTCTTAGTTTAAACTGCCTAACACTGTTAGTGATTTGTTCACAAATATACCCGCCGCCGAAACCGCTACTGCGCGTACCGGAGCGACGCGATGCGTGATATCAGCCGGACAAGCTCCCGGGCGTCCTGCGTCCCCCCCAGGTGTTCCAAAAGCCACATGGTTTGACGGTGCATTTCGGTTTCGTTTTCCCGCAGGCGCTTTTGCCCCGTCCCGGTGATGGAAACCTGCACGCGCCGGCGGTCGTCCGGGTCAATGGTCCTTTTGATCTCGCCCTTTGCCTCCAAAGACCGCAGGAGCTTCGCCACATACGCGGTCGTGGTGCCGGAGGACCGGGCGAGGTCGCCCGGCGTAACCGGTCCGCCGCAGTCGAGCTGGCCCAGGGCGAACATCTCCCCGCAGATAAACTTCCCCATGTTTTTTTGGATAGGCTGCGCGGCGATCTGCATCATGTCCTGCAAAAAGCGCTCCGCCAACTCCGAATATTCCAAGATCCCACCTGCCCTTTTCATTTGCTAAGTGTGTTAGGGATTGTAACACGGCGCGCGGCCGCTGTCAATGCGTTTCACAAATTGTTTCCAATCCCGGAAAAGCCGCACAAATCAGGACGCGCGAAAGACCGCTGCGCGTCTTCAAATTGCCGCGCGGCGCTGTGGTAAAGTTCATGATGCTTTCACGAAACTGCCATAATCCGATGACCTGTGGACGAAGCATGATATCAGCGGAACAACGTGTGCTGACGGACGAAAAGCCCGCGCCTATTCGCCCAGCGCCCTGCGCAGATCGGCTAGGTACTGCGCCTGCTGCTTTCTTTAAGTAAGCGCCGGCAAAAAAAGGTTCATGACAGGGTTTGCGACGGCCACCTCCTCCGTCATTGTGAGCAGGGTGCCTTGGCCCGACTCCCGCAGCGTGCCCACCCAATGCCCGCGCAGGTTGCGGTTTTGCAGGTCAAATTCGTAGCGGCGGGGCGCCTCCTTCTGCGTGATGGTAAAAACGGTCGGGAAACCGTCTTTTGTATACTCGGTAAAGCTTTTCCGTCCGGCGATATGTCGATTTTCGAGAGGTCGCTGCGCCAAGCGAAGTGCTCGTTATCCGTTATAATGTCCCAGACCTTTTTACGTCGCTCTGTAAGACTGCCTGTATGGTCGCTTTTTCATGAAAACATCCCCTTTTCCTCAAAGTATCGTCCCTGACACGCTTGTGGCGCCCCGTCCCGAGCGCGTCTGCGCATGAACAGCGCGCAAAACGTTTCCCCGATTATAACACGCGGCGCGGATTGCTTACAAGCTAAAAACGCGCGCTTGCCGCAGGCAGCGCTTTTTTGTATGCCGCCGCGCTGTTTCGGCCACACTATCCGAAAAGGAGGTGCTACGCATGAAAAAACGAACGCCTGAATCAAAGGAGGATGTGATCCCGTTTATGGCGGAGATCTACCCGGATAAGCCGGTTTTAGACGTTTATGCGATCCTGGGCAACGACTTGGCTGAAGAAAATTTGGAGAACGACCTCTCAGCCGCCGACCGGGAGGATCTGTAACATTGTCCGTTCCCGCACGCCGGGGACGGTTTTTGTCCCCGGCGTATGCAGGCCGCGCGGTATTCTCCGGCGGTACCCGGACACATCGCACGATGCGTTAGGCGGATGACGTACCGCGCGCGGCGGTTTCGGAAAACACTGCGACGTTATCGGCAGCCGATTTGCTGCTCCGGGCGCGAAAAAACAAAACAAAGGGTAGGACGGTGCCGTTTGCGGGGGGAAGCGGTACATTGCAAAGTTTTTAAAATAAGTAAAATTTTCCTCTTGACAACGCCGCAATTTGCGTGTATACTAAAGCACGTATTCTAAATGTCTGAATTGATTGCCGCAGGTGTCAGTTTCCATTTTGACTGACGTTTGCGGTATTTTCTTTTGCTCGGCTGGAATAACATCTCATCAGGAGGTACGGTTCATGAATAACGGTACTGTCAAATGGTTTAACGAGGAAAAAGGCTTTGGGTTTATTTCAAACGATAACGGTGGCCAGGACGTTTTCGTTCATTTTTCCGCCATTCAGAGCGAGGGCTATAAGACGCTCGCTGAAGGTCAGAAGGTCACATACGACGTAGAGGCCGACCCGAAAAACAGAAATAAGCAGCGTGCGGCAAACGTGCGTATTGCCTGATTGCGCAAGCAGTCAGAAACCGCCCCAAAGGGATGCTCATAAAACCGTTTCATGCTGCAAACGGAAACGGCAGCCACCATACAGGGTATTACGGAAACGGGTAGGAAGTGTAACAGCTTCTTTCCCGTTTTTTTGTTTTGTGGAACGTCGGACCAGCAATTTTACGCTTTGGCGATAGAACCGGTCCCTTTGTCCGTTTTGGCCGCATAGATATGGGACTTATTCACGAATGGCCCTGACGGGATACATGTTACGCAACAAAACGCCGCTTTCCGGGTGTGAAAGAGTTAACCCGCTCTGTTATGTCCCTTGTAAGGCCGCGCAGTGCGGTTTTTTCCATTCTTACTGCGGCGACATAGCCTCCATAATTTTCTGAGGGCGCAAGCGGTATACCCGGCTGCGTCCTTTGCCTGCCCAACAGGAAATACGGGAAAACCGTAAAGATGCGGGTACGAAACGCGAAGCTTACCCGGCCTTACAACGCGAAAATGGGCCTGACCGACCAAGTGCCCCGCCGATGGCATGGCTCAAGCTGGAAGCTTGGGCCATGCCCAATAAGGATAAACCGGTACTGCGGCATGTGCGCTCTTACCGCCAGGACGGCACCGCGGTAAAATTTATACCGTTTGTCGGGCTATGGGACGGCGGATGGCGGCCAATACAGCGCATGACGGTAGCCGCTGATAAAAAAGCCGGTGGTTTTGGATTGTTCAAATCCTTCCCAACCGGCTTTCTGAAACGGATGTATAGAGTGCTATTACGTCGATCGGCGTTTTCCAACAGCAGTCCGGACAGAACGGCGGAGAGCTTTCAAGTACCCGTCCGGGCGCGGCTTGATCCGTGCTTTATTTGCGGACAGACGCGGCTATTTCTATAAGCGCCATCTTGCTCTGTAAAACCCGTACACCTTATTTTATAACTGCAATTTTATAAACCGTTGGATAATAGAAAGGCGTTTCTTCTGTAAAAGCGTCTTTTAAAGTGACCTTGACTTTGATGCCCGGCCGTAAATCCGAGACGGAGATTGTGTTTCCGCCTGTGTCGAGCAGCTTTGTTTCCGCCCCCGATATGCAGGGCATTAATGGGTTTTCCGTAGATTTCTGTCGTGCGTTCCACAATCAGACGGATTTCTCCGTCCGGCATGGTGACGGTTTCCTGCACGACTGCTTCAAAGCTATTTTCAGACCATTTTGGAATACTCGTAAAAGACGACGAGAGCGGCAACCAACACCACGCCAATTCCCACGAAAATGAGTTTTTTCTTCATGCGTTCCCTCCTAGGCGGATACCTGATGACTCTTAAATCCAAGTCTTGCAAGGGGCAGCATAAGCGCCGTAAGCGCCGCGTATAAAACAGCCCTCATAGTAAATGCGTCCAGGACAAGCCCGCCGAACTGGTAGGAAATATATTTTCCGATCTCCGGCACGGTGGAACGGTACGGAAACAGGAACAGCGTCAAGTTATATGCACCCGTTGTCCCGTTGGGGGAGAGGAACAGGGGAAGGAAAGAACAGGCACAAGCACAATCAGTACAAGGTACGGGCTCTTCATCTTTGCCGACAACAGGAGCGTCAACCCGATCATGGCGAACAGTACAAGGTAAACCACGCCCCCATATTGACAAGGGTGGCTTGCAGGAAGGTAAACGGGTACGGGATTGTCGTATTTACGATTTGCAGCGGTAAATTCCACCCGTCAAAACCGAACGCCATAAGGGGCAGACCAAGAGCCACAAGCGCATGGAGCGTGAAGGCGAGCGTACCGAACAGATAGGAAGCTATGATTTTGCCGTTGTCAGTTTTGTTTTTCCGTATTTTGCGGACAGGATTACCGCGTCCGTCCCGGCTTGGTACTCGCCGGAGAAAACCGGGGCAATTACGATACAGACGGCCAGAAGCGCGAACATCAGCAGTTCAAAGCTGCTTATCACAATTTCCCATCCCTCATAATAGCCGTACTGAAAAGGCTCGCCAACCTTGCTGTTCATATCCCGCCAATAGGATTTCTGTTCCTCGGATAATTCGCGGGAAGAAGCGTTTAACAACTTTTCGATTTTTCCGCTCTTGCCTCATAGAAGTCCGTTCCTTCGGAAATGTCCAGGTCCGGCAGTGCGTTATAGCCCACGCTTTCGTTTGGGTTGACATAGGTTTTCGCAATCATGCCCAGCAGATTTTCCCTCGGCGCGATGGCATCCCAATATGCGTCCTCGATCAAAAATCGTTCGTACCCGTCATAGCCCACGTTGCCGGGGTTTTCAAAAGCTTTTGCACTGCGCGGATTGTTTCCGTGACGTATTCGTTTGTCAGGGGGACGGAATAGTCCGCGGCCAGCTCCTTTTCATATGCAATCCCCGCAATGCCCTTTGATTACGCCTTCTTGACTGTAGGTCTGGAATTGCAGGACTGGCAGACCGAACAGGAACGCCGTTATCAGCAGGCTTGCCGCCATAACAAGCAGCGTCGATTTTTTACGAAGGATTTTTAAAAATTCATATTTGATCAGCATAGCCTTACTCGCTCCTTTCCGTCGCGGCTTCTTCCCCAAAGTGATATAAAACAAATCCTCCAGGCTCGGCGGGACGGTTACTGCGTCCGCGGTCGGGGCTGTTTCATGGATCATGCGCAAGCGCACTTTGCCGTCTTCATGGTGCAGATTGACGACGGAAAAACGGCTGCCGTATGCCGCGGCCTCCCCGCCGTCCACCAAAAGCTCCCATACCTTGCCTTCCATACAGGCGGTAACGGTAGCCATAGGCTCTTGCAGCAAAAATGCGCCGTCTTTCATCATCAGAATGGTATCCGCGATATAGGAAACGTCGGATACGATGTGGGTAGACAAAATGACGATTTTGTCCTTTGCGAAATTGGAGATAAGGTTGCGGAAACGCACGCGTTCCTTCGGGTCAAGCCCTGCGGTCGGCTCGTCTAATATGAGAATGTCCGGTGCGTTTAGCTCTGCCTGTGCGATTCCTAAGCGCTGCTTCATGCCGCCGGAAAAGGCTTTGATTTTTTGTCCGCCACGTCGCGCAGATTAACCAGTTCCAATAATTCCTCTGTACGGGCCTTTGTTTCGCTCTTCCCGAGCCCCTTGACCGCCGCGATGTAACGCAGAAACTCACGGGCGGTAAAATCCGGGTAAAGCCGAAGTCCTGCGGCATATAGCCCAGGTTGGCGTAATAGTTTTCGCCCAATTCCCAGGCGTTTTTACCGTCCAGGCAAATCCTGCCGGAAGTGGGTTTTAAACGCCGCAGATCATACGCATTAACGTTGTCTTGCCCGCGCCGTTTGCGCCAAGCAAACCATACACCCCCGGCGTAAGGACGGCGCTGACATCATGAACAGCGTTTTTCGTGCCGTAGCGCTTAAGCACAAATGCTGTAGCTGCAATTCCATATTTGAACCCTCCTTGTCTTTGATGATAGGCATACAGAAAAGGTAGGCGGCCTATGCTCAATAGTATAGGCCGCCTACCTTATGCGCTGCTTTTGCGCATCTTAATTGTACCTTAATTTTCATCTTTCCCAAGCGGGAGCACAATGGTAAACTCCGTCCCCGCGCCGGGGCTGCTTTTGACCAGGATATCACCGCCATGGAGCGTTATGATCTGTTTTGCAATGGCTAGTCCAAGCCCGCTGCCTTCCGGCCGTTTTTGGTGTTTGTTCCTCTGTAATAGCGGTTCCACAAGCTGGCAAGCTCCGTTTCGCTCATGCCGTTTCCGTTGTCGCAAATGGAAATGGCGAGGCTGTTATCCGGGGCTTTTTTGACCGCAACCCCTACCTTCGCGGCGGGATTATGCACAAGGGCGTTGATAACCATGTTCCCGACGGCGCGGCGCAGTAAGTCGGGATCAACCGCAATCAACGTTTCCGGCATTTCGCATTCAAACGCTATCGTCCGTTTTGAAAAAGCCGGATCGTTTGCAATGTCGATGACAAGCTCTCTCAGGTAGCGTACAATTCGTGTTTCCCGCGGGGCGCAGGGGATTGCCCCTGCCTCAAGCTGGTAGGTCAGCTTCAAGTCGTTCATCAGCTTTTCCATGTGGCGGACATTTTTCAAAACGATTTTCCCGTAGTCCTGCACGGTCTGCGTAGCAAGGCCGCGCCCCCTGCAAGAAGCTCCGCATATCCCTTTATGGGGGAAAGGGGCGTTTTTAAGTCGTGGGTGATGTTTGTAATCCATTCCTTCCGGGTACGGTCGGTTTCCTGCAGTATCTTTTCGCTGCGCCGGATTTCCAGATTCATTCTGTTGAGCGAGCCGTAAATTTCACCGAATACCCCCGTTTCTTTCATGGGCTTGTAGCTGTCAAGCGTTATATTCCTGATGCCGCCGGCCATGGTTGACAGCTTCCGGGAAAGCCAGAACGCATAGGCAAAGGCGCAAAAGATAACGAAGCCCGCGGAAATGACTATCACGGCTTTTCGTAAACGGCGACAGCCGCGCCACGGTTTCGCCGTTATAGTACAGCATATATTTTCCCACGGCATATGGGAAACCCACAACATAGTTGAGCGTCCTGCCGGAAACGGTAACGCTGCTTATAAAAACCGTATTTCCGTTTTCGTATTTGCTGTCGGCAAGAGCGAGAAGATCCGCCATGCTGTAACGCTCCGGGTAGTGGCCGGGCTTACCGTGCGCAAATAGCTCCCGCCCGCTCTCATCAACGATCTGCACCCATAAGCCATATTCGTCCAAGCGTTCCACGCCGATTTCTTCCACGCCGACAACCCCGTCCTTTTCCTCTATCCATGTGGAAAAGTTGTCGGTAAAGGTATCAGGCCATGACGCAAGGCTTAATCCCTCCGGCTCCGGGATGGCGAAGATATAGTAAAACATGCCGATTGCGAAAACAAGCAGGATGATAAAAAGAGCGGCCAATATAACGGCCGTATGCAGAAAAGGGCTTGCGTTCCAGCTTAGTCGTCATAGGGGTTAACCAGCTTGTAGCCCAAGCCTTTCACTGTCAGAATGTAGGTTGGCGCAGCGGGATCATCCTCCAGCTTTGCGCGCAAGTGCCGGATATGGACCATAATCGTATTATCGCAGCTGAAACTGTCCTCGCCCCCATACCGTTTCGTACAGCCGTTCCCGGCTGATAACGCGCCCGATATTCTGCGCCATGTATTGCAGGATTTCAAACTCACGGGCAGTCAGCTCAATTTCCTTTCCGTCTTTCATCACCAGGCAGCCATCCGGGTCAATACGCAAGGCTCCCACCTTTATGGGCTGCGCTTTCGATGGGCACTGCTTGTACGCCAAGCGGCGCAGCTGCGCTTTCACGCGGAAGGCCACCTCTTTGGGGCTGAACGGCTTTGTTACATAATCGTCCCCGCCGACGGCCAGGCCGAGTATTTTATCAATTCATCATTCTTTGAAGATAGAAACAGGATCGGGCAATGGGAAAATTCCCTGATCCGTTTGCAAACCTCGTAACCGTCAAGGCCCGGCAGCATAACGTCCAGAATCATCATATCGGGCTGTAATTCCCTGCAGGAGCTCACTGCGGAAAGCCCATCTTCAATTTTTATAATAGGATGGAAGCCCTCAATGGCGAGTGTTTTTCAAGCAGCTCCAGGATATCCGGCTCGTCATCAACAATCATTATTCTGTATTCCTTCATGGTCGAATTCCTCCCGTAATGGGTTTACTCCAGCAAAAAAGCGCGCCGGCAGGCTTTTTTGTCCTTTGTACATGATTGGCCGAGCTAAACGCCGTGTGTGCGGCCCGCTCGAACAGGCTCTCCCGTCTTTTAAATCCGTCACGCTTTTTCGCCGATCGTGGTGCAGAATGCCTTTTCTGCATGTCTGTCAGTATAAGTATAATCGGCTGGCCGACCAAAATAAAGAGCGTATTTATAATTTAGAAAATATCTCGCGGCGATGAATCCTTTTTCCTTTCGGAAACCCTATAAATCCGTGTTTTGCTGTGTGCAATGCCTGCTGCGAAGGGCAAAATGACGCCCATACGTACAATCAGGACGATAAACGGTCGCCGCAATGCAACGAAATGCACTGTTTGACATTTTTAGGGGTTCGTATTAGAATGAAAAAAGCTCATTACGTATGTGTTCGCTTTCGGCTGATAAGCGTACCGATAAATCGGAATTGGAAGGAAAATTTAATGATTGAGAGACCGGCTTTAGAGAAACGGTTAGACTGCAAAACATTTCGTGATTTTTATTACCTAAAAGAGGAGCTGATAGAATTTTGCAGAAAAAACAACTTGCCTACTTCTGGTGGTAAAGTAGAAATAGCGGACAGGATTGCTTATTTTCTCGATACAGGCGAGGTATTATCCGCCTCAACGGCAAAGAAAAAAGTTTCAATGAAATCTTCCATTACCGAAAATACAAAAATTGAACCTGATTTTGTCTGTTCCGAACGTCATAGAACCTTTTCAAAGAGCATATTGGGAACAGTTTTACTTTTCACGTTGCATTTCAAAAATGGTTAAAAAGCAATGCCGGAAAGACCTACAAGGAAGCAATTATCGCCTATTATCAAATTCTTGAAGAAAAAGAAATGGAAAATCGCAAATTGATAAGCAGTTTGAGTATAACGCCTATATTCGGGATTATTTTGCCGATAATCAGGGAAAATCTTTGGAGGAAGCAATTCAGGATTCGAACCACCGAAGCTCGAAGGCAACAGATTTACAGTCTGCCCCCTTTGGCCACTCGGGAATTCCCCCATATTTAATTGGAGCTGGTGGACGGATTCGAACCCCCGACCTGCTGATTACAAATCAGCTGCTCTACCAGCTGAGCTACACCAGCGACGGCGGAAATCGAGGTCACCGGACGTTTTTACCTGGCGTTTGCCACGAATAACGGCGCGGCCTGGGCCTTTCCGGGCAGGATCCTGCTGCTGGTCACCGTTGCGTCGCTCGCGCTGATCGGCTTTGTACTCTGGCGCGGTCGACGACGAAAATCGGCCGCTGGGGCGTCTATTTTGTATTAGGCGGCGCAATCGGCTTTTTGGACGCGGGCGCTGGTCGTCGACTTTTTCGACTTCCGGTGCTTCCCGGTTTTTAACGTCGCGGACGTTTTTATCACCGTGGGCGGCGTGATGTTTGGCACAAACCGCGATCCACGCAAGCATCCGGCGGCGGGGACGGCGGCCATGCGGATTGATCGCCGCGGTGCGCCAGCTCGAGGGACAAACGCGCAGCAGCGACGTGCCGTGGCGGCGGCGGCGGTGGCGAAGAACCGTAGGGTCTCGCCCGGCGAAATTTATGCGATTGACGTTCCGGAGCCGGAGCCCGACCGCGCCGTGGCGCAGGAGATCCCGCTCGAGGTCTGCTATGAGGACGCGGACGTAATCGTTGTGAACAAGCCGCGCGGCATGGTCGTGCACCCGGCCGCAGGCCACAGCGACGGCACGCTTGTCAACGCGCTTTTGCACCACTGCGGGGAGAGCCTCTCCGGCGTGGGGGGCGTGCGGCGGCCCGGCATCGTGCACCGCATCGACAAAGATACGTCCGGTCTGCTCGTCGCGGCGAAAAACGACTTTGCGCACCTCGCCCTCTCGGCGCAGCTGGCCGACCACACGATGTTCCGCGTTTACAGCGCCGTACTTGTCGGCACGCCGAACCCGGAGACCGGCACAATTAACGCGCCTATCGGGCGTGATCCGCGTGACCGCAAGCGCATGGCTGTGACGGCGCGCGGCGGCAAGCCCGCTGTGACGCACTACCGGGTGCTCGAGCGGTTTACGGGGTACAGCCTCGTCGAGTGCCGCCTGGAAACGGGACGAACGCACCAAATCCGCGTGCATATGGCGTCGGTCGGACATCCTGTGGCGGGTGATACGGTCTACGGCGCGCGGCGCGATCCGCTCGGCCTCGCCGGGCAGTGCCTCCATGCGCGGGAGCTGAGCTTCCTCCATCCCGCACGGGGAGCGGATAACGTTTCAGACCGAACTGCCCGACTATTTTGAGGCGCTTCTGGCGCGCCTGCGCGCGAAATAGCGCGTACTGTCTGTTGCGCGCGGGGGGCGAAACAGGACGCTGACGTCTGCGGGGCCGCCGATGCGAGCGGAAAAAGCTGCTATAACAGCGCGGCGCAGTTTGCGCCGGCCGGGTAGTTTTTTGCGGCAGGGCCGCTTTGCCTGCCGTGCTGGAAAGGATGGGTATCTTGTACGAACGAATGCTGGACCGAACGGCGGAACCCGATTATGACGAAATGGCTGCCTACTGCGCCGCGGCCGAGACTTATTTTCGGGCGCTGAACGAGACGCTGTCGGACAAGCACGAAACGCAGCGCCGCATCCGCTTTCCCTACGGGAATACGTATGGCTGGGGCGTCAAGCACGAACGGAAAAGAAGCACGTCTGCGACGTTTTTGCGGAAAGGGACGCGGTCAACCTGATGATCCGACTGTCAAACAGCCAGATCGCGTCGGTTTATGCGGACTTGTCCGCATGTGGACGCGAAGCCTGCGACCACAAGTACCCCTGCGGCGACGGCGGCTGGCTGCACTATCGGATTGTGTCGGAGGAGGGCCTTGCGGACGCGCTGAGGCTTCGCCGCGCGGCTGCAAAAATAGCGCGTCCGGGAATAAGCCTGTTTTTAAAGCATCCGGGGCTGTTCGCCCGGGAGGCCTTTTGGCACAGACGTGAAAAAAGGATGAAAGGCCGCGCGTAAAGATGGCAACTGTCCGATGCACGGGAATTTAAGCTTGTTGCTTTTTTTGACGTGCCGGCAGACAGACCCGCCCGGTATTCCCGCCCTAGAAAGGCATTTAGTGCTCGTCTGGCAATGGGATAGCGTCCGCTGTACGCTCGGTTGGTGAAAAAAGCCAATATTGGATTTTTGGGCTCTTTTCCAATACGATAACGCTGCGCCTGTTGTCGAACTCTAAAGCTTTTTCGCTTTTATTAACGGGTATTATCCGCAAGTGAAACGGCGCTTGCCTCGCTAACACAATATTCGGGGAAAAGCTGCGGACAGTGCAGTAGGCGTATATGAAAAAATCCGACGGCTTTGCAAAATGCCTGGTTTCTGATAACGGTGGGCTGAATAATAAGGGCGTCGGAAAATGGAATGGGGAACTGCTATGAAAAAAATAGTATGTGTATGTTTGCTTTTGTTCTGCTGCTCTCTTTGGGAGCGTGCAGCCAAAGCAAGCGGGACGTAACCATCGACTATGGAAATTCAGAACAATATACAAATCAGGAAATGGACCGCGCAATAGCAGTTATAAAAGATAAGTTTTTAGATTTAAAAGATTGTGTGCTTCATTCCCTGCAATATGCCGGAGATGAAGTGTGCAACGATAACATCGAATATTGCAATTCTCTGGATCAAAATGAAGATTTTACGGAATGCATGGTGTTTCATTCGTCATTTCAGTCACCGCCAAATGGCGGAGGCGCGTGGGAAGCCAATCGTACGTATACATGGGATTGGTATCTTGCAAAGAATGGAAATGGAGACTGGATTTTGCTGACATACGGATACTGAATAGGACATACCCAGATATCGGGCGGCCGCCGGTTTTAAAGCGGCTGCCCTCCTTTTTGGTTTTGACGGAGTAAGAATGAGCAAACCAAGGAGCGCCGCTGATCTGCAAAGGGAAGATTGGGAAAGCGCTTGACAGCGAAAATGTCAGTGCTATAATACAGGACAGACCGCAAACTGAATAATCAGGGGCGCCGGAATAACGGCTGAGATGTGAAAATTTTTCCTGTCCCTTAACACCTGATTTGGGTAATGCCAACGTAGGGAGATTGTTTTGATGAACGCAGACCGGGGCTTTTGGGCCCTTCTCAAAGAAACATTTACCGCACTGGTATGTCAGGGTGCGGTACTTTTTGAGGAGGGTCCTTTTATGTCCTTCAACACAAAGCGTCTTGTGGAAAGCGCTATCATGATCGCGCTCGGCACAGTGCTGAGCCTGTTCACCTTCGCCGGTCCGTGGGTCTACGGCGGCGGCATCACAATTTGCAGTATGCTGCCCCTTGTGATCCTTTGCCCACCGTTACGGCACGAAGTGGGGCTTGTTCTCTGCGCTCGTTTACGCCGTGCTGCAGATGATTTTGGGTTTTTTCAAACGTCCAGTATGCGCAAAACATCTGGCAGGCCATCGCCATTGTCCTGCTCGACTACATCATTGCCTTCGGCGTCATCGGCTTTGCCGCGTGCTTTAACGGCGTACTGAAAAACCGTTACGCCTCCATCGCGGTCGGCACGGTTGTCGTCCTGCTGGTCCGCCTTGCCTGCCACTTTATCTCCGGCTGGGTCATCTGGGAGGCGATGTTCCCGAACGAGCTCGGCTGGGCCGCACCGATTTGGTCCATTGCGTACAACTCTTCCTACATGGTGCCGGAAATCCTCATTACCACGATCGCGGCGGTTGTCCTCTATAAGCCGCTGGGCCGCTATTTCCGCGGCGAGGATTTGAAAAAGTAAGCCGCGCTTTTCAGAGGCCCCTTTGTGCACCATGACGGAATTCCAAAGAAACCCCGCCTGGGCGGGGCGTCATAACACAGTTAAAGCCAAGCTGCACTTTGCAGTTTGGCTTTTATTGTTATTCATACTGTTTAGCGTTTTGCATTGTATAAAAATGCGCCCTTGTGACTGCCCGATATATTGGAACTTATCTACTTCCGAATCACATAAATATATCTTGCCATTTTATCTTTAAATTGCTCAAGTGAATCTGTGGCACACTCTGTTTGACCGATCAGCATATGCAACCAATCACCATACCCTTCTGCTTCAAATTCGTTTTGATGGGTTATTGCCGAATTTCGCTTTGTCTTAAGCAACTCATATGTTTGTTCGGTTATATCTATTGCTTCATAACTCATACCATTCATAACTAAAGCTGTTGCTAACATAGTAGTATGAATACTTTCTGTTTTGGGTATCACATCGCCCTCTTGATAACCTACAAAAACACACCACTCCGCTTCAACCATTTTTTACTTGTGCTACAAATGTGCTCATATCTTTTGCAAAATACATAGTGTCCATCGAAATGATTAAATCGAAGCTTTCTTCAGGATAATCAATCTCTCCAATGATTCCTTCTCTAAATTCGGATTTTTCGGGGAACAAATACTGTGCTGTTTTAATTGCCTCCTCAGAATAATCAAATCCGTGAATATAGACTTCTGTCTTTTTTTGTAAGTAAGCCAAGCATTTTTCCGTTGCCACAGCCGACATCCAAAATATGCACGTTTTCCGTTTGTGGTATATGTTGAAGAATCAAATTTATCTGCTCTATATTACTGAAACCATCTTGTGAAAAATCTTCTCCAAAAGCATCTTTACAAAAAGCTTTAAACGCATTTGAATTTCTTGCCATTGCATAAAATTCTTGATAAGCATCATAGAATAACAATTCTTTTTTATCCATATAAACACCTCAACAAATCCAAACTGATTGGTTTGTTTGCTTACATGTTATCACACGAAATCAACTGATACAAGAACGGGCCCAGCAGATCATACTGCTGGGCCCGTTAACTGTCTTATGACCACCGGCCATTTCCGGTAGACTTTTGTTATGCATAAACGCTTACTTCTTGAAACGGAACACGTTCCAGGACATGGGCTTGACGTTTGCCGCAAGCTTTCCGCCCTCGAACTTGGTGCTGCCACCGATAACCGGGTGGATGGCGTCCGGCGTCTCCCAGGTGTTGGCCTTATCGAGATCATCGGTGTACATCTCAAGATGCTCGACGAAGGAAAGCCCCTCGAAACCTGTAACGTCCAGCTCGATATCGTTGAGGACTCCCAGTTGCGGTTGACAACGAAGATATTGACCTCGCCGCTTGCCTTATCATAAGCGGCGGCGGTATCGATAAAATCAACGCCCTCCTGCTCGTAATACTGGTTCGTATCGTCCACGATGTAGCTCGGGATATCGTACGTGTCGCAGTCGACGCTGGTGCGCAGCGAAGTGCCGCGACCGTAACGCATGAGCTGCGTATAGGGGGTAAGCGGAGGCAGTCGCCCAGACGTGATCGCGGTCGGTGGACGCCAAAACGCCGAGGCCGCCGGTCATGCAGCCGATCTTCACGCGGTCGGCGTGACGGAGGAAAGCCATAAGCGTGGAGGCGTTTGAAAGGGCGTTTAACATGTCGCCGCCGCGGCGCGGGCGGCCCTTCATGTTGTCCGGATCGTGGCGGACGTGCTCGCGGGACGGGTCAAAGACGTAATGCGTCTTATAGTGCAGGTACTCGCCGCGCCCGTAGTGCAGCTCGCCGGCGGACGCATATGCGTGGCATACTCGTCAAAGGAGAGCATCATCTTTTTCGGAGACTTCAGCTTCGCCGCGACATAGTCGCACATGGCGACTTCCGTGTTGATGTAGTCCTCAAAATAACGCGAAGCGCCGAGGAGGGTCGGCAGGTCGCCGTCCAATACGGACTGATAGTGGTGCATGGAAATATAATCGACGGAATGATAACACTGCTTCATGACTTCCAGATCCCAGTCCGGATAGTGCAGCATGTTCGGCGAACAGGACACCGCCGCGATCGTTTCAATGCGCGGGTCGGTCCATTTCATGAGCTTTGAGACTTCGTTCGTGAGATTGCCGTAGCCTGCCGGGTCCTTTTCCCAGGAACCGATCTGCCAGTAACCGTCCGGCTCGTTGCCGATGTACCAGGTTTTGACGTTATAGGGGTCCTTGTGGCCGTACGCCGCGCGCAGGTCGGACCAGTACGTGCCGTCCTTGTGGTTCGTATACTCCACGATGTCCACGGCGTCCTGAATGCCGCCGGTGCCGAGGTTAATCGTATAAAGCGGCTCGGTGCCGACCATTTCGGCCCACTGGAGATACTCGTCATGGCCGACCTGATTATCTATGTACTGATGCCACGCAAGGTCGAGATGCGCTTTTACGTTTATCCTTCGGGCCGATGGAGTCCTTCCACTGCCAGCCGGAGACGAGTTGCCGCCCGGCAGACGGACCGCGGGCAGGTCGGTCGCCTTCAGCGCGTCGATAAAGTCGTGGCGCAGGCCGTTTGCGTCTGCGGTCGGGTGTTTGGGGTTATACATGCTAAGCTGTTGACCATATTGCCGATCGGCTCCAGGAACGCGGAATACAGTCTGGGGTCGATTTCGCCAATTTCATAAGCGGGATGGATGACTACTTTTGCTTTTTTTGGGCATAACGATACCTCCACTTCATTTTTAAAAAAATTATAACATTTCACCAGACAACATGCAAGACGGCTCGGTGATTTTGGCAAAATGTTCAGACTTTTGGGGCAAAAACCGACAGTCCGCCGAAAAACACGCGTCACAGACAAATTGGTGCGTCTCTATTCCTGTAAAATGTATTGTTGCGGATATAATCAGCAAAAAACATTCAAACAATAAATATATTGAAATTATCCTACATAACAATATCGAAAAAAAAAGCGTTATTATGTCGAATTATTAATATAAGTTATAGATAATACATGATAAATTTCGTGCATAATGAAACATATATTTAATTATTATAAAAAATATATTAATAAATTATTGACAATATCTTGCGTGTTTGTTATGATAAAGATGTAAAGCCTGTATATACAGGCTTACGGTAAGACGTGTTCGCCCGTGTAACTTTTCGAAAAGGAGGAAAATCATGAAAACGAAGAAGCTCCTCGCATGGCTGCTTGTGCTTCTGCTGCTTGCCGCGCTCTTCAGCGCCTGTGCCAACGATACGGGCAAGACCGACGACCAGGGCAGCGGCGGCAAAACGGATGATCAGGATAAGACGAACGGCCAGGACAAGCCGGATGAAGGCGACGCACCTGTCGAAGTGGAAATGAAAACGATCACGTGGTTTGGTGCGGATTCCCATCAATGGGAGTACACGATGGTAGAGGCGAAAGAATTTGCCACCTGGAAAGAATTTATGCGCATTGCGGAAGAAGAATTCAATGTGAAAGTTGACTGGAGCGTCGCAGACAGCGACGCGTACCTGACCACGCTCAACGGCTTTATCGCAGGCAATACCTTGCCGGACTCATTTTTATCGCAGGGTAAACTGTCTGACGATGCCGTCGTTGAAATGATTGGCCAGGGCAAATTTGCCCCAATGGACGATATTCTTGCGTATTCCCAATCTGCTTACAATCTTTTTGCACCCGGCGGCAAGCTGGAATACCTGAAGGCCTGGGCAGCCTTTGAAGACGGCAACTGGTATTATATTAAGGTCGGAAACAACACCGCGAAATCCATGAATCTTTCAAATTCCACGATGGAACAGCGCGTGGCGGTGCAGGTTCACGGCGCGTACAGCGTCAATATCCGTCAGGACTGGCTGGATAAGCTGAACCTTTCCATGCCGCAGACGACGGAGGAGTTCCGTCAGGCGCTCATTGCGATGCAGCAGGGGGACATCAACAACAATGGCGCGGCGGATGAGCGTTATGTTGCGCATCTTGGTTTTGACGGCGTTTATCAGGGCGTTGGCCAGTGGTTCGGTCTGCCGAACGGCCTGTTCCAGGAAAACCCCGGCACCGGCGTTGTGGAAGTTCCGCACCTGATGGAAGGTTACAAGCCGTGGCTGACATATATGCATACGCTTTATAATGACGGGGTGCTGTTGAATAACGACGGCGGCGGCACCTGGACGTATGCGACGTATGTCGGCGGCAACTACGTATCTGCGTACTCCATGATGCAGGATTACCTGTGGCGCGCCGAGACGGGAGATGCGGATGCCGACTACGAGCCGATGCCCATTATTCAGGCTGTGGACGGCATCACCCCGCGCTTTATCGCGCAGGAGTGCGTGGCCGGCGGTGCCGGTATCACCTTCAATGCCAACGTCGACCTCGAAGCGGCGGCCCGTTTTATCGACTTTGTTCACAGTCAGGAATTCGCCATGGTCTTTGAGCATGGAATCGAAGGCGTTGCCTATGACTGGAACGAGGACGGCGAAACGATTACGACCTATCCGCTTACCGACGATCAGGACGAATTTGCGGCGGCCCGTGTTCAGTATCTGGTTGACTCCGGTCTGCCGGCTGTTCACATTGATAACGTCTGGGGCATTAAGTGCCAGGGTATGCGTCGGTTGACGAGGGCGCTTGCCAATAACGAAACCTATACCGAGCAGTTCACAACCCGTGAGGAGTGGATGAAGGACAATAAATGGGACGACGACGCGCCGTCTGTGAAGTTCCTGCGGATCCTCTCCGACTTCGGGCAGGAGAACTTCAACCCGGCGATCGTGTATTCGTTTATGACGCTGCCGACCGTTGAAGAGGCGAAGGTCATCAGTACCTACAAGACCGACCTTGTCGATACCTATTTGCTTGAGGTGACGACGAACGCCATCATCGGCCAGACGCCGATCGATCAAATTGACGAGCAGATCCAGTATGCGTACGATAATCTGGGCCTCCAGGAATACTACAACGTCATGCAGGCCCGATATAACCGCTTCCCTGGTTGCCATGGGCTTTGAACCTGTCGAAATCCTGAATAAGGAACTCTGACGCAGGCGGCGTATGCCGCCTGCGTTTTTTCGTGAGGGTTCGGTTTGGCGCCCCGCTGAAAAGACGCGCCGCCGTTCGCGCGCGTCCGCCCGTGTGGGACGCCGCGGCGGACGTGACGTCCCAGCCCTCTCTTTTTAATGAAATCGCCGCACGGGCGTTTTCATATACGTGCCGGAATAAACTCCGGCGCGAAAACCGGCCCCGAAAAAGAGCAGTTCGGGGCCGGTTGTTTTATTGTTTAAATACTTCCATAATTTGTATGATTATAGCCGAAATGTATGAAAAAATAAGCGAATTTTCAAATAAGATGCTTAAATTTTCATAAAGCATTTGTTCACAAACTATTGACAATCTTCTAATTCTTGTGTATGATAGACAAGGTAAGTCTTGTATATACAAGTCCTTACAATGTGGAAAAATACGCCCGTGCAAACATTCAAAGGAGGAAAGAGAAAATGAAAGCAAAGAAGATTCTTGCACTGCTGCTCGCGGTCCTCATGCTCGTTGCCTTGTTTAGTGCCTGCTCTAACAACGAAAGCAAGCCCGACGACCAGGGGCGGCAGCAAAGCGGACGATCCGGGAAAGACCGACGACGGCAATACCGGAGACGATAACACTGGGGACGATGAACCCGACGACGGCGACGCCCCTGTGGAACCGGACATGAAAAAGCTCTCCTGGCTCGGCTACGAGGCCAACCAGTGGGACTACACCATGACGGAAGCGCAGAACTTTGCCACATGGAAAGAGTTTATGCGCATTGCGGAAGAAGACTTTGGCTTGGAAGTGCTTTGGGATACGGTAGACTCCAGCGCTTATCTGACAACGCTGAACGGCCTGATCGCCAGCAATAAGCTGCCGGACTCCTTCTTCTCGCAGGGCAACTCTACGACCCTGGCCGACGATACGGTTGTTGAAATGATCAACCGCGGGATGTTCGCCTCTATGGATAGCATCCTGGCTTACTCGAAGTCCGCAGCCGCGCTTTTTGATGCGGAAGGGCCGCTTGAGTACTTAAAGGCCTGGGCGATGTATGAGGACGGCAATTGGTACTACATCAAGGTCGGCAACAACACCGCGAAGTCCATGGATCTCTCGAATTCCAGCATGGAGCAGCGCGTGGCGGTGCAGGTCCACGGCGCGTACAGCGTCAATATCCGCCAGGACTGGCTGGATAAGCTGAACATTGCCATGCCGCAGACGACCGAGGAGTTCCGTCAGGCGCTGATCGCGTTCCAGCAGAACGACGCCAACGGCAACGGCGCGACGGACGAGCGCTATGTGGCGCATGTCGGCTATAACATCTGCTATCAGGGCGTCGGGCAGTGGTTCGGCCTCCCCAACGGCGACTTTAAGGAAAACCCCGGCACCGGCGTGATCGAGGTTCCCTGCCTGATGGAGGGGCTACAAGCCCTGGCTTACTTACATGAATACACTCTATAACGACGGCGTTGTGCTCAATAACGACGGCGGCGCGACCTGGAGCTACGGCGTTTACTGCGGCGGCGACTACTGCTCCGCGTACACCGTGATGCAGGACTACCTGTGGCGTACCGAGACCGGCGACCCGAACGCTGATTACGAGCCGATGCCCATTATTCAGGGTACCGACAATGTTACCCCGCGTTTCATCGCGCAGGAGTGCGTGGCGGGCGGCCCGGGCATTACCTTTAACGCAAATGTCGATCTCGAGGCGGCGGCCCGCTTCGTCGATTTCACGCACAGCCAGCAGTTTGCCATGCTCTTTGAACACGGCATTGAGGGCGTCGCTTACGATTGGAACGAGGACGGCACGATCACGACCTATGCGCTGAGCGAGGATCAGGACGAGTTTGCCGCGCCGCGTGTCACGTATCTGGACTACAACGGCCTGCCGAGCGTCCATATTGACAACGTTTGGGGCATCCAGTGCCAGGAGTACGCGTCGGTTGACGAGGCAATCGCCAACAACGAGTGCTATACCGAGGAGTTCATGACGAAGGAAGAGTGGCAGGAGACTTATGACTGGGACGACGATTCCCCGCAACGAAGTTCCTGCACATCCTCTCCGACTTCGGCCAGGAAAACTTCAACCCGACGATCGTTTATTCCTTCGTGACCCTGCCGACGACGGAAGAGGCGCAGGTCATCAGCACCTATAAGACCGACCTCGTCGATACGTATCTGCTTGAGATGACCACCAATGCGATCATTGGCGAGACGCCGATCGACCAGATCGACGAAAAGATCCAGTATGCCTATGATAACCTGGGCCTTCAGGAGTACTACAATGTGATGCAGGCCCGTTATAACCGCTTCCTGGTCGCCATGGGTTATGATCCCATTGAGATCGCGGAATAAGAAATAAGGAATACGGAAATAAAGGAAAGCCGTCGGCGCTGCGTCCAGCGCCGACGGCTTTTTTGTGCGGGAGCCCCGGATAGCGACTGAAAATTTCACAGCCGCTTTAAGAAAATAGAATGCTCGCAGGAGCAAAAGCGCTGCCTGCCGACAGTTCGCCAAAAGAAGCGCGTTTGAATAACGAATGACAACAAGAGCCAGTACGAGGTGAAACTGCAAAGGGATACTGCGCTTGACACCCAAATACCGGCGAAAAATAATTTTCAGAGATTCAATAAGTAAAACTCTGCGGAAACTGTGTGTGTTGAAGCAGATAAAAATATTTAAAGCGGTAAAATAGGAAAGATTGACGGAATAAATACTGATGATGAGATCAATGCCGTCCCGTTTCGCAAGTCATAATCCCGCGAGCGCATGACGCGCGGCCGGTAGTTCCGGTGTTTTTGCCCGTAAAGAAAAGCCCGTCAGCTATGCCGGCGGGCTTTTCAATGTACGCAGATGTGAAGCAAAGGGAACGTATTTTTTAACGCCGAATAAGGGACCCATGCGCTGCGGCTGTGAAATCCGAGTTTCAGAAAAAACCCATTAAGGTCGAGATAAAGTCCGGCGGAACACGGGAAACTCGCGTCTCACCGTCCCACAGACGGATACCCTGCACACACGTGGACGAAAGCGTTTTTCAATTAAAAATTCTCGCGGTGTCGTCCACCTGATAGAAGTTCGTCAAAAGTGGATCGAACGACTCGCTGGGCCGGTCGTCCTTCGGAGAAAAGCCTTTCACGCGGATATAGGCCTTATAAAGGTCGAATAGTCCTGGAATCCGGACATGTGAGCCGCGTCCTTGTTGCTGACGCCCGCCTGAATGAGGTAATATGCGCGGCTCAGACGCTTGCAGGTAATGTAGTTCCAGAGCGTGAAGCCCGTGCCGCTTTTAATCATGCGGTTGAGCTGCGAGCGCGAGACGTAAAACCGCGCGGCAAGCGCGTCCGGCTCCAGGTCGTCGCTGTTAAGGTTTGCATTGATGTACTCCAGGATTTCCACGGTGAGCGGATCGCGCTCCAGCGGCTCCACAATTTTCCGGTTTATGAACGCGCGAAATTTCGGAGAGCACAAGCTCGAGCGCGCCCATAACCGAGATGCGGCGCATGTATACATCCTCCGCCGTGCTGATATGGCTGCAGCACGAACGGATCAGCTCGTGGTTGAGGTGCGCCGCGCCAATCACGTTTCCCATGCCGAGGGTGCGCTCCGTAAAGGGCTTATAAAGCCGGAAATCGGGGTCCGGGATGCGGAAATAGTGGAGGCTGAACGAGGAATCGTAGCATTCGCAGGGGTATTCCAGCGGCGTAACCGTATGCCCCTCGGACTCCCGAACAATAAAGAGATCGCCCGGATTCAGCACGTAACGCGAACCCTCCACCCGTACTTCAAAGCGGCCTTGCAGGTTATAGATAAATCCGTGCGCGATGTAGAGGCGGTACCGCTCCCGGTACGGCGACGGGCTGTTTTGATACGGCCCGGTATTGTCGGCCCCACGGATGGGATGGTCGTAATAGTCGTCCACAAAAAAAGAAAACCGATCTCGGTATCCAAATTTATACATATAATTTTCCTCCGGGAAAGGCGCTCCGCGGCGCGGTTTAATGGATTGGCGTATAGATGTGATAATTATCTTCCCATTTTTTCGGTTTTAGATAAAAAAATGGGAAGATTGCTCCTCTAATATGAATAATTATAAAATAAACACTAAAGTATCGCTGGAAATTCACTTTTGTAAATTTTCCTATTTCTATTATATATCAGAGAAGCAATGTTGTAAATACCCAATGTTCACACCTTTTCACGTAGAATTGTACATTCTTGAAGATTGAGTCAATTTGACGTCCAGGGTGTGGGAATCTGTATAAATTATTGAAATATGCACGCTTTGCACGTATAATGGATGCAAAGTACCCCGCGCATACAAGAAAGGAGAGACGCTATGAGCAAAATCAGGATTCAGACAGAGAGAAAGCTAATGCCGACGGAGCCGAACCTTTACGGTATCTTTTTTGAAGATATCAGCAGGGCGGGCGACGGCGGCATTTACCCGGAGCTTTTTACGCAACCGTACATTTGAGGATTCCATTCCGCCGGAAGGCTGCGTGCTGGAGGAGGACGGGCGCGTGCTGGTTACGCCGTCCGGCTGGCGCGACCAGTTCAACCACGGCGAAGGCCTGGACCGTTGGATTCGCGTCAACAACATTGCATATACCCCCATCCCCGCATGGTACGCGGAAAACGCGGAAATCGCGCTCGATACGGCGGACACCCTGAACGAGCGGCGCGGCGCGGCGCTCGACGTCCGGTTTGCGCCCGGCGGCCGCGTGTGGAACATCGGCTACACCGGCGTGCCGCAGGAAGCGGGGAAGGCGTACAATTTCTATTTCTTTGCAAAGACGGAGAAGCCGCCTGCTGCGCGTTGCGGTCGAAGCCGACGGTAAAACGGTCTGCGAAACATCGTTCCTTGTGCGCGGCAACGGCTATATCCGCTATGACGCGGTGCTCGTTTCGACCGTCACCACGTCCGACGCGCGCCTTGTCCTCTCCTCGGAGGAGGGCGGCGAACTGAAGCTCGGCTTCATTTCCCTGATGCCCGCCGATACCTTTAACGGCCACGGCCTGCGCCGCGACATCGTGGAAAAGCTGCGCGATATGCACCCCACATTCCTGCGTTTCCCGGGCGGCTGCATCGTCGAGGGCATTACGCCGGACACCGCCATGCGGTTCCATAACGTCATCGGCCCCGTCTGGGAGCGTCCCGGCCACCTGCTCATGTGGCACTACCGCACCTATAACGGCATCGGGTACCACGAATACCTCCAGCTCTGCGAGGACATCGGCATGGAGCCGCTTTACGTCTTTAACTGCGGCATGACCTGCCAGGCGCGCTGCGAGGTCTATTTTGAGGGCGAGGAGCTCCAGGCCATGATCCAGGATACCCTGGACGCCATCGAATACGCGGTCGGCCCGGCGGACAGCGAAATGGGACGTCTGCGCGCGGCGGCGGGGCATCCCGAACCCTTCCGCATGAATTATGTGGAGATCGGCAACGAAAACCACGGCGCAGGCTACGAGGAGCGCTACATGCTCTGCTATAACGCCATCCGCGAGCGCTATCCGTGGATGAAATTTGTCGCCAACACCCACGTGGAGGAGCACGGCCTGCCCGCCGACATCGTGGACGAGCACTACTATGCGACCGCGGAGTTCTTCGCGGAGAACATCCATATATACGACAGCTACGACCGCAACGGCCCCGGTGTGTTCCTTGGGGAGTTCGCCGTGCTGCGTGGCGCGGTGGGACAGCTCTACGCCGCGCTCGGCGAGGGATGTTCATGGTCGGCATGGAGCGCAACCAGGACGTCGTGAAGCTTGCGTCCTATGCGCCGCTGCTTGAGAACGTTAACTATTACTCGTGGTATCCGAACCTCGTGATCTTCAATAACCTGCAAAGCTATGTGATCCCCACCTACTACGCCTGGAAGTCTTCGGCCGGCGCGCGGCGACCATGTGGTGTATTCCGAGGAAGAAACGGACGTCCTCTACCGTCCGCTGAAGGGTATGCCGTCGCTGATCGGCACCTACGGTATGCGCTTTAAAAACGCCCTGTGGGACGGCAAGCCTATCGCGCCTGTCCACAATATCATCGGCTACGTGGAGGCCGACGGCGACGGCTTTGTCACGGTCGGCCCCGACGAAATGCAGACGGCGGAGTGCGCGGTCATTCACAGCCCGATCGACCGCTCCCTGATCGTCCTGGGCGACAACGAAGAGGTACAGAACGGCACGTTCGACATCGAGGTCTTTGCGGAAGAGGGACGGGCCATTGAGATCGGCCTCTATACCTCCCGTATGCCCGACGAAGTTTATAAAAACGACGAGACGCATCCGCCGAGAGACTGGAACGCCAAGATTGTGCGTCCCTTCCGTTGGACGATCAAAGACGGCGTCAGCAGCCTGAAGGAGCAGCGCCGCCCGCCGGTAGACTTGACGGAGCCGAAGCCTGTCGCTCTGCACATGGGCGCGTATAATGCCCTGCGCTATGTGACGACGGACGAGTATATCGAGCTTTACGTCAACGGCGAGCTTGTGCAGCGCGCAAGGAAGCCGCATTTCGACGCGATGGCCTCTGTTGTCTGCGACAGCGCTGACGAGGTGATCGTGAAGGCTGTCAACATGGCGGGCGAGCCGGATCGTATCGAGATCTCCCTCGACTGCGACGTGGAGGAAGGGTATGAAGTCCTGCTCCTGACCGGCGATCCCCACGCGGAGAACAGCTTTGATAAGCCCGACAACGTCCATGACGTGACGCTAACCCTGACGGGCGCCGCGCGCACGTTCGTTTATGAGGCCCCGGCCTATTCCATCAATGTCCTGCGCCTGAAAAAAGAAGGCGTAACACAGCAGACTCTCTTCTAACAGAATAGCGGCCGCCGCTTTCCCATCCGGACCTTAGCCGATCCGGAGCGGGAGGGCGGCGGCTTCTTTGCCGTTTTGGAGGTACTATGGTATTAACAATATGATAAGTTGGCGCCTCACTTTTAAATAGATATGATAATAAGTTGCATAATACAACAAATAATTTGAGATTAGAATGCAAATATTGGGCAATTACACCGGTAAAACATGGAAGATAAATGCAATATATTAAAATTTGATTGAAAAATTGATGCAAATATATTAATATAGTGTTGTCATCTAAAATATGCCGTCAAGCCAGAGCCTGACGGCCGTGTCTAAAGGAAAGGAGCGTACTGCAATGGTCAAACGTTTACTCGCGATCCTGCTCGCGGCGTTGATGCTGATCACGCTGTTTGCCGGCTGTGCAAACGACACGGGCACGAAGAAACCGGACGCCGGAGATTCTGCTGGAGGCAGCGCGGACAAAGCCGGGGACGGCAATTCCGCGGACGACGGCGACGCACCTGCGGAAGTGGAGCCCATGAAGCTCACCTTCATGCAGGAAGAAGGAAACATTGTCAGTTACACCGAAGCCCTTCAGGCGGACTACGCGACCCTGCGTTACCTTGACGAGCAGGCGCTGGCCCAGAACAATCTCGTGGTGGAGCGCACCGCGGTTTTGCAGGACGCTTACGCGACGACGCTGAACGCGTATCTGGCGGGCAACACCCTGCTGGACGGCTTCTACTCAAGCGCCAACTACCTGCCGGACGACAGCTTCATCCAGCAGGTTACGGCGGGACGCTTTGCAGAGCTTGATGAGGTGCTGACGCACTCGACGGGCGTTGCGAAGGAACTGCTGTCCCCGGGCGGCGCCGTTACCTATATCCGCGCGCTCGGCCTCATGGAGGACGGCACGTGGTACAGAATGGGCCAGCCGGACGGCAACGGCTCTTATCTGGACCTCGACCGTGACGGCGTAGATTACATGAACTTCTGGCCGCTGCACACCTGGTATAACCTTGCAATCCGCAAGGACTGGCTCGATAAGTGCGGCCTTACCATGCCGCAGACCACGGAGGAATTCAAAAATGCACTGGTTGCGTTCCAGGATAACGACTGCAACGGCAACGGCAGCCGTGACGAGCGCGCCTTCCTCGGTATCGGCATGTCAAACGGCGAAGTGATCTTCTCAAACGGCGTGGCGCAGTGGTTCGGCCTGCCGGTCTCGAATTTTGCGATGGACCCCGCCACCGGCAAGATTGAAAATGCCGTTGAGGGCGAGGATACGTCCCCTTGTCACCTACATGAAGGAGCTTTATGACGCGGGCGTGGCCTACACGAACGAGGGCAACGCGTGGAGTTACTCCGTCAACGTGGCGGCGAACACGGCCGCCGCGCATGTGCAGTACCCCGAGCGCATGATGCAGTCCTCCTGCGAGACGGCGACGGGCGATGCGAACGCGCAGTACGACCAGATGCCGATCATTCAGGCGCTCGAGGGCATTAAGCCGGTCATCATCGGCCAGTCCTCCACGGCTTCAAACGGCGGCATCAGCTTCCGCGCGGAGGCGAACCTTGACGCTGTCGCGGCCTATCTCGACTTTATCTACGGCGAGACCTTCTATATGACCCTGATGTACGGTCTGGAGGGGCATGGCTTTGAATACGACGCCGACGGCAACTTTGTCATCCTGACCATGACCGATCAGGACGAGGACTACAATTACGGCGACTGCTGGCACTACTTAAGCGGCAACTTTTATCCGCAGATCCAGCTCGGCTGGGTGTGGGACCCGCTGCAGAACGTGTACACGGACTTTGAGGAGGCTGTCGCAAACGGCGAGCCCTACACCTGGAAGTTCCTGACGAAAGAGGAGTTCGACGAGGCGAACGCCGCGTATAACTACGATGAGTGCTCTCCGCTGGAGCAGTATTATCGGATGATCGACTCCATTGGACTTGACAACCTCACGATCAAGCTGAACACGACGTATGGCGCGCCGGCGACAGCGGAGGAGTCCGAGGTTTCCGCGCTCTACTACTCCGACCTGAACACCTATCTGATGGAAATGACGACGGGGTATATCACCGGTACGAAGTCCATCGAAAATTATGAGCAGGATATTCAGTATGCGTACGATACGCTTGGCCTTGCGGAATATGTTGCGTCGCGTCAGGCGAGGACGAACCGCTATATGGAAGCGATCGGACACGCAGCCTATGAAGGCTGATCTCGGCTTGTAATCTGCAAAATCACTTGATCCTCCTAATCATATAAGCCGTTTGCGGTATCATGAGCAGTGCATACCGCGGTGACGGCGCAAACAGCCCGGCCAATTTCGGCCGGGCTGTTTGTTTTGACGCGGGGACGTCGCAGTCTGTGCCGCGCGTCAAGTCACGTGTACAGAGCTTGGCGTGACGTCCGACCGCGCATAAAATACAATTGTTTCCAGTGGTGAACGGCTTTTTCGCGTCCGGGGCGCGGACGATGCAGGCTGGCGTTTACCGGGTTTTATAGGACGGACATTTTTCAAAGGACGCCGGTAAACCCCGTCTCTAGTACGGCAGACTGGCTGCTCAAACAGTCGAATCTTGGCCTGCAAGTCTTTTCATTTTTGCTTTGCGCAGGACGCTTTCATGCAATGTTCCATCCATGAGGTCCGCGGGAATACGCCGACTGAATCCCCCGGCACTGCGCTAACAATAAATTGCATTTCACGTTTCTCTTGCGGGACGCGGTATTTAGTTATTTAAAACCAGAAAGTAGCACATATTTTATCCCACGTGTTTTCCGCGGGACGCGACAATTACTTGTTTAACTACTGAACGCCGGAAAAGGATTGCCATCCACGTATTGCGAGCCTCGGTACATATGGTGAGAGTATTAAAACTACCGCAGTTTAAGCTGCAAAGCTCATGTCTTTTCTGGTTCTAGACGAACTATTGCTAAAAAACATAGGAAACCAAAAGGCTTTACTGCCGTAACCGATTTTGTACGCTTGCATAAATATTAGCATTGCTTGAGGCTGGGGCGCGACTCCCAAAAGAGGTGAAGGAACTGCTTCTATCTAACCATAGCGCACTCACGAACGGCCCATAGGACAAGACTAACAAAACCGAACTATTTCGAATCCCGCAGCTTTTGCGTATCCCCTGATAAGACGCAAAATACGCTTAAACATAAAGCCGGAAGACTTTCTCGCACAAAATGATTCATCCTGAAGACACTGAGGCCTAATTCCACAGAGCTACGCTATCATAGGGAACAAGCCGTTAAGATATTTATGAGACTTCGCCGGGATGCCCGGCTGATGCAAAAGCGCCTATACGCAAAGCCGGCGGTCGATCTCCGCAAAATACGCCTTAAAGGCGGAGGGGAGCGTGTAGTCTTGGGAAAGCTCCTCTTTTGTGGCCCAAACGAAGTCCGGAACCTCCTCCGCGATATCGGCCGCCCATGCCGTCATGTGCCACTCAAGATGCGTAAAGACGTGCCGAGCGTCCTGTAAATGCGCGAGCGGGACGTCGGGCACGCCCCAGGCGCGGAGCGCGTCGGACACGCCCTGTCCGTCCAACGTGCCGGGCGACGCGGGCAGCTCCCAGAGCCCGGCGAGCAGCCCGCGATCCGACGGCGCCGGAGCGCCAGCTTGCCGCCGCAGGTCAGCAGGAAGACTGTGCGGCTTTCTATTTTTCGCGCCTTTTTCGCGGCCTTGACGGGCAGCGTCTCCTGACGCCGAGCTGACGCGCACGGCACAGGCCCGCGAGCGGGCAGTCCCCGCAGTGCGGCGCGCCGTTTGGCACGCACACCACGGCGCCCAGTTCCATGAGCGCTTGATTAAAGTCCCCGGCGCGGTCTCGGCATGACGTCGCGCAGCGCCGTCTCCACGTCCCGTTTGACCTTCGGGTCAAGCACGTTGCCGGTATGATTGCATACGCGCGCGGTGACGCGCAAGACGTTGCCGTCCACGGCCGGCACAGGGATGCCGAACGCAATCGACGCAATCGCGCCTGCCGTGTAGCTGCCCACGCCGGGCAGGGTAAGCAGGTCGCTGTAAGACGCGGGATTACACCGGAGAAACGCTCCATGACTTCGCGCGCGCCCTTTTGCAGGTTCCGCACGCGGTTATAGTACCCGAGCCCCTCCCACAGCTTTAGGATCTGCGCCCCGGTGCGGCGGCGAGCGCCGCAACTGTGGGGAGCCGCGCAAGAAAGCGCTCGAAATAGGGCTTCACAGCCTCCACGCGCGTCTGCTGGAGCATGATCTCCGATACCCCACACGCGGTAGGGGCTCGGGGTTCTCCCTGCCAGGGCAGGATGCCTCCAAAGTGGGGGGGGCGCTTATTGTTTTAGCTTGCCGTTACAAATTCAAACCCGCTCGAAGTACGCATATCTCTCAATCTCTCCTGAAGGGTACACACGAACCCGCTCTACAAAATTTCTAATTATTTCCGGATCATAGTCTTTAAGCAGGATGATCTGATCTGCTGTTCTTTTTCCCGCCGCAAGATTACCTCGAGACTCATAGTGCTCTACCAGAAGCCGCTTGATCTCTTCAGCTCTACTTGAGAGTCTTGCCAGCTTCTCTGAATCTGTCTTCTGGATATCAGCAAATTTCTCTCTGCTTATGCGACCCGCTCGGTATTGCTCATATAGTTCAGCCTTTCTACTTTGGAGCCGTCTTGTCATATTGGTGTTAGCATCAAGCTCCATTTGAATACTTGAAAGCTTTTTGTCAATGCATGCCTGCATCAAACAATGCTGCTCAAGGAAGCTCCTACTTTGTTCCCGCAGCATCTGAAGAACAGCTTGCTCAATTTGGGCCTGATTGACAAAGAGACCCGCACACTCAGCACCCTTAATACTGTCATTTTTCGGGCAAACAAGGTGTGGTTCCTTTGCTGGATTCTTTCGGAGCTTCCTCCCGCAGCAGCCACAAACAAACAGATTGTTGGCTCGGTTTCCGGCAGTATTCTTGTTAACATTCCGAATACGCCCTTGGAGCGCATTCTGTGCCGTTCGGAACAACTCCTCCGAAATGATTGCTTCATGTGTACCTGGCACTATGATCCATTGATCTCGGGGCAATGATCGCATCTTAGGCTTTCCTACTTCTTCTGTCTCTCGAGTATTGGTAATCATCTTACCGGTATAGCGTTCATCAGTCAAAATCTTTCGAACAGCCCCCTTGAGCCAGATTCCAGTCTCTTCCTTGACCACCCCATTATAAAACCCGCCATTTCGCCGTTTATGCTCTAACGGGGATGGAATGCCCATATCATTCAGCATTTGAGCGATCTCGCTCGTGGTCATGCCTGCAACGCAGGACTCGAAAATCATGACAATGATGTCACGAACCTGCTCATCTACGATCAATCTCTTTTTTGTTATGAGGATGGACTTGGTAGCCATAGAAGCCGTTTCCTCCCCAGTATTCACCACGCAGATTGCGGGTACGAAAAGCTGAGCGCACCTTGGTTGATAGATCTCGGCTATACATATTATTGATGAGATTGCGGAGAGCTAACTCAAGTCCGCCCGTGACACCTAAGTAGTCATCACTATCAAAGGCATCATTGATAGAGATAAAGCGGACCCCATAAAGAGGCAGGATCAGTTCGAGGTAGTTTCCCATCTCAAGAAAGTTTCTTCCGAAACGAGATAGGTCCTTCACCATAATGCAATGAATTTCCTGATTGCGAGCCATCTCAATTAGCTCATCGAACTTTGGCCTGTCAAAATGTGTTCCCGTGACACCGTCATCGCAGAACACAATCACTTTATAACCATGGAGCGATTCATGTGTATCATAGTAATCCTGGAGTAACCGCCTTTGGTTGAAAACACTGTTACTCTCATTCTTCAATGCATTTGTTTTGAGATCTCGGTCTTCACTCGACAAACGAATATAAAACGCCAGCACCTTATCCGGCATATCTCTCCGCCTCCTTTCCTCGGGTCGCAGCGACATAGAGAACCTGTTCAATCTCATCACGATGGCGGAATGCCACTTCAACATGGCCATCGTTAAACAAGGTAAGCGTCTCAATGAAGGCTGCTGCCATTTCAGCGTCAAGGGACTCCTGATCCTTATACTTTTCAATCAACAGTGCCCACTGCATTTTGCTGCCAAATCCCACTGAGTACTTTTCCTTTTCCTTCTCCAATTCAGCAATAAAGATCCTCAAATCATCCGCCCTCCTAGAGTAGTCCTCGCTCAGATCTGTGTAATCTTGATGGCTCAGAAGCCCATCTGCAAAATCGCCATACAGGGCTGCCTTCAGCTGATTGAACTTTTCAATATTTCTCTTTGCATCATCAATCTGGGTTTCATATATCTGATAGCGGGTCTGCGAAGAAGGCGTAGCATTCAAGTTGGCAATCAGTCTCTGGGCATCGGAGAATGCTCTTATCTGAGTTTGGATAAGCCGCAGGGCAAGGGACTCTACATCCTCCTGTTTGACCGCTTTCTTGGGACAAATGGTGGCATTGTAATTCTCATGGAGAGTGCAATAATAGTAATAACCGCGATTAGATTTACTGCGCAAGTACATACTGCGACCACATTCTCCGCAACGAAGAATTCCTTTGAACATACTTCTTCGTTTACTCTTGGAATCGTAGATAGTCGCAAGGCCCTGCTCACTTTGCCTAGCCGAGAGGATGTCCTGAACCTTATCAAAAAGCTCTTTGGAAACAATGGGTTCATGCATACCTTTATTGATAATCCATTCCTCTTCGGGCGTTTTAACTGTAGTCTTTGTCCCCCGCTCGCACAGCTGGCTTCTGTACTTTCCGGACACAATCCAACCAAGATAGACCGGATCGACAAGAATTTTCTTGATCGTTTGCAGATACCAGATGGCATTTTTGAACTTCTCCGTCTTCCGCAAACCAATATCGTACAGATAGCGTCCGGGACTGGGCACCCCTTGCTCATTCAGAGTTTTCGCTATGAAGTGGAGAGTATGATTCTCTGCCACCATACGGAAAATGACAAGAACGATTGGCCCCGTTTGCGGATCAGGAAATAGGTGGTACTTGTCATCCGGATCTAACATATATCCATATGGCGGAGTGCCAGTGGTCCACTTACCAGCAAGCTGCTGCGTCCGTTTCACCGCCCGAATCTTCTTGGAAATGTCTCTCGCATATGCCTCGTTTGCAAAATTTTTCAGTTGGATTGAAATGTCGGCATCATCCCGCAATGAGTCAAAGCGATCGGTAACGGAGATAAAGCGCACACCCATTCTCGGAAAGATCTGCTCAATATATTCACCGCTCTCAATCATATTTCGCCCCAGACGAGACAAGTCTTTGACAATCACACAGGTCACCTTGCCAGCTCGGATGTCATTCATCATTCGAGCGAATTCCGGGCGCACAAAGCTAACTCCCGAGATATCGTCATCACAATAGAGGTCAAAGACAACTAAATCCTGATGCTGGGAAACAAAGTCCTTCAGCAACGCAATCTGATTACCTATGGTGTCTGCTTCTCGCTTTTGTTCGTTCTCAACCGAGATTCTGGCATAGAGCGCTACCTTGTACTGGACGGGGCCTACAACAACTGCGGGTGTGGCTTGGACATTTTTTCTGCTCTTTCTTGCCATGCTTACATCGCCTCCCCTAGTATTCCACGCGCGGCATATTCCTGCAGGCTGCTCACCAAACGGGCATAGTCCTCGGAATGCTCAAAGATGATTTCCAACTTTTCGTCTTTGTGAATAACAACTTTTTCAATGCACTCCAGAACAACTGCCCGCGTGAGTGATTTCAATCCTCGATGTTCGGTAAATGTCTTCATCCAGTTGTTCGGGGACTGTTCGCCCGAGAGATAGATACTGAGTTCTCGGTCGATCTGCTCCTGAGCAATCAGCGCATCGGCAATTCTTGCATCATACTGACCTCTGATGTCACAGAAGTCAGTCTTCGAAATGAGTCCTTCTTTCATATCTTCATAGAGAGATGCCTTCAGATCGCGATAACGAGCGATTTCTGCCGCAAGTTTTTCTCTGCGCTGCTCACACTTGGCAACATTGATTTTCTGATATGGCACCTGCTGAATTTCAGATAGACACCGGTCGAGCTCAACCACCGCGCTGATATGCTCTTGCAATAGCTGAAGGACAGCTGCCTCAACCTGTGCCTCTGGTACCTGCTTGAGTTCACAGCGATCCTCTTTCGTGCGCACGCTGCAGCGGAAATAGCTGTATAACTTATATCCGTTGTTAATTGTGCTTCGAGTAACTGCGTTCCCGCATTCTCCGCATTCCAACAAGCCGGATAGCGGGTAAACTGTCGTTGCTCGTGGTGCTGCTCGCGTATCTAACAGAAGAGCTTTTTGAGCAAGATAGAATGTCCTCTTCGTGACAACAGGCTCATGGGCGTCGTGGATCACAACCCACTCGTTTTCTTCTGTTGGTATTGATTTCTTGATTTTATAGTTTGGTCTACGGCGAAGGCCTTGGCGGAGGGTTCCAATATAGATCGGGTTGGTGAGTATCCGGGCAACTGCCTGCGCTGTCCATTCGCACCGTTCCTTCATTTTGAAGCCGGAGAATAACGGCTCTCCCTTGTGGCGCTTATACTCCAGCGGCGCAAGAATTCCGCTCTCTGCAAGCCGAATTGCTATTCCATTGTTCGTCATGCCTTGAATTTTCCAGTTGAAAATATCCTGGACAACTGTGGCAGCATAGGGATCGGGCTCAATTCGATTGTGGTTTCCCTCGCACTTCTGGTACCCATACGGTGCAAACGGACAAATAAAGTCACCATGTTTTCGCTTCACTTGCAGCTGGCTTCTGACCTTCACTGAGATGTCACGGCTGTAGTTGTCATTCATCAAGTTCTTGAGCGTGATGCTAAACTCGCTACTCTCGTCACGGGTAATCGTGTCGATGTTGTCATTGATAGCGATTAAGCGCACCCCTAAAACAGGAAATAGACGGTGGATATACTTTCCGGAATTGATATACTCTCTTCCGAAACGAGACAGGTCTTTTACGACCACGCAATTGATCCGTCCAGCCTTAATATCGTTCAGCATGCGCTGAAAGTCAGGACGGTCATAATCTGTCCCTGTATATCCATCGTCTATACGAATGGAGACAATATTAAATTCAGGCTTATCCTTCAGAAAGTCCAGAATAAGCTGCTTCTGGTTGGTAATGCTGTTGCTCTCACGGCCAGACTGCGCCGCAACGATGTCTTCCTTGGAAAGACGCACATAGATGGCGGTATTAAACACAGCCATCTCATTCGCATTATTCTGCATAATCTCACTCCTTTGGCGTGGTCTGTCTGCCTAAGGAGTGAGTATGCTTGATTTAGTCCGAGGCTATTTTACCACATCTATGGCCCTTTATCCAGATGAAAAACGGACCTGGCAAGAATTACATCATATTCTGCTGCTGCAGCAGATGCTTAAACACTTCCTCAAAGGATGGCCCGTCCTCTTTGTACTTCACCTTGACAGCAAAGTTGCCCACTCGGACACAGTATGGATTCTTCACTTGCTTCAAGTAACTGAGCACTCTTTCACGTACAGGCAAGGATTCATCAATGTGAACGGTGCTCAAGTCTACAAGCTGAGACTTGTCTACTGTCCGAATATCAACCGCCTTCATCGCTTCCCACTGCTCGGGTGTGATATCTCTTGGATCATCAGGGATTTCAGATGCGATATATGGCGCTGCACCAGAAGTAATCTTAGGTTCTTCCATAATACCGATAGCACCTCCTTGGGATATTATCCCTAGTATTATTTGGATTATTCCAGCAGTTCACTCCTCATAATGAATGTAGAAATGAGGGTGTGTTTGACCACCCCCCTCTACTAAAAATTCGTGATCTGCCCAAAAATCATTCCGGTCTCTCTACGCTGAAAAGAGGGATAATATCATAATTCCCATCTTCTGCAGTTTCGAGCCCCAGCTCTTCCAATACCTGTCTTTCAATGTCAGGCTTCAAGTCATCAATATAGATCTCAACGCTCATTTGTCTTCCTCCTGATAAGACTTTTTCAAATCAATCCACTTGCAGTCCGGATAGTTCCCTCGCTTACAGCCAAGGCAGTTGGTCGTAAGGCACTCCTCGATCCAACAGGTGTAGCAGGTATCCATCCCAATATAGTCGCTTGAGGCATACCAAAAACCTGCAGGGTGGCGCTTAACAAGCCAACCGCCACAGACATTACAGTTTTTTCTCTTCCCAAACGACCTTTGCAGATTTATCCCACTCAATCTCCTGGCCGCACATGGGGCAGAAGTTCCATCTCGGATGGTCATTATCGCCATCAAACAGAGCCTTCTCACAGTTCGAGCAAGTATAGACTGACTTGATGTTCGGTCGCTCTTGGTTTTCAATAGGAACCATATAGATCCTCCTCATACGCAGAGGGCTGCAGCTAAAATGCTGCAGCCCAAGTCATAATCATTTGTTCCGGAAAAGGTGCTTATAGAGATCATCTACGCCTTTCCGCTTTTGTGTCCAGGTAATCGGAGCCACCTCAAAGCCAGCAGCAACCCCCATTTCGATATAGCGATCACGCGCCTTTCGGACCTCTTCTTTGACCTGGTAGTCCGAGTCAACCATAATGTTGATTCGTACCACGCCGATAGAGTTAAGCTCTTCAAGCGCACGCTCGAACTGGGAATAGCTTGGCACTCCGGTAAGGCCGACAAAACCACTTTCATATGAGGTGCCAAGTGCAAAACTGTAGGCAATATCTGCCTTCATCACGCCTTCTGTGAGACAGACTACCTCGTCGCCTTCGTGAACCCCGACATAATGTGGACAGCACTTGGACTGTGTTCCATAGTACTGATCGATGCTCGTTAGGTTATAGAACTTCTGGTTATAAACCTTATCGAGTCGAACCTGAATGGCCTCAATTTGCCCATTAAGATTTCGATCCGGAAGCATGATTCCAGAACCTCTGATGTCGAGCGTCCACTGCCCGGTATCTTTCTGGCAATAGAAACCAGGAACACCATCAAGGACACAACCGCGCTCCAGCAACTCAGTCACGATCCGTCTCAGGCGTGTCGTGGGGGTTGTTCGATAGCCAAGCCAGTCAATCTCATCTCGGGTCAGGCCTCGTTCCTTCAGCGATGCTTGATGTGTGGGGCACAGGGTCAAAAGTGAGAGCAGATTTGAATAGGTGTTATCTCGCACCTCAGCTGAGGCTATCGGCAGTTCCGCTGTCTCAATTATCTTCCGCCTTCTCTTATACTCGCGCGGTTTTTCATTGCTGTCGGGACCGAATATCTTACAAAGCTCCTCATAGGCCGTATGGAGGGTGACTTCGCAAAACTCTGCGTAAAGGTGGAGGATGCCCCCACCTTTGCCGCAGCGGTTGCACCGAAACACATTGTCTCGGATCTTCACATTCATATGAGCTTTTCGATCTGCACAGAATGGACACCTACAATGTAGTTGCGTGCCGGTATCTCTGATTACTTCAATTCCAAGCAAATCAATTACCTGTTCGATGTCACATGGCAGATCTGGTTTTCTGCCCATCATCAATCACCTCCCTCGGTGAGGGGCCCAATCAGCTGGCCATCTGACCAACAGCTTCCAGCAGCTTTGTGGCACCTGCCTTGAGTGCAAGGTTATGGCCAGAATAGTTCTTCACATACCACGCCAAATCTCCGGGGTTCTTCATGGCAATATCGCCCAGGGTCCAACCGTTAAAGCGGCCGAAATCAACCTTAACGGCCTTGGCCTGCTCGATGGTCATGACTCTCATATACTCATCAACCGTCTTGGGCGGTTCAGGCGCAGCTGCTTTCGGCTGCTGTGCGGGTGTCTGAGGCTGCATCTGCTGAGGTGGCTGAGACACCGGAGCACTCTGAGCCGGAACTGCAGGAGGCATCGGCTGCGCAGTAAAGCTGGCCGCTACATTTCCCGGATGTCCGGCGTCTTCATCAGGCGGCATTTTGATGGGAGCGTCAGCGATGATGCTCGCCAGGGTTTCTCCATTCATGCAGAACTGCGTACCATAGCCGGCATCGGCCAGCGCACGCCCTTTTGCCACCGTTTCTGCTATCTCCAGGAAGCGATCTCCAAAACGCTCCTCAGTAGGAAAGCGCTGAGAGTAGGCTTTCCCAATGAACTGGTCAGCAGGGTCAGCCTTGTCTGCGTAGACCTTGCAGCAGACAACAGCGCTCTTCTCGTCTAGATGTACAAGCTCCGGATCAATCTTGCCGTTCGGGCAGTGCAGCCGGAACCAGAGGAGTCGGTACTTGACATCCAAATAGAGATCGTTTTCACCTTCTTCTCCAACGGTGTTACGCACAAAGTCAGCAGGGTTAAATCCTTCAACGGCATTGATGGCCGGGATCGCGTTCGTGTTCAATTCACTCATGTTGAGTCTTCCCTTCATAATAAATGTAGAAACGAGGTGGCTTCTGACCACCCCGGTTCCCAAAAATCAAGTCACTCGCTTGCTGAGCTCGCGGTTGTAGTAAGCCACGATTCGATCAGCGAGGACGGTGTTCCGTTGACCCACATCACATTTGTGGATCGCAATAAATACGGCTTGTTTCTGCCCAATCAGAATGACCTTTGCCTTGGCTCTGGTCACCGCTGTATAGAGCAGGTTTCGCCGCAACATGATATAGTGCTCCTTCAGAAGAGGAACGATGATGACCGGATACTCTTGTCCTTGGCTCTTATGGATGGTCGTACAGTAGGAAAACTCAAGGTCCTCCAGCATTTCCTGCGTATATCGCAGTTCACGCCCGTCCAAGAGCTTGACACGCGCAATGGTTTCATCATCCTCTTTCTCCACGTCGGTTATGATACCGACATCGCCATTCGACACATTGATCCTGTTTACAGTCTGCATAATGCGATCGCCCACACGGAAGACCCGGCTGCCACACTTCATTTCCTTTTTCAGGTTGTTCGGAGGGTTGACGAGATCCCGTATTGTCTCGTTCAATGCATTGGACGCCACGGCGCCACGCTTCCGAAACGGCGATAGGATCTGAACATTCTCTATGCCATGAATTGCAACTTCGCGCAGATAGTTTTTAATGACCAGCCGCGCTGCCTCTTCCGAGTTTTGCACTTCGAGCATCTGGAAGTCGTCCCCATACTGTAGATGTGTGTCATTATGATTGATTGCATGGGCATTGGTGATGATCCGACTATTGGATGCCTGCCGGAATACCGTTTCCAAAACTGCCGTTGGCACCTTCTCGCTACGGATCATCTCCCGTAACACATTGCCGGCACCGACAGATGGAAGCTGGTCAGCATCACCTACGATGATCAGTTGGGCTCCTGGCTTGATTCGCTCCAGCAGCACATACGCAAGGCGCATATCCACCATAGAGAACTCATCCACCACGATAAGATCTGCAGAAAGCATTTCCGTATCGTTGAGTGGACTATCCTCTTCGGTGACCAGACCAAGAGCAGAGTGAAGCGTGGAGGCATATTTGCCCGTTTGCTCCGACATTCGCCGGCTGGCTCTACCGGTGGGTGCAGCCAAAAGGATCTCGTTTGACGGGAACGCTGCCTGGTAGATGTCCAAGATAAACCTTAGCGTCGTCGTCTTGCCGCTGCCCGGTCCACCAGTCATGATGGATATGGGATAGGACAAGCACAGCTTCACAGCATTGCGCTGAGAAGGGGCCAGTCTCTGATGCAAGTTTTTCTCCGCCCGATCGATCTTTTCATCCAGGTCACGGATCTCATCGAACCCTTCCTGGAGGAGCATGGACACAATGCGCTTGGCAGCTTTGACTTCGCACATACGCTCATAGCTCAGGTACACACGAGATCCCTCAACATAGACACGGGACTCAACACGCTCGTTGGTGATGGCCTGTCGGATCTCCTCCTCGGAGACCACCTCTTCTTCACAATCCGAGTTGAGCAGGTCATAGCACTGACCCACGGTCTCATCAACGGTGAGAAAGAGATGCCCAGATACCCTGGCCTCATCCAGCACATAATTGATTGCGCCGGAGTATCGCATAGGATGCTTTAGGCTTACCTTGGTTTTGCGGGCAATCGAGTCCACGGTCATAAAGCCAAACCCTTTGATCTTACAAAGCTGGAAGGGATCCAACTTCACGATCTTCAGGCTGTTGTCGCCGAACTCTTCTTTGATCATCGCAGCCTTCTTCATTGAAACACCAAACGGCGCCAAGTAGATCATAAGGTCGCTCAGGGCCTTTGTCTCCTCATAGGAGGCGATGATGGCCTTGAGCTTCCTCTGGGCGATTCCCTTGATGCTCAGCAGCTTCTGTGGCTCCTTGTCCAGCACCTCCATGGTCTTATCCCCAAACCTTGCAACAATGGCTTTGGCAATCTCCGGGCCAACGCCCTTAATCACACCACTACTCAGGTATGCGAGGATACCAGCCTGATTTGTAGGAACAATCTCCTTACACATTGAGACCGATAGCTGAAGACCATGTTTCGAGTTCTCCCAGGTGCCATCAAGTTCTACTTCCACGGCATTTGAGGCTACAAGGTGGTAGCCGATTGCCGTGAAGTGGATTTTGTCGTCATGGTAGAACGATCGGTTGCGCGCTTCCTTGGGAACCGACTGATCCTCGGTGCTGTAGGAGAAGATGCAGAAGCCCTTATCCGACTTGAAGATGGTGCGCTCATATCGACATAGCATTCGATCACTCCTTATGCGATGGCCGTCTTGACCACCTTAAAAATTCTCAATTCTGTCTGATCGACGAACTCGTCGTAGATTTCCGGATACTGGGCTCTCAGCGCTGACAGCCTGTCCTTGTTGATCCCTTCCCTGTATTGAGGATTGTAGGTTACTCTGAAGCACTCACTGCCGTGCTCACAGGACGCCTTACAGGCAGTCCCCATTTGCTCGACAATGGGGGCGTAGAGCGACTTGATGCGTGTCTCCAATGCTTTGGACTGCGCATCGATCACCTTCTTTTCCTCCTTCAGGTTCAGAATTTCTTTCAGGCTGCCAAGGAACTTGCAGTCCAAATCAACACTCGGCTCAGACTTATCGGCCGGCCCGAAATAACGACGAAGGGACTCCAGCACTGCATCCGGCTTTTCTACCAGAGGCGGTTCCACACGAGCCAGAACATAATTGCGCCAGAACGCCTCCAGCTCCATAATCGTATTCTCCTCCTCATCGAGGTCGCGCTCAATCTTCTGCCATACGAAGTCGTTCTCATTGTTGGAAAACAGGCATGCGATAAAGGCGACATCGATGTTCATGACGGCCATGTAGTGTCGCACCTGCAGCTCATAATGGCGTGGCACAGAGCCATTCGCCCACTTGAACTGCATATCATAGTGCGCGGTTTTGCATTCGAGGATGGCCTTTCGACCATCCGGAAGCATAACGAACCGGTCTACATCGGCAATCAGGAACGGGAAAATAGGATGCTGGTACATCCAGTGGTCTTCAAAGACAGACAGGCCGGTCTTCTTGGCGAAGATCTGAGCCACCACATCCTCGAGCAGATGCCCAATTTGGAAAGTGATGCTCTTATCCGGACCTTCATCTGCCATGACCACTCCGATCTTGTCATAGTAGAGTTCTCTGGCCGTGCGATACGGAGAGGAATTAAGGGCGACAGCTACATCGCTGCCGCCAATCCCTTTGCGCCGCCAGTCCAACCACTGATCCTCAGTGAGGGTGGTGATATCGACCAGCTTATTGGGTGTGTAATTCAAATTCAGCGCCATAATTCACTCCTCCTCACAACGGTCGAAACCACATTCACCGCATTCCGAGCACTCAGCATCGTCCAGATTCTCAAAAGATCCGAAGTAGCTGATCTCGCCGCAGTTGCGGCACTTGCAGCGGCTCAGGTCTCGTTCAGCATGGTTAAGATTGCCGTCCTCGTCGCAGGTGACATGTTCCTCAAAGCACATTCCGGTCTCCGTAGAGCGGATTTCAACAGCTACATGATCCTCCATACAGGCCTCACTCAGCGTGATGCACTCGGCATCATTTCGCTGGGGGTAACCATCAATCATGCAGGAACAAACAGACCAGGCAAACATGATGAGGAAGGAATGCTCAGCAGTTTCGTTATCTGCTTTCCCTTCGAATTCTTCCATGGCATCCTTGACGCTCTGCTCTCGCTTCTGCTCGGAAAAGCTTCGGGCAAAAAACCGCTTTCCGGGGACAGTTGATTGATCATCGCTGCTGATGAAACGCTCCACAAAGGACTTGACACCCTCGCGAGTACCAGTCACCTTAACAGTTCCAAACGCCCAATTAGGCATAATCGATCCTCCTCATTCTTCAAAATCAGTGTTGTAGTGTTCAACAATCGCTGTTGGCTCGTCCGATGCGCAATCGCCATAGACGACTGTCTGGAGCAAATCTTTGTCCGGATCATACTCCACACAAGCCAGCACGACCGTGGCGCCATCCTCGCGTACAAAGTCGATAAAGACGCCGGGATAGTCTTCCGCACAATCGCTCTTATCGTGCTTGGCATAGACCTCAAGCTTTCAAGCGGAGTCTCAATGACGAAGCGTCGTGCCTTATTCATGATCAACCAACTCCTTTTTCTTTTGCTGTCTGTCGCTTGGCAAGCAGCAGATGCTTGGCCAGCTCAAGGCTGCAGGTATGCACTAAGCCAGTCTTCTCATTTCTGAACCGAACCATCGGCGACCGGAGCGTATGGTATCCTCCGGAGCCTGACGGGTACATTCCAGGCTGCAAAACTTCAGACACCACCAACACCTCTTTACTGACGAGAGCATAGTATTGCTGCCCAACTTCAAAGTGCTCATTGATGGCTTTCATGGGTTGCCTCCTGGTTCAAAACCAGATCGTCCACCTGGATCGAGTCATCTACATACTCGCCTTCAGGAAGCGGGCAATCCGGCCCCAAGGCGTATTCGATAGCGTCGTCCAGGGTATCAGCCTCTACATCCACATGCCCGTACATCTGCCAAACCAAGGGAATTCGAAAACTGCTCATGATGACACCTCCGAACCCTCGTTTCCCGCCGGGACACCGAGATCCTTCAGAACTGCGTCCATGTGACAGAACACCTCCCTGATTCCAGCGAAAATGTGGTCGCTATCCAGCACCCACATCAAATCATGGAAAACTCCATCCGGTGTATAGACAGAGCATTCCCACCAGTTGTTATGCTCCATATCGATCCAATACCGATTGTGCTTCCTGCAGATTGCTGCTACCAAAGCACGGTCAGTCTTGAGATAAGGCTGGATATCCGATCCAAATCGGCCGGAGTTGTTCTTGTCCTTCACATAGAGCAGTTCGCGATCGCGGTCGCTCTTGTCATAGAGCCATGCGTAGACATCGCCTAATGCATGGACCTCAAAAACGCAACCGTGAACCCGAATGGCAGCGATCTGGCCGCCGTACCATAGCGATGAATACTGTTTCCGTCGAATGGGCTCCATGAACTCGATTTCCACCGGTTCAGGAATGCTGCCAATCTCTTCGGTAATGCATTTGATCAGCATTCTCCGATGAGCGGCACTCAGTCCCTTACATGTCAGGTTTTCCATGCGTTCTCTCCTTTGTCTGAGTAATTAGGTCCAGCTGTGCGAAAATTCTCCGCCAATGCCAGACATCCCTGAAATACATCGGGGTGAGCCAGACATTGGGGCTGTTCTTGGGGATAAGTCCGTCCTCATCGTAGCTCTGCGCCGGATGGAGGATGGAATCGTCAATGACCACATAGCCGGGACAGCCGAGTAGGCTCATCTGGATGTAGCACATGCAGCCCGCCAAGAAGTCAATGTCTTGCGCGACAAAGAAAACGGAAGTCTGATAGTTGATGTGGTTCCTTTTGCACTCGTTTGCGAAGGCAAGCAGTAATGCGCCGGCCCCACAGGCGGGATCACTCACAGATACCCAGCCTTTTTCCTCTATCTGACTTTTCAGATCCTCACCCAGATTCATGGCTGCCATCGCTCTGCAGATGTCATAGGGTGTAAAGAACTGCCCCTTCCACTCATTCGCAAGGCCCAATGCCATGAACAGCTCGCCAAGCATATCCTGATCTGGATTTTGCTCCATCTCATCGACAACTTCGGCGAGCATCTGCGCTAAGACTTCCAGCTCGGAGGTTGAGTATTTTTTGCTACGCTCCAGATACATCGCTTCGCGTTGCTCTCTGTATGGGCCACCGAAAGCATTGGCAATGCTGACGGCAGACAGGACAATGAAATCCTGCCAAATATCCCACCTGGAATAGCGCCCTTCCAGAGAGTTCAAAAGCTTGATGATAGTCTTTTGCCTCTCACCCTTCGGGTAGTAAACAGCTTTGGCCATCGCAATCACCACTTGAAGTCGCCAGGGTGATCATACTCGTGCCAGTTCACATTCAGCGCCCGAGATACGATCTCCTCAAGCTGTGCAATGCGCATACCGGATGCGCCGTCACACTGGGCAGAGAAGATAACATCGCTCATCTGCATGAACAGGTCATACGCCGTACAGGGCGCATCACCGTGAATGGCCATAAAGTAGTCCATCGCCTCATAGGAAGCCTTCTTGGGCGCCTTGATCCGCTTCAGCACCCGCATTAAGGTAGTAACGGGATAGCGGATCTCGATGTTCATGAGCTGAACCTGCTTATCGACTGCTTTCTCGAACTGCGCATAGACCAGACCAAGCTGCTCCTCGAAGTACTCCATGCCAGATCCGTTCTTGTGCTCGGTGCGGATGGGATATCCCAGTGGGATAATCCGGGACTCTGCGCCGGCCAGGAAGATCGGATAGAGGTTCGCTCCACTCATGCCGACATCGGAGGTGGAGAAACGCAGTGCGGGAACCAGTTTGTCGGCACGCAGGCCTTTGGCGGCAATCTCCCGGTGGTATGTATCAAGGAGTTTGTCTGCCTGGCCATCCAGGCACCAGATAGCGGTTGCGATAGAGTGATCGAAGTGGGCGGTCATGAAGCGATTACCGGGATACTCTCGATTGAGGAAGTCATTGGTCGCTTTGAATAGGGGCAGCATCTCCATGACCGTGTAGTCCTTGGGATCTCCACCGTGTACTGCCGATACCTTCTCATCTGCGACTTTGATCAGGCTGTCGCCGGAGGCAACGCCCATGCAGTAGTTGAGAATCTCAGCGAATACGCTTTTGGAGACTTTGTTGAGGGCATGACCGGAGATGCGGGCACGCTCCAGAACGGTCTTGAGAGCACAGGAACGGACCGGGTAGTCCTTACCATCCACCTTCAACAGGAGACTGGTATTCTCCATCGTGTCCTCCAGAACATCTGCGTCGCCGTTGTGGTCGTAGATCTGCATATACAGATTTCCGAGCGTGGATCCCCGTTCCACCGGCTCAAACCGGAGTTCCTTGGACGGAGCTGTCATCCACTTGCTGCGGGCCTGCCGAGCGCTGAGAAACTGAAAGAAGTCCCCCGACTCGCTGAAGTTACGACTGAAGTTGTCCGCGAATACTTTGCTTTCCATCATTTGCTTGTTCCACCTTTCAAATAAATAATTCTCAAACCCGCAATGCGGAATTTGGACAAAAAAGAGCGCTCTGATCTGAAAATTCAAATCAAAGCGCAAAGAGAGCGGCGAAACAAATTGTCCGCCCAGAAATGCCAGAATGTGTTGGCTCACAGCTTATGAAGCTCCATAACGGAGATGAAATCTAATAAGTACAGAGTCAGAATACCATTGGAGCTTTACTCGTGCCAGAATACCTAATTCTGCTTTCCAGACGAAAAAGGATCGATCCCATTCAACAGAGATCGATCCTTCCGTCTTTATTCAGTTTTTGGGATATCTCATCAAGGTCGTCCAGCCACAGGAAACCTGTACCAGTGACATGAGACCAAAAAGCCGTAGCAGTGGCCAGTTCCTGCGTTAAGCGAGGAATGAATTGATCGGGCTCAGAGCCCACCTCACAAATCGTCATATGTGTATGGCCTTCGCCCCAACCACACAGGAGCAGAGTCCCTTGCTCAGTCAGCTCGATCGTGCGCCAGATGGGATTGCTCCCATCCCGCTTGATGGAGCAACCAATCATCTTACAGTGCAGAGGCATCGTGGGCTCTGGAAGCTTCATTAAAACGCAGAGCCGGCCAGCCGTGTTGCCGGCCATGACATCGAAGTCTGTAGCAAGATACTCGATAATGTCTTCATTGTCAGCCTCGCTGGGCTCGACATAGTTGTATGCGGTTGCCATGAACGCACCCTTCTTCTTGAGTGCATGTCGGATAAAACGCTGAGGCTGCAGGAAGAAGGAATACGGCAGATGGATGTGCTCATTGAAATATCTCTGGATAGCAGCGCTATACATTGTTACCTCCTCACTTACTCGAAATCAAAAAATATCAACCATCTCAAAAATAAAGCTCACAAAGGCGTCGTGGTCCGCAAACTCACGAAGCGCACAATCTAACACCGGATGGAACGAGCGGATCGTCTCACCCTCGTTCAACCAGCATTGGTGCTTTTTATCATCAGTTCTCATAAAAATTCCTTCAAAGGCACTTTGCGCTCAACAAACCAGCGCCCGATCTTCGTGTCGGTCGGATTGGAGGAGCGTTCAAAATATAGATAGGTTCGTGCTCCGTTAACCTGAATGGTATAACGGTCGCCTTGTCCACCTGCCTTTGCTGCATAGGCAGGCCGAATATCAATCACTCGGTCTATGTCATATTTCAGACCATCTTCCCAGACTATTGTGCGTGGAAGCATTAGTCCCTCGGTAGTGTGCTCTACAAAAACATTGACATAGACCTTAAATGCTGCCCCCGGTAACATACTCAATTCAGAGGCTGCCCCAGATCGCGCTTGAGAAAATCCCCATGTGCGATGTAAGGGGCATTGATCTTGATGCCCTGCCGCTGCAAGATTCGCAGCTTGAAGTCCAGCAGCTCGGGCGGTACATACAGACATCTGGCCATCTGGAAGAAGTCCATCTGCATCTCCAGCGACTCCATGACCTCGCCATCACTCAGCATGAACTCCGCAGCGAACACATTTGCCTCATACTCCATACGATCCGTGTCATCAAACATCGCAAACTCATGGAATGCGCTGATGGCCGAATCGCTGTGAAGAACAGCATGTCCCAGCTCATGAGCTATGATAATCCGTTGAATGCTTTCGGGTAAATCACTGTTGATCACGATCAGCTTGCACCGAGAAGAGACCAGGAAAAAGCCCTTGCAGGACTGGGCGCTTGCGCCCATAGGCCGCTTTATTACCTGGATGTCCATGCTCGTGCAAATATCATACGGGTCGGTAGTCTGGTATTTCATTTTCAAACGATTTGCTTCCTGTTTAATCGCCATCGTCAGCAATCCACTCACCTCACTTCAGAAGTAGAATAGCCTATCGTACAGCATAAAGGTACCAAAAGGGGTGTCCAATAATCCGTACACACAGAGATGATCCGGCTTATTTCTTATAATCCTTGCGGGTGAACTTCTCGCTGGCACGCTGCTTGTTGGCAAAATAAGCCTCGGTGACTGCCTGGAAGAAGAGTTCCTTATCTTCCTCCGGTACATCGCCACCGGCGAAGAGGGCTCTGGTCTGAGTCAGTAGTTGCTCGACATCAGCGGCGCCTCTCTTACCGTAGACTGCCCGAGCACTCTCAATGTAAGGAGATTCCTCGAGTCCGTAAGCGGGATCTACGATCTCATCGTTGCTCAGATATGCGATGGAAACGCCAAGAACCTCGGCCAGCTTTTGCAAATTGGCGCCACGAGGCATCACACCCTGCTTTTCATATTTGGAGATCGTGCGCAGCGTAACGCCAATCTTTTCGGCCAGCTCAGTCTGGGTAATGCCCAGGTTTGCACGGCCTTCTCTGATTTTTTCTCCAGTCGTTTTCATAACTGTGCCTCTTTCTGCAGATCGGGAAAAGTTTTTGAAAGTTCTATTGACAAACCTATCTTCGACCTGCTATTTTGTTGTTAGAACTTTTATGGAACTATTTAGAACTTGGTTGGAACCTTAGCCTCATTATATTCTGGAAAGTAGAACTTGTCAATAGGAACTTTTAGGAACTTGATTGGAACTTTTCTTAAAAGCCACAGACAGGAGGCACACCGAATATGGGAGGTCGGGTTGTATTGCATAGCGACCTCAATAACTGCTATGCGAGTATTGAATGTATGCTGCATCCGGAATTGCGTGGAAAGTACATTGCGGTTTGCGGCAGCACGGAGGATCGTCATGGAATTGTTCTTGCAAAGAATCAGTTGGCAAAGCAGTGTGGGGTGAAGACAGGTGAAGTGATTTGGGAGGCGCGCCAAAAGTGTCCGCAATTAACGATCGTCCCTCCGCACATGGATCAGTACCTGAAGTTTTCCAGGATTGTGCGTGCAATCTATCTGCGGTATTCCCCGGAAGTGGAGTCCTTCGGCATCGATGAGAGTTGGATCGAGCTCACCGGCTCGCCCCTTTTTGGCACATAAGACACCGGCCGAGATAGCCAACGAGATCCGAAAGGCAGTAAAGGAAGAAGTAGGGCTTACCGTATCTATCGGGGTCAGCTTCAATAAGATTTTCGCCAAGCTGGGATCCGATATGAAGAAACCGGATGCCGTAACAGAAATCACGGAAGCGTCCTTCAAGGAGCAAATCTGGCCCTTGCCAGCGTCGGAACTTCTCTGTGTTGGACGAGCCACCACAGAAAGGCTGCGGTGCTACGGGATCCACACCATCGGAGATCTGGCCAAAGCAGATCGTCAGATGCTTGTCCGACTGCTCGGAATCAACGGCGAGAAACTGTGGATCTTCGCCAATGGACTTGATCAGTCCCGCGTGATGCCCTGCGACTATGATCCTCCCATCAAAAGCGTTGGTCACGGCATTACCTGCACGGATGACTTGCTCTCGAAAGATGAAGTGCGCCATGTTCTCATGGAGCTTTCTCAGGAAGTTGGGCTGAAGCTCCGGAAGAATAAGCTGGCTGCCACACGGGTCCGCATCAGCGTCCGCGACAACACCCTCTCGCATCGGGAATACCAAGGAAAACTGACATTTCCAACGCAAAGCTACACAGAAATTGCAGCGGCAGGCTTTGAACTGTTCTGCAAGAAGCATACCTGGAACAACAATATCCGGTCTCTGACCATCAGCGCAATCGACCTTATCCCGTCTGACACGCCGATCCAGCTCGATCTCTGGTCAGACTTTACCAAAGCACAACAAGCGCCTCATCCTGGAGCGCACCATGGAAGACATCCGTCGCCGCTATGGCCTCCATTCCATCAATTTCGCCGCACTCACCACGGGGCTGAAGATGCCCGCCCATCGGGAGGTTGAATACAAGATGCCCTCTGTTATGTATCACTGAGGAGGTATTGACTATAAACGCAGCAGTTGAAACGACTCAAGCCAGACACCCCATTTTGAGCAATGGCTATGGCTCCATCCAGATCGACGGATTTTCTGGTCTGATTCCCAAAAAGTGTTTTTGCATTATGGCCGATGGACATCGTTATCAGGAGCACGGTATTTCCACCGGCAGCGTGTTGTTCTGTCATAGGGCAGCCGAGATCAATGACGGTGACTTGATCGTCGTGAAGGAAAATGGAGCCTTCGCACTCTATCTCTACCTGAAAGATCGTAAAGTCAAGGCGGACGGCGAAAAGCGCATCCTCCACAATAAGTCCAAGGCCTATGCCAAAGTTCTTGGCTCCTTCAACTTTTACCATTAAAGAGGCCTGGCAGAAAGGACAAATAATGAGTAAATTCCAGAACTACTTGAAAACCTTTGACATCACCAGTACCCTCACCGAGGAGGATATTGATAAGACCTTGGCGCTGCTCCAGATTTACGGCCCCGCCGTTCGAAGGACTGCCTCTCGCATCGGTGAGATGGAAGAAGAGTGCTATGAAGGTAGACGGCAAAGCATCTCCGACTTCATCAATCTGGCCATCGACTATGACCGTGACACTGACCGGAAACGCATCGCCGATCGCCTTGCCGAGATGGGCCACTCCATGCAGCTTCTGTCCGTTATGGAGGATGCCCTGGTGCTCGTGAAGGACACACCGCCCAATGGAGGCACCTATTTCAACATTCTCCAGGCAAGGTACTTTGATGTCTACTGCACCTCAAATGAGGAAGCATATCTCAACCTCGGAATCTCCTCATCTACATACTATCGGCACATCAAGCCCGCTATCCGTGCCTATGCAGCAAGCCTCTGGTGTGTCGTAATCCCGATCTGATCATCAGGGAGCACCTGCAGCAAAGCGGTAGCGTCACCGCTCAGGTGGAAGTCTCGTGAGAGACAAATGAGAGACAATGTGGCAGTCAGATGAGAGAAAACATGATAGAAAATTGGGAGGAAATTGAGAGCCAAACGAAATTGTAGTGTAGAGACTCAGCCGGTATAATGGATTATGCTGGAGCACCTATAGCCTCTCGGGTCTATGATCCGAGGGGCTTTTTTCATACCCTTGTGCGCCAGCCAATACCGGAACAAAGAGCCGACCATTCTCCAAAACGAGAGTGGCCGGCTTTTTTGTTGCCCTGATTGGGAGCCTAATCCATGTCAAGAGCCAGCTACTGGGCCCGTGCGCCCCCTTCAAGTCGTTCGTCCGCATCCACTAATGAAACGACTTGGAGGTAACACATGAAGACAATCAAAATCAAGGACTACTATGGCATTTATCAGGAAATTCCCGTCAGCGATGAGCTGTATGAAGAATGGCGTGCGCTGCAGAACGAAACTCAGCGTATTCATCGAAAGGAAGTATATCACCGCGACTGGACCCCGATGGACGATCTGGAGGAAATGCCGCAGCACTTTACGCTTAACGAGCTTGAGGACGCTCTGATCTGGGACGAGCAGGTCGTAGAGCTCTATGCGGCGATTTCTCAGTTGACGCCCATCCAGCAGCGCCGCATCCGTATGCTCATGGATGATATGTCAATCCGTGAGATTGCAAGGCGGGAAGGCTGCCATATGAACGCTGCATTGAAGTCGGTCAACGGAGCCCTCAAGAAGCTCCGGGGTCTTCTGCAAGACCACTAAACTACACGCAGAAAAACATTTTGCGTAGTTGTTGTTCTAAGAAAACACTATGCGTAAATACTAACAGACACATCAAGCGGGGCTTCCCGCCTCGCCTTGTTTCACCGGATAAGGAGGTAAATTTCCATGATTATTTCTGTCGATCACGGCAATAAGTCGATTAAGACCCCCAACGCGCTGTTCACTTCCGGCCTGATTGTATCCGAGGGGCTCCAGGGCTTCAAAACGGACTACATCTGCTGGAACAACAAGTACTATACGCTGACAGAGCAGCGCATCGCCTATCTCCGCGATAAGACGGAGGATGAGCGTTTCTATGTCCTCACCCTCTTTGCCATCGCCAAGGAGCTGGAGCGCCGCAAGGTGCCCGAGACACTCGATCCCATTGACATTACTCTGCTTGTGGGTCTGCCTCCCGCACACTATGAGCAGCTGCACAGCCGTTTCGAGCAGTACTTCCTGCGTCGGCGCGAGATCGTGGATTTTGAGTATAACGGCAAGTACTACTCGATCCGGGTCAGCAAGGTACTCAGCTATCCCCAAGCGTTTGCGGCTGCCGTTACACAGTTCGGCACGCTGAAAGCTCATTCCGTCGCCTATATCATTGACATTGGCGGCTTTACCATCGATGTCCTGAAGCTGCGCAGCGGCCATCCGGATCTGGCAGTGGTAGAGAGCTTCGAGAAGGGCGTCATTACCCTCTACAACGGTATCGCAAGCAAGTGTAATGCGCTCTATGCCCGGATCCTGGAAGACTGCGATATCGACGAGGTCATCCGAAACCAACCCACTGTCCTTCCCGGCGAGGTACAGCAGTTGATCCGTACCATGACCAGCGACTTCCTCACGGAGTTCTACAACTTCCTGCGTGAGCGAGGCGTTGATGTCTCCACCAGTAAATGCGTCTTTGCTGGTGGCGGTTCCTTGCTCCTGCGTGGAATGATCGAACGCGGTAACAAAGTAGCTTTCCCCATTTTTATCGAGGATATTCATGCCAATGCTCGCGGCTATGAGCTCCTCTACCAGAGTGAGGTGGCGGCAAATGGGCAGCAATAAAAAGGCCCGTGTGGTCCTTCAGTTCAATGAGATGGACTTTCGGCACCGGCGTGCTCTGGAAATCCTTCGCCAGCGACCACGCAGTATGTCTGAACTGGTTGTAAGCGCCATACTACACTACACCAGCTGCCCTGAGGTTGCTGATGAGCATAGCAAGGAGTGGATTGCAAGCACTGTGAAGGAGATCATTACCGAAATGATCTCCAGCGGCGAGTTGCAGATCTCGGCGCAAACTCCGGCTCCGGAGACAAATGGATCAAGCCTTGCTGCAGATGACCTCGCCGAGCTCGGTGGCGTTATGGGAATGTTCCGGACCAAGGGGTGAGCATATGAGTAACAAACGCTTTGGTTACGCTCGCGTGTCCACCACGGATCAGAATGAGGACCGACAGGTTCTGGAACTCCTGGAGTCTGGGATCGAAGAGCGTGATATCTATGTGGACAAGCAGAGTGGCCGCAGCTTTGAGAGAACCAACTATTTGGCCCTGCGCAACACCATCTTGCGAAAAGGAGATGTGTTAGCTGTCAAAAGCATCGACCGCTTCGGTCGCAACTACTCTGCCATCCGCGCGGAATGGGAGTTTCTCACAAAGACTCTTGGTGTTGATATCGTTGTTCTGGACACCCCCATCCTCGACACCACCCAATATAAGGACCTGCTTGGCAGCGTCATCACCGATATCGTCCTCGCTGTGCTCTCTTTTGGAGCACAGCTCGAGGTCGATACCAAGTCTAAGGCACAGGCAGAGGGCATTGCCGCTGCACACCTAAAAGGCGTCAAGTTTGGCCGGCCACGATGCACCGTCGAAGGCTGGGATACCTACTACCCCCAGTGGAAGCAGGGCCAAATCACCGCTGTCCAGTGCTATAAACAGCTCGGGATCAGCGCATCTACATTCTACCGTCTTGTACGGAAATATGAATTGGAGGACGAAAGCGAATGAGTCGTTGTTGCATATATTGCCGCGTTGGCGGCACCGCAAATGAACCCAACCAAATAGCCATGAACAGCCAACTTGAGATGCTGCGAAAGGCTGCTGAGGATCTCGGCCTTACCGTCGTGGCAGAAGTGACTGTTTTTGAAAGTGGCACTGACCCGCAGCGGCAGAGCATCAAAACGCTGATCCGAGATGGAAAACACGGCGCCTATGATTGCGTGCTGATTGTTGATCCATCCAGATTATCAAGGAGCACTGAGGGCTACACCTTGATTGGCCAGAAGCTGAACCGGCATGGGATCAGGGTCTATACCCCTCAGGGAAAGATCCAGCTGCCCCCGCCTCACGCCTTCTTCTATTCCAGATACCATAAGGAAGGAGAAAACGATTTTGGCCCAGGAAAGTAAAAACGAGAATCGCAAGCAAAGGATCCGCGAGGCGTTCCATGATGGGAAACAGGTAGAGCGAATGCCTGCCCGAGAGGACATGGCTCCTCAGCATTCCGACGATGTTATCTATCGGGTTGCTCCGTACTGCCGAGTCAGTACGATGTCCGAAATGCAGGCAGAGAGTTTTGAAATCCAGCAACAGTACTACAACGAGTACATTGCCAAGCACCCGAATTGGACGCTGGTTCGCATCTATGCCGATGAAGGCATCTCAGCAACTTCGGTGAAGAACCGCAAGGACTTCAACAACATGATTGAGGACTGTAAGGCTGGCAAGATCGACCTCATCGTCACAAAGTCTGTCAGCCGTTTTGCCCGTAATGTCGTGGACTGCATCAAGTACGCCCGTGACCTGAGAGCCCTATCGCCACCCGTCGGCATCTACTTTGAAACAGAGAACATCAACACGCTATCCCAAAATGGCGAACTGCTCCTAACCGTTTTGGCCGCATTTGCACAGGACGAGAGCGTCAACAAGTCCATCAGCGTTGCCTGGGGTATCCGACAGCGATTTGCTAAGGGCATTCCCAAACTGGTCAAGCCCTACGGATATCAGAATGTTGATGGCAAGCTTGTCGTGGATGAGGAGGAAGCCGGTGTAGTTATTCGGATCTTCGCCTTCTATCTCGGGGGTAAAACCCCATATGAGATCGCAAAGATACTGACGCACGAAGGTATCCCCACTCCCACCGGAAAGAAGCCGTGCTGGACGATCTCTTCCGTCACCTACATTCTCGGCAACGACCGATACTGTGGAGATGTGATTATGCAAAAGAGCCTATGTGTAGACCTGTTCGCTCACAAGCGCGTTCGCAATCTGGGCCAGGTGGAACGGTACCGGATGCGTGATGTTCACCCGCCTCTGATCTCCAAGGAGGAGTGGCGTGAGGCAAAGAACCGGATCTCTATGCCCGATCGCGAAGCTGTTATTCTCGAAGAAATTACTGGAGAGGGAATTCTCTCCTCACTACATCCGATACTATTCAAGGAGGACATTGATGTATGAATGCCTGCATGTCTGAATTCCGCATTGTCAACCCGACCCTTCGCACCTTCAGCGCCGCTGAGGCGCGCATCGCCCACTCGAGCATCCGGTTCAATAATCTGAGTGCCGCTGAGTTGGGCTATCCGGAGCATATTCGTCTGCTGATCAGCTCGGATGGCTGCACGCTGGCCATTCAGGCCTGTGATCCGAAGGACAAGTGCGCCGTGCCCTTTATGGCCGGTCGCACTGCCGATGATCTGAAAGGTCAAAAAAAGTGGACGACTGTGAGTAACCGGATGCTCACCCACATCATCCGGAGCAAGCTGGGCTGGGAAACCGCGAAGACGCCGCGCCGGTTCTATGGCGTGCCCTGGCCTGAGCAGGGCGCGATCATCTTTGATCTGACCAAGATTGCACCGCCTCGTACCCGGACCCCGAACCTGTCTGCGGAAGATATGCTGCGTGCCTATGAACTGGCCGAGTCCGGCTCTCTGCTTCCTGTTATGGCCCCCGCATGGTCCCGACAGCCCTTTGCTTCCGTGCCTCCCAGTGAAGTCATCGAAACTCAGTATGTGCAAGTGAGCTAACAAGAAGTCCCCGGCATCCATAACGATGTCGGGGGCCTTCAACCTCTTGATAGTGAAGAGGAAAAATGGTATTGTAGGGTATGTCCGTTCTATTGGACAGCGAGTGCGATATCTTTAGGTAAGCTGGACCTTTGGCATCCGATCCTCCATGAGCTCTACTTTCCTGAGCATCAGGTCGTAGATCATGCCACGGAATTCAGAATCCGATATCGACTCGTTATTTGCCTCATGACAGACCTTCAGGAGCATTTCATCCAGTCCGCCAACAGTCTGTGCTTTCGGATACTCCTGCATAATTTCCTTTGTCACCATCAGCAGGAACTCGAAACCGGGCAATACGGATTGGTTCATCTTCTCTACTCCTCTTTCGTGTTCTTTACAGGCGATTATAGAGGGATTTCAAAACAAATCAAGTCTTGACTTTTTCAGAAGGAGGCATCGCAAGTGATATATTGTATGTCCGACATCCATGGCGAGTTGGATCGCTTCAAGGCGATGCTCGACCTGATCAATTTCTCTTCAGACGATACGCTATACATCATAGGCGATGTGATAGATCGCCATCCAGGAGGCGTGGAGATCCTCAAAATCATCAAGGACACACCGAACATGTTCATGCTACTAGGCAACCACGAGCAAATGTGTCTGGATACCCTTGGCCCCAACAGTGTGTATGGAAGCAGACGGTTATGGCTAGAGAATGGTGGAAGTAATACATATCGAGAGCTGCTCTATGTATGTTCGCTCGCTGAGCGAAGCAGGATCATACATTTCCTGAGTACGCTGCCGGATCATTTTGATGTTGAGGTTGGCGACCGCGAATTCCATCTGGTTCATGCCATGCCGTCAGATGACCCGGATGATCGAATTTGGAGGAGGCCTAAACCGGATGATCCTCCGTACTTCGAGGATCGCATCGCAGTCGTCGGCCATACGCCCACCTGCTACATGAGTGGCGATATGGAAAGTCCCTTCGCCGTCTGGCATGGAAACGGGCTGATCGATATCGATTGTGGGTGCGGGAATAAGACAGAGCTGCGGCGCCTCGCCTGCCTTCGACTGGACGATCTGAAAGAATTCTACATCTAATAACCAATCAACATGAGGATGCCTTCTGCTTATACTGGTAGAAGGCGTCCTTTTTCTTGTCAGCGATAATTCCTGCAATCGTACTAATTTGGTATTATCAGTACTGTTCTGCTCATTTTTGAGTCGCCGTTAATCTCCTATACTTAAAGGAAGATAATGATAGGTAGGAGATGTTCAATGAGCACCAATTTACATGTAATGGGCAACCGAATACGGACTGCGAGGCAATTCAGGAAACTGACTGCGGAACAACTCTCTGAGCAGCTTGGCATTGCCACGGAGTCTCTGCGCCATATCGAAAATGGTACCAGACGACCCAGTTACGCTCTGTTAGACAACATTTCGGATATACTCGATGTGTCCCTGGATTACCTCGCCGGTAAAACTGAACTTCCCCTCGAGCGCAGAGTACGCCGGGAACTTGAGAATATGGGCCTGACAAAAGCCCAAGAGGACGCTTGTGTGGAGATCGCACTCAATGCGATACCTGTCATAAAACGAATCTGCTAAGCCATGCACCTGCCGGTTTTCGGTAGGTGCATATCTTTTTTTGCGCACTCCCCATGATTCGACAAGTTTTGCGCTTACTTCCCCTTATTATGTACTTATCTGGTACGATTAGTATCAATATAGTACAAAGGAGATAGTAAAAATGAGCGTAGCAAGTATGCTGGAAAACATGAAAAGGCGTGCCCTCGACTCCACTACGACGCATATATCTGCGAGGAGTACGATGCATGGGCAGTAGAGTCATTCGCAACGGAAGAGGGCGAGTATGATGCGGCAAGATTGGAGTTGCCCAAAGTGCTCAGTTCCGAGCAAATGGAGAAGTTGAAGACGATGGAAGAGCGCTATCAGCAGAATCGCAAATACGCCTCCCACTATGGGTTTGAAGCGGGCCTGTTCTCTGGCTTCCAGTTGTTCTTCAGTGGGAATGGGATAACAGAGGATGGCTTCGATCGCTACCTCATGAAAAGCCTTATGGAGATGCCCGGTATGCAGCGCCATGTAGACTACTACGCCCGCAACGACGAGATTCTCCGCCTGGGGAAGGAGCTGGGCGAGGAGCTGACGGATGAAAACAAGGAGCATGTTGTCTCGTTGGAATGCGCTTGGGGCCAACGCATTCACTCCTTTGCCTGCCACGCTTTCTATTGTGGCTATCGTGCGGCGCTGAGGGTTATTGACGCAGTCGGAGGGCTTGAGAGCATGAGTATGATCGACCACACGCTTCTTCTGGAATACAGACTTGGGTACATCGGCTCCTATGAACAGGTTGAACGGGAGCAGGAACGGAAGAAGAAAACCGCATAATAGCGAAAGGGGCAGGCCGCAATGGCCTGTCCCTTTCGCATAAGCTCTCGCTGTAATTCTGCTCGATATCGAATCGCAAAACGGAACATCCGCTTCTCTTCCAATGCAAGGATCTCGTTCTCCGCTTTATCAAGCGCAGAAATCAGCTCTTCCGGCACGCCATATTGTCGCAGGGTTTCTGCAATCTTACAAAGTTTTTCCACGGCTACCTCATATTCACAAGATGAGTTCCCGCCATGCTCTGAAACAGGAATGCATTTTCCTTGAAACAGCTTTTGCAATATGTTCATTTTGATCCCCCATATATGAGACACCAAAACAGAGAAAGTGCAACATAGTTTTTGAAAAAACACGGCGTTGTACTGTAATTACTACCTCCCCGCAGGGTACACATATGTGCTGTCCGTTCTTTTGGACACCCTCTATTGTATGCTATGGCCATAATCCGATAGGTCTCACAAAGGAGAGGTGACAGAGATGTATGTTCTGATCGATATGGAGTGGGTTACAAATCGCCATGGAAATTACTGGCCAACACAGCTTGCGGCAATCCGTGTAGATGAAGAATGGCAGACGGTGGATTCCTTCTCTGTACTCTTTCGGCCCAAGGATATCACCTTCCAGAAGTGGGATCACATGGCCTTCTCCGGTTGGACTCGTGACAACTTTCTGAATGCAGATTCGCTCTATCCGGCACTTGACGCCTTTGAGCACTGGCTACAGCCCGAGGACATTCTCTGCTGGTGGCACCAGGAGGCCTATGACCTCTATATCATGTTCACCAAGGTAGCACAGATCCGTGATCGGGTCTCTAAGGTAGTATTCCTCTCCGACTACATCTACGGGTTCCTGGCCGGTCAGAAAGGTGCCGTAGGAAGTCCCTACAAGATTTGTGCGGCAAGAGATATCACGACGCCAGAGCCTGCACACTGTTCCATCAATGATGTTTTGGCGATACAGTCTCTCGTTCAAAGCATCGATTTCCAGCAAAGAAATCTGCAGGCGCCACCCAAGAAGTGGGTAAAGGACACCACTGCTCTGAAAGGATCACCGGTGTTTCCGCTTCTCTACGATACCTCAACCCAGCTGCTGCACCACTCTGATTGCGAGCTGCTTCCGGATAACCGTTACCTGCCGGCATACACTTCGTTTAAGGCACCGATCCGGAAGAGGTATAAACCCTGCGCCTGCTGCCATGATGAATTTCTGGATGCGCTTTGGGATCGTAACCAGGACTCCATCACCCGCTCTGATTACAATTATGTGTATTCCAAGCAGTCCAAGGTGTTTCATACACGAAACTGCTCCCATGTGCTGCTATCCTTTGACATTCAGGGTACCGTATCCTATGAGACCTGCTTGAAGAGCGGACGCCGGCCCTGTAAACATTGTAAGCCCGTGCCGATAGAGCGCAAGCGCATTTCTTTGCCGATAAAGCAAAACAAGCCGCAGAAAGCGGAAAACCGCAATCTGAACGGCGAAGAACGAAAGGCCCTAGGTCGGTTCAAGCGAGCTAAGGAAGAACGCGAAACAGCTTTCAAGCGCGGCGATTTGACGGAGGCTGAGCGCAATACCGTCATGGCCCTTTCGCAACCCGGTCTTGCTTTCTGGGCAAGCAAGGGGTATAGCACCTTCCACACAAGAAACTGCTCAAAGATTACTGGGCTCAACCAACTCAGGGGTTTTGCGCGGTATCAGGACGCTGTGCGAGCCGGCTATTCTCCTTGCCGCCATTGCAGACCCAGTCCCAAGCAGGATGTAAAATTCTCAATTCCTATCACCAATAAGGAGCGACACGGCGAGACTACGGACACACTGATTCAGCTCTGTACGCAGCACTGTCTGCCCTTCGAATATGACATGCGGTATTTCACGCTGCAGACCATGGCCGGCAAGTGGCGTATCGACATGAGTTTGCGGCCCGTTCGGCTGGAGCATATCAATCTCGTCACCGAGCGCGGGAACACAAAGAAGTTCCATACACAGCCCCGTCTCTTCCTCTCCCTCAAAGACACCTTTGATTACATCATGCGCCATGACAGCAAGTTGATTGAAGAGATTGTTGCCAAGGACAACCAGAGCCAGGAGCTGGCAATGGGTTAAGTAAGAAAGGCGCGGCAATGGGTAGCTCCATCGCCGCGCCAATTTCGTTTGATTCTGTTGTTAAGCAATCCTGTCATCCGTAAGTGGTATTGGGAGTATCCAAACTCCTGCCAACGAAAAGGAGTGAATAAAAATGGGCAGAGAAGAAGCAGCAAAAGAGTTGATGGCCATGCTCGAAGAAGCACAAGAGGGCCCATACTATTCTGAGGAAGAAGTGCGAGCCCATCTGCTGGAAATCCTGGCCCCTCGCAACCAAGTATATATGACTGGCGACACCCATGGGCAATTTGAGCGCGTGATCGAGTTCTGCGCACGCAGAGAGGTTGAACCGGAAAACACCTTTGTGATCTTGGGCGACGCAGGGCTGAACTACTACAATGACCGCAGGGACCGAAAGAAGAAAGACCAACTTGCCCAGGTACCCATCACCTTCTTCTGCCTACACGGCAATCACGAGATGCGCCCGTCCGAAGAGCTCGGTTATGAGGTCGCTGAATATCACGGTGGCAAGGTATGGATGCAGCCGGCTTATCCTAATATCCTGTTCGCCATTGACGGCGAGGTCTATGACTTCAATGGCAATTCCTGCATTGTCATCGGCGGCGCCTACAGCGTGGATAAATACTATCGTCTGGCCCGTGGTTGGAGCTGGTTCCCAGATGAACAGCCTTCCGAAGAAATCAAAGCCAAGGTGGAGCGCGTCCTCGCCGAGCGCAGCTGGAAGATTGATATCGTGTTGTCTCATACCGGCCCGTTGAAGTATGAGCCGACCGAGGTCTTTCTGCCCATGATCGATCAGAGCACCGTGGACAAGTCTACCGAAGTATGGCTGGAGCAGATCGAGGCGAAGCTCGATTATGAGCGATGGTATTTCGCCCACTACCACACCGAGAAAGAAGTGGACAAGATTCGGATCATGCATAATGACTACACTATGATCCCTCGCGAAGCCTCCGTTGCGGCAGAAAAGGACATGCTTCGCCGCATGCATCGTCAGGCGGAGATTGCGGAAGCGCTGGGACTTCTGGATGATGCACCAAACCAAAAGAATGGAGATGATATCTCATGAGCACCTATTATGATTTCATGGTCGAGGCCAAGTACGAGGGCAAGTGGTACAACATCGACTTCCATACCAAGGATATTGACGGCAAATTGCGTCATCAGTACCTCGCCACCATTTCACGCAGCTTTATTGGCTTGCTGGAGGATCGGGTGAACGGAGCATGGGCCATTGGCTTTGATGACTTGGCTGAGAGCACGCAGCAGCTTTTGCTTGCAAGCACTTTTGAAGGCCGAGAGGATAGTCTTCGACTGGAGCGCTTCTATGTAGCCGGGAATCTCGATGATTTTGAACGGCTGCTCAACGGCCCGTACCAGATGGAATACTATGTCACCCGCAACCAGATCGCAGCTTATGAAGAACACAAGATTGACGAAATCTACGAATACCTGACCGCTCACGAGTTGCTCGAATTGCCTCAGGCTACCCGAAGCGAGTATGTGCTCTATCGCTGGAACGATACCTTTGCAAACACAGAGAACATCCGGGCTATGGTGGAGCGCCTGAAGTATCAGGTTGAGTGCTTCAATGATGCGCTCCCTTACCGGGCGGGTCAGTCCTATGGTGATCGGGCTGCCTCTCAGATCCGTGTGATCTACCGTATCACCTAAGGAGGGATCGGATGAATTATTACATTGGAGATTTGCACCTATTCAACCGCAACCAGACAGATGAAGGCAGAAACTACGACAGACGCCCGTTCGCTACGGTAGAAGAGATGAACCAGTACATCCTCGAACGCTGGAACGCCAAGATCAACAACGGTGATACCGTCTATATCCTGGGCGATATGGCCATGCGGGGTAAGAACAGTGCACTACTCGCGCTGGTTGCCCAGTTGAAGGGCAAGAAGATTTTGTTTCGCGGTAACCACGATGACCTGTCCGACTATCGCTATCAGCGGCTCTTTGAGGAAATCACTGACTACCGGGAGATTGCCGATTCCTTTGATGGAAAGACATACAAGCTCTGCTTGATGCACTATCCCATCCTGATGTGGAACGGCCAGCATCGCGGATCGATTCTTCTCTACGCCCATACTCATAATACTGTGGAAGAGGCATTCTTCCAGCAATGCGTCAAAGAGCTCAACGAGAGCAAGAAACTGAATGTTCAACAAGGAAAGCCCATTCGCGCCATCAATGTCGGCTGCATGATGCCTTACATGGGCTACGAGCCGAGAACGCTGAAAGAAATCCTATCCGCGCATGAATAAGAAAGGAGTGCTGCCTGTGCTGCCAAAAGCACTGTTTTTGAGCACGATTGAGAAGATACGCCAGCAGGAGGCTCGTATTGATGAGTTCGATAAGGCCCTCAGTAAAATGTGCGATGGTTTTCCTGCCTTCGACAAGGACAATCTCTACCTGCTCGCACTGCGCGATTTGCTGAAGTACACTATGCAAGACCAGTATGACAATATCGGCTGGTGGTTATACGAAGCGCCGGATGCCGGTTACACCGTATCCTGGGAAGAAGCCGGCAAGGAAGTCTCTGTTGATTTGACTGAGGCCGGCGCCCTCTATGTAAAGAAGTCTGGATGCGAGTTTTTAATTTATAAACAAAATGACGATAATTTAAATCGAAACCAAAGAAAAATCGAATATAACAAAACGAATACTCAAAAATAGCAGGAAAGTGTGAACAAAGATCGCTGATTTTGTAAACGTTGGCACTCGTATATTGACATTGCTAAAAACGGGGTTATAATGAACACGATCTTAGGGAGAGGGATAAAGAGATCCCCCCCAAGAGATCAAATCAAATTATAAATACTCAAGCTCCGGACCGGGAGCTTCTCCCGGAACCGAGAGCGGGAATTGAATGGAGGAACAATTTATGTTACCCAGTATTTTTAGTGAGAACCTGTTTGATGATTTCTTTAATAGCGCAATGTTCCCGAATGCCGAACATGAGCTGTACGGCAAGCATGCGAAGAACCTGATGAACACCGATGTGCGGGAGGTCGAGAACGGTTACGAGATTGACATGAACCTGCCCGGTTTTAAGAAGGACGAGGTAGAGATCCAGCTGCAGGACGGCTGCCTGACCGTCAGCGCCGCCAAGGGACTGGACAAGGACGAGGAGGATAAGAAGGGCCGTTATATCCGCCAGGAGCGTTACGCCGGTTCTCTCAGCCGCAGCTTCTATGTGGGCGAGGATGTGGAGCCTCAGGATGTGAAGGCCAAGTATGAGAACGGCGTTCTGAAGCTGTTCGTCCCCAAGGCCGAGGTCAAGCAGGTGCCTGCTCAGACCGCTATCGCCATTGAGTGACCAAATGGCCGGGGCCCGCAAGGACGGGTCCCGGCCGGTTTCTTTTAACGGCGGTCCTGCGTCGTATTTCCGTCCGGGTTCCGGGCGGGGATACGAAACAAGATCGAATGGATCGACGGGAGGAAAGTTGGATCCCCCTCTTTTTCCTTAGGAGGCATGATGTATGAATAAAACCGTTTCCCGCGTGCTGTGGATCGTGGCAGGTGTGCTGCTGATCGTGGCGGGTGGTGCATGTATGCTCCATCCCGGCGCTGCCCTGAGCGGGCTGTCCTTCCTGTTAGGAATGGCCATGTTATTTTCCGGTGCGGTAGATATTATGATTTTTGCCACGGCGGGCAGCAGTATTTACGGTTCCGGATGGTTTTTGGTGGATGGCATCCTTACGGTGCTGCTGTCCATCTTCCTGCTGTGCAACCAGATGTTCACCATGATGACCCTGCCCTATATTCTGGGTATGTGGCTGTTGTTCTCCGGCATCACGAAATTTGTAAACTCCTTTGATCTGCGCCGGTTTGGAGTGCGGGGATGGGGCTGGGTGACAGCCTTCGGCCTGCTAATGGCGGCGGCTGGATTCCTCTCCTTTATGGACCCCTTGGCTGCGGCGGTGACGCTGTCCGTTCTGGCGGGGCTGTTCCTGATGATCCAGGGCGTGGTTTCCATCGCGTTCGGGTGTCTGTCCGGACGGTTCTGGATGTAAAGCTTAACAACAAAAATCCATGGTCGCACAGGCTGACTATCTTGTTGAAGAGGTTGCGCATAGAGATGCCTTGAAGGCAGTGCACGGCAGTCATGACTCATGGGAGGAAACACAATGAGTACGCAATATGAATTTATGAAACGACAGGTCGTTGAAGAAGTGGCTGCTCTTCAGGAAAAGCTAATCGCAATCCAGGCGGATTGCATCAACCGGATCAAAGAAATCCCCGTCACTTCTGACCTGGAGGACACCATGGATGAACTGCTTAATAAAATCTCAAATCAGTTCCTCTTTCAGATTGAGGAACCGGAAAGTGCGTCCGTCGTGATCGGCACAGCAAGAGCCGGTCATTTTTCCTGGAGAGTCGAGAACGGGTTTCGAGACATTTTCTCCGTAGAGCAGTGGCTCCGCGACAATCCCGAGTTCAGCATCTATGATGAATACGGTACAGCTATTACATGGGAGCAATTCAAAGAGGCTGTAGCCTGGTGTAATGGGTGAAAACTGCACTTGAAACGGTTTGTGCATTCTGACATATTGGGACCGCATTTTTGTACAAGGAGTCGATGACCATGGAGTACAGGGGCCTTTATGTTTCTGCAACGCCAGATTGTGAGCCTAATGAAGGCGGATACTATTGTCAGGTATATGCCGACGAGGATTATGGCGACCAGATCGACGACTTTTGTATCCATCCAGATGAGCTTGAAGAGAATGATGATATTAAGCACTGGGGCAAGGTCAATATCGACGGCAGCTACCGATACTATGTTGAGAATGGTGTCATCTCTCCAGAAAACAGCGATATTTAACCACAAGTTGAATGACAAACCGAAAGAGTTGTGGTATAGTACAGTCAGAAACCAAGAACAATTCTCTACAGAAAGGACGCAGAACCATGAAGACTATTTCTTCCGCTATCTTCTATATGAGCGAATGGCAGGCTATCTTCCAGTGCGAGGAATATAGCTTTTGCGAAGCACGCCCATATCAAGATAAGCAGAAGAATATGATCGGATTGAGTACCTGTTGACCTGAAAGAATCGGTCTATCAGGATCTCCTTCTCTGAATTATTGAAGCCGCTTGTCTTGAGTGCAGACAAGCGGCTTTTTCATGCCCATGAGGCCAAATAATTCAGATAGGAGGTGTATTTGAGAATGAACATTCCAACGATCAACCTTGCTCGCACAGGCACCAATATTGTGATGCTTCGCAAAGCAGCGGGGCTGACGGTGCATGACCTACAAATGGCATTCGGCTTCAATTCCCCGCAGGCCATTTACAAGTGGCAAAACGGCACTGCGCTGCCGACTGTAGATAATCTTATCGCCCTTGCTGCACTGCTGCATGTGCGTATTGATGATATCCTCATTACCGATCACTCGGTTGCTTAATATGCAGGGAGAACTTCTCCCTGCCATACGGTCCGCTCGTCTAAATGGTTAGGACACAGCCCTTTCACGGCTGCAATGACCGGTTCGAGTCCGGCGCGGATCTCCATAATACTGGGATATTGCTAAGCGGCTAAGGCACCGGCCTTTGATGCCGGCCACTGTTGGTTTGAATCCAACTATCCCAGCCATGATACGGTACTCAAGAGGTTGAAGAGGACAGCCTGCAAAGCTGTTAATCGTCGGTTCGAATCCGACCCGTATCTCCATCTGGTGCCTTCGTCTAATTGGTTAGGACGCAAGCCTCTCAAGCTTGTAATGCTGGGTTCAAATCCCGCAGGCATCACCATCATCATACAGGGGTATAGTTTAACCGGAAGAACAGCGGTCCCCAAAACCGCCCGTGGGTGTTCGAGTCGCCCTATCCCTGCCAATATACTGGGGTGTCGCCAAATGGTCAAGGCACCGGTCTCTGACACCGGCATTTGTTGGTTCAAGTCCAGCCACCCCAGCCATATTTGGAGAGTGAACCCGGAAGGCCCGGGGACCGCCCGCTAAGCGGATCGTATCAGAAGTGATATCAGATTCGAGTTCTGCGCTCTCCGCCATATGGGTCAGTGCGCGTAGTTGGCGATCGCAGCGGTCTGTAAAACCGTGACATCTGAAACATCGTTGGTTCAATTCCAACCTGACCCACCAAAATAGAGGGGTACCCGCTTCTGGGTGCCCCTCTTTCATAATGGTCACATCATTGGCCGGGTGGTCGTAAAACAGTAAAATGAAAAAATGGTGAAAACCTTGAGTTTTCAAGGGTGCGGCGTGACTTCGGTCACGCCGTTTCCTCTTTCATCAGCTCATTCAGCGGGATGAAGCCCAGCCCATCGTACTGGATGTGAATGTGCTGCACACGCTTCCCGCTGGATTTGTCCGGTGCGTCCACATAGATGGCGGACACCAGTTCCCGCAGAGCGTAGCCGTCCAGCTTATCGATGCCCACATACTTGTGCGCCGTCTGAATGAACTTCTCAACGTTTTCGTTCTGTCGTTCCTGTACTTCAATTTCCTGTCGCAAAGTTACGCACTCGGTCTCCAACTGCTTCTGCTCCGTTTCATAGGTCAGGCTCAGCATATCGAAGCGCTCATCACTCAGCCGTCCGCAGGCGTTGTCCTCGTAAATCCGGATGAACAGCCGTTTCAGTTCAGCGATGCGGTTTTCGTTCCGTTCCAGCCGTTTCCTTCGGATGCGGATCTGCTCACTGCTTTCCAGCCGGAGTTGTTCCTCCATCACTGCACGGAAATGTGCCTCATGCCGCAGAATGTAGCCCGTCACAGCCTGAATGTGTTTCAGGACTATGTGAGCTGAGTACGGTTTGCCCCGGATGTAATCTCAAACACGAGTACCGCACTTGTCCTTGTGCTTGGGGAAGCTAATGGAGAGAACAGTCAAAGAACGCGCCCTCCGGTCGGTAATTGTTCGTCGCCCCTTGGGCGTGGTCAGGGGGCACCTTGTCCGCTTTCTGGACAGCTCTGATCTTCTGGTGTCGGGCAGTTTTTGAAATGTCCAACTTTACTGTGAATAGCTCAGATATAATAAACACAGAGCCGCAGAATGGCCAGGGTTGCCATCACCGCCGCAATGATTAGGATGGTGTTTCGGTTTTCTCCGGCCACTCCGATGTCAATCATACTGGCCAGGGCAGTAGGCAGCAGCATGGCTGTCACAGCGGAGAGCAGCATCAGCGCCAAGAGGGCGGCCACATGCTTTCCGCTGAGTTTTACACGGGAAAAAATCGTACCCATAGTTTTCCTTTCTGCTCGTCGTACTCGCATTTTAGCTTGACAGGGCAAATAGCAAATGATAGTATAAATGAAACGATAGTATCATAGATGCTAGAATATCACAGAAGCAGGCGTTGTCAATAGTCCGAGCGAAAGTGGAACAAATGACAATCCTTGTTTCAATGATACGCAATTAAAGGAGACGTTTCTTGTGCGAAGGACAACGGCTACAACAGACTATCTGAAAGAATGTATGGGTACAGCGTTGCTGGAACTAATGAAAGAAAAACCCATTGAAAAAATCAGTATTGAGGAGATGACTGCCAAGGCAGATGTAGGTCGCTCCACTTATTTCCGTTATTTCAAAAGTAAAGATGAAGTTCTGTCTTTCAAAATCACATGTCTGTGGAAGCGCTTTTCCGACGAACACGGTGCTACCAACTTCGCCACTGGTAGTTATGACGGCATCAGGCTGTTTTTTGAATTTTGCCTTTCCACTCGTCCTATTTGTGATCTGCTCTACTCAGCTGATCGCCAATATGTGATTCTAAACTTCTATTTACAAGAAGCGGCATCCATTGTCGCTAATGCCGATGCCAAAACGCACTACTTTATCCAATTTATTACATATGGATTGTTTGGGCTTATGAATGCGTGGGTATTACGAGGCTATAAAGAAACCCCACAGGAAATGGCACAAATAGTTTGCGATTGGGAAGCATCTTCGGAGGAGAAATAGCATAGAGGGAGGGTAAACATATGGGGAAAATCATTCGACGCATTCTAACAATTATTCCAGCGGTGGCTTTACAATCGCTCTGGCTTTTGCTGTTGATGAAATGGCTGACCCCTTACGCACCGATTATTGTGTCACTGCTTTCCGTTGCAGCGTTTTTCTTGGTGGTATTTATTATTATAAAGAGAGATGAAACCGCTTATAAATTGCTTTGGCTGCTGGTTATTCTGTCACTACCTTTGGTAGGAGCGTTACTATATCTGCTCTTTGGAAATAAACGGACGGCCCGCCCTCTAAAAAGGCGCTTGCAGCAAGTTCAAAAGAGTTGCAATCCGCAGCCTCTTCCAATAAAAGAAGCGCCCTTTGACGGCGAAAAACGCATGGGGCAAACAGTGCGGTGGCTGGAAGAAAAAACGCAATATCCGATGTGTGCAGTTGAGCAGGTTCGTTACTATCCGTTGGGCGATAATATGTTCCCTGATATGCTTGCCGATTTGAAAAATGCAAGAAACTCGATTTACGTAGAATACTTCATTATTGAGCCGGGGCATATGTGGGACGCAATCGTGAACGAACTGGAAGTAAAAATGGAGCAGGGCGTTGATGTACGTGTGATATACGATGATCTTGGCAGTATTTCTTCGTTCAATTTCAGTAATGTCCGTGAACTGAAAAAGAAAGGCATTCCATGTATTCCTTTTAATCCTTTCCTTGCCTTAAAAGGAACTGCAAACTATCGCGATCATCGCAAAATGCTGATTATTGACAACGAAGTTGCTTATAGCGGAGGTATCAACTTATCAGATCGGTATATCAATTTGGAACATCCCTATGGACACTGGAAGGACACAGGCTTTCGGATTACTGGTGAGCCAGTAAAAAATTTTACCCATATGTTCTTGACCTTTTGGAACGCATTTTCGCTGGAAAAAGAAGCAGGACAGCTTGCAATGCCCACATATCCCAAAAGGTATCCTGCGCCGCCGCACACATTTGATGGTTATGTGCTTAGTTACTACGATTCGCCCCTTAACCATGAAGCTACCAGTAATCAGCTCTTTATTGACTTGCTTTCTCAAAGCACGGATTACGCATGGTTTTTTACACCGTATCTTATGCTTGGCGATGACTTGATGGATGCAATGATTTCCGCTGCTCAACGTGGTGTAGACGTGCGGATCATTATGCCCGGCATCCCTGATAAGAAGCTGATTTTCCGTATGTCTCGGAGCTTTTATCAGGTGTTGCTGACTGGCGGCATCAAGATTTATGAGTATACTCCCGGCTTCGTTCATGCAAAGAGCTTTGTATCAGACGACAAAGTTGCGACGATAGGAACTGTCAATCTGGACTACCGCAGTCTCTTTCTCCACTTTGAAAACAATTCGTTCTTTTATCGTTCCAGTATTATTGCAGCAATAAAGGACGATTTCATCGCTACACAGGCAAAATGTAAAGAGGTAAAGCCCTATGATATGAAACATTATTCGCGCCGCTGGGTCGTAGATGGTGTCCTTCGTATTTTCGCACCGCTATGTTGAGGTTTTTATGAAGCATTTTCTTATGTGTCTGCTATATATCGCGGCGTTAGGGGTTCTCTCCTTTGTAGTGGGGCGCTTGATCCCGAAGCATTGGTTTCACGCCGATCGTTTTCCTTGGGTCTGCCACCCGGCAGAGCAAAAACTATGGAAGCGGCTTCATGTTCGGAAATGGCAGGCAAAGATCCCCGATATGAGCCGCATATTCGTTAAAATCATGCCGGAAAAGAAACTGACAAAGGAAAACTATGAGAACTTGCCGCGCATGATAGAAGAAACTTGCGTGGCTTCGAATAGTTTGTGCGTTTATTGACGATAATCGTCTGGATGAACAGATCCGCCAGGCAGTTCTTTCATTGGAAACAAAATGGACAGAAAAAGAAATTGGTTTTCAGGTAGAATTGGAGGAAGTTAAATATACTGCGAATGAAGGATAAGTTCATTCTGGAAGATGAAGGACCAGGAATAGAGGATGATGTAAAATCCAGAATATTTGACAAGTTCTATCAGGTAGATGGATCTCATAAAGCAGAAGGAAATGGCCTAGGTCTTGCACTTGTAAAACGGATTGTAGATAGTGCCGGAGGAACAATCAAAGCAGAAAACCGTGAATATGGTGGATGCAGATTTGTTATAGAGCTGCCAAAGCAGAAAGATGAGATTATCTAGTTTTAAGATAAATTAGAAGATGGGAGTATTTATATGACATTTTATCAGGAGTTGCAGTTAAATCAGGCAGGTTCTAAAAACCTGTTGAAAAAAGAGTGAAACACTAAAAGAAAAACTATATCATATGTGGGTATATCTGGTGAAGATAGCTGCTACAATGGCATTTTGTTTTTCTTTGTTAGTATTTTCAGCATCCTATTTGGAAATGAGAACAGCATTGTAGGTGTAGTAGTCTTATTATGTCTCATGGTGTTTAGGAATGCGGATCTGGGGATCCACACCGGACAATCTACGATGCTTTTGGCTTTGTTCTTTGTAATTATGACTGTATGTCCGCATTTAGCAAATCAGTTTTCACCGGTATTGGGAATGCTGTTAAATATTGCGGCACTGGCTGTGTTGATTCTGTTCGGATGCCATAATCCATCCATGTTTAATCAATCTACATTGGTTCTTGGGTATCTGCTGCTATATGGTTATGATGTTACGGGAAAAAGCTATCAGATGCGATTAGTCGGAATGGCTTTAGGTGCAGCACTTACCTGCTTCGTATTTTATCGAAATCATAAAAACAGAACTTATAAAAGAAATCTGAAAGATCTGATACAAGAATTTGATATCACTTCTTCCAGAACAAAATGGCAGATATGTCAGATTTTATGCGTACCGATTGTCCTTTGCATTGCAGAACTTTGTAATATGCCACGTGCAATGTGGGCTGGTATTGCGGCCATGTCCGCGATTTTGCCATTTATGGAAGATATGCACTACAGAGTCCGTAAAAGGATTGTCGGAAATATTGCAGGTGTTATATGTTTTACAGTATTATATTTTCTGCTTCCTTCGTCAATCTATGCATATATAGGAATTCTTGGTGGAATCGGTGTAGGATTTTCAGCACAATATGGCTGGCAGGCAGTATTTAACACATTTGGTGCTTTAGCCATTGCTGCAGAGACTTATGGACTACAAGGAGCGGTTAGTCTTAGAGTGAGTCAAAATGTTTTTGGTGTTGTGTTTGCTTTAGCATTTTGTGTTATATTTTATTGGTTTATAAAAAAAGGAAAGTGATGTGACCGTACATGCAGAGTGAAGTGAATCAGGAAGAAAATTTGAATAGAATTATTACGGTTCCTAATCTTCTTTCCTTTTTTCGGCTTTGTCTGATTCCGGTAATTATATGGAGTTATTGTGTAAAGAAAAATCCTCGAATGAATGCAGGGAAGTGACCGAAAAGTACCGCACAGGACGGAGTGCATATTTACGGCTCGGACAGTTGTTTATGAGATTGTTTGCAGGACTATTATAGCAGAAAGAAGAGGTGTTCGATATGTGTACAGCAGCAACTTACAAAACAAAAGATTTTTATATGGGCAGAACGCTTGATTATGAATTTTCCTATGGGGAACAGATCACGATAACGCCAAGAAATTACGAATTTGATTTCCGGTTTGCCGGGAAGATAAAAAGCCATTATGCTTTGATCGGAATGGCATTTGTTGCAGAAGGTTAACCGCTTTATTATGATGCTGTTAATGAAAAAGGCCTTGGAATGGCAGGTCTTAATTTTGTCGGCAATGCGGCATATGAAGAAGCTTTGCCGGAAGATGAAACAGAAGTCAGCCAGGTGGCACAGTTCGAGTTCATCCCATGGATCCTTACACAGTGTGCTACTGTAGCAGAGGCGAGAGAGAAGCTGGCAGCAATGAGACTGACAGGTACAGCATTCAGTGAACAGCTGCCGACAGCACAGCTTCACTGGATCATTGCAGACAAAGACTCCTGTATCGTTGTTGAGTCTATGAAAGATGGGCTGCATGTATATGATAATCCGGTAGGAGTGCTTACCAATAATCCACCATTCCCGAGTCAGATGTTTGCACTGAATAATTATGCCGGAGTATCCAGAAAACAGCCGGAGAGTACTTTTGCAGGAGTATTACAGCTTGATGCATATAGCAGAGGAATGGGTGGAATGGGAATACCTGGAGATCTTTCCAGCCAGTCAAGATTTGTGAAAGTTGCCTTTACAAAATTAAATTCGATCTCCGGTGAAGAAGAGGATGAGAGTGTAAGCCAGTTCTTCCATATCTTAGGATCCGTAGATCAGCAGCGTGGATGCTGTGAGGTGACAGAAGGCAAATATGAGATCACGATATACACGTCCTGTTGTAATACAGCAAAAGGTATTTATTATTATACGACTTATGATAATCATCAGATCACAGCGGTTGACATGCATGCGGAAAATCTGGATTCAGATCAGCTGATCTGTTATCCGCTTCTGTCCAAGGGCGAAGTCAGATGGCAGAATAAATAATACGAAAATGCACGGAGAAAGCATAACGCAGAACAACAGGAGGACAATATCGAGATTGTATGGAATGCAGATGTTAGGTTGATAATTGTGCAAGCACCGCCTGCACAATTTGTGCAACAAAAAAGAGGAGCCAGTCCAGACTCCTCAAATTTTCGACCGATAATCCGTAAGACTTACCAGAATGGAGGTATGTCTATGTATCCGCGCACGATTATTGACTCACTACCGGCAGTTCCTAACAGAGATCAACTCACGCATAAAGATCTACACGCACATTTCAGCACTGGTCAATCGATTCTTCTTTCTGGTTCTGGGAGAGATAAGAAGTACGGGTACCGCAATGGTATCCAGACGGATCTTGGAGACATCAGGAACGATGTCTGGCGCGATTTGGTGCGTGAGCTCATTGTCCGGAGCCACGAAGAAGACTTGTTCGATAAACTCCTGGAGTGGGAGAAGGAGCACACCTATTGGTTAAAGACGAAAGCAGAACTGGAGCATTACACGCTTGAGCTCTACGCTGCAAGGATCTTTGACAACCCGAAATGGGTTGACTATGAAGCTTTTGCCAAGCACTATGGCTACCAGCCGCAGTCCTATGAGGGGTAAACAACTCAATGCATCGGATATACATGAAAACGGCAATGCCACATTGTGGCACTGCCGTTTTCTTATTGCCTTTTTTCAGTTCACGGTCTATTGACTACGCCAACAAAGAGTGGAAGTCCATCTGCACCAGTAATGGCGAATAAGAACGGTCGATCCAATACGAAGTCCATTTCCTCTTCAGGTGGCGCCGCAGCACCAGCCATCATCATGACGGTATATGCCGCTGCGGTAACCCCCTCTTCATCGATGGCAACGCGGGCTGCATGGTCGGCTTTGGAAAGGAATATCTCTGCAACTTTCGAAGTCATGGGACTGAAATCGGCCACCGTGGCATCGAATACACCGGTAATACCCAGCGCATTCAGGCCATCACGCAGGTCAAGATCAGAGACAACATCAAATTTGGGAACGGACATATTCACGATCAGGTGCTTGCTGTTCTCCCAGTTTCCATTGCTGTTTAGGAACTCCATCGTTTGCTCATCGGCAAGCAGATCATCCATAGCCACGCCATCATCAGGCAGGAGGAACCACATTTTGCCGCTGCCCTCCAGGCTCAGAGCAACAGCGCCGAACTGATCTGCCCAGTAATAGGTGTTGCTGCCGCCCTTGTGCATGAAGTCGCACTCCACGGTCTCTCCATCAGCACTGAACAGATGGAACAGGCCCTTTTCCGTTCCGGCCTCATTGAACTCACTGTGCCACTTGGCTCGGTAGTAGATGGTAGAGGCCAAAGCCATAACGGTCTCGGGGTCCATCGACAGACCATCGGCCTGCGCTTCCAGCAGTCCTCCGGTCTGCTCATTGATCCAGTCCCGCAAGGCCTGATTAAATTCCTCGCTGCCCATCTCACCACGGAAGGAGGACGCATAGTAATTCTTTGCCAGACTGTCCATTGTGGACTGGTTGAAATTTACGGACTCATTCAGCCACAGGGAGTTTGCCAGAATGCTTGTCACGGCGCCGTCATTGCTGTAATTGGCGTTCCAAACACTGGCTGCCTGGGAGCGCAGAGCCTCAATGCTTTCACTTCCTAGAAGGTCAAGGATCTGCTGGCGGCTTTCACTGTCCGTCACCTCTGCCAGCATGGCGAGGGCCATGTAAACACTCAGAGGAGAGTATACCTTGTTCTCCCCGTTGGAATTGCTGAGAAACTCTCGGATTGAACTGGCGAAGAACGGTTCCAGACCGTCTGCATAGCCTTCCGGCTGACTGCGTTGGGCCTTTCTGTCCGACTGCCAGGCGTCATAGACCACATCAAAGCCATCGCTGTCAAACTCACCGGTCTTTTCATCAAAATACTCCATCTCGTTTGGGTAGGGAGCCATCTCCGGATAGCTAGCCAGTGCCAGAGCATAGGCCGATGCGGAGTTGTTTGGTTTCTTTTCGTCCATATTGGTATCTCCTGCGCAGCCTACCATAGAAATCAGGCAAGCCGCTGCGAGGCATAGCGCTACAATTCGTTTCATACTGCGTACCCTCCTTAGTCTACGATGGTGTCTGTGCAGATTACCTGCGTTATGATTTCCATAGCAGTCTCGCCGTAGCGTGACCACCAGCTATTTACACCCTGGGTCGTTGCCACAAAGTTGCCTTTGCTGGCAGGGTAACTGATAAAGTTCCAGATAGCACCGCCATCGTAGGTGCCCATGGAACCATTTCCAAATTCCTTCATTGACAATCCGGTGCCACAGACGCCGAATGTAGGCCAATATTGGAAATCGATCCATCCATCTTCACCAGCGGGTCGGAAACTGACGCCATAGCTCATGCCATCGGCACTGTATTCCTCAACCTTGTATTCCCAACCAGAAAGAAGCGGCACACTGACGCCAAATCCGCCGTGTTCGTAGGAAACATTACTTGTGTCAGCGGCGTCCACGAGATCAAAGCCTGCATAATAGGTTTTGGTGTCATAATCACCGGTACCCCGGAAATCCATAACCGATTTGCTGATCCGGTAGGAACCTGCGGGAAGCTCTCCGTACAGGCGGCTCCAATTCACTTCCCATTCTGTTTCCGCATTGTTAGGGATCATCCATGCTTCTGACGTCCAGGCAAGCTCATACTCCATAGGAAGCAGCTCGACCGCAACCCACTCGCCATCCTGCAGCATTTCGAGTCCGTAGTAACTGCCGGTCTGCAGCTCACCGGTTGGTTCTCCATCTTGCTGCGTACAAACAATGGTCAATCCAGACGGGGTAATATTCTTTGCAGTAAGCTTCACTCCCCAGGGATCCTGATAGGCGCTTATCGACGGAGTACGACTGATACCAACAAGACCGGATATTGCCGGAGTGCGTTCGCTCTGTTTTCCATTGATCCAAACCTTGTCGGTGGCCTTGATCACATCGCCCATCTGCACTTCAAGGAATAGATGCCACTGAGCCATATCCTCTGTTCCTGCCTCAGGGACCTTACGGTCAATCGTAATGTCCCACCCATCCAATGCACCGTTCTCAATACGGTGACGACGCACATCTGTAATCTCATGCCGAATTGATCCGCTGCCTTCCTGCAGTACGATCAGAACAAGATTCTGCCGTTCAAAATAGGCGTTATCGTATTTGTCGCAGGCATCCAAAAAGCCGATTGTGCTGTCGGAGTAGACTGTCTCTCTTCGTTCCAGACTATAAATGTCCTTGTATGCCTCGTAATAGGCTTCCAATTCCGCTCTGGAACTGATCACGGTGTGGTAAGGATAGCCATCTTCAGGTCCGCCATTGGTCCGGATGTACTGCGCCTCAAAAGCGTATGCTCCCGGTTCAGGCGTCACGGAATCTGGATCAGCTTCATTTCCTACAATGGTCCATCCGAGTTCCGTAAGCTCTTCTATGACCTGTTCCGGAATATCGGCCTGCGTACCGTCTTCCAATTTCACACACCAATACGCACCGGTCCTGCCTGGATAGGTTTCCGCAATCCCATCGTGGAAGATCAAAATCTTATCGCCGGTCCCCAAGCCAGAGAACAGACCTTCCTTATCCTTTCGGTTGCTCATGATAATGGGTGAGTTTCCATCGATGAACATATACGATCCGTTGTCCGCTACTAAGCAGCGTCCGACAGAGAAACTCATGGAGTGATTTATCATATAACAAAGGCCACCCGCACAAAGTAGCAGTATGACTCCTATCACACAGAGGGGAATAACCCATTTCTTTTTCTGTTTCATATCAGCAGCCTCCTTTTCATATCAGACATGAATTCCTTATTGATATAGACGCAAAAATAGGGAAAATGTTCCCTTGTGATGCGATTTAGAGAGTTGCCGGAACAAGTGAGTAGCATAATCGAAGTCAAAGGCAACCTCACGATTGTCACTTTGCTTCATCACTCATTATACGACCATCGACAAAACCCTACAACCCACCTAAGTTCCTGTGCATACCAAAACGGCAATACCTGCTTGGTATTGCCGTTTTGGTATTAACTCTTCAGCTGTCTATCCTTTGCAAAGGCCATCAGCGTCTCATGCTCGTTGGGGATCTGCTCATCCAAGACTGCATCCAGGCATTCCTGCAGCACACGGCCAATGGTCGGTCCCTGAAAGCCCAATGTCATCATATCATGTCCATTAACTGCCAAGTCCTTGAGTGTGAAGCAGCTCTCTTCCTGCAGGATCTCATTGATCATTTGCGATACTTCCTCAAAGATTGCGATCCGGTGTCTGCAGATGGCCGATTGACCAAGCGTATCTGCCTTGTGCAGCTCGATCAGTTGCCGGGTAGCATCCTCACCGTGCTTGCTCAAAAGCCGTTTGATTGGCTTCCTGTCGGCCGTGATGGGCATGTCATGATAGCGAACGAGTCTTACAATTTGTTCTTTGCTGGCGTTATCGAAGCGAAGTCTACTGAGGATACTCTCCGCCATTGAAGTACTCTGATCCGAGTGCCCGAAGAAGTGGCCAATGCCATCCTCGGCGAGCGAGAAACAGGAAGGCTTCCCAATGTCATGCAGCAGGGCTGCCCAACGAAGCACCGGTTCAGGGGTGATACTTTCAATGACCGCGATGGTATGGTCCCAGACATCCTTGTCATGATGTGGATTATGCTGCGGAAAGCCAAACATGGGTGTGAGCTCCGGGATCGGGACGGCCAGCACATCGGCGAAGTCCCGCAGAACACCTGCCGCGCCCTGAGCGCAGAGCATTTTGGTAAGCTCAACCAGAATGCGCTCCGCAGCGATACCTTTGAGCAAGTGCTTGTTCCTGTGGATGGCCGCTGCCGTGGCAGCTTCGATCGTCATGCCATACACGGAGGCGAAGCGAAGGGCTCTGAGCATTCTCAGGCCATCTTCCTGGAATCTCCGATCTGGATCTCCCACGCAGCGGACAAGGTCGCCGGCAATGTCCGCCTTGCCTCCTACGAAGTCAACAACACCTGTCCTGGGGTTGTAGGCCAGAGCGTTCATGGTGAAGTCCCGGCGCTCAAGATCGTCCTTCAGGCTGCGGGTAAAGCTGACTGAGTCCGGATGCCGATGGTCGGAGTAGTCCCCGTCAACGCGATAGGTCGTGATTTCTAGAGGCTCTTGGTCGATCACAACAGTTACAGTCCCATGCTTCAAGCCAGTCTCAATCAGGTGGTAGCCTGTAAAGATCTCCTCCACCTGCTCTGGGAGCGCGTTGGTGGTGATGTCCCAATCCTTCGCAGGACTGTTGTCACGCACATAATCACGCACTGCGCCACCAACAAGGTACGCCTCATAGCCGGCCGCTTCAAGCATCTCAAATGCTGTATTCACTTGTGGTGGCAATTTCATCATAAGATCACATCTCCAGTGCGGCGAGGAACAGCGCATTGAGTTCCTCCCAGTCCTTCGTGATTTCTCTCGGATACTGCTCCACCAGAGCACGCACCTCTGCGATGCTCCGATCCATGTAAGCGTTGAGGATATCGATTCTCGGGATCATCTTCACCTCAGGGGAGTTCATCTTCAGATCAAGCAGCTTCGCAACGGTTTTCTCCAGGTAGTCCGGAAGCTGGCTCGCCGCCAGTTCAGAAAAGAGCATTGGGGGCGGAGTACCTTTTTCAAGGATCCACCGGCAAGCAAGGATTGGCCGCAGTACATAGAAGTACTTCTTGGCCTTCACCATGTCGCCGCGCAGGTATTCTCGATAGTTTCCTTCCGCCATCTGCAGATAGTGCCAAAGGCCACTCTTGGACGAGAAGTAGCGCCGCATGACGGGCTTAAACGCCTCAGTGAAGTCAGTGGTCTGATACACGATGGGAGAGGAAAACCACTCAAATACGGTGGGGTTGGATTTATGGAGCAACTTCAGTGTCTTGTCCACATCCCAACCGTTGATGTCCAGAACACCATTGATGGGCAGCTCGATCACATCACGGACCCGGTTGAGCCTGAGATAGCTCTCTCTGGGGCGCACATAAATGAAGCGCACATCATAGTCGCTGTCCGGAGAAGCAAAGCCCCAAGCACGGCTACCGGACTCCACGGCCAAAAGGATGCGGCAGTTCTCCCGCTGCTCGATTTCATGAAGCTTTTCTTTGATCAATGCTTCCACGGTCAACACCGCCTTTCATCATTGTATTTCAGTCTGCTGCCTTAAAGTTATAGACAGGACGGATCCGCTCAATAATCTCCGCAGTAGGGCCGATTTGAGCGACGATCTCCTCCATGCTCTTATAGGCCATGGGAGACTCGTCCAGCGTGTCGGGCACAACACAGGTGGTGTAGATACCCTCCATTTCCTTCTGGAACTCCTCCATGGACAGAGCATTGAAGGCCGCCTTGCGGCTCATCAGCCGGCCGGCGCCATGAGGTGCGGAGCAATTCCAATCCTCGTTGCCCTTGCCGCTGCAGATCAGGCTACCGTCACGCATGTTGATGGGGATCAGCAGCTTCTCGCCGGCCTTGGCGGAGACAGAGCCCTTACGCAGGATCATGGCGTCCGTATCAATATAGTTGTGGATGGTGGTGAAGGTCTCCACCGCCGTGAAGCCCATGCCAGTCATGATAACATCAACCATGGCTTTCCGGTTGAGCACTGCAAACTGCTGCGTCAGTTTCATATCGTGGATATAGTCGTCAAACAGCTTGCCTTCCACATAGGCCAGATCTTTTGGGATATTCAGCTCGTGCTCCTTCTTGAGCGCCTTGATGGTCTTCTGGATCTCCTGGAACCGGCCCTCGGCCTTCAGCTGGTCAATGGCTGCTCGAACTTGATGCTGGGCGCCGCCCCAAAGGGCACGCCGACCCTCATTCTGGTAGTGCTCAGCCACCTCGGTGCCCAGATGACGGCTGCCAGAGTGGACCACCAGGAACAACCGGCCATCCTCCGCGCGATCCACCTCAATGAAGTGGTTGCCGCCACCCAAAGAGCCGATGCTGCGCATGGCCCGGTTAAGATTGACTTGATCTGTGCAGCGGAGGTGAGTCAGATCGATCTCAGCGTTCAGTGCATGAGGAATGTCTCGAACCTCACGGCCATAGGGGATCTCCCTGCGGATTAGGGCGTCCAGCTTCTCAAAGTCGACCTCCCGCTCACGAAGCTCAACAGTCTCCATACCGCAGCCGATATCGACGCCAACCATACCGGGCACGATCTTGTCCTGGATGGTCATGGTGGTACCGATGGTACAGCCCTTGCCAGCGTGGACATCGGGCATGATCCGGATCTTGCAGCCGGCAAACTCGGCCTGATCGCAAACGGCCTGGATCTGCTTGCGTGCTGCCTCCTCCAACTCGGGGGTGTAACAGACCGCAGTATTATATAAACCTTGAATCGTAACCATAACGATCTCCCTTTCCTTTCATACTTATTATTTTACGGTTCATCTCTGCCAACAGCAACACTTTTGTTGGGAAAGAAAAAAGCAGGAGGCGATAACATACCTGCTATCACCTCCTGCGTCAGCTCTATTATGCCACGATCGCCGCGTAACGCTCGGAACCCAGAACATCCACCATGAAGGCATAGGGGGACAGGATGCCGGCCTTCAGCATGGAAGAAGATTCGAGGATTACAGCCGGATACCAGCGCCACACCCTGGTCATTAACCTTGACAGGCTGCTGCTGGTTGCGGCTTGCCACATTCCAGAACATCACCTCGGGCAGCTGGTAGCCATGTTCCTCGAAGAGCCGCTGCGCATACTCGAAGTTGGTCAAGGAGCAATCTTCAGTACAGTAGTCGAACTCCATATCGGAGATGATGTAGAGCTTGGCAGGCATATCCTTCTGGGGCACACGGTTCTTCACGGCAGTCTTGAGGATCAGCTCGAACACACGCTGGATATTGGTGTTGGCGACCTCATTGAACTGGTGACAGTACCGCACCTTTTCGTAGATATCCTTGCCCTTAATCTCCACCAGCTTGGGATTCTCAGAGAAAGTGATGAAGTGGTTTTGGAATGCGCCGGTGTTGCGCTCAGCATAGTAGATACCCAGAGACAGCGCCACAGTGGCGGGGATGGGATCAGCACCACCGTACATGGAGCCGGAGCCATCAATGACGACCAGAGCGTTCTCACCGCCAGTGAAATCCTCCTGTGTCTTCCAGGTTGCGTCAATGGCCTTGCGCTCCTGATCGGAGATATCGCCGCGACCGAAGAAGGGCTTGATCATCTCATAGGGCGTCAGGGTGCCAGTGTGGAGCTGCTCCGTACCCTCGGCGACACGGCTCATGAATGCATCATAGCGGTCTCCATCATTTCGCATGAAGGCCTTACGATACTTGAACATGGCCTTGGAGGGCTGCTTGGAGTAATCGAAGGTGTAGTCTTTTTCGCGCAGGTTGTTCTCGATGATGCTGATCTTGGTGCGCAGGGCACTCAGCGTTTTGCGGTACTGGGCGTCGTTCATACCCATCGCACGGGCAATTCGCTTCGCCTGCCGGATCACATCTTCGTTGGAGGCATTGACGGAGGGGAGCCACTTGGCCAGCAGGGACACGGCCTCGCCAGCCTCCAGAGCGGCACAGTCAGCTGCCAGCTGCTTTTTGATGAGCTGCAGCACCTTGCCTTCGCATGTGGTGCCCATCAGGACCAGCAGGTCATCGTAGCGGCCATACTCTGCAATGTACTGGATGTTCTTCTCCAGGGATCGCGGCTCGTTGTTGGCCAGCCACTTCAGAATGGTACGGAAGACACGGCGCTCGCCGATACCGCCACGAATATCTCTCGCAAAGAACAGGGTCTTCATGGCCAGATCAGCGTCTTCGGCATAGGCGCGGAGGAAGCGATTCGTGATCTCCTCGTCACGCTCTCTGCGCAGGGCGCCGATCGTAGCGAACAGATCCAGACATTCAGACTGGGTGGAACGATATGTAACTGCGCCATTTTCCGTATGGGTCATATTTGCTTCTTTCTTTAGAAACTTCAGCATGGAAATCACTCCTCCGTGATGAATTGGTTATACAAGGCACCATCAGGGATTTGAACCCGAAAGTACGATTTCTAGTCGTAGTTGTTACCAAGAATTGCTGTTGGTGCCTTTCACAAGATGCCTGACATATCGCAAGTCCTAAGCCGCCAGTTGACCGGCGCCCTGACCTCTGCATCGGATCGGATTCAAGACCGTTGGGTGTTGCTGTGGGCATCTTTATTGATAAAACAAGGCACCATGTGAAGTGGGAATCGAACCCACGAACGACGGGTATGAACCGCCTGCTATAACCATCTTAGCTATTCAATCTTTGCTGTTGGTGCCTTTTTGTCTAAGGAGTGAATACATCATCCGGGTGGGGCTCGAACCCACGACACAGAGATTGGGGTCTCCCGTTCTACCATCTGAACTACCGGAGATGTATTCGACAAGACGCTGTCCTTTATCATCATAAAGGGGGTCTCACCCTTTGTCGGCCTGCCCCGAAAGCAGGTGCTCCTTCGTTGAGCTAATGTTAATAGATAATGCTGTTAGCGTCTTTTACAAAGCGCATTCTTTATTCCGGAGAGGTTACTACGCCAGACCAGAACAGCGTCTATGATTAAAAGTCATATGCATGGGTTTGCTGTATGCGCTTTTCGTGATTTAAGAATACTGCCTGTTCAGAGGAAAAACACGGAAAAAAAGTTGCGAACTCAAGAGCAACTACCTAAAAGTCTGCGAAAAATTGGTTCAAACCCATTCCAGACCGCAGTTGGCAAGGAGCTGTTCTTTCATTTGGACACCTCCTGTGGTAAAATGAGGCCATAAACTGCAGGAGGTGGATTTCGTGGCATATAGTGAGTTGGTCAAGAGTTTTGAGCGTATCCGGAGCTACATGCGCGAATTCTATGTCTATGGGTTTAAGAGTCGGGAAGAGTACAGCATCAAGAGTGCCCGCAGCTACGATAATGAGCGGCGAAGAATTGAGAGTTGGATCGGCGACTTTATGTCCTTCCATCAGGACACATCCGGCAAGAATGTATTCCTCTCGGTTGACAGCAGACGGATCCCACACAACCCGCTCCACAAGGCTTTTAAAGCCAAAAGCTTTACCGATAAGGACATCACCCTCCACTTCTATGTGATGGACCTGCTGGCCGATGGCAGCGCGCTTTCTTCCAGAGAGATTGTCGATTGCATCAATGATGACTATCTCTCTCATTTCAGCGGCGCCTTCTCTCCAGACGAATCCACCGTGCGGAAAAAGCTCAAGGAATATGAGGCGCTTGGTCTGCTAAGCTCCGAGAAATGCGGTCGTGAGGTACTCTACCGGAGAACGGATGATAACACCGTTGATTTGAATACCTGGGCAGACGCCCTATCCTTTTTCTCCGAGGAGGATCCACTCGGGGTGATTGGCTCCTTCTTGATCGATAAATTGGAAAAACCTTCTGATAGCTTCCGATTCAAACATCACTACATGCTCCACGCCCTGGACAGTGATGTCCTCTGTGATCTGTTGGCGGCAATCGATGAAAAAAGAGCTGCGGAACTGACCGTCAGGAGCCTGCGGAGTGGCCGCGACTATCAAAGGACGGTTTGTCCTCTGAAGATCTATGTCAGCACCCAGTCCGGGCGCCAGTATCTGCTCGGCTACCATTACCGGGGGCGGCACTTATCTTTCTTCCGGTTGGATGCCATCAAAAAGGTCACGATTGGGAATGTCGAGAAACACTACAGCAAGTACTTAGGGTACCAGGAGAAGTTTGGCCAGCACCTTTGGGGTGTCTCAACGGGTCCCGACCATAATTTGGATCATATTGAAATGACGGTCCATTTTGACCCGGGCGAGGAATTCGTGCTGCACCGCCTGGAGCGCGAGAAGCGCCATGGTACAGTCGAACTATTGGACTCACAGACTTGCAGGTTTTCAGCCGATGTCTATGATGCCTCAGAGATACTGCCCTGGCTGCGCACCTTCATCGGCCGCATTGTAGATCTCAAATGCTCCAGCCAGTATGTTTTGGATATGTTCCAAGAAGATTTGGCTCGGATGGACGCTCTGTACGGAGGTGGCAACGATGTTATTCAGTGAGATCTACGGAAGCTATTTCAATGTCGTCGCAGCTGTCCTTTCCGAAGCATCCGATGGGAAGTTGACAGATCGAAGAATGACCGAGCTTGTCCGGGAAAAGGCTTTCGCGGAAAGCGCGCTTGCAATTCCGGCAGCGCTGAAATCCGGAACCTGGCCTTTACTCGATCAGGAGTATCATTCCATACTTCACCACAAGCCAACCATGCCTTTGACAATGCTCCAAAAGAGATGGCTCAAAGCGCTGCTGTCTGATCCCAGAATCGCTCTGTTTGATCCGGACACGACCGGGCTGGAAGATGTTGATCCGCTGTATGCTCAGGACACCTTCATTCTCTTTGACCAGTACGCGGACGGAGATCCGTATGGGGATCCCGCCTACATAGCTTGCTTCCAAACAGCACTGAAGGCAATTCGAAAGAAGAGAAAACTGCGTATCCGGTTCCGTGGCCATACCGGCGCCCGCCATTCGATCGAGTGTATACCTTACCGCCTGGAATATTCCGCCAAGGACGATAAGTTCAGGTTACTGGCAACCGGCAAGCGACGGCTCAACACGATCAATATGGCTCGTGTGCGTTCATGCGAGTTGCTGGATGCCTATGATCCCAAATCCATCACGCTGCCTCAGGAAAATTCCGAAGAGCTTGTAATGCTGCTTCATGACGAGCGCAACGGGCTGGAACGTGTGCTGCTACACTTCTCCCATTTTGAAAAAGAGACTCAGAAGTTGGCCGATCGGCTCTATCAGATCAGGCTCCGTTACGACAAGGACGATGAGACCGAGCTGCTTATTAGGGTGCTGTCCTTCGGCCCGGTGCTGGAAGTCATTGAACCAAGCGCTTTTGTCACGCTGATGAGAAAGCGGATTGCCGTTCAGAAACAGCGCTTCTGCCAATAATTCTCCTAAGCACAGAAAAAACCATCATTCGTCAGAAAGGCTGCACGAGAAATGACTGATAACGAAACCAATTTGACCTTACTGAATGTGAATCAGATTGTGAGCCTATTGTCCCGGGCCTATATCAAGCTCATCAAAAACGGTACCCCACTAAAATCTTTTCCCTCCGTGATGCTGTGGGGGCCTCCGGGTATCGGCAAATCCCAGGGTGTTCGTGAGATAGCGTGCAACATCCAGGCTAAGACCGGAAAAAAGGTTTCCATCACAGATGTACGCCTGTTGCTATTCAACCCGGTAGATCTCAGAGGCATCCCGACGACCAACGCGGATAAAACCCTATCGGTGTGGCTGAAGCCTCAGATTTTCCAGATGGATGAAAGTGAAGATGTGATCAACATCCTCTTCCTAGACGAGATCACCGCCGCACCGCAGTCGGTGCAGGCCGCTGCCTATCAGATCACGCTGGATCGCGTTATTGGTGAGCATAAGCTGCCGGAGAACTGTATCGTCATTGCCGCTGGCAACCGCGTTACCGATAAATCCGTTGCCTATAATATGCCACGCGCATTAGCCAACCGTCTCTTGCACATTACTGTGAAGGGCGATCCTGACTCCTGGCACGACTGGGCTGTCAAATCAGGCATTCACCGCTTTGTCACCAGTTTTCTGGAGTATAACCCAACCGCTCTCATGCGCTCCGATAGCCCTGAATCCACCTTGGCTTTTCCAACACCTCGTTCCTGGGAGATGGTCAGCAACATCCTTACCAATATCTCAGAAAACATGGACGCAATTCAGCCTTTGATATCCGGCTGTATCGGGGCAAGCGTAACTTACAATTTTGCGAAATGGTGCACTCTGTTTTCAAACCTGCCTTCAATCGAAGACATCTTCGCCGGGAAAAAGACTGCTGTTGAGAAGTCTCCGGAAATGCAGGAGGCCCTTAGGGCTGAGATGGTCGCCTATGCGCGTCAGCATCCGGGAAAGGAGCTCATCAACAACTCTATAGTATTCGCTTGTGATCTTCCTTGGACTTTCCGCACCAACCTCCTCCATGATTATCAGCTCATCCCTAAGCTCTGCCCCATTCTTGCAGAAAACGCAATATACCTGGATGCGGTTAAGGCAGGCATGAAATGACTGATAAGCGAATCAATAAGCTCAAAAGAAAACTCCAGGAGGCCCGGTATCGGCTTCTGACACGGGAGCCGGAGTTGGCGGCGCCGCTGGTAGAGATGTTGTTTGTCACCAATGTGGATGTGCGCCGGATGTCAACAAACGGGAGTTGCATCTACTTTGACGCGAGCTGGTTGGAAAAGCTCGACGACAACAGCTTGGATTTTGCGCTCTGCCACCAGCTCATGCATATCCGGTTAGGGCATCTCTCACGCCCGCAGTTTTATAAAGGTGACCGTTTTCACTTTGCCTGCAATATCGTTGTCAACTCCTCGCTTATCCGGTATGACTTCACGGATGACAAGCTCCCTGGAATCGGCGAGATCCACCATGAGACTTTTTATCCCAAAGTTGAAGGCTGCGAGTTGACGCCTTACGAGGCATTTCAGATGACACCTTTGGATCCTTCCACGTTGAGTGATGCGCAGCGCCGCAATCTCCTGCTGGATTCAGATGAGTGGTGGGATAGGCCGAACGCCCGCACCGAGGATGGGGTCCTGATTCTCAGCCCGGATGACCCTGATCCCGATGACCTAATTCCATCTGAGCGCATTCGAGGAATCATCGAGCGAGTGTGCAAAGGGTTCCGCAAGCAGGAGATGCCTGAAGTATATCGCCCGGAAGCAGATGATGATGACGAACTGGACGATCTCATCTTCGAGTATACAACACGCCCGAGTGCGAATCTCAAAGAGGCAATTCGGGAAATCCGGGGTTCAAAGGACCGCGATGCAGAAAACTATGACAGTAGCACCCTTTGTGAGCGCGTCCTTCACCGATCGAAAATCACGACTCACGATTGGCAATCTCTCTTGAACCACTTTATCATGGACGAAACAAGGGACTACAGCTTTACCCCTCCCGATCGCAGGCTGCAGGACCTGGACTTCTTTCTGCCGGATTACAACGAGTCTGAAACGCCCAGGCTCAATGTTTTGTTCATGGTTGATATCTCTGCCTCTTTGAAAGATCAGGAAGTGGCCATGGCCGCCGCCGAGATCTGCGCAGCTATTGAGCAATTCGGCGGGATGCTTAGCGGCTCCATCGGTTTCTTTGATTCGGAAGTCCGACGGGTAGTTCCCATTACCAGTGCGGAAAACCTGCTGCAACTGAAGCCATATAGCGGAGGCGGGACAAGTTTCCAGTGCATTTTTGATTATGTTCGGGAACATATGTCTGACAATGTTCCTTCAGAAATCGTCATCATGACAGATGGGAAAAGCGATTTCCCGGAATATGAGGCCTCATCCGGCATACCTGTGCTCTGGCTGCTCACCAATAACCGTGTTAGGATCCCCTGGGGGCAGGCGGCGTACTTCCGAAAATAGGAGGTATTTGTGCATACACAGGAACAACGTATTAGTCAAAATGCATTGACTTGCCAATTCCGGCCATTAACGGTACAATATGAGCACAGAATCATCACCATGGAGGTATTGCAATGGCAACGGATAGCACCCTTCAAAAAATAGCCGATAATCTTCTCGCGCAATTCGACAAGACTCTACTTGATAATTCAACAGATTTTTCTTCTTGCGACCAAATATTGAACGCAGCTCCCTCTGAACACAAAGGTGGGTTGGAGTCCCTTTACTGTGATCTACTTTTGGACGCACTTATTTCGGGTTACTACAGGTATTCCGAGATGGACACCAAGCAGTTGGTCGATGACCCACTATATACAAAATTCAAGAAAATGGTATATGGACTCGATAGATCGGATCCATACAATTTGCTGTACTACGCCATTATTGATTTGGTATCCGGAAAGAAAGAGAATGTTCTTCAGTACTTGTCGGCTTACCTAGATGAAAAAATCAAAAGCCTCAAAACAGAGTCTGGGATATTCACAGCTGAGGATTTCACATACATTCTGGTGGTTCCACTGAAAGAGGGCTTTCCCGGTATGTGGAGCGCCATAGGAAGAATGCTGGATAGAGACGATGTTGAAGCAGGAATCCCTGAAATGTGTGCTGCTCTGGATCACCTGTATTATGACTCTAAGAATGAGAGCATCATCGAGTCACTTACCCAGGTCTTACAGTGTAATCCGAAGATCCTGTTAGCAAAAGAACTCCTCGGATATACCTACTACAATATGCAGATGTTGGGAAATGCACTCTCATATTTTGAGCAATTTGAAGATGGAAAACCCACATCTCGCATTTTCCTTGAGGGCACCGTCTACTTCTGGATGGCATGGTGCTACGGAAAGAAAAAGGACTGTCTCAAGGAAGAAGAATACTATCGGAAGTCACTTGAGGCTCTTCCTGTCGGCGAAAATACCCTAAATAATCTAGGGTACTCGCTGTATAAACAGAGGAAATTCAAAGAAGCCCAAAGCGTATTTGAAGACTGCCTGCGGCAGAATCGAGATGTGCGCTATGCCGCAAATAATCTCGTGCGAACCCTTCTCGCCCAAGGCAAGAATGGAGAGGCTCAGAGAGTCATCCAAGAGCATGAGCGTTTTGTCTCAAAGGATTTGAAGAAGAGGGCTGAAAAGCCAGTTGGCAAAGTAAAAATCGCTGTCCCAGAGCCTGCCGTTACTGATGTTGAGGCGGAAACGATCGTAGACATCGGCGTAAAAAAACAGCAATTCTCCAGCGAAAAGCTTCTCGAAGATGAACTGGTGCAGCGGATGGAAATTGGCATTCCTGTATTTGGGATGCCGCTCCGTATATATCAGAAGCGAGGTGTCTATGGCAGGCAATTTGTTTTGAGGAATGGCAGGCTTGATATCCTTGGGATTGATACCGCTGGAGACCTGTATGTTATCGAGTTGAAAAAGGACTCTGGCTATGATGACGCTTATGCACAAACGAGAGTATATCGATTGGATTGAGGAAGATGTTGCAGTCAAAGGACAGCGTGTATTTGGCATAATATGTTTGAATGATCCGACAAAAGATCTCATTGAAAAAGTCAAGGCTGACGATCAGATGCGGCTATTTGAGTACTCCATTTCCTATTCAGAGATTATCTAACGAAGAAGGCATGTATCCAGCAAGACCGTCCGATCAACTAGACAATCCTCGTTTCCTTGAATGAAATATGTTTTATTCCTCTAATCGGTACGGATAAAGGCAAAGAAGTGATGAAGAATCTTTTCAAAGAGCAGCTTAAACGCCAGAAAAAGTAATGTCAAAAGGCATACCTTTTGACCGACTGAACTGAACATGAAAAACACGCCCCAAGAGTGCGCCAAAACATCGGCGTTCACTTTTGGGGCGTGTCATTTTTTTAGTACATTTTGGGTCAGCGGGGGCAACGAGGATCTTCCCACTAACCCTCGGCTTTTTAAAGATTATTTTGTTATCAACGACTTCAGCAGCTCATCTCCGTCGTTAAGATCCAACGATTCCGCACCCATTTTGCAATATGGATCTGCCCATCATTAAACATAGTTGTAACATACGAATTAAGGCTCTCTAGTTACTCCTGGAATCAAGCCACCATCAATAGCGCTGTAAATTGTTGCTCGGTTTTGGGGCAGTGCTCCACTTTTCTTCTTGCAATCTATCAATAATTTTGCTGGGCTTAATTTTTCTTCTAGAATTAGCATTGCAATGTGCTGAGCCAGCTCAGGAGAAATAGAGCAAATTGTCGGTCGTCCTTTTCGGATAAATGGCCTCTGCATTGTTCCTCAGCATGGCCCGGATCATAGATTCCATTGATGTCGATCTATTTCCCGATAAATCGTTGCGTTATGGACGCCTAATGCACGAGCGATATCCACTTTCTTAGTGCCTTTGTCTAACAATTCTTTTACCCTTAGTCTTTGCTCATATGATAGGTGACTGTATGTTCTTGGCATTCGCGCCCCCCAACATTTATTCTCATTATTATTCTATAATCCTGTTCTTTCCGTGCGATGAACAATTTATGGCAAATCTTATTTCGGAGTGAAGGCACCACCCTGCATGGGCAGCTTGTTGACACCCTTGTAGTCCACGAACTTGCTGGCAGATGGTTTTGCAGCCGGCACTTTCTGTACGGTGCTGCCCATCATTGCCTTCATCTTTTCAATCTTCTTATCGAGCTTAGGGGTGGGTTGTCCATTCCGGGTTGCCTGCGCCTTGGCCATTGTAAGACGCTGATATTGTTGCTTCAAAGACAACTCTTGTTTTTTCAATGTGATCCCTCCATTAGTAGTTTTTGAGGAACAACGACTTCAGGCTAAACTATTAGGCCTCTTCCCAGAGGCTTGTCCTCATATGTATCCAGGACACATCAATATTTTCTTTGAATTTTTCCCCGTTCACAGTTGTGGCAACGATACAGCACTGCTTGAATCCTAACCGTTTGCAATGCCGTTCGATTGCATCCGCATCCTGCTGAGTCAGAACATATGATATGTTGTGGTATGGAAGGACAGTGGCGTCTTCACTACTTGGAAAGCACTGAATCAGAAGTTGCTTCCGCCAACACATGTCAAAACTCTCAATGATAACCGGTGATTGGCCTACATTATATATGTCGATAGAGTACTCAGATGCGCTTGTTTTGGTGCGCAATTCAGCCTCCACCAGTTCGCTATCTGGGTAGAATTGAGCTTAAAGCAAAGCTTCGGTTTCGCTCTGCGGATGGCACTCACTTCGTTTAGCCCCCAGCCGATGATTACGCCAAGGATAGTGAAGAAACCTCCAAAAATTACAGGAATTACAGAGTCACCCATGATCATCACCTATGTCTATACAGCCCCCGATGAATATTGATGCTCGCTCCGGCTCTCACTTGTTTCCTTTCACGCGGTTGTGATGTTTACAAAGCATTTGTCCATTGTCAAGCTCAGTTTTTCCGCCATCAGACCAGGGTTTAATATGGTCGGCTTCCATTTCCTCTATTTTATAGTGGATTTTAGGACCACAGCGCTTGCAGAAACCTCCGCAGCGTTCATATAGAACACGCTTTTCAGATGCGGAGAATTGTCTCAGGTTTAGGCTGGACTCATCTCCGTCAAATACGAATGTATAGATTCCTTTCTTGTTCTTTACCTCGTCATTCGCCATTAACTTGGCAACCCGCTCTTCCATCTCCTTAGCATCATAATACTGCTGATGGAACTTGTGATAAAGAAGGCCCCAGTCAACCCCCCTGCTGCATCTCTCTACGATAATAGTTTTTCGGGAATACTGAGTAAACCCAGTTCATAACACGCTCATAGTATTCAAACAAGAATCCCGCATCTTCGTCCTGAGCATGAGCGGACATATACTGCTCGATACTTTTTCCCTCTTCCGCCGCTTTCCACTTGAGGACTGTTTCAAGATAATCCTGACGAATGGGAGAACCCTTCATAAGTTTATCCCAGTCATTCTTTGTGGCAGGACAATTTGATTTTGAAAAGAGTCTGCGCGCATCTGACACAAATGGACCATGGTACACAGCATTTCGGCCTTCTTGAGCATTGAGCTTCTCACCGGCAATATTAAGTACCTTAAACCACTCCAGTTTTTCCTCGTCTGTACCATCGGAACAGAAATATACCTGCATTTCGTAGTCCCTAAACTGTCTACCACGATCCTTGTCCCTGATGTTTCCGTAGGAGATGATGTCCCCACGAAAATCTGTAGAAAAAGCGCCATCCATATATTCGCAAATTGAGAGCGTTCTCTGCTGACCGTCAAGCAGTTCGAAGGTCCCGTCATCATTGACAATCCAGTAAATCGAGTTCAATGGGAATCCTTTGAGAATGGTGTTAACTACCTCTTCCTGCTGCTTTGGTTTATATACAAATTCACGCTGATATGGCGGGCGGCAAATCAATCTGCCTCCATATGCTACAGCCCCGTTCTCGCCGTCGTTTCTATAGCCCTCGAATAATTCTGCGAGACGAATTGTATGAGGTTCAATACGCATGGCCATTAGATGTTCCTCCTCGGCTTGGGATTTTTGTTTCTAATAATAACTCTCTCGTAATATGAAACGGCGTTCCCGTTTGCATCAATGCCAACCAGAGATTTCATGTTCGCAGTGATATGTCCAGTCCCTCCCTGACTTCTATATAGATCAACCCACTCTGGCCCTATAACACGAATACCAGGCAAGGTCTCTGGATTACTCATAATGCCGACCAGCTCAAACTGGTCGGTATCAAGCTTGTCAAAAATACTGATTGGAACACCCATTTCTCCTTCGTAATCACAGGGGATCTTATTTACGGATTCGACATCAATCGCATCGTAGTTCAAATACTTTGGATTCTGATCTGGAGAATAATAGTTTCCTTCCAGGGAAACTCCTCCCTGATGCTGAACAGACTTTAGATTGGTGAACCAGCGAACGCCAGCAACATTTACAATTGTGAACCCGTCTTCCTCCCGTGCATTCTTGCTTTCAGCAATAGTTCCCTTTGGTAAGCGCATCCACATTCCTCCGCTGTGAATCGACCTTCCAAGCCACACCTTTTCATCTTTAATATATGGAAAAATCTCCTTTGCTTTGCAAGCAGTCTTGTTTCCAATGATCAAGAACTTCTTATCATGTTCAATTAGCTGCGCCATATATTCCCTGAAAAGAGAAAAAGGGTGGATTTGTTACCACAATGTCTGCCTCATCCAAAAGCTCAATGCATTCTCTCGATCGGAAGTCACCGTTGCAAACAAGTTCCGTTTTCACTAGATCAGCAACCGTAACCTCGCCATCGCCATCAGAATCACCATCGATAGAGATGGAATAAGAGTGATTCTCCTTGTTGGGTTCATAATGTGTTGCCATGAGCTTTCTCAGCCCCAATTCACGAAAATTGCGGCAGAAATACTGAACGAACTCAGACTCCCAAGGGTCATCACAATTGCAGTAGACGGTTTTCCCTGCAAATTCATCTCGATAAAACCTTAGTTCGGCCTCAATGTCTTGTCGCCGTGTATAAAACTCGTCATATTTCTTTGCTTTTGCGGCATTCAATCCGCTGTTAGACATACAATCGCCCTCCAACTTGCTACTACTATTTGTGTCATTGTCAATATAGTTTCTGCCTGAAAAATCCTAGACTAGATAAGATAAGGTTGCATAGCAGACAGCAGTTTCTTTGCCTGTTGTGTATGGAAAGTAACCATCGCATCCCAGTCATCCTCTTTTAGTAATGCTGACCTCCGTCATCTTGTCATAGATTCGGCAACCCCTAACACCATCTTGGCAAACCCAAGTTAGTGCCTTGCCGTAGGCCGTTTCAATCTCGGAACGATGGTTTTCAAGCAGTCTGTATACCGCCCGATTCTTATCATAATCGCCCTGATCAATGTAGATTTCCACACGCGCAGAATCGAAGTTTGCCACACAAGAAATCAAAACGCCCGGTTTATTGGTGCCGCCATAAACCGCGTTGTTCTTTGAGGATTCGCATTCTGGAAACTGCCGGTTGTCTTCTGGATCAACGGCAGGGCTTTCTCCCAGTACTTTCTTCTGATCTTATGGCGCTCTGCCTCATCTTCAGATCCAGTGTCTTTTGCATCATCAAGAAAGAACACCAGATCGGATGGATCCTGCTTGTACTGCTCAAAGAACTTCCGCAGTAGATTGATTTTATACTGAGTGGCAGTACCCGTCCAGACATAGATATCCTCGTCAATCTTGACGCAGCTGGAATAATTCTCGGCAGTTCTTCCCACATGAATTGAGAGTTCAACACTGTCGTCGGCATCGGCCAGATAATTAAGATAAGACTTGTCCGCATTATGGAGTTCTTTCAGAACAGCAGCATACATTTCAGCCCAAGATGTTGTGTCATGCTCTATGCCACGGAACCTGTATTTGACGAGGGTCCGCCCTGTGAGGTTTATTTCATCATCAAGGGCCACTTCATCATATTGCTTTTGCGGTGGCGTATACGAACTTGCCGCATATGGCCAGAGTTGGATTGCCTGTTGAGTCAGATATCCACATCGTTCTTCTAATTCAGCCAGTCCCCAGTGTTCCTTTTTGCGCTACGCGCTGATTCATCTTTATCCCGCTCTGAAGATACCCATCCTGCATGGTTTTCTTTTCGGAGAATGGGCTATTACTGTACTTTGAGTTGTATGCTGTCAGGGTGAGATTTGCAAGGCGATGAAGCCAATCGCTATGGATAGTCTCCGCATCGTCTTTCAATTCGCTAATCCAGACCGGAGTGAGCTTTTGAGGCATGATATGTTCGATGGTATATTCTCCGCTATCCAAACGGCCATAGATTTCTTTATATTCGCTGCTATCACCATTCTCCAATCTTTCGAATAGATAGGCCTTATACCGAGGTGGCATAGCATAGATGTTCTTGTTTTTCAGTCCCTCGGCAAATGCCTCGTCATCAGGGAATGCCGCCTTCTCCTTCTTGGAAGTCAACACATATTTCAGCTTTTCGATGAACATGTTGTAGGTTCCATCAAAACGCCTGATGTCGGAGCTGAGTGTCAGGAAAACCTTGGCCAGTGTATTGGAGGGAAGATCACAGATAATTCGGCGCAGCAAATAGGACTCTACGATCCGGCAGGTCTGAGTGACCTCGTCTACAGTGAATATGCCTTCCTCCTGGAGCCGCAGCACCTCCATCAAGAAGGGGCGAGTAACACTGCTCTCAAACCGATTCAAACGGAAAATGGATGCTTTCAGTTTCGTGGGGAAGCTCTGGTGGCCGACCAGCAGCTTGTTGTACCGCTT
>VOFE01002387.1_pt1 | contig 152001 bp, 220 predicted proteins | sample 5384071 | NCBI WGS metagenome assembly VOFE01 (sample SAMN12384724, study PRJNA508395) | human gut metagenome | isolation source: healthy gut D | host: Homo sapiens
GCTGTACGGGATGAAAAACGGTAAGGCGGGGATGATGTTGACAATTCGGGACTATCGGGCGGAGGATCTGGCCGACGCGGCGGCCATCTGGAATGCCATTGTGGAACAGGGGGACAGCTTCCCGGGCGATGCGGTTTTGCCGCCGGAGGAAGCGGACCGCTTCTTCCGTTCCCAGACCAGGACGGCGGTGGCGCTGGACGGCGGCGAACGGGTGGGTCTCTATGTCCTCCATCCGAACAACATCGGCCGGTGTTCGCACATCGCCAACGCCTCCTATGGGGGTGAAGGCGGGGCTCAGAGGCCGGGGCATTGGACGGGCCCCTGGTGCTCGATTCCCTCGAGAGCGCCCGGGCGCTCGGCTTTCGCGGCCTCCAATTCCAATGCTGTCGTCGCGGAGAACGCGGCGGCGATCGCCCTGTACGAACAACTGGGATTCGTGCGGCTCGGCACCGTCCCGGAGGATATCGCCGGGCGGACGGGCGGTATGTGGATACCTATGTATATTTCCACGATCTCCGTGGATAAAGGATCCGTTGCCCGGTCTCAAAACGCCGCCGTTTTGTGCCGCTCCGGCAAAAGGCCGGCGGACGGTATCCGCATCCAGCCGGAAATCTGAAAACGGGAGCAACGCCGCTCGAACGGCGCTGCTCCTTTCCTGTTCTTCGGCAAACGGGCATAAACCCCTATGGATTTGCCCTCAAGTGTGATATACTAACAGCAGCGTCAATAGACGGGAGGACACTTTATGGAAGAACAGGACAGACTCAAGCCCATGACCGAGACCGCCATTCTGGCCGCGGTGGACACGGGGGAATACGATGCGGACAGTTCCCTGGATGAACTGGAGGAACTGGCCCGCACGGCCGGGGCCGAGGTCATCGGCCGTCTGGTGCAAAAGCGGGAGAGTCCGGACACCGCCACCTGTATCGGGGCGGGCCGTCTGGAGGAGCTCGCCGGGCTGGCCGCCAATACGGCATGCGATCTCGTCATTTTTTTGACCGGGAGCTCACCGCGACCCAGCAGCGCAATCTGGAGGACGCCCTGCCCTGCCGGGTGGTCGACCGTACCCTCCTGATCCTGGATATCTTCGCCGGCCGTGCCCGATCGTCGGAGGGCCGCCTGCAGGTCGAGCTGGCTCAGCTGCAATACCTCCTCCCCCAGGCTGGCGGGCCAGGGGACGGCCCTGTCCCGGCTGGGCGGCGGCATCGGTACCAGAGGCCCGGGCGAAACCAAGCTCGAAAGCGACCGGCGTCATATCCGCCGCCGGATCAAAAACCTGAAGCTTCAACTGGCGGAGGTGCAGCGGCAGCGGGAAACCCGCCGTGCCGCCGCCAGAAGATCGGCCTGCCCACGGTGGCCCTCGTTGGGTACACCAACGCCGGCAAATCCACCCTGCTCAACGCGCTGACCGACGCGGGGTGCTGGCGGAGGATAAGCTCTTCGCCACGCTGGACCCGACCGCCAGGGCACTCCGCCTGCCGGACGGGCGGCAGGTGCTGCTTATCGACACGGTCGGTTTGGTCCGTCGGCTGCCCCACCATTTGGTGGACGCGTTCCGCTCCACCCTGGGAAGAAGCCGCGAGGGCCGATGTGCTGCTGAATCTCTGCGACGCATCCAGCCCCGAGGCGGCGGAGCATCTGCGCGTGACGCGGGAGCTGCTGGCCTCCCTCGGCTGTATCGACCGCCCAATCCTGACGGTGTTTAATAAATGTGACAGTCTGCCGGGATCGGAAATCCTGCTGCCGGGGGAGGACCGGCAGTCCCTGCGCATCAGCGCCAGGACGGGTGAGGGCTGCCCGCCCTGCTCGAGGCCGTGGCGGCAGCCCTTCCCCGATCGGAGAACGGTGCGCCTGCTCCTCCCTTTCGGGAAGGGGCGCTCGCAGAGCGGTGCCGCAGGGAAGGCGCGGTGGAAACCGAGGAATACCGGCCGGAGGGGGTCTTGATGACAGTCACCCTTGGAGCCCGGCTCTTCGACGCCGTCAAGGACTACGAGATACCCGCCGGCGACAGCGTCCCATGAGGGCCGGATCTCCTCCGGGCACGGATAGATCCGGACAGCCCGGCATACAATAAAAGGACGGCCAATCCGGAAAAAAGAGGGGGATTCCAGTGAACACGAATCCATATCGCGTGACGAAAAAGGGCGGGTTTTCCATCGCCGCCTTCGACACCTGCCAGGACGGCGGACTGAGCAAAGACAAGGGGCTGGCCCTGCTCGAGAAAAACGTCAAGAAAATGGCGGAATTGCAGGACCGCTTTTATGCCCAGGACCGGGACGCCCTGCTGCTGATCTTCCAGGCGATGGATTCGGCCGGGAAGGACGGCGCGGTCAAGCATGTGATGAGCGGCCTCAATCCCCAAAGGGGTGCAGGTGTACAGCTTCAAACAGCCTTCCGCGGAGGAGCTCGACCACGATTATCTGTGGCGCATCCACCGCCGCCTGCCCGAGCGGGGGAAATATCGGCATTTTCAATCGTTCGTATTATGAGGAGGTGCTGGTGGCCAAGGTGCATAACCTCCCCTATACACAAAGCTGCCCGCCCGCTGCCTGGACGGCCGCCTGTGGGAGAGACGGTACCGCCAGATCCGGGATTTCGAAGCCTATCTCACCGAAAACGGGGTTACGGTGGTGAAGTTCTTTCTCGACATTTCCAAAGACGAGCAGCGGCGCCGCTTCCTTTCCCGTATCGATACGCCGGCGAAAACTGGAAGTTTTCCGCCGCGGATGTCGCGGAACGGGGGTATTGGGACGCCTATATGGACGCGTATGAGCAGGCGGTCAATCAGACCGCCTCCAAAGCGGCCCCCTTTGGTACGTCATTCCGGCGGATAAAAATGGTTTGCCCGCCTGCTCGTCTCTGAAGTGGTCGTGGAAGCACCCTTGAGCGTCTCGATCCGCAGTATCCGGAGGTCGGCGACGCGCAGAAGCGGGCGCTTGAAATCTGCCGTGAACAGCTTTTGGAAGAGAAAGAGCCCTGAACTGGATGGCGGCCGGCTCCGGTTATGTGCCCCCCTTTTAAAGGAACCGGAACAAGAAGCAGAGAGGCGGCGTCCGGAGGTAGAAAGAGTGCGGGAAAACGCGGGAGCGTTTTCAGAGGGGGCGCAGAGAAGGAACCGGAACAAGAAGCAGAGAGGCGGCGTCCGGAGGTAGAAGAGTGCGGGAAAACGCGGGAGCGTTTTCAGAGGGGCGCAGAGAAGGAACCGGAACAAGAAGCGGAGAGGCGGCGTCTGGAGGTAGAAGAGTGCGGGAAAACGCGGGAGCGTTTTCAGAGGGGCGCAGAGAAGGAACCGGAACAGGAAGCGGAGGCGGCGTCCGGAGGTAGAAGAGTGCGGGAAAACGCGGGAGCGTTTTCAGAGGGGGCGCAGGGAAGGAACCGGAACAAGAAGCAGAGAGGCGGCGTCCGGAGGTAGAAGAGTGCGGGAAAACGCGGGAGCGTTTTCAGAGGGGCGCAGGGAAGGAACCGGAACAAGAAGCGGAGAGGCGGCGTCCGGAGGTAGAAGAGTGCGGGAAAACGCGGGAGCGTTTTCAGAGGGGGCGCAGGGAAGGAACCGGAACAAGAAGCGGAGAGGCGCCCCTTGTGCATCCTCCCCAATAACCGTCGACACGGTTCTTCAAAATTCGGCAGGCAAATCGTGGCACCCACCCTTTCCACCATCGCCTGATTTGTGGTACAATAAAAATGATCTGTGACATGGGAAGGAATAGCTGTCGCAGCCCTGCCGGCGCAGAGAGGGCCCCACATAAGGCTCCTTGGGACAACTCTTGGCAAGGCGTCTTCCGGTATGATCTGGAGGTCTCCAAACACCGTACGGCGACGGTGCCTGGACCGTCCAGTTTTGGGATATTTCCATCAAAGAGCCGCCGTGTATGCCGGGACAGGGCCACACGGCGAAAATCGGGGACCGAAAAGGAGACGTTGAAATTGGCGGACAAGATTACCAGTGAGACGATTTTCAATCTGCAGGACCGGGTGGCGCCGCTCGACATCATCGCGCTGCCGGGTACGGAGGAGCTCGGCGGGAAAATCAACGCGCATTTGCAGGAATGGGCCTGCAACAGCGGAAGGGAGCAGGATTCCTTTTTTGATTCCGGTCGAATGCCCCCGCTTTTCCTCCGGCGACGGCAAGGGCCTGATTAAGGCCAGCATCCGTGGCGACGATCTGTTTATCCTGGTGGATGTGGGCAATTACAGCTGTACATACAATATGTTCGGCCGGGAAAACAGCATGTCCCCGACGACCATTTCCAGGACCTGAAGCGGCTGATTCAGGCCGCCAGCGGTAAGGCGCACCGCATCACAGTCATTATGCCCCTGCTCTACGGCGGGCGTCAGCACCGCCGCAGCTATCGAGAATCTCGACTGCGCGGTCTCACTGCAGGAGCTCGAGCGGATGGGGGTGTCCAACATCATCACCTTTGACGCCCACGACGCGCGGGTGCAGAACGCGGTCCCCTCATGGGTTTCGACCATGTCATCCCCGCCTATCAGACCCTCAAAGCCCTGTTCCACAGCTTCCCTGACCTGATCCCCGACCGGGAGCATTCATGGTCGTCAGCCCGGACGAGGGCGCGATGAACCGTAACATGTATTACGCTTCCATCATGGGTCTGGACCTCGGCATGTTCTATAAGCGCCGGGATTACGCCCGGGTGGTCAACGGCCGGAATCCCATCGTCGCCCACGAATATCTGGGTGATTCGGTGGAGGGGCGGGACATTTTCATCGCCGACGATATCATCTCCTCCGGTGAGTCCATGCTGGATATTGCCTATGAGCTCAAAAACGCAAGGCGGGCCGTATTTTCGCCTATGCCACCTATCCCATCTTCACAAATGGGCTGGATGCTTTTGACAAGGCCTATGAGGAAGGGTCATCGCCGGGGTGCTCGGCACCAATCTCACCTACCGGACCCCGGCTCTCCGGCAGCGGGAATGGTTCTGCGAGGTGGACGTTTCCAAATATATCGCCTATTTCATCGCCGCATTGAACCACGACGTGTCTGTCAGCCTCATCATCGATCCCCATGAAAAAATCAAGAACCTGCTCGCCGAGCACCGTGCCTGCCAGGGCCGGTGATATGCAAACGGGCTTTAGAACAGAAAGAATGGCGCATGATGAACGACTATGATGTCCTGATCGCCGGCAGTGGTGTGGCCGGATTGTATGCGGCGCTGAACTTTGCCCCCGAGGTGCGGGTGCTGGTGCTGTCGAAAAGGAGCGGATGCTCTGCAACAGCGCCCTGGCCCAGGGGGTTGCTGCGGTGGTGGACAAAGAAAACGACGATTTCCGCCTCCATATCGCGGACACGCTGATCGCCGGCGGGTATAAAAATAATCTGCGCAGCCTGGAAATCCTGGTCAACGAGGGGCCGGAGGATGCTGAGGCTGCTCAAAGAGATGCACGTCGATTTCGACAGGGACTCGGAGCACCACATCTCCATGACCCTGGAGGGGGGCATTCCCGCCGCCGCATCCTGCATCACAAGGACTCGACCGGCCGGGAGATCACCGAGAAGCTCCTGGCCGCGGCCATGGAAAACCCAATATCACCTTTCTCGATTACGCCCAGCTCGTGAATCTGGTGCCGGGGAGGGCGGCTTCTGGGCGCAGCTCCTCATTGGGGACGAGCCCCGGGTGCTGTCCTGTTCCTACTGTATCCTGTGCACGGGCGGCATCGGACGGGTATATCCCTATACCACCAACTCCGCCATCGCCACCGGCGACGGCATCACCCTGGCCCATGAACTGGGCGCCCGCATCAAAAATCTGCGCCTGGTGCAGTTCCATCCCACGGCCTTTGCTGCTGCCCAAGGGCGGGAGCGGTTTCTCATCTCGGAGGCGGTCCGGGGAGAAGGCGCGACCCTGCTCAACAAAGACGGAGAACGGTTTATGTACCGGTACGACGAACGCGGCGAACTCGCACCCCGTGACGTCGTCTCCCGTGCCATTGTGCGGGAGGCGGCCCGTACCGGCAGCGAGGACATGTATCTCGATATCCGGTTCCGGGGTGGGGAATTCATCCGCAACCGCTTCCCCATGATCTATGAACGCTGCCTCGAGGAAGGGGTCGACATCACAAAAGAGCTGATCCCCGTGTTCCCGTGTCAGCATTACCTGATGGGGGGATCGATGTGGGGGTTTACGGCGATACTACGGTGGACCGTCTGTACGCGGCCGGGGAATGCTCCCATACCGGGGTCCACGGCCTCAACCGGCTGGCGAGCAATTCCCTGCTGGAAGCGCTGGTGTTCGCCCGCCGGACGACCTACGACATCAGCCGCCGGATGCGGCACGAGGGCAGCGGCCTCACCGGGGCGGCGCCCGTCCTGCGGATGGAGGGCCAGCCCTTGCATCCCGGGCACCGCACCGCGATCCGCCGGATCATGCAAAAGGCCTGGTTCGTCCTGCCTGATTACGATGCCGCGGAACAAGGGCTCGCGCAGGCCGAAGAGATCCTGAAAGACCTGCAGACAGGAGGCTATGCCCTGACGACCGATTTTGTGGAGGCGAAAAGCCTCGCCACGGTCTGCGTGCTCATCCTGCGGGAGGTTTTGGAACTGAAAAACGGCGGCGAGCCGGATTAAGGAGGACAATGCCATGCAGCTGCCCCTGTTTGCGGTGGACGAGGTGATCCGCACCGCCCTCCAAGAGGACATCCACTATCTCGACACCACCACCGATCTGATGATCCCGGCCGATGCCCGCGCTTCCGCCCGTTTCCTGGCCAAGGCGGAAGGGGTGGTCTGCGGCTTGGACGTGGCCCTGCGGGTGTTTGCGCTCTTAGACGACGCCTTTGAGGCGGAGGTGTATCTGCCGGAGGGATCGCACGTGAGTCCGGGCGACCTCATCGCCAGAGTGAAGGGACATACCCGTGCACTTCTCGAGGGGGAACGCACGGCGCTCAACCTTCTGCAGCATATGTCGGGCATTGCGACGGCCACCGCCAAGGCGGTGGAGAAGGTTAGGGGAACGAGGGCTGTTATCACCGACACCCGCAAAAAACCCTGCCGGGGCTGCGCGCCCTGCAGAAATACGCCGTCACCGTCGGCGGCGGGAAAACCACCGCTTCAATTTGTCCGACGGCGCCATGCTCAAGGATAACCATATCGACGCTGCCGGCGGGATTCCCCAGGCGGTGGCGGCTATCCGGGAAAAGCTCGGGCATATGGTGAAACTCGAGGTGGAGACCCGCAACCTCGACGAGGTCCGGCAGGCGCTCGATGCCGGGGCGGACATCATCATGCTCGACAATATGGATTGCCCTTCCATGGCCGAAGCCGTCAGGATCGTGGATGGCCGGGCTCTCCTCGAGGCGAGCGGCGGTATCCGGGAGGAGACCCTCCGTCCCGTCGCCGAAACCGGGGTGGACATCATCTCCATCGGCGCCCTGACCCATTCGGTCACGGCCCTCGATATTTCCATGAAGATTCAGAAAATATGAAAAACCCCGGACGGGCCGTCACGGCCCGTCCGGGGTTTTTATGAGACTGGGGCGGTGTGCATGGATGATTCGCAAGGCAAGAGCGGTTCTCTATAAATACAGCAGGGGATAAATCCGCCGTTTCTTATCATATGGCTATTCAAGGAGAGAGAGGAACCGCCGATATACCCGGATGGTGAGGCTGTACAGCCCTTATATGGTCTTCGGCGGCATCGCCCGCCGGCTTTATTTCGGGGGCTTTGAGTCGTAAAACCATAAAAATAAGCCGTGTCCCCGGAACCATACGGCTGGGTTACGCGGCTATTTTTTATGGGGAAGGCGGTAACGGTATAGAAATGCCCTCGCCTCCTCCGGGGATGAGAACGAGGCCGTTTCACCGGTGATATATTGCACGGCGTCGGTCCATTCCGCCAGGGGATAATCCCTGCCGGCACAGCCGGCGATCGCCTCGCGCAGGAGCGGCAGGCGGCTGGATGCATGGAGATCGGAAAGATATTCACAGCCAGTGGCCGTGGCCAGACGTTCCAGCAGCGGCCCCGGTTCTCCGCCTTCATACGCTCACCTCTATGGGTTGAATTGACGCGCTGCCACGCCCCTTTTGATGAAAAATCAGACTTTTCCAACCATGGCCCTGGAGTGGGGGAAAAGGCTCGAAATAGCGCGATTTGCCTATACATATCTTTTATATCACACGTGGAGGAATTTGTCTACTTCTTTTTGACCATTTCTCTAAAAAAATCAGGCCATCTGTCCCACCCACTTGAAAAAAAGGTCTGATGGGTCACCCCTGAGCTGTCTGGCCGCCTCCCGTCCGCTGATTTCTCCTTTTTCCAATCATCGTAGAGGAGAAAAAGCGGCCGGGGATTTTTTTCTGGCCGGCCGAACCGAACGCCCCTGTTCCTTTGGCCGCCGCGATCCCCTCCGCCTGCCGCTGCCGGATGCTTTCCCGTTCATTCTGCGCGACATAGGAAAGCAGCTGCAGGACAATATCCGCGATGAGGGTGCCGGTCAAATCCCGAGTATTGCGGGTATCGAGCAACGGCATATCCAATACCACCATCGCGACCCTTTCTTTTTTGGTCAGCAGCCGCCACTGCTCCAGAATTTCCTCATAGTTCCGGCCCAGACGGTCGATCGACTGACCGCGAGGACATCCCCGGCCTCAGGGTGCGGAGCAGCCGTTTGTAGGCGGGCCGGTTGAAATCCTTGCCGCTCTGTTTGTCCAAATAAATGCGTTCGTCAGGCACGCAAAACTGATGCAGGGCGATGATCTGCCGTGCTTCGTTTTGCTCCCGGGTGGATACCCGGACATACCCTGTAGAGCTGTGACATACCGATTCCTCCATCTTGTCTCGTTCGGGCATAGTGTTCCCGCTATGGATATTTTAATCGATCAAGATGCCCGCGACAAAGAAAACGGCTTGATAATCGGCGTAGATATGTCGGGTTGCATGGCAATAAAGGCTTCGGTCGGCACATCCCGGCGACTCTCCTTTTTTTAAAATAGCAAAGGAGCGGTCCGCGGACCGCCCCTTTGCTATTTCCCAATGGCTTTACGTAATACATCCTCGTCCGCCGCCTGCCAAGGCCGCAGCGGTTTAGCGGATATCCTCCGGATCCAGGCTGTTGCTCCGGTAAAACTCCGTCATCTGGCGGGTACAAACCGCCTTTAACCGGGCGATTTCATCCCGCTTCGGCCTGGAGACGTCGGGATATACCGGGGGCAGCACCGTCAAGCGCAGGCAAGGCTTCCGTTTGAACAGGCGGTGCAGGCCGGTTGGCTGGGCATATGTAATAACCGAGGGGAGCAGGGGCACGTTGTTGTCATAGGCATAAGCGAACGCCCCGTTTTTGAACCGGCGGATACCCGGATAATAGAACCGCAGCACCCCTCCGGATAGATCTGCACGATCTGCCCTCTGCGCACGGCTTCCCCACGGCGTCGGAGAACGCGGGCATTTTCCGGAAACTGCGGGGAATCGGCATGCCGCCGAGGCCCTTGACCAGATGACGGATCAGCGGGATTTCGAGGTTGGACTGGAGGGTGGCGAAATACAGGCGATGATCGAAAAACGCTGACCCCAGCATGGTGCAGTCCAGCGGATGGACATGGTTGCAGATGGAAATGGCCCCCGTCCCCGCAGACGCTGGATGTTTTCCCGCCCATGGAACTGGAACCCGAGCAGAAGGGGATTGAGAATGGCGAAAACACCGAGCGCGATGGGCTTGAGCAGCGCAAAAGGAACCGGTAGAACAGGCTGTCCCCGAGATAATCGTAACCCGTCCCGATACGCAGCTCGAGAGGGGACCACATGTGCAGTTCGTGTTCGTCTGCCGGGGCAGGCGTTTCCTCCCCGGCCAGGGTCTCCGGATACTCGTTGATGACCATGCACCCCCGTTCCTTTCACCTGATGCGGGTTTCGTGCCGTTTTCTGGCTGTCTGCCTCACGAAACGGCTCGGTTTTCCGCGATTGCTTCACGGAACATGTCTTCGATCTGGGAAACACAGTGGTCGATGTCGTATGCCCGTCCGTGTTCGGCGTAGCGGTGTTCCATCCGGCGGCGTTCCTCCGGATTGTCCAGCCAATAGTCGATCTTTTCGGCAAGCTCATTGCTGTCCCCTGCCCGGAACAGGCTGCGGTCGTCCAGAGCGAATTGGGGCGTCGCGGATTTCGGGCTGTTTGCGATGATGGGGACCAGCCCGCTCGCGAACGCTTCCATACAGGAAATCGCCTCGATTTCCACATCGGCGGCGTGGACGTAGAGATCGCTCATCGCAAGAATGTCGAGCAGCTCGGCCTTCGGGAAGAAGCGGACAATGGGAGGATTGGGCAGCTTTTTGGCCCGCCCTAGCAGCGCCTCCCGTTTGGGCCCCTGCCCGGCCAGCACAAGCTGAATCTGGTCCCGATGTGCGCAGCGGTCGATCGCGTCGATGAGCACATCCTGGCGTTTTTCCGCCGACAGGCGGCCGATCATCAGGATGACGATTTTCCCTTGAAGCTCAGGGATTTGTCTTTTTTCGATACACAAAATCGGAATCGATACCGTTGGAGATCACGTGCAGTTTGGCGGTGTAACCGTTCTTTTCAAGCTGCGAGGCGATGAACTGGCTGGGACAATGGATATGGGTGAATTTATTGTAAAAGATGGTTTTGAATCCCTGGTAAATCGCTTTGTTGATGCCGCGGGCGTTCCCAAGCCCGATGGAAGAGGTGATGTTCTCCGGCTGGACATGGAAGGCCGCCGTATGGGGAACCCCAAGCTGGACGGCGACTTTTTCTCCTTCGATCGAGAGGGGAAGGGCATGAGAAAATGCACCACCTCGGCCCAGCGGACGGCCTCTTCCAGCGTGGTTTTGTTGGGACGGGCAAAGCACATGCCCTGAGACTTGATCAAGCCGTCGAAAATGGGCACCCGGAATTCCCGGACGGCATATTTGTCCTCCCGGTCTTCCCCGTGCAGACGACCCGGATCTCGTTGCCATGCCGCCGCAGGGTGTCGGCGAAACGGCGGGCGGATATGGTGGTGCCGTTGTTATCGTTGTCGAATTGATCGATAATCAGCAGGATTTTCACATGGGCTTCCTCCTCACGCCGCCGTTCTGGCGGATACAAGCCGAACACGTCGGGGCTTTTGGTAAAACCTATCAATTCAGTATATACTATATGCGGCTTGAAATCAAGTACAACTTGGAAATTTTTGGAAATTTGAAGGAAAAGGAAGAAAAAAGTGGAAAAACAGACCATGGCTTTCGAAGCAGTGATCCAAAAGGTACCCGATATCGACGGAGCCTATGTGGAGATTCCCTTCGATGTCCGGGCGGCTTTTGGAAAAGGGCGGGTAAAGGTGCATGCCACCTTCGACGGAGTACCCTATGACGGGTTGATTACCCGCATGGGGACGCCGGGCCCCATCCTGGGGATACGCAAGGAGATCCGGCGCCGGATCGGAAAAGAGCCCGGGGACTGGGTCGCCGTGACGGTGCGGGAGCGGGAATAGCCGGGTTTCCAGGTTGTATGAGCGGAGCGCCTGTGATATACTGAGTAAAACGACCAGCTTTATCCCGGCCGGACCGCCGCACAGTTGAGAAGGGACGAGACATATGGAGCAGATGTGGCCCGACGGCCGGTTTTGCAGCGTTTATCGAGCGGATTGCCGTTTCTGGAACCGTTTTTGTCCGGGAGTGGCGCCTTGCCTGGCGATTTCGCGTCACTGGCGGCTTTCGTGCGCTGCTTGATTCCCCTGGACCGGGTGGCCTTGCTCTGTCCGGAGGAGGACGGACGGGAGGCATCCGTCACCCAGTGGGGAAGTGAGGCAGCGGACGAGGAAGCCTGCCGGATCCGTCTGCTGGCCCTGCTGCCGGAACTCCTGTCCGCGGCGGATCCGGACGATCCGGGAGAGGAGCGGGTTCTGGCCCGGATCCTGGAGGAGGAAAGGGCTTGGCCGGATGCGGGGAGCCGGACAGCGGCTTTCCCCATCCGCCGCCAGGGACGGCTGCGCGGATTCCTGGTCCTGACCCGTCAAACGGGGCAAGCCTTCCAGCCGGAGGAGATCGGGCTGATGCGGACAGCCGCCGAGCTGGCCGGTGCGATGCTGACTGTTCGGAGCACGCCGGAGGAATCGCGGCTGCAAAGCTGGGTGTTCAACGAAATGATGGACAGCATGAACACCAATCTGTATATTACCGACCCCAAAACCGACCGCATCTTGTTCATGAACAAAACCATGAAACGGGCCTTCGGATTGGAGGCGCCCGAGGGCAAGATCTGCTGGCAGGCGCTGCAAAAGGGGATGACCGAGCGCTGCGCGTTCTGCCCTGTCCGGCAGCTCTTCGAGCGGCGGGAGGACGAGGAATTCCCCGCCTGCCGTTGGGAGGAGCACAACACCCTCACCGGCCGGACATACGAAAACTACGACAGTCTGATGCGATGGACGGACGGTTCCCTGGTGCATTTCCAGCAGTCGGTGGACGTGACCGAGGACCGGCGTCTGCGCCTGCAGGCGCGGCTGGATGATCTGACCGAGATGATGAACCGCCGGGCGGGCAAGGAGGCGCTGGCCAGGACCCTGGAGGAGGCCCGTCAGGCCGGCCTGCCGCTGACGGTGTGCATGTATGACGTCAACGAGCTCAAGGAGGTCAACGACACGCATGGCCACGTCGAGGGGGACCGGCTGCTCCAGCAGATTTCCCGTATCGTCAGGGAAACGCTCGGGCCGCAGGACTACGCCTTCCGTCTGAGCGGCGACGAGTTCGTCATTGTGTTCCAGGAATCCTGGAGGACGAGGCAGGCCGGAAAATCGAGAGTATCCGCGAACGGCTGAGCGAGGAACAGCATCGGCAGGGGACGCCGTACGAAGTGGGGTTCTGCTGCGGCATCCTGGAGGTCGGGCCAAAGGATCCGATCAGCCTGCCCGACCTGCTCGTGGAAGTGGACGCGCGGATGTACGAGCAGAAGCGCTGGTTCCATATCCGCCGGGCAGAGGAGCGCTTGGAAGCAGGGAACGGCGTCCGCGCGGAAGGCGGCACCGGCTTCGCCTATGACAAGGAGCGCCTGTATGACGCGCTTGTCCGGAGCACCGACGACTATATCTACATCTGCGACATGCGGACCAACACCTTCCGCTATCCGCCCGCGATGGTGGAGGAATTCCGGACTGCCCGGCGAGGTGGTCCCCAATGCCGCGGCGGTATGGGGGTCCCATGTGCATGAACACGACCGTGCGGCTTTCCTGGAGTCCAATCAGGAGATTGCCGACGGCCGCACCGACCGCCACTGCGTGGAATACCGGGCCAGGAACCGCCGGGGCGAGTGGGTCTGGCTGCGCTGCCGTGGCCGGCTGGAACGGGATGAACAGGGCGAGCCGCGGCTGTTCGCCGGATTCATTACCAATCTGAGCAAAAGAATCAGATCGACCATATGACCGGCCTGTTCAACAAATATGAATTTGAGAACGCCATCCGCACCCGGATCCAGGACCAGCCGGAGAGCCGGCTGTGCGTCATGCTGCTGGGGCTCGACGAGTTCAAGCATATCAACGACCTGTACAACCGGGAATTCGGGGACGAAGTGATCCGGATCGCCTCGCGGAAGGTCCGGTCCTTGCTTCCGTCGAACGCGGCGGTATACCGCCTGGACGGCGATGAATTCGGCATCGTCATCCGGGGGGGCGGGAAAGAGGAGATGCAATCCCTCTTCCGCTCCATCCAGGAATCCTTCTCCCGTCAGCAGGAATATGATGGGCAAAAATATTTTTTGTACCCTGTCCGCCGGCGGCACCCTGTATCCGGAGGACGGCAAAACCTATCTCGATTTGTACAAATGCGCCGATTGCGCCCTCGATTATGCCAAGTCCCGGGGCAAAACCGGCTGGAATTTTTCTTCCGCGAGCTCCGTGACCGCCGCGCCCGTATGCGGCGTCGTTGATGCCATCACCGGCAAAGGTCAGGATATCGTTCTTGCCCTTGGTGGCCAGCAGCTCTTCCACGCGGTTGACTTTATCGGCGGGCAGCAGCTGGGCATGGTATTCATCCAGCCCCAGCTGGCCGCTGATCTCGCTGGCAACGGCTTCACTGTCGCCGGTCAGCATGATGGTACGCACGCCCTGGGCTTTCAGGGCGGCAATGGCCTGCTTGGAGTGTTCCTTCACTTCGTCCGCAATCAGAACAGAGCCAAGGAACTGGCCGTCACGCGCCACATAAACCACAGTACCGGTGCCGGTATTTTTGGTGTAGGTAATCTTGCTGTCGTCCATCATGCGGGCGTTGCCTGCCAGCACCACATGGCCGTCCACCATAGTGCGGACACCATGGCCAGCAATTTCCTGAGCATCGGTCGCACGGCGGGCATCCAGCTCGCTGCAGGCTTCGCGCAGACTCTTGCTGATGGGATGGCTGGAAAAGCTTTCGGCCAAAGCAGCCTGTTCCAGCAACTCTTTTTCGGTGCAGCCGTTGGCCGGGCTGACCTGGCTGACGGCAAAAACGCCCTTGGTCAGGGTGCCGGTTTTATCAAACACAGCAATGGAGGTGTTGGCAAGTGCTTCCAGATAGTTACCGCCCTTGATGAGGATGCCGCAGCGGGAAGCGCCGCCGATGCCGCCGAAGAAGCTCAGAGGAATGCTGATGACCAGCAGGGCGATGTCGTACACGCACATTTCGCTCTCGAACAGCACGTACAGGATTTTGATCCGGGTGGAATCGCCGAATATCTTGAACAGCTCGGCCAGATCGTACAGGATCTCCTCATCCGGCATCTCCCGGTTGACCTTATCCACCAGATCCCCATGCGCATGGATAAATTCCCCCGTTCGGGTACAGTAACGGTGGAGGCGGCCATGCTCTCTCCATCGGGAGGATCGCGCTCATTCATAGTGCCACATCCAATCATATGAATTATTGTTCATATATTATTATATCTAATTTTTCCATGTTGTCAAGGGAGTTTTAAATTTTTTTGATAGCTTGAAAATCATGCAAACACCAGGGAAAGACCGGTGCCGAGGCCGTCAAGAGATGTACTGGCTCCCGTTCCGCATGTGCCTCGGGTTTGTTAAAAAGGGAAGGGGGGGCCCGTAGGCTAGACTTTCGTTGCGGTGTGGCCGCGCATTGGATATCCCTTTTCATTAAGACAACGTTTTATATGCGCGGACAAACTCCAACACGCCCTGCAAAAACGGGTCTGGCCTGCGCACCCCCTTTCTTTACACAAAGAAAGGGGAAAAGAAGCGCCAGGGGGAGCCCATCCTGGACCTTCCCCAGGTGTTTTGATTTTTAGGGCCATTGTGGGACACCACAATGGCGGGTGACCGGCCCCGATGCCCGTCCGTATAGAGAGCCCTTCAGGGGCGAGGCCGGAGTCCTTTTTAGGAAAGCCGGCGGGTACGGAATCTTTTGAACCAACGCCCATACAATAAGGCCCCGGGGCTTGGATGGCTATAAAATCATAAGCAATCGGCCAATCCCTGTCATGCATAGGCTGCCCTTCTCTTTTCAAAAGAGAGCGTTATCTCTATATCATCGGTATTCGTCTTCCTTTGAATCACCGGCCTTGCCGGTTTTCTCCCACAAAAAACACGCCGGCGGGTATGTCATGCCCGCCGGCGTGTTGTCATGATCCCATGCCGCCCTAAACCGCCGCATGTTATAGGCAGATCAGCTCTTTTCGTGCGTTGGTCAGATTTTCGCAGCCGTCGGGCGTGATCCGTACCATATCCTCGATGCGCACCCCCGAAGCGGCCCTCCAGATAGATCCCCGGTTCGACCGTCACCACGCTGTCCGTCTGTAATATTGTCCTTCCCGCGCCAGGAGAGAGCCGGGGCTCCTCATGGATATCCACCCCGACACCATGCCCGGTCCCATGTCCGAAGCAGCCGGTATATCCGGCTCTGTCTATGACATCCCGGGCGGCCCTATCCCCTCGACGCAGGGCAGCCCCGCCCGCAGAACGGACAGGCAGGCGGCCTGCGCTTCCAGCACCGTATCATATACCCGCCGCTGTTCGGCGGAAACCCGTCCGATGGCCACCGTCCGGGTCATGTCCGACCGCCAGCCGTCCACCATGGCTCCAAAATCCATGGTGACAAAATCGCCGTCCTGCAGCACCCGCTCTCCGGGGACTCCGTGGGGCAGGGAGGAATTCGGCCCGGAAACCACGATGAAATCGAACGCCGTCCCCTCGGCCCCCTGTTTCCGGATGAGAAATTCCAGCTCCAGCGCGATCTCCCGTTCGGTCCGGCCCGCCCGGATAAAGGGGAGGATATGCTCGAAGCCATATTCCGTGAGTGCCTGCGCCTGACGGATGCGGGCGAGCTCCTCCGGGGTTTTGCAGAGACGCAGAGACCCCATCCAGCCCTCCAGCTCAGCCCCCTTGCCAGTCGACCCCGGGTATGTCCCGTTTGAGGGGCGTCGAATTCCCCGAGGGTCAGGCCGCTTTCCACAAAGACGCGCCGGATCCCGGCCTCGGCAAACAGGGCCGAGAGGGATTCGGCCACCCGGGTGATCATGCGGCATTCGGCCCCGTTCACCCGCATTTTCGCCGCCTCGATGTAGCGGAAATCGGTGAAAAACCAGGCGCCCTTCCGGCTGACGACCAGCCAGCCCGCGCTGGACGGGAAGCCCGTCAGATAGCGGCGGTTGTGTGGGGTGAGAACCAGCGCCGCGTCCCCCTCATCGGGCAGCAGGGCCGCGAGCCTCCCGGTTTTATCCATGATGCTCATCCTCTCCGCCTGTACCCTTCTGCAGCCCGAGCAGCGCCGCTACTCCCAGCACATAGCTCATCTTCCCGAAGCCGCTGATCTGGCCGGTACACACCGGCGCGATGACCGAGGTGTGGCGGAACTCGTCCCGCGCGTGGATATTGGAGAGATGCACCTCCACCACCGGCAGACGGACGGCCGCGATGGCGTCCCGGATCGCATAGCTGGTATGGGTATACGCCCCCGCGTTGAGGACGACGCCGTCGTACACACCCATGGCGCCGTGGAGGAGGTCGATCAATCCGCCCTCGCTGTTTGACTGGGCAAAAGCGGCCTGCGCCCCCATCTCCCCCGCCTTCCGCTCGACAAAACGGCAGACGTCCTCATACCGTTCCTCGCCGTATACGCCCGGCTCCCGCAGGCCCAGCAGATTGAGGTTGGGGCCGTTCAACACCAGGATTTTCATCGTCATCCCTCGCATTTCGGTAAAATCGGTCTGTATCCATTATAACGGACGCCGGGCCAAAAGGAAATAGTGTTTGCTGCTTTGCCTGCGTCCGTCGAACCAGCAATCGTCGGTATGGCGGATCCGGAGGAGGGTGAAGCCCGCAAAAGCTCCGGAATCTCATCCAGCTCCACAAACACATGCGGGACGCCGTCCTCCGGCCCGCCGCCGGTCTTGACCACCGTGTTGCCGTCCAGCCGGGGATAGCCGGCCTCCCGGAACGACCAGGTCTCCTTGGAACACAGGGTCAGGAAAACCTCCCCGCCCTTCTTCAGCACCCGCCCGATCTCGGACAGGACGGCCCGGAGCCCCGCGGTATCGGTGTGGGAGATGACGTGAAAGGCAAACACACAGTCGAAAGCCCCGTCCGGGTAGGGAAGCCGCCGCATATCGGCGGTTTTGACATCGATATCCAGCCCTTCCCGGCCGGCCCAGTCCCGCAGATGGGCGGTTCCTCCTCCGACAGGTCGAACGCCGACACCCGGAACCCCCTGCCGGGCGAAGTGGATGGCGTGACGGCCGAGGCCGCAGCCCAGATCCAGCAGGGTCTCACAGCCCATTCCGATCCAGCGGGCCGCGAGATAGTAGCTCTCCTCGCAGGGCTCCAGCCAGATGGGCGACCGCTCTTTCCCCCAGTTCCAGGCTTTTGAAACCGCCAAGCGTCTCCCTCCTTCCGTCTCAAGAACGCCCCCGTCCGGGGAACAGCGCGTAATACAGCGGCACGGTCAGGAAGACCAGCCACCCCGGATGCCACCAGCCAAAATAGCCGAGGAACAGAAAAACCACCACCGTCAGAACCGGGTAGGCGAAGTGATGGAACGACCGCTTGTGTAGGAGAACGTCGACGAGGGAATAATACAGCGGCACGGTCAGAAACAGAATCCAGGCCGGGTGCCACCAGCCGCCCAGGAATCCCAGCAGCAGGAAAGCGATGGTCACGAGGACCGGATAGGGAAAAGCCAGCCACACATTGTTGTTCCACCTTTTCGGCAGCATCTCCATCGACGGCAGGCCGTCCAATCCGGAGAGGGGCCCGGCATTCGGTTCCGGAGGGACGGACGGCGGGCTGCCGTTCCCTCCGTTTTCCAGCCCATTCGGAACGGGCTGGAGCCCCTCTCCGGCCTTGCTTTCCTCCTCATCGGAAAGGAGCAGCTCGTCGAGAGAAACGCCGTACAGGCGGGCCAGCGCGATCAGGTTGTCGGTATCCGGCGAAGCCTCCGCCCTCTCCCATTTGGATACCGACTGGCGGCTGATCCCGATCTTTTCCGCCAGCTCCTCCTGTGAGAAACCATGGGCTTTGCGCAGCCGCAGCAAGCGGTCGGCGATGGCGATATTCATCGATCAAAACTCCTTTTCGGCGTGATGGCCCGAGTATACCCGATAACCGCAACCGATGCCACCAACTCTGGCTTCCAGCCCCCGCAACCGTTGGTTGCGGGCCGAAAATCCTCCCATTTACGCGCCGCGCGCGGCCCGCCAGAGGTCCCGCATCGCGGCCGCGTCCTCAGCCTGGGTTCCGGCCGACTCGCAGATGACGACCGGCGTGAGGGCCCGTTCGGCGACCAGCTCCATCAGCGGCCCGGGTTCGGGGCCGAATCCAAGGGCTCCGCAAAGGTCAGATGGCGTTTTTCCCCGCCTTTGCTGAACTCGATCCGGGAAAAATGGGCGTGAAAGCAGCGGCCCCTGTTCCTCTCCCAGCCGGTCCCGGACGGCGTCGAGCACGGCGGCGAAATCCGCCTTCCCCGAGAGGCCGCCCAGGGTACGGGCGTTTAGATGCCCGAAATCGATGCAGGGCAGGAAGCGTTCCTCGGCACCGCAGAAAAACAGCACCTCGTCGAGATCCCCGAGCTGCTGGATCTTTCCCATCGTCTCGGGGCATATATGCACATGCGACAGCCCTTCCCCGTCGAGAGCCTCCTGCGCCCGGCGGAGGGTCCGAGCGGCCAGGGCCGCCGCGTCCCTGCGGGCAAGGCCGCCGAGCCCCCGGGATGCACTACGATCCGCGTCCCGCCCATCGCACTTACCAGCCGGGCGCTTTCCAGGATATACCGCACCGAGTTGTCCCGTTTGGCAGGGTCGTCCGACGCGAGCGAGATATAATAGGGCGCGTGCAGGGAGACGGCGATCCCGTGAGCCTTCGCTTCGGCGCCGAATCCCGCCGCCGTATCCAGCTTCACGCGTAGCCCGTGCCCGCACTGGTATTCATAGGCCGTCAGTCCCCGGGCCGCGAGCCAGGCCGGCGCCTCCAGGGTGGAGGTATGTCCTTCGGCCGCAAAGGAGGCACTGCTCCCCGCCGGCCCGAACAGCGGATTCTCCATTTTCATCCCTCACATCTTCTGCCGCTGTAAACGGTGGTCCCGCCGTTCCTTCAGCCAGCGTTCCAGCCGGCGTTTGAGAGCCAGGGTAGGCTTGCCCTTTTCCAGTTCGACCGGCTCGAGCTGGATGCAGGGGATCCCGCAGAGATTGGCGCCCACGATATCGGTGAACACCTGATCCCCCACCGCGGCGACTTGCCGCTTCGGCAGGCCCAGGCGCCTGACGCCCCGCCAGAAGCCGATGGGGGACGGCTTGCAGGAAAATGCCGTATACCGCAGGCCGATTTTTTCCGCGAAAGGCGCCACCCGGCTGGGCAGTGCGTTCGATACCACAGTCAGGCCGATCCCTGCCTGCTGCATTGCCGCGAGCCACTCCTGCACAGCAGGGGACAGATGCTGGCTGCCGTGGGCGGTTAAGGTGTTGTCTACATCGAGGAGCAGCCCTCGTACCCCAATGTCTGCAAATCGTCGAGGGTGATGTCGGTGATCCGCCTGCGGTATAGGGTGGGATAAAAAAGCGCCATAGAGGTGAGCATCCTTTCACTGGTTATCAATGAGGCGGCGGGACGGGTGAACAAAACCGACTGAGGCACAGACAAAAGATGAATAGGGATACGGCATCCCCGGAATTCAGTTAGTTTTTATTCTATCCTATTTCCTGTACCTTCGCAAGCCCCTGTGCCTGTTTTTCCACCAGGACGGCTGTCTATGCTTCCCCCGCTCCGTATACGATAAAATCCTGTGCACAGAGATTCGGAAATAAGTATGCCGGGTATAATACGTGCGGGCGGAGAGAGAGGATCGTGAAGATTATCGAACAAGCAGATGCATAAAATCGTATATTTTGCGTAAAATAGAAAATAAACTTGTAAAAATTGCAAGAATAGAAATTGAATCATTCATTTTCCTTGACAATGAAGAGCGGGCGCGTTATACTGGATATCGACAAGCAGGGCGTCCATCGCCGGGGCGACGACACCCGCCGATGGATGTTTTTTTTTGAACGAAATTCCGCAAAGGGTGCTGCATATGGACGATACCGTCTATCTGATCCTGCAAAACGGATCGGTGTTTGAGGGCAAACGCTTTGGGGCCGCCGCCGATACGGTGGGGAGCTGGTGTTTACGACAGCGATGACAGGGTATATCGAGACACTGACCGATCCCAGCTATTACGGCCAGATCGTGCTGCAGACCTTTCCTCTGATCGGCAACGTGGGAATCATCCCCTGCGGATTTTGAAAGCGAAGCGCCGTCGCTTCGCGGCTATATTGTCCGGGACTGGTGTCAGGCGCCTCGAATTTTCGCTGTGCGGGGGAGCTTGACACCTTTTGAAAGAACACGGTATTCCCGGCCTGTACGGCATCGATACGAGAGCGCTGACCCGCCTGGTGCGGGAGGCCGGGGTGATGAACGCGGCCATCTCCGCTTCTCCCAGGCTGCCGGAGGAACAGGCGGCGGCGCTTGCCGGCTATCGGGTGGAAAACGCCGTCGCTTCGGTGAGCCGGCCGGGTATTACGGCGGTCTCACCCAAAGGGAGGAGCCCGCTTCCGGGTGGTGCTGTGGGATTTCGGCGCTAAGGGCAACATCGGGCGGGAACTGGTCCGGCGGGGCTGCGAGGTGATCCGGGTGCCCTTTGACGTCACAGCGGACGACATCGCCGCCCTGAAGCCCGACGGGGTGATGCTTTCGAACGGCCCCGGTGACCCGGCGGAGAACGCCGGTGTGATCGGACAGCTCCGGCTCCTGCTTTTGAAAAACATCCCCACCTTCGGCATCTGCCTGGGGCATCAGCTCCTGGCCCTGGCGATGGGCGCCCGGACCGAAAAGCTCAAATACGGCCACCGGGGGGGCCAATCAGCCCGCCCTGGACCGGCGGACAGGCCGGGTATACATCACCAGCCAGAATCATGGATACGCCGTGGTGCCGGACTCCCTGCCGGAGGGGGCGGAGATGCGTTTTGTCAATGGCAACGATAGAACCTGCGAGGGGATCTGGTACCAGAACCGTCCGGCTTTTTCGGTCCAGTTCCATCCCGAAGCGGCGGGCGGTCCCCGGGATACAGGATTCCTGTTCGACCGGTTTCGATCTGATGAAGGAGGCGATGTCGGAGATGCCGCGCAATCCGGATATCCAAAAGGTGCTGGTGATCGGCTCCGGTCCCATCGTCATCGGCCAGGCCGCGGAGTTCGACTATGCCGGCACCCAGGCCTGCCGCGCTCTGAAGGAGGAGGGGCTGGAGGTGGTGCTGGTCAATTCCAACCCCGCCACCATCATGACCGACAGCGCCATGGCGGATGAGATCTACTATCGAACCCCTGACCCTGGAGACGGTCAAGCGGATCATCCGGAAGGAGAAACCGGACAGCCTGTTGCCCACCCTGGGCGGGCAGGCGGGGCTGAAGCTGGCCATGCAGCTCGCGAAAGAGGGATTCTCGCGGAACACGGCGTCCGGCTGCTGGGAGCCGACCCCGATACCATCGACAAGGCGGAGGACCGCCAGCTTTTCAAGGACACGATGGAGCGGATCGGCCAGCCGGTCATCCCTCCCTGGTGGTGACCGACCTGCAGGCCGCCCTGGAATTCGCCTATGAGATCGGCTACCCGGTCATCGTGCGGCCCGCCTTTCACCCTGGGGGAAGCGGCGGCGGCATCGCCGAGGACGAGGATGAACTGCGGGAGATCGCCGGCAACGGCCTGCGGATGTCCCCATCCATCAGATCCTGGTGGAAAAGAGCGTCGCGGGCTGGAAGGAAATCGAGTTCGAGGTCATGCGGGACAGCGCCGGCAACGCCATCACCATCTGCTCGATGGAAAACTTCGATCCGGTGGGGGTCCACACCGGGGATTCCATCGTCATCGCCCCGGCCGTTACCCTGGCGGACAGAGAATACCAGATGCTCCGCACTGCGGCGCTGGATATCATCTCTGCCCTGGGGGTGGAGGGGGGCTGCAACTGTCAGTTTGCCCTGGAGCCGGGCAGCTTCGAATACGCGGTCATCGAGGTCAATCCCCGGGTGTCCCGCTCCTCCGCCCTGGCCAGTAAGGCCACCGGTTATCCCATTGCCAAGGTGACCACCAGGATCGCCGTGGGATACACGCTGGATGAGATTGCCCAACGCCGTCACCGGTACTACCTCGGCCTGCTTTGAGCCGGCCCTCGATTATGTGGTGGTCAAGCTGCCCAAGTGGCCCTTTGACAAGTTTGTTACGCCAAGCGCACACTGGGCACCCAGATGAAGGCTACGGGGAGGTCATGGCCATCGGCCGCACCTTCGAGGAGGCGCTGATGAAAGCGGTGCGGGGGCGGAAATCTCCCATCTCAGCCTGGATAGCCCCGGAACTCCGGGAGCTGCCGGAGGAGGAGCTGCGCCGCCGGATCGGGGTGTGCGACGACCGGCGGCTGTTCGTGGTATTCGAAGCCCTGCGGCGGGGGTATCGATGTGGACAGGAGATCCACGCCGTCACCAAAATCGACAGCTGGTTCCTCCACAAGCTCCTCCGTCTCGTCGAGCTGGACGAACCGCCTTGCGGCGGAGGGCTGGCCGACGTCTGCTGTCTCTATCTCGAGGCCAAGCAGGCCGGCTATCCGGATAGGGTAATCGCCGCCCTGTCCGGCGGCCCCCTGCAGGAGCCGGAACCCGCTATCCCGGTCCACAAGATGGTGGATACCTGCGCCGGGGAGTTTGCCGCCGAGACCCCGTATTTCTACGCCTCCTATGACGAGGAGAATGAGGCGGAGACGTTCATCCGGGAGCACGGCGATCCAAAAAAACCGTGGTGGTGTTCGGCTCGGGTCCCATCCGTATCGGCCAGGGGATCGAGTTCGACTACGCCTCGGTCCACTCAGTCTGGGCCCTCAAGGAGGCGGGGTACGAGGTCGTCATCGTCAACAACAACCCGGAGACGGTGTCCACCGACTTCGACACCGCCGACCGGCTGTATTTCGAGCCGCTGACCCCGGAGGACGCCCTGGGCGTCATCCAGACCGAGCGGCCCTACGGCGTGGTGGTGGCTTTCGGCGGGCAGACCGCCATCAAGCTGACCGCCGTTCCTGACGACCAGGGGATCAACGATCCTGGGCACCCTTTTGACAGCATCGATATGGCGGAGGACCGCGAACGCTTCGACGAACTGCTGGAGGGCTTGCACATCAAGAGGCCGGCGGGCTTTACCGTCATGACCGCCGAAGAGGCCTTGAGGTGGCGGATCGGATCGGGTATCCGGTGCTGCTCCGGCCGTCCTATGTGCTGGGCGGGCAGAATATGATCATCGCGTTCAGCGAGGCGGACGTGAAGGAATATATGGCCATCATCCTGGCCGGGGGGATCGAGAATCCTATCCTCATCGACAAATACCTCATGGGCAAGGAATTGGAGATCGACGCCATCTGCGACGGAGAGGACATCCTCATCCCCGGGATCATGGAGCATATCGAGCGCACGGGCATCCATTCCGGTGACTCCATCGCGGTGTATCCGGCCTGGAACATCGGGGACGAGATGACGGACAAGATCGTCGACTGTCCCGGCGGCGGCTGGCGGTAGCCTGAAAACCCGGGGCCTGGTGAATATCCAATATCTGATCTACCGCGGCGAGCTGTACGTCATCGAGGTCAACCCCGTTCCTCCCGGACCATTCCGTATATAAGCAAAGTCACCGGCGTACCCATGGTGGACCTGGCCACCCGGGCATGCTGGGAGAAAGCTGAAGGATATGGGATACGGCACCGGGCCTACCCAAGAAATCCCCTATGTGGCGGTGAAGGTGCCGGTGCTTCTCCTTTGAAAAGCTCACGAACGTCGACACCCATCTCGGCCCCGAGATGAAGTCTACCGGCGAGGTGCTGGGGATTGCGGATACGCTGGACGAGGCCCTCTATAAGGGCCTGATCGCCGCGGGCTATAAAATGAAGAAGGATGGCGGCGTGTTTATCACTGTCCGGGATTCCGATAAAAACGAGATCGCGGAAACCGCCAAGAAATACGCGGATCTGGGCTTTACCCTTTACGCCACCAAGGGTACCGCCAAAGGTGCTTGCCGGGCGGCATCCAGGCGATCCGGTGAATAAGATCCATGAGGACGACCATAACAATACCATCGACGCTGATCGAAAGCGGAAAGATTCAATATGTGATCTCCACCTCCTCCAAGGGCCGAATTCCCACCCGTGACGCGTAAAGATCCGCCGCAAAGCGGTGGAACGGAGCATTCCCTGCCTGACCTCCATCGACACGGCGAACGCTGTGGCGGACTCCCTGCGCAGCCGGTATTCGGTCCACAGCACAGAGCTGGTGGACATCAACGACATGAGAACGGGGAACGGCGGCGCCATCCTTCGCTAAGATGGAGGGCTGCGGCAACGATTACATTTACTTCGACTGTATGCGCCTGGACATCGAAAACCCGGAGGGCCTCAGTGTCCGCCTGTCCGACCGGCATTACGGCATCGGCGGTGACGGCGTGGTGCTGGTGTGCCCTCTGATGTTGCCGACGGCCGGATGCGTATGTTCAACGCGGACGGCAGCGAGGGCAAAATGTGCGGCAACGGCATCCGCTGCGTGGGCAAGTATCTGTACGATCACGACATCGTCCGGAAATTGAAGAGATGACTATTGAAACCCTATCGGGAATCAAGACCCTGCGGCTGCACAAAATAAACGGCGAGGTGCGGCAGGCTACGGTGGATATGGGCAAGGCGGAGCTGAGCTGCGGCCGATCCCGGTGGATCCCGGTGAAGCTGCCGGCGGCGACCGGGTGGTAATGCCGGTATACCGTTGGACGGGCGGGGAATACGCGATCACCTGCGTATCCATGGGGAAAACCCCCACTGCGTGGTGTTCGGCGGCAATCCGGACGCCCTGGAGCTGGAGATGCTGGGCCGCGGTTTGAAACGATCCGCTGTTTCCCGAGCGGGTGAACACCGAATTCATCCAGGTCATCGGCCGGAACACTCTCAAAATGCGGGGTGGGAGCGAGGCAGCGGGGAAACGTGGGCCTACGGCACCGGCGCCTGCGCCGCGGCGGTAGCGGCGGTGGAAAACGGCTTTTGCGACAAAGACACCGACATCACCGTCAAGCTGCGGGGCGGGGATCTGTTGATCCGCGTTGCCGACGGGACGGTGTATCATGACCGGCGGCGCCGTGACCGTGTTTACGAAGGCGTCGTAGAGATTTGAAGAAAGGAGAAACCACTATGCGAAATCAACCGGCATTTACGGGGAGCTTCAGGACAGCTACCTGCTTTTCCACCATCGCGCGGCGGGTGGCCGATTATCAGCAGGCCCATCCCGAGGCCGATGTGATCCGGCTTGGGGATCGGGGATGTAACGCAGGCCCCTGTGCCCGGCGGTAACAGAAGCGCTTCCGCCGCTGTCCGGGAGATGGGGGAGAAGGCGACCTTCCGCGGCTACGGTCCGGAACAGGGATACGATTTTCTCCGTGAGGCGGTCCGGGGTATTACGGCCAGAAAGGGGCATTGCCCTCGACCTGCACGGTGAAATCTTTATCAGCGACGGGGCAAAAAGCGACCTCGGCAACATCCTGGACCTGTTCGATACGGACAACACCGTGCTGGTGCCGGATCCGGTCTATCCGGTATATGTGGATACCAATCGGATGGCGGGGCGGCAGGTGCGGTACCTCGATGCCTCCCGGGAGAACGGGTTTCTGCCCATGCCGGAGGAGGGCGTGCGGGCCGATCTGATCTATCTCTGTTCCCCAACAATCCCACCGGCGCGGTGTACTCCCGGGAGCAACTGAAGGCGTGGGTGGAGTATGCGCTGGAGCAGAACGCGGTCATCCTGTTCGACGCCGCGTATGAGGCGTTTATCCGGGACGAAGCCCTGCCCAGGAGCATTTACGAGATCGAAGGGGCGGAGCGCTGCGCCATTGAGTTCTGTTCCCTTTTCCAAGACCGCCGGCTTCACCGGCACCCGCTGCGGCTGGACGGTGGTGCCCCTGTCTCTGGAGACGGAGGGCATGAGCCTCAACCATATGTGGCTGCGCCGCCAGACCACCAAATTCAATGGAGTCCCCTATATCGTGCAGCGGGGCGCGGCGGCGGTATTCACCCCGGAGGGACAGCGGCAGACCGCCGAGGGGATCGCTTATTACCGCGAAAATGCCCGCCTGATCGCGGACGCACTGACCGGGCTCGGGATCTGGTACACCGGCGGGGTAAATTCCCCCTATGTCTGGCTGGCTTGCCCGGATGGAATGGATTCCTGGACGTTTTTCGACCGGCTGCTGGAGAAAGCACAGGTGGTCGGCACCCCCGGGGCCGGTTTCGGCCGGAATGGGGAAGGCTATTTCCGTCTGACGGCCTTCGGCGACCGGGACCGTACCAGGCAGGCCGTGGAACGGCTCCGCCGCCTTTCTTTATCCGGCCGATAACGTGCCGTGAAGGCCTTTTTTCTCTCCTTTTGCAGATGACAGCGGCTTGTCCGAATTTTTGCTTGACTTTTACAGACCTCTTGGATATAATATTTCAAGCGGTCTTTTGGTGGATATCCGCCAGGGACAAGCCATATAAGAACCATTAGCTCAGCTGGCAGAGCACCTGACTTTTAATCAGGGTGTCCGGGGTTCGAATCCCCGATGGTTCACCACAAAACAGGGCGCATCCTGGGGTGCGCCCTGTTTTTCGTGGAGCGGCGTAGGCTCATGCGCTGGATACCCCTGAAATGCCCCAGAAAAGGGAAAAGATATATCATCGAGAAGGGCATTTCACAGGCGGCTTGCGAAGCAAGACGTTGTGTCCAGGGGTTCGAATCCCCGATGGTTCACCAACAAAACAAAAACATCCGCTAACCCTTGTCATTACAGGGCTGGCGGGTGTTTCTCTATGACCGGGCCAAGTTATCCAAAGGGCTGAATTCCGGGAATTTAGGAACCAGTTTCCGGGTTGTAGAGTGATAGTGTCCATATGGGTATCCGTTTTTATGACGGGCCTTATGAACATTTGCGTCCGTGCAGAAACAACTATTTTTGTATAAAATAATTTAATTTTTTAAATTTATGTATTATACTTTGTTAAAGAAGTTCAATCGAGGAGGGGTAGACGTGTCAATGAAAAGTATATCGAAGGATCTTATTCACCCGTTAATAAGTATGGGACAAGGTCAAAATTATTGGTTGAATGGTTGTATGGCATTTTTGATGGAGTGTGTGGGAGAGAACACTGAATACGATTACTGGTTTTTTTCTGGTATAACCGGCGACAGTTTCCTTCAAGTATACAGCAAACAGCCCGAGAATGTGGCGCTTTGCTATTCACATATTATGACAGAATCCGCAGTCAAAAAAAGCATTTGATGCATGTGGCTATGATTATGAGTATTGCAAAGATACCACTGGGAAACGACCGGAATTGGATCAAAGAATACGAGAGTACATTGATAAAAATGTTCCGGTGATCGCGTGTCTGGATGATACCTTTCATTCCTTTGCCATCATTTGCGGATATGACACAACAAATTTTTATTTCATTATGGGAGAGGAAACGACACCGAAACCCTATCGCTACGAGCAGTTGATTTTTATAAAGGACAAAAGGAGAGCCCCGCTTTATCTGAAGCCTACAAAAATGCGGTTATGGCGATACCGGCCCTTTTAAACATGCCAGAGACCAAGCAGTTTTCGTTTGGGAAAAAAGCGTTTATGGATTGGGCGTACAGTTTTCAAAGCAATATATTCGAACGGTACCCGCTGGATGACAAAATATGGTATACGCATGGGGCCCCCGGATTTTCGTGTTGGAATATGCATGGGACATATCTTTGTATGCTTGGAACAAATGCCTGTGCAGCTGGATTCTTACAAAAAGCGTTGGACTTGAATCCAGAATTGACGTTTATTGAACGGCTGATTCCCATCTATAACATGCAGTGCGGAAAAGGATTTGCCACCCTTATTGAGATGGAAGGCGGGTTTGGTTTAAAACCTGATGTCATTCAAGACAAAAGAGAGAATGAAACCGATTTGTGATGAAATTATTGCAGTGGGTAATTATTGCGATAATATACTAGAGGTATTTAGAAGTATATAGTAGCTTTAAACGTAAACGTTCACGCCCTTTGCCGATGCCCATCTTTCCGCAAACGATTGCGCTCAGTTCGCCTGCTCGGATGCAGCCGCCCTCAAGTGGGGTCGCGGCTGCCGCCGGTTTCCGGCGGTATCTCTTCGCGGGGAAATATCGATTTTAACTGTCTCTTCAACAAAACAGGGCGCATCCCCAAGGATGCGCCCTATTTTTTCGTGGAGCGGCGGGGTTTATGCGCAGGGCATCCCGAAATGCCCCGGAAACGGAAATGGAAAAATCGACAGGGGGGCTATTCATGGGCGGCTCGCGCCACGAAATACGTGCCCAAGGGTTCAGATGTGCTGCTGTAGCGAAAAAAATGGAAAGTCGATACAGGAAAAACCCGGCGGGAGATACGCATAGCCAAAAAGCAAGTCGCCCGGCCTTCTCATATCCTTCTTTTTTGCGGGCGGCCTTCCAAATACAGAACGCAAGCCTTGACTTTATTCGCCTTTGCGATTATCATTTATAATGGAAGGTATATCAATCGACGATATGGCGGGCAGAACGTGCCGGGGAGGATCTAGAATGAAGTATCTGTCTGTAACCCAAACAGCGGAAAAATGGGGGATCTCTGCCCGCCGCGTACAAATTTTGTGCAGTGGAAACCGCATACCGGGTGCTGTGCGTATCGGCCATACATGGGCGATTCCTGACAATGCGCCGAAACCAGAGGACGCGAGAATTAAGAGCGGTAAGTATATCAAGCCGAAAACACGATAGCTATGAGGAAACCCGGCTGGGGAAAGCTTTATGGACACGGCCCCATGCCGTGTGTTGTCTGGAGACAGGATTACATTGAAAGACTAGGAGAGCGGACCAATGAACAAACAGCAGCTGGCAAGTAAGATTTGGGAATCGGCAAATAAGATGCGTTCCAAAATTGAGGCGAATGAATATAAAGATTATATCCTTGGTTTCATTTTTTATAAATTTTTGTCTGATAAAGAGATCGAGTTCCTGAAAAAGACGGCTATGAAGAGACGGACATTGCATCCGAAGTGCATGAAAATAATGCGCCGTTGGTCGAGTATTGCCAGCAGAAGCTCGGGTATTTCATTGCTTACGACAACCTGTTTTCTACGTGGATAGCCAAAGGGAACAGCTTTACCGTCGACAACGTGAGGGTTGCCCTTTCGGCGTTTAACCGTTTGATCAGCGTCACACATAAAAAGGTGTTCAATAAAATTTTTAATACATTGAAACCGGCCTGAGCAAGCTCGGTGACAGCGCCAGCAATCAGACAAAAGCGATCCGCGATTTGATCCAGCTGATTAAAGACATCCCCATGGACGGAAGGCAGGACTATGATGTCCTGGGGTTTATTTATGAGTATCTGATCAGCAATTTCGCGGCCAACGCGGGAAAAAAGCCGGTGAATTCTACACCCCGCACGAGGTGTCGCAGCTGATGTCGGAGATCGTGGTCAATCACCTCAAAAACAGGGAAAAAATTGAGATTTACGACCCGACGAGCGGTTCCGGTTCTCTTCTGATAACCATCGGCAAGAGCGCGGCCAAATATATCGCGAACAAGGATAACATCAAATATTACGCGCAGGAGCTGAAGGAAAACACCTATAACCTGACGCGCATGAATCTGGTCATGCGGGGGATCAAGCCGGACAATATCCTGACACGCTGTGGGGATACGCTGGAGGAAGACTGGCCGTGGTTTGATGACGCCGACCCGGCGAATACCTATCACATGGTGGATGTGGATGCCGTGGTATCCAATCCGCCCTATTCCCAGCACTGGGATCCCTCCCACAAGGAGACCGACCCCCGCTACAGCTATGGCATGGCGCCGAAAGGAAAAGCCGACTACGCCTTTCTGCTGCATGAATTGTATCACATCAGGCGGGACGGAATTATGGCCATCGTTCTGCCCCATGGGGTATTGTTCCGTGGGGACGCGACGGGCGGCATGGACGGAGAAGGCCGCATCCGCCGAAACCTGATTGAAAACAACCATATCGAAGCGATTATTGGGATGCCCGCGAATATCTTCTACGGTACCGGGATTCCCACGATTATCATGGTACTCCGCCGGGAGCGCGAGGATCGGACGTGCTGTTTATCGACGCCTCCAAAGGTTTTGCCAAAGCCGGAAAATCCAATAAGCTGATGGCTTCGGACATCAAAAGAATCGTGGACACTGTCGCCGCGCGCCCGCAGGAAATCAAAAAAGTACGCCAGGCGTGTTACCAAGGCGGAAATCCGGAAAAATGGCTATAACCTGAATATCCCCCGTTACATCGATTCTTCCGAAGAAGCGGAAAGCTGGGATATCTGGGCTACCATGTTCGGCGGCATTCCCAACCGGGAAATCGACCGGCTGGATAAATACTGGACGGCTTTTCCACGGCTGCGGAGGATCTGTTTTCCTGCGACGGGACACCGTATTCCACATTGGCAGCGGAAAAAATCAAAGAGGCGATCGACGGCAGTGCGGACGTGAACGCCTTTATCGACGCCTATCAGGCCGCCTTTGCCGATTTCGATTCCTATTTGAATGCCGAGCTGATTGAAAAAATGCAGGAACTGAGTGTCTCCCAGGAAGAAGATGCGATTACACAGAATATTTTTGACCGTGTCGCACCGTTTTCTGTGGTGGACAGGTATCAGGCGTATCAGCTGCTGGACAACCAGTGGGGACAAATCTCTACCGATCTTGAAATCATACAGACCGAAGGCTTTGCCGCCGCCAAACAGGTGGATCCCAATATGGTGGTCAGGGAAAAAGGGCGATACGGAAGAATACGTACAGAATGGCTGGGTCGGCCATGTGATCCCCTTTGAATTGGTCCAGACGACCCTCCTGGAAAAGGAATATGGGGCGGTAAAGGCCAAGGAAGCCCGGCTGGACGAGATTTCGTCTGAGCTGGCGGAAATCATCGATTCCATTGACGAGGGCGACCGTGGGGAATTTTTGAACGAGGACAACACGGCCTTTGTTGCAAAAGAGTTTGCCGCCAAGCTGGCGGAAATTTATATGGATGTCTCTTCCCCGGAGCTCTCCGGCCTGCAGGGATACATGGATTTGCTGGACTCAAAAGCGGGGACGGCGGCCAAGCTGCAATATATGGCCGATCACCATGAAGTGGACTGGACAGCGGTGGAGGGAACGGCCCCCTACGCCAAAGGCAAGGTCATGGCATACATGAAAACGCGGCAAACCGCCTACGTGTTCCCGGAGGGCTCTTTCGAGGCGAAGATGGTAAGGGCGGGCAGGCTGATGGACGAGGAGAAGGCCGCCAGGCGGGAGGCCAAGCGAGATGGCCGCCGCACTGCATCTGCTGACCAAAGAGACGATCGAAGGGCTGACCGACGAGCAGGTCCTTGATTTGCTGCGCCTGAAATGGATTGCGCCGCTGTCCGCCTCTCTCCGCGCCCTGCCGGAAGCGATTGTCAGCGGGCTGGAGCAGGCGATCCAGGCTTTGGCGGATAAATACGCCGTGACCTATCTGGAATTGGAAAACAGATGGAAGAATCCGGGAAAGGCCTTGCCGCTATGATGGACCAACTGACAGGCAGCGCGTTCGATATGAAAGGTCTGGCGGAGCTTGAATCTCTGCTGTCGGGTGAATGATATGGGAAAGAAAGAGACGGTTCCGCAGGTCCGGTTTAAAGGATTCGACGGCGAGTGGGTGCAAGCGGATGCGGGTTTTATCTTTGATACCGGGATGACCGCCGCCATCCCGAGCTGCCTGTGCTGGCCGCTACCCAGGAGCTCGGGATGGTGCAGCGGAGCAAAATCCATTATGATATTTCCTATGACAAAAGAACGCCGTCACTTATAAGCGGGTGATGCCCGGGCAATTCGTCATCCATCTCCGTTCGTTTCAGGGCGGCTTTGCGCATTCGGATACGGACGGCATCACATCTCCGGCATACACGGTTATGGATTTCAAGGATAAGGAAACGCATGACGACTATTTTTGGAAATATGTGTTTGCCTCCGACCGGTTTATTAAACGGCTCGAGACCGTTACCTATGGCATCCGGGATGGCCGCAGCATCCACTATGCGGATTTCAAGGAATTGAACTTTGCTTTCCCGAAAAGGGAAGAACAGGAGAAAATCGGGCGGTTTTTGCGAGAACTCAATTGCCTGATTTCCCGGCGGCAGGAAAAATATGAAAAAGTCCGGCATCTGAAAAAGGCCATGCTGGAGAAAAATGTTCCCAGAGGATGGCGCAGATGTACCGGAACTCCGCTTCAAAGGTTTCACAGAAGCCTGGAAACGGCGCAAACTGGGGGACTGCTTTGACGAACGGCAGGAATGCTCCGCAAACGGGGAATTGATTTCCGTCACCATCCAATCGGGGATCAAGAAATTTTCAGAGCTTGGGCGGCACGATCATTCCAGTGAGGACAAATCGCATTACAAAAAGGTCGAAATCGGGGATATCGCGTATAACACCATGAGAATGTGGCAGGGCGCAAGCGGATATTCCCCATACAGCGGCATCCTGAGCCCTGCCTATACGGTGATTGTGCCAAGGCCGGGGATAAACTCGTTGTTTTTTTCTTATGTTTTCAAAAGGCCCGCGATGATTCCATTGGGCGGACTTCTACAACGAGCCGATGAACGACTGGAAAGACGTTACAACGGCACTTTTGTCTATCCCGATGGCGCATATGTTGGTGGGCTTTTATACCGTTGCCGATGGTTCCGATGGCATTTTGAAGGTGATGCGCAGCTATCAGTACTACGCTGCCAGCAAAATTTCGGATGCCGTTTCCAAGGCGAAATGGGAGAATGACCAGCAGCGCGGCGGCTACATCTGGCACACCACAGGTTCCGGCAAGACCATGACTTCTTTTAAGTCCGCTCAACTGATTGCATCTTCCAAGGATGCGGACAAAGTGATTTTTCTGATGGACCGAATCGAGTTGGGCACTCAGAGCCTGAAAGAATACCGCAACTTTGCAGAGGAAAACGAGGAGGTGCAGGCTACCGAGAACACGGATGTTCTTGTGGACAAGCTGAAAAGTACTTCGCCGTCCGATACGCTCATCGTGACTTCCATCCAGAAGATGAGCAACATCAAGGATGATGCACAAAACAAGCTGAACCCCAACGACATTGCGCTGATCAACGCAAAGCGGTTGGTTTTATCGTGGACGAGTGCCACCGTTCCACCGTTTTGGCGATATGATGCAGACCATCAAGCATACATTCCCGAAAGCACTGTTCTTTGGTTTTACCGGTACGCCGATCAAGGCGAAAACCAGAAGAAAATGAGCACCACCGCCACCGTTTTCGGCAACGAACTGCATCGGTACAGCATTGCAGACGGCATCCGGGATCACAACGTGCTGGGCTTTGACCCTTACAAGGTGCTGACCTTCAAGGACAGCGACTTGCGGAAAGCGGTCGCACTGGAAAAAGCAAAGGCATATTCTGTGGACGAAGCTCTGGCCGACCCACAGAAGAGCAAGGTGTTTTATAAGTATCTGAATCTGCCGATGGCAGGGGAAAAGATGCGCTCGGTGAGGAGATAAAGGGCATCGAGGATTATATTCCCAACACCCAGTATGAGGGCGAAGAACACCAGAAAGCCGTGGTGGAGGACATTTGCGAGAACTGGCAGACCCAGAGCCGCAACAGCAAATTTCATGCCATTTTTGCAACCTCCAGCATCTCCGGAAGCCATCCAATATTACAAGAGGTTCAAAGCGGCACCATGGCTGAAAGTCACCGCACTATTTGACCCAAACATTGACAACAACGGCAAAGGCATCACCAAAGAAGAAGGGCTAAAAGAGATCGTAGAAGACTATAACGCCCGCTATGGACAGGACTTCAGCATTCCGACCTTTGCCAAGATGAAAAAGGACATTGCAGCACGGCTGGCGCACAATTGAACCCTACCAGCGCATCGAGCGCACCCCGGAAAAACAGGTGGATTTGCTGATCGTTGTGGATCAGATGCTTACCGGGTTTGACTCCAAGTGGATCAACACTACCTTGACAAAATCTTGGTGTTCGAAAAAGCTGATCCAGGCCTTTTCCCGCACCAATCGTCTTTATGGCCCGGAAAAGCCGTTCGGCACGATCCGCTATTACCGCAAGCCGAATACCATGAGCCGGTATATTGATGAGGCGTTCCGACTGTATTCCGGAGACAAACCGCTTGGCCTTTTCGCGGACAAGATCGAGCAGAATCTCAGCAAAATGAATGAGCTCTTTGATCAGATCGATGCACTTTTCCGCTCTGCCGGAGTGGGGAAGTTCGAGTCCTTACCGGAGGATTATGCTGAACGCGGCCAATTTGCCAAGCTGTTCAAACGATTCAATTTATATTTGGAAGCGGCAAAAGTCCAGGGCTTTACCTGGACGATGACAGGGCTGCATCTGGACGAGACCACCTATCTGATCCTCGCCCTTCGGTACAAGGAGCTTTTTACCGGGACAGGAGGCGCGCCTATCCGTGATGTGCCATACGAAATCGATACCTATCTGACTGAAATCAATACCGGTGTAATCGATGCCGATTACATGAATTCCCGATTCAAAAAAGTTTGTCAAGATCCTGCAGAGCGGCGAAGAAACCGCCGCCGTGCTCGATGAGCTCTACAAATCCTTTGCAACCCTCACGCAGGAGGAACAAAATACGCCAACATCTTCCTGCATGACGTGCAGAACGGGGGAGATAAAGGTCGATGAAGGACAAACGCTGCGTGACTATATTACAGAGTATATGACCCGGGCCAGAAACGACCAGATCCACCGTTTTTCCGAGGCTATCGGTGTGGACGAAACGATGCTCCGCGCCTTTATGCACCTGAAACTCACCGAGGCGAACATCAATGAATTCGGACGGTTTGACAAGCTGAAGGCAACAATTGACAAGACGGCGGCCAAGGCTTATCTGGAAAAGATGGAGGGGAAAGCCATCAAATCTTACCAAATCAATATGAAGGTGGATCAAATCCTTCGCAAGTTTATTCTCGAGGGCGGGTTGAGAGACGATGACGGCTCTCCAACATCGTTCAGGGAAGGGGCCGGGCACAAGCCTGTCGTTCGGCCGTCCGGCCGGACTCAGTCCGCGCCATCGTACGGCAGGAGCGGTTCCCCGTCGGGCTGACGGCCCGTTTCATCCCGGGTGACGCTGCGCAGCCATTTGCGTGTCCGGTACCGCCAGGTGGTAAAGGGGATTTTGATCAGCTCGTCGCTGAGCAGCAGCATATAGACCAGGTGGCACTGCCGTCAAAGACAAAGGCGGCCAGGGAGGCGACCAGAATGGAACCGCCCCACATGGTGGATACGTCGAGAATCAGGCCGAACCGGGTATCGCCGCCCGCCCGGAAGACCCCCACCACCTGGGTGGTATTATACGCCTGGGCGAAGACGAAATACGCCATGACCAGCATCATCATGGAGAGCAGCCCGCGTGCCTCGGGATCGAGGGAGAGCCCGGCCACTAGGAAGGGGCGCACCGCGAGGATGATAACGGAGCCGCAGCCGCCCGCAGCCAGGGTCAGCCGGATGAACTTTCGGGCGTAATCGGTGGCCAGGTCACGTCGCCCTTCGCCGATGACCTTGCCGATGAGAATGGCGGCGGCGTTGGCGATTCCAAAGGAAACCACGGTCGCGAGCTGTCTGGCCACCTGGGCTACGGCGTTGGCGGCCACCATCTGGGTGCTGATATGGCCGATCACCACCGCGCTCATCGAGGTGCCGAGCCCCCACATCAGCTCATTGGCAATCACCGGCAGCGAATATCGCATGAAATCGCCGAACAGCAGCGGATCCCGTACGAACAGGTCGGAAAATCGCAGGCAGACCCGTCTATGGATACGGGGTGAGGTTTTCATCCAGCGGGCGTACCCCAATACCAGGACAAGCTCGATCAGGCGGGCGCAGGCCGTCGCCAGCGCCGCACCGGCGATCCCCATGGCGGGCAGACCGAACAGGCCGAAAATGAACAGGGCATTGAGCGCGATGTTTGCCAACAAGGAGATGAGGAACACCACCATCGACACCACGACCCGCTCCACGCTGCGCATGATGTTCAGATACACCATCGTCACGGAGGAAAAGAGATAGGAGGGGGGCGACGATACGCAGATAAACCGCCCCTGCCCCACGACCGCCTCGTCCCCTGTGAACAGCCGCATGATGAGTTCCGGGACAGCTTCCGCCGCCAGAAAAAAAGACGGCGGCCACGATCAGGGAAAAGCGAAGGGCGATGCCCATGACCTTTCGATGGTCCGGGTGTCGCCCTTCCCCAATACTGCGCGGTGAGCACCGCGGCTCCCGAGGTCAGACCGAAAAGATCAGGGTCATGATGAATTGTACCTGTCCTGCCAGGGAAGCGCCGGACAGCACCTCGGTCCCGACCCGTTCTAGCATGAGGACGTCGGCGGACGTGACCGCCACGTTGATGAGATTCTGCAGGGCCATGGGCAGCACGAGAGCCACGACCATGCGGGCAAACGACGGGCCGCCCGGTCTCGGATTTTCACGATATGCCGTCCCTCCGTTATTAGCTGTTGGTCGGGCATTTTACCATAAGAGAAAGAAAAAGCAACCGCCATGGCTTCTAAAACAGCCGGCGGCCGGAAAAATAGGGAAAGGAACCTGACGCCCACAGTTTGGGCGGCTGTACGATCATAAAATAGGGTATAAAGGGGCCCCGGCTATGCCGGGGCCCCTCAGACGGTCGGAAAAGCAGAAAAAGAGCAGTCGATGGCCCAAACGGCGGGAGTTCTTAATCCGTGTTTGCGAGGACACGTGCCTCGAAAACACACCTTATAAGCTGAGCAGGGGTGGGACTGGCGGGGACAGAGGGAGCAAAGCGAACGAAGGTGAGCCGCCGTGATCCGGCGTCCCCGTCCTGCAGCTTGTCGGCTTTGTCGACAAGTCGTTCAGCGGCCTACCGCTAAACGAATCCAGCGCAGACAGGCGTCGTAAGGGGCATCGTATATCCAGTTGGACGGCGGATCCCGCATGGCCATGATCAGCCCCAGGATCACGAAAAACAGGACGAGCAGCGAAAAGGCCAGCCCGACACAGGAAAGCACGATGCCTGCGATGGCCATGCCGCCGGTCCGCTGCCGTTTGGCCAGGATCCCGAGGATCAGGCCGATGATCTGGCAGGGAAGCGAGATAAAGACGATCTGGCACAATACCACGCCGATAATTCCCAGGACCAGGGAGGCGACCGCTTTCCCCCTGCCCCATACCGGCCGGCGCCGGAATATAATACGGCACCGGATTCCCGGGGATGGGCGGATAAGCCGTGTTTATGGCGGGTGGCGGATAAACGGGCGGCGGTGCCCTATATGGCCCGGCCACGGGAGGCACAGGCGGGGCTGGAGACACCACAGGGGGATAATACGGACGTTTTGACCGCCGTTCGGAGGGACGGCGGGGCGGTTCGGCTCGGTATTGTACACCAGTGTCACCTCCTCGGCGGGGGGGCCGTCCCGATTCCATTACAGGAAGGCGCGGCAGAATCCGTATATCTCCTCTAGAGTGTCGATCATCCAATTCCAGTTGAAAATCATGAACACAATCGAAATCACGGAAATGACCAGCGCGATGATATTGAGGACGACGCCGGCGGTCGCCATGCCGGAGGAGGGCGTCCCCATTTTCTTGGCGTTCAGGCCCAGGATGAGCCCGATGATGGGCAGGGGCAGGAACTGGCAGCAGAGCAGGGAAATCAGGCCGAGCACGAGGGAGCCCGTAGCTTTACCCTTGGCCGGATCCGCCTGTGGGCCGACGGCCGGAGGATAATACGGCGGGGTGTAGCCCGGCTGCTGCTGTTGATAATAATTGTACTGGCCCGCGTTTTGAGGCGGCGTATAAGGCGCCTGCGGGGGAACAGGAGGCTGCGGCGCCGGCGGAACCGGGGCGGCAGGCTGCTGATACTGCGGAGGGACGGGCGGCTGCGGCGCCGGCGGCGGGGTCATCGCGGGCGGAGCCGGCTCACTCGGAACCTCCGGCGGGGTTTCGGGTACGTTCGATTGGGCGTGTATTCGTCAGCCATTGAGATTGCCTCCTCAAAATTCACTTTATCCCTATCATAGCAAAAATCGCCCGGAATTACAATGTTTTTCGGGAAATATTCCCGCCGGGCGCGTGATCCTTCCGTTTTGGGATACACTAGATCCGATTGCACCGGTAATCGGAGAAAGGGTGGACAACGATGGGCGACGAACTTCGGACGTTGACGGGCCGGTATGAAACCGATACGTCCATGCTCGAAAAACAGATACGCCTTTGGGGCCAGCTTCGACCTTTTGGGACGGAAATTCCTGGTCGGCGGCCAAAAAGGCGACGCTGTACTTTGTGGACGGTTTCGCCAAGGACGAGGTGATGGAAAAAATCCTGGAATATCTGATGAAGCTGACGCCGGAGGAGATGCGGGACCGGCGGAGCGCGGAGGACTTTTCCAGGCATTTCATGAGTTATGTAGAAGTATCCCTGGCCGCGGATATCCCGGCGGTGATCACGGCGGTTTTGTCGGGGACGCTCGCGCTCCTGATCGAGGGCTACGATCAGGCGGTGATGATCGACGCGCGGACCTATCCGGCCCGGGGCGTGGAGGAACCGGAGGACGACAAAGTGCTGCGGGGGCCCACGACGGCTTTGTGGAAACCCTGATCTTCAACACCGCCCTGATCCGGCGGCGTATCCGGGATCCGCAGCTGACGATGGAATACCTCCAGGTCGGCAGCACCTCCAAAACCGATCTCGTCCTCTGCTATATGGACGAACGGGTCAACCACAAGCAATTGCGGGATCTGCGCGACAAGCTGAAAAGGGATCGACATTCCTCCCTGACGATGGGGCAGGAGAGCCTGGCGGAATGCCTGCTGCGCCGCCAGTGGTACAACCCTTTCCGAAGGTACGGTATACCGAGCGCCCGGACTGCGCGAGCGCCAATGTGGCGGAGGGGAAGATTCTGCTGATCGTGGATAATTCCCCGCCGTGATGATCCTGCCCACCTCCATCTTCGATTTTATCCAGGATACCAACGACTTTTTTATTTTCCGCCCCTGGTGGGGACTTACCTGCGTTTTGTCCGGGGGATCGTGTTCTTCCTCACCCTGTTTTTAACCCCATCTGGTATCTGCTCATGCAAAACCCGGATATGATCCCGCCCTGGCTGGAATTCGTGCGGATCAAGGAGCCGAACACCGTCCCCATTATCATACAATTGCTGGTCATCGAAATCATGATCGACGGGGTGAAGCTGGCCTCCTCAACACCCCCGGCGCGCTCAACAACGCGTTCGGGATGGTGGGGGCGCTGCTGCTCGGCGAGTTCGCGATCACCGCCGGCCTGTTCGTGCCCGAGGTGATGCTGTACATGGCCTTTGTCGCCGTGGCGAATTTCACCCAGCCGAGCTTCGAGCTGGGGTACGCGTTCAAGCTCTTCCGTATGCTTTTCCTCATTCTGACCGCCCTGTTCAACCTGTGGGGCTTCGCGGCCGGGGGTGGTGCTGCTGTTCGTCATCCTCCTGACCACCCGGACCATCTCGGGCCGGAGCTATTTCTTCCCGGTCATCCCCTTCAACGGCCGGGCGCTGTGGGGGCTGATCGTCCGGCGCCCGATCACACGGCACAATGCCGGCGAAAAACGGCGGTAGCATCCAGGGCACCTTCATGCGGCGCAGGGAGGTGCCCTGCCTGTTTTGCGAAAACAGGGCAGAGCCCTTGCAGGACGATGGGAAAATATGCTATACTCAAACACAACCGCCGCGGTGTTCCCGCCGGCGGTGAGATTCGCGTGAATCGGTCCGCGTTTTCAGGAACGCGGCGATATATCGAGTGATCGTAGAAAGGCGGCGGTGGAATGGATGTGCGGGTCGGCGATGTATTGGAGATGAAAAAACCCATCCCTGCGGAAGCCGCCGCTTCGCCGTGCTGCGGGTCGGCATGGATTTCCGGCTCAAATGCGAAGGCTGCGGGCACGAGATGCTGGTTCCCGGCTGAAAATCGAACGGCATATCCGCAAAATCGAGCATCCGCCGGAAGAACACGGCTAGCCCTCTTCCGCTGGCGGCAAACCGACGGAAGGGACGATGACCGATGTTTGAACAGCTCGAACAGGTGGAGCGGCGGCTTGAGGAAGTCACCCACCGCCTGTGTGACCCCGGTGTGGCCGGAAATCCGGAGGACTACCGGCGCCTGCTCCAGGAGAGCAGCCGGCTGACCCCTTTGGTGGACACCTACCGGCAGTATAAAAAGGCGGAACAGGGGATACGGGAAGCCAAAGCCCTGCTCGATGAAAGCGGTCTGGATGAGGAGCTGCGGCAGCTCGCCGAGCAGGAGCTTTCGGAAAGCCGGGAAAGGCGCGAGGCCCTTGCCGAGGAGCTCAAAATCCGGCTCCTGCCCCGTGACCCGAACGATGAACGCGGCGTGATCATGGAGATCCGAGCCGGCGCGGGTGGGGAGGAATCCGCCCTGTTTGCGGGCAGCCTCTACCGCATGTATACCATGTACGCCGCGGCGAAAGGCTATCGGACCGAGGTGGTCGGCGTCAACGAGACCGAGCTCGGCGGCTACAGGGAGATCAGCTTCCTTGTTTCGGGCGGCGGCGCGTACAGCCGCCTGAAATACGAAAGCGGTGTCCACCGGGTGCAGCGGGTACCCGAGACCGAGGCAGGGGCGGATCCACCTCTACCGCCACCGTCGCCGTGCTTCCCGAGGCGGAGGAGGTGGAGGTGGACATCGATCAAAAAGGACCTGCAGATCGACACGTTCCGCTCCAGCGGCGCCGGCGGCCAGCATATCAACAAAACCGAATCGGCCATCCGGATCACCCACCTGCCCACCGGCATGGTGGTGGAATGTCAGGACGAGCGGAGCCAGTTCAAAAACCGGGATAAAGCCATGCGGGTCCTCCGGGCCCGGCTGCTCGAAAGCAAGCGGGAGGAGCAGCGCTCCGCTATCGCGGCCGACCGCCGCTCGCAGGTCGGGGACCGGCGACCGCAGCGAGTGGATCCGTACCTATAACTTTCCCCAGAGCCGGGTGACCGATCACCGCATCGGCCTGACGCTTTACAAAATCGACAGCATTCTGGACGGAGAGCTGGACGAGATCATCGACGCTCTCATCACCGCCGACCGGGCGGAAAAGCTCCGGGCCTCGGAGGGGGAATAACGGGAGAAAGGACAAGGGACGGCTATGCGTGCTTACCGGACATTTGAGGTCAATCTGGGGCCCTCGGTTCTGTTTAAAACACCCTGCCGATGGTGGAAACGTTCCTGCGGGAAAACGGCGTCCGGTATGAAGGGCTGCTGTTTCGCTTCGGCATCTGTCCGGATAAGCTGCTGGCCGCCTATCCGCAGTTGGAGCGGTATCGGGTGGAAAGCCCCTCGGGTGTCCTGTATTCCAACGCTTCTCCCACCGGCGTGTTCCGTAAGGTGCCGCTGGGCTGGGAGCTTCCCACGGCAGACCAGCCGCTGATCCGGGAAATCGCATCCAAGGTGCCCCGGGTCTACAATACTCGCGTTTGTGGAAATTTCTCTGGAAGGGGTAGGCTGGATGGGAACCCCGCCCTGTCTCTGCAAGCCGCTGTCGCGGTGGGACGGGGAGGAGACCCAGTTCCGCACCAGCCGGATCGAGCTTAAAAAAGATTTTGATTATGGAAACCGCTATAATCCCCTTCGTTTTGTATTCGATGTGACCAACGAAACGTCGCTGGGGAGCCCCTGGACGTGTCGGGCTGGCGCCAGGCTATTACCGACCGTTTCGGCGCGATTGCGGGAGACCGGCTCGAGTATATTCCGGATACAGAGGAAAGCCGGCAATGGCGCCAGACGGCCGTGGCCGTGGATGAGGAGTTCCGGGAGCTGAATCGGGAGCTCGACGCCATGTCTTTCCCGGCCGATCCGGACTCCTTCACCCCTCGCCGGGAATGGCTGGACCAGATGCCGCCCATGTCTCTCAAGCGGGTGCTCCAGGCGGTGTTCAAGGGCACGGGCTGGCGGTATATCTCCGGAAGGGATGGAGTGCACCGCATGAACAAGACCCTGCCGGGAGGACATCGGATGGAGCTGGAGCTGGACCGGGGCCCCCAGTTCAAGCGGGTCAGCGGAAGCCTCCTTATCCGGGGCTTTTCTTTCCTGCACACGTTCCATATTCCCTCCTATACCCCGCGGGACCCGGAGCAGATGGAGCACTACGTCCGCTGCGTCCGGGAGTGGGCGGATTATGTGGAGCGGCATGCGGCGCCCCGCCTGCTGGAGGTTTACGGACCCACGCCGGACTGGGTTGTTTATCCCGATTGAAAGGACCTGATGTGTATGTGCCGGCAGACGACACGGTGTTTCACGGACAGCCCGGCCGATCTGGACCGTGCCGCGGAGCTGCTCCGGGCGGGGAGCTGGTGGCGATCCCGACCGAAACGGTATATGGGCTGGCGGCCGACGCGGAGAACGGGCCCGCCGTGGCGCGGATCTTCGAGGCCAAGGGCCGTCCGATGGACAATCCCCTGATCGTGCATATTGCCGACTGGGACACGCTGCCGCGGCTGGCGGCGGAGATCCCGGATACCGCCGTAAAGCTGGCCCGGGCATACTGGCCCGGGCCGCTGACCATGATTTTTCCGAAGGGGCCGCGCATTCCGGACGAGGTGAGTGCCGGCCTGCCCACCGTTGCGGTGCGCATGCCGTCCCATCCGGTGGCCCGGGCGGTCATCCGGGAATCGGGCCTGTCCCTCGCCGCCCCGTCGGCCAACCGCTCCGGCTCGCCCAGCCCGACCACCGCCGCCCATGTGCTGGCCGACCTGGATGGGCGCATTGCCGCGGTCGTGGACGGCGGGGGAGTGCTCCGTGGGTGTGGAATCCACCGTCGTGCTGCTGACGGACGGCCGTGTCCGGCTCCTGCGTCCGGGCGGAGTGACGCTCGGCATGCTCGAGCGGGTGGTGGGGCCTGTGGAGGTTGATCCCGCCGTCACCCACAGGCTCGCGGACGGGGCACAGGCCGCCTCGCCGGGCATGAAATACAAGCACTACGCGCCGAAGGCCCGGGTGGTTCTGGTCAAGGGGACGCCGGACGCCTATGCCGCGTATGTCAACGCCCGGGCGGGGGAAGGGGTCGCGGCGCTCTGTTTTGATGAGGATCAGGAGGCCCTACGGGTCCCCTGTGTACCGTATGGCGGCCGACAGGATCCGGCCGCGCAGGCAAAGGGGCTGTTCGGCGCCCTGCGGGAACTGGACCAGCGGGGCTTTTTACCTCGCGTACGCCGCCTGCCCGCGTGAGGAAGGGCTGGGACTGGCAGTTTACAACCGGCTGTTGCGGGCGTCGGGATTCGAGGTGATCGGGCTTTGAAAGGGCTGTTCATATTGGGGTTGACCGGGCCGAGCGGGGCCGGCAAAAGCGAGGTGGCCCGGCTCCTGGCTGAAAAAGGGATTCCCCTCGTGGACGCGGACGCCCTGGTCCGGGAGGTGCAGAAGCCCGGCTCCCCCTGCCTCAAGGCGTTGGCGGACGCGTTTTCATCGGCCATCCTGCGCCCCGACGGATCGCTCGACCGGGGAAAGCTGGCCGAGCTGGCGTTCGGCTCCCCGGAGCAGACACAGCGGCTCAACCGTATCGTCCATCCGGCTGTCATCGCGCTGTCGGAGGAACGGCTCCGCCAGGCGGCGGACGCCGGGGCAAGGGCGGCGGTTTTGGACGCCCCGCTTTTGTTCGAGAGCGGGATGGATCGGCTTTGCGGCCGGACGGCGGCGGTGCTGGCTCCGGCCGAGGAGCGTCTGCGCCGCATCCGGCAGCGGGACGGCATCACCGAGGAGCAGGCCAGAATCCGGATGGCGGCCCAGCCCGCCGACGAGTATTACATCGCCCGGGCTTCCCTGGTGATCCGCAATGACGGGAGCGCCGCCCGGCTGCGCGCGGCGGCGGCGGAACTGGCGGAGAAGATGGAGAGGTGGAGCCGTGAAGGATAAACAAGAAAAGGCCGGGCGGCCGAAAGCCCTGCGCCTCCTCGCCGAGGCGGTTCTTTTGCTGGCGGCGCTGACGCTGGCGGCCGCCGCGCTCCGCTTCGGATACCACCGGTATATGCGCTCGGCTTACCCGATCCGTTACAGCGATTATGTAGAGGCGTATGCCGGCGCCTACGGGTTCACGCCGTCCCTGGTTTACGCGGTGATCCGCACCGAGAGCGAATTTGAGCCGGAGGTGGTGTCCCGGGCGAACGCCAAGGGGCTCATGCAGATGAAGGATACCACTTTCACAGATCTGCAAAGGCGTGCCGGGGAACCCGAGCCGCTTCCCCGGAAAGCCTGTTCGATCCGGAGACCAGTATCCGTTACGGCGTGTATTACATGCGGCTGCTCCTGGATCAGTTTGAGGATACCGATACCATGTTGGCCGCCTACAACGCCGGCCCGGGCACGGTCGGCGGCTGGCTGGAGGATGCGGACTGTTCCAGGGACGGCAAAACCCTGTACCACATCCCCTATGAGGAGACCCTCCACTATGTGGAGCGGGTGCGCAAGGCCCAAGAGATGTACCGCACCCTGTATGATCTCGAATGAAAGGTTCGCCCGCATAGCCGGCGGCAAACGGTGAATACTGATGGAGTATAGAACAGGAGGAAAACAACATGTCGGAAGAAACCAAAGCCAAGCAGCTCAAGAAGGCGCTCGGGTATGAGCCGAAGCTCGTGACCAAGACCATGCCGGAGGAGGAAATCCGCCGGGCCGACGCGTACTGCGAGGGGTACAAAACCTTCATGGACGCGGCCAAGACCGAGCGGGAAGCGGTGAGCGAAGCCGTCAAAATGGCGGAGAAGGCGGGGTTTGTCCCCTTTGACCGGACCGCTCCCCTCAAAGCCGGGGACCGGGTGTACGTCAATAACCGGAATAAGGCCCTGCTGCTCGCGGTGATCGGTTCCCGTCCCATTGCCGACGGCGTGTCCATCGCTGCGGCGCATATCGATTCGCCCCGCCTCGACCTCAAGCCCAATCCCCTGTATGAGGACCATGACCTGGCCTATTTCGACACTCATTATTACGGCGGGATCAAAAGTACCAGTGGACCGCCATCCCCTGGCCCTCCACGGCGTGGTGGTGCTGCGGGACGGTACCACCGTGCCGGTGCGGGTGGGAGAGGATCCGGACGATCCGGTCTTCTGCGTGACCGACCTGCTTCCCCATCTCGCAACCGAGCAGATGACCCGCAAGGCCACCGAGGTGGTCAAGGGGAGGACCTCAATATCCTCATCGGCTCCCCCGGCCTCTGTGCGACGATGAGGAAGGGAGCTGGTCAAGCTCAACATCCTGCGGATCCTCCATGAGAAATACGGCATGACCGAGGCGGATTTCCTTTCCGCCGAGCTGGAGGCGGTCCCCGCCTTCAAGGCGCGCGACCTGGGCTTCGACCGCAGCCTGATCGGCGCCTACGGACACGACGACCGTGTCTGCGCCTATCCCGCCCTCACCGCGATCCTGGAGGCGCGGAATCCGGCCTTCACGGCCGTGAGCATCCTCGCCGACAAGGAGGAGATCGGGTCGGAGGGGAACACCGGCATGCAGTCCGCCTTCCTGCGGTATTTCATCGCGGATATCGCGGCGGCCTTCGGGGCCGAGGCCCGGCATGTGCTGTCAAAATCGGTCTGCCTGTCTGCCGACGTCAACGCGGGCTTCGATCCGGTTTATCCCGAGGTTCTCGAACCCCGCAACTGCGCCTATCTCAACCGGGGCGTGGTGCTGACAAAATACACCGGCTCCAAGGGCAAATCGGGCGTCCGACGCCTCTGCGGAGTTTATGGGCTTCGTCCGGCGCCTGATGGACGGCGCCGGCGTATCCTGGCAGATCGGGGAGCTCGGCAAGGTGGACATGGGCGGCGGCGGCACGGTGGCGATGTATATCGCCAATCTGGACGTGGACACCGTGGATCTGGGCGTGCCGATCCTGTCCATGCACGCGCCCTTCGAGGTGGTGTCGAAGATCGACGTGTATATGGCCCACCGCGCCTTCTCCGCCTTGATGGGCCGGAACGTATAGAATAGTAACCATCTGATCCCAGGGTGGCAGCCCCTATTTTATAAACGCTGGTTGAGGTATTCACGTTGCCGCCGATTTTCATAAAAAGAAAATCGGCCGGCAATCTGGGGGCCGGGGCCCCCCGGGAGCATTTTTGCCCACTTTTGCGGCTACGAGCTGAAGCTCGGACAAACACCAGCACGCCCTGAAAATGGGTCTGGCCTGCTGGCCACCTCCTTTCTCGGCGCCGAGAAAGGAGGCAAAGAGGCGCCAAGGGAGTCCCCCTTGGAACCCCAGGCCGTCAGCCGGCTTTCTTTTTAGGAAAGCCGGCAGGAGCGCTGACACCGGAACGTAAGGGAATACAGAGAGGGGCCCGAGACCCCCGGGGGACTGGGCTGGTCATAAATCTATACGTATACACCGTACTTATCGACCCGTCACATTTTTTTCAGGAGGGGAGTGTATGAGGAAAAAAAGCGGCGATTGTACTGATAGCCGTTTGTGCCATATCGGTGATAGCCAATATCGTTTTACTGGTCCGTTTGCATGATGTGAAAACGAAATCGGTTTATGAAGAGGAGCTGACGGTGTCCATCGTGAGCGCCCAGCGCCAGGCACAGGACTATTTGCAGAATCCCTCCGCCATGGCCTATCAGTATCTTGTCGGAGACCTGTGCGTGATTCAGAGAATGGCCTCGTCCCTGCAGAGCCGGGACTATGATGCTGTGCGGCGATTATACGATCTCTGTGTTACCCGCCCCGCGTTCATACAGGAGCATATGGACGATTTGATCGAAATCCTGAACATCATGGAAGGGTCTTACACCCATCCGGATATCAGCAATCGGATTGACCGGCTTCGGAATGAGGCGGAAAACGGGGGATAGCCCTATTTCACACAGATGGAAAAGATGAAAAAGGATGACCGCGGGTCATCCTTTTTATTTCTCGAAGTCTTTTGAAATGCGTCGAGCAGACGCTCGAGGTTTCGGACGGTTTCCTGATCCATAAAATGCTCCACCTGCTCCACCAGGGATAACTGGCCGCCCGTGTGATTGAGCCGCTGGAAAAAACGGAGGAGCACATCGTGCCGCCAAAGAAGATAGGCGGCGATTTCATCCCCTTTTTGGTCAGGGTGATGAGTCCGTATTTTTCAAACTGTACCAGGCCGAGCTCCCGCAGCCGGCCGACCATCTTAGAGCCCGAGGAGGGACGGACATTGAGCTTGTCGGCCAGGGCGCCGACCCGTACATACCCGTGTTCCTCCATACAGCGGCCGATCATCTCCAGGTAATCCTCCATCGACTCGGTGACCTCGCCCACGTTGTGCATCTGGTAGCCTTTGAGTGTGTGGAATTCCATGCCGAAATTGTCGCCCAAAAAATCCGCCTCCTTTTTGTGTCCGGGAAGAGCCCGTCTGCATAAGTTGGTAGCAGGAAACAGAATTTCCGGGTGCTAACAACACCTACGATACAGCTTATGTGAGGAGATGAAATTTATGAACGGCAGAGAACCGGAGGCGGTGCGGCTGAGCATCGTCCCCGAGGGAAAGACCGTGAAGGTACGGGAGCTGCTGACCACCGGCAGCATGCGCCGCCGCCTGCTGGATATGGGACTGATCGAGGGGACCCGCGTCTCCTGTCTGCAAAAGAGCCCGGCCGGGGACCCGGTCGCCTATCTCATCCGGGGGCCGTTGTCGCGCTGCGCAGCGAGGATTCCTCCCAGATCCTGGTGGATGGGCTTCTGAACTGAACCCCTCCCCTTTTACATCCGAAGCCCGCGGGCTTCCCCTATCGAATTGCGAACAGGAGAGGATAAACATGGGTTTAACCGCCAAGTCGACGGGAAAAAAACGCAGCGGACGGGGGCCTTGTGATTCACAAGGCCCCCGGCGACAAGGTGGTGGCGCTGGCGGGCAACCCCAACGTGGGAAAGAGCACGGTGTTCAACGCCTTGACCGGCCTGAACCAGCACACCGGCAACTGGCCGGGCAAGACCGTGACAAATGCACAGGGGGACTGCCGGTTTCAGGGCACGGCCTACACCCTGGTGGATATACCGGGTACATATTCCCTCATGGCGCATTCGGCCGAGGAAGAGGTGGCGCGGGATTTTATCTGCTTCGGGGAGCCGGACGGCGTCGTAGTGGTCTGCGACGCCACCTGCCTGGAGCGCAACCTGAATCTGGTGCTGCAGACCCTGGAGATCACCCGCCGGGTGGTCGTCTGCGTCAACCTGATGGACGAAGCGAAGAAAAAAGCATATCAGCATCGATTTCGACCAGCTTTCGAAGAACCTGGGGTGCCGGTGGTGGGGAACCGCTGCCCGCAGCAAAAAGGGTTTGATGACCTGATGAAGGCGGTGGAAGCACAGAGTCGGATCCCGCTGCAGGAGGCGTTCGTCTCCCCGGCGTTTTTAACGTATACCAAGCCGGTGGAAAATGGCGTCTCGCTGCTGCTCCCCTTTTGGAAGAGACGGTCCGGGACCGGCTCAATCCCCCGCTGGGTGGCGCTCCGCCTTCTCGAGGGGGACGCGGAAATCGTTCGTTCCATCGACCGGTATCTCGGCGTTTCCCTCCGCTCCCTGCCGGGGATGGCGGAAGCGCTGGAAGCGGCGGCGGATTGCCTCAAGGAAGGCGGGCTCGAGCCGGAACGGCTGGGGGATGTCCTGGTATCCTGCATCGTCCTGCACGCGGAGGAGATGTGCAGCGATGCAGTGTTCGTCGAGTCGGAAAAGTATGCGGCCCGGGATCGCAAGATCGACCGGATCCTCACCAGCAAGGCGACCGGCATCCCGTTGATGCTGCTGCTCTTATGCGTGATCTTCTGGCTGACCATCTCAGGGGCGAACGTGCCGTCTCAGCTTCTGTCGGACGGCCTGTTCTGGATCCAGGACAGGCTGACCGACCTGTTCACCGCCCTTCACGCTCCGGAATGGCTCCACGGCGCGCTGGTGCTGGGGGTCTACCGTGTGCTGGCGTGGGTGGTGTCGGTGATGCTGCCCCCCATGGCGATTTTCTTCCCGCTGTTTACCCTGCTCGAGGACCTCGGTTATCTGCCGCGGGTGGCGTTCAATCTCGACAAGTATTTTAAAAAGGCCTGTACCTGCGGCAAACAGGCCCTCACCATGGCGATGGGCTTCGGCTGCAACGCCGCGGGCGTGGTCGGCTGCCGGATCATCGATTCCCCAGAGAACGCCTGATCGCCACCATAACCAACAGCTTTGTCCCCTGCAATGGACGTGTTCCCGACCCTCATCGCCATCATCACCATGTTTTTCATCGGCGCGAGCGCGGGATTCGGGACCTCCCTGCCTCGGCTGTGCTGCTCACCGCGGTGATCCTGCTGGGAATCCTGATGACCCTGCTCGTCTCCCGCCTTTCTCGAAAACCATCCTGAAAGGGGTGCCTTCCTCTTTCACCCTCGAACTGCCGCCCTACCGGCGTCCCCAGATCGGCAAGGTGATCGTCCGTTCGATTTTGACCGCACCCTGTTCGTATTGGGGCGGGCGGTCGCGGTCGCGGCGCCGGCCGGGCTGCTGATCTGGATCATGGCCAACGTGATGGTGGGGGGATATGAGCCTGCTGGCGCATTGTTCCGCTTTCCTGATCCCTTTGCCCGCCTTCTCGGGATGGACGGCGTGATCCTGATGGCTTTTATACTGGCTTCCCGGCCAACGAGGTCGTGTTCCCCATCATCATCATGACCTATATGGCGGGGGGGACACTGACCGATATGGGCAATCTGTCGGAGATGCACACCCTGCTGACGGCAAACGGCTGGACCCCTGTGACCGCGGTATGTACCATGCTGTTTTCACTGATGCACTGGCCTTGTTCCACCACCTGCATGACGATACACAAGGAAACGGCAAGCCTCAAATGGACGGCGGCGTCCTTCCTCATCCCTACGGCCGCCGGGATGCTCCTCTGTTTTCTGGTATCCTCCGTGGCGAAGCTGTGCGGCGTCGGCTGACGTGGAGAAAATGAAAGAACAAACCGGGAGGCGCCGAAGGCGGCCTCCCGGTTATAGCTTTACCGTCGAAGCGGCGTATGGTCCGGTGCTTTTCAGGCGAATATGTATCCAGCGGCGCGGAGAGCATCAAGCGGGCCTTTTTAAAGAGGAAGAGTGAAGGGGAACCATCGGCCGGATCCTCTTCTTTGTCAGTATAATCATCACAAAAATATTACTATGGCAAGTATGGCTGCGCAATAAATCGACTTTGTTATAATATATACGAGATTTCCTTTGACTAAGACAATGCACGGTGTTAAGATCGACCCAGATAAGGGCGGTTTGCTATGGGCATCCCAACAGGGGAATTGGGATGCCGGCGCCCGAAAGACGCGAATCCCGCCGGAGATCCGCCGCGGAGAGCTCGCGCAAGGAAAGGGGAAGCAACGATGAATAGCCGGCTGTACAAAGTGAGGAAGGTCCTGAAGATGAGCCAGGTGGAATTCGGACGTGAGATCGGGGTGTCGGGAGCGGCGATCTCGCGGATCGAAAAAAAAGGGGAGCGCGGGCTGACGGAGCAGATGCTGAAATCGGTGTGCCGGGAATACCATGTACGCCGGGAATGGCTGACAGAGGGACGGGAGAGATGTTCCGATGGGATAAAAGCGACCTGCTGGAGCGGATCGATGCCCTGCTGAAGACACAGGGGGACCCGGCGCAAAGGCTGTTTCGCGCGTTTGTGGAGATGCGCGACGACGAGTGGGCGGCCCTCCGCCGTTTCATCCACCGCCTCGCCGCCTCCGATCCAGGACGCTGAACTCTGGTCCCCGGAAAGGAAAAATCACGGGGCGCCGTCTCATCCGTTCGATACTGCAAACCCCATGGGGATTCGGGGAGGAAAGGCTCCTTCCGATGAAGGAAAGACGCCGGCCCCTGCGGGGAATACTGAAGCTCGTGCAGCGGCACATCGGGGATACCGAAGGCGTCCATCCGGGCGGATATCCCCTGCATTTATAGGACGGTGGCGGCCTCCTGTCCCGGGAGAGAGCCGCCACCGCCCGTCTGCTGAATCTCTGCCATAGTTTTTGGAAAAGACGGTGATTTTTATCCGACGCGGCGGGCCGCTGACAGGACGGTATGCCGCAGCAGCACCGAGGTGGTGACCGCCCCGAGGGAAAGGCTGCTTTTGGTCATACGGCTGACGATGTCCTGTACATCGGCCACGTCCACATCCCCGCACAGGGTCCCGGTTTCATCCGTGCTGACCCCGACATCCACGAGAACCGTCCGGTTGTGACATGGCCGCGGCCGATCAGATGGGCCTTGCCGGTCGCGGAAACCAGCAGATCGGCCCGGCGGCAGATGTCCGCGAGATCCCGGGTCCTCGAATGGCACATGGTCACGGTGGCGTTCCGGGCCAGGAGGAGCAGGGAAAGGGGCTTGCCCACGACTGGGCTGCGACCGACCACGGCGGCGTTTATGCCCGAAAGCTCCACCCGGTGTGCTCCAGAATCTCGATGACGGCCTGAGCCGTACAGGGAGGGAGGGCGGCGGTCTCCGGCATAGAGATACGCCATATTGGTGTATCCAAACCCGTCGACGTCCTTTGGCGGGATGGATTTCCCGCTTGATGGTTTCCGCCTCGATATGGCGGGGGGAGGGGCTGCAGCAGGAGCAGGCCGTCCACCTCGTCGTTGCCGTTTGCCTTCCGGAACGCGGCCAAATATTCATCGGAGGTCACATCCTCCGGAAAAACGGTGAAGCTCGGCTTCCACCCCGAGCAGCCCGCATTTCCGGATGACCGCGGAGGCGTAGGCGCTTTCGTCCGCGTTGTCCCCTGATCTGGAACAGGGCGAGGTGCACCTGCACATCCGAGGCTGCCAGAGCCTCGATTTTTTGCGCGGTATCGGTATCGATCTTGGCAGAGACCTCTTTGCAGTTGAAGAAGTCGCTCATGTTCGCAGTCGCCTTGTATGTACGAGGGGCGTCAGCCCAGCTTGTCCTCCACTTTTTCATCATATCGCCGGACAGGGTATCCGCTTCCCGGCGCAGGCGGTCGCGCTGTTCGAAAAGCGGGGCCGCACGATCCGGATCCCGGATCATCCCTGCGTTGATCGCGACGTTGTATTCCGCACCCTTGACACAGGTGTGGCACAAAGAGACCGCAATGCCGATGTCGCTGATGAGAAGCTTCGGGCAGATATCTGCCAGCCGGTCGAGCAGGCGCAGCGCGGCGCAGCCGGTTTCCATGATATCGAGAGGGGTTTGTGCCGCCTGCTCGAGCAGCGCTTCCATGCGGGATGCCTTGTCCCGTTTTTCCTCGTCGGTCTGGGGCCTGACCTTGTACATGGCCTGCAGCGGCTCGAAGGAACGGGCGTCTTCTTCAAACAGGCCGATCAGACGGTTTTCCAATGAGCTGAGCTGATCCAGCAGGGAGGCATATTCCGTCTGCAGAGCCGGCTCCGCTTTGCGTTCCTGCAGATGGCAGACCATCCGGGCGAGCGCGGTGCCGAGTGACCCTGCCAGTGCGGAAACGCCCCCTCCGCCGTAGGCGTTGTCCGGAGAGGCGATTTTGCCGAGTATGGTGTCCATGGTGTCGTTCATGCGGTTTCCTCCATCGTTCAGAATGGCCGGTACGGCGAGAGACAGCCGTCCGGCGTACTGCCGCTATTATAGCATGGCTGACGGCGGAATACAATAAAAACGGCCGGGTTGGGCACGGCTGGGGATTGTTCTGGTTCGTATAAGGAGACCTCTTTTGGGCATTTCCCTTCGGGAAAACCTGTTGCGAAGCCTTCCTTGATTTTTCACCAGTACGACCGGCGGTTCCAAAACGCTAACACAAGACAAAAGGATACAAAAGATGCCCCATCCGCTTTTGCGGCAAGATTCGAACCCGCGCCGCAGGCGCGCAAAACCGCAAAAAGCTGGTGGTGACAGCAAAACGCTGCGAGGACGTTTACAACCGAGCAGGTGAGCCGATAGCTTTTTGCGAAAAGTCGTCGCGAACGATACATAGCCCGCAGCGACGCGGCTCCCCTGCCAGGCTCGAAGCAACGACCCACCGGTCAGAAACAGAGTTGTTTCTTCCTGCTCAGGCACCGCCTGCATCTGCCGCTGGCAGCGGCGGCACCTGAGCCAGTTAACAGCCGCGATGCGTCTGCCGAAACACAGGGTCTCCGCCCCGATCCCAATAGCAGAAAAAAAAGACGAGACACGGCAAAAACCGTGTCTCGTTTTTTGGCCCCCTGTTGGACTCGAACCAACGACCCTGCGGTTAACAGCCGCATGCTCTACCAACTGAGCTAAGGAGGAATGTGTTGTGGGGGTTTACCCCACAGAGGTCGGCGCCTACCTATTTTTCCAGGCCGCTTCCAGCCAAGTATCGTGGGCGCAAGTGGGCTTAACTGCCGTGTTCGGGATGGGAACGGGTGTACCCCCACCGCTATCGGCACCGACTATGGTGACCCGTACGAGATTCGAACTCGTGTTGCCGGCGTGAGAGGCCGGAGTCTTAGGCCACTTGACCAACGGGCCGTATGGTGCGCCATCAGGGACTCGAACCCTGGACACCCTGATTAAGAGTCAGGTGCTCTACCAGCTGAGCTAATGGTGCATACCGGAACTGCTTGAATATCATACACGATATCCCCCGAATGTCAAGAGCGAATTTCCATCTTTTTCGAAGTTTTTTCGCTTTTTGCGGGTGTGCGCACGGTCAAGCAGAAGGGGCCGCGCGCAGGTCGGAGACGGCATCCTCTTTTCCCGGACAGGAGCGGAGACGTAAGCTAGTATGAACACTCTTGGAAAAACTATACGCGGGACGATGAAAAATGGTGCCGGGCAGGGATTTTGGAACGGATTTCGAAAGGAAAGTCTAGACATTTCCTTTTAAATGGATTAACATAAAGAGTACGTTGTCTCCGGCCGATGAGAAGGAACCCGCCGGGGAAGGGAGGCCGCTTGGCTATGGAAAAATGGGATTTGCTGGACGGCGACGGCCGTCCTTTGGGACAAACACTGGTACGGGGGACAAGCTCCGGCCAGGGCAATATCATCTGGTGGTCCACATCTGGGTGGAGGATTCCAAAGGGCCGCCTGCTCATTCAGAAACGCGCCCCGCATCTCAAACTGATGCCGGATACCTGGGCGGTGACCGGAGGCTCCGCCCTGGCGGGGGAGGACAGCCTGACGGCCCGCGCGCGAGCTGTCGGAGGAGCTGGGGATCGAGGCCGCCCCTTCCGAACTCAAACGGCTCGGCCGCCTGCGCCGCCGCAACTCTTTGTGCGATCTTTGGCGGCTCCGGCGGATGTGCCGCTGTCGGCCCTCCGCCTGCAGAAAGAGGAGGTCGCCGACGCCCGCTGGGTCTCCCGCGTGCAGCTCATTGAGATGGTGAAGCGCCGCCGTTTTCATCATTACGGATCCCCGTATTTTGATTTTTTATTCCGCTCCCTCGACGGCGAGCCGGATATTCTTCCTGTGAAATGAGGATTGGGACGATGACGGAGAAAACCCTGTATATCAGCGACCTGGACGGGACACTGCTGGCGCCGGAGCCTGCCTGACCCCGAAAACCGTGGACATCCTGGGCCGACTGATCGATGCCGGAGGCCTCTTTACGGCTGCGACGGCCCGTATCCTCATTGGGCTGAATCTGCTGGACCTCAGCGGCGTGAAATGGAACGTGCCGTTTGTGCTGGGCAACGGATCGATGCTGTACGACATGTCGCGGCGGAAGGTGGTCGAGACGCGCGCCCCTTTCCCCGGACACTATCCGGCGGGTGTTGGACATCTGTGCGGGTTACGGCAAAACGCCGCTGCTGTATCAGGTTCACGCAGACGAGGTGATGGGCGTCTCCACCGGGGTGACCTCGGAAGGGAGCGGGCATTCATGGACAAGCGCAACGCCCGTTTCCCCGGCTGCATCCGGATCCTGCCGGCCTATGAACCGGAGACGGTGGATTTTATTTTTCCATGCAGGATACCCGCGAGAAAATGGAAGCGCTGGCGGCGGCGTTGCGGGATGTCCCGGGCATCCAGACCGTGGTGTATCGGGACGTCTATATGGAGAACAACTGGTTTATGGAGATTTTCCACGCCGGGGCGGGCAAAGACGCCGCGATGCGGTCTCTCCGGGAACGTCTGGGCGCCACGCGGGTGGTTGCCTTCGGGGACAATCTCAACGACCTGCCCATGCTGAAGGCCGCCGACGTGGCCTGTGTCGTGGCGAACGGCCTTCCGGAAGCCAAGGCGCAGGCGGATGAGGTCATCGGGGGCAACGACGAGGACGGCGTGGCCATGGCGATCGCGAGAATGGAGGGACTCGCATGCTGACCGAGGCGCTTATCCGCACGTTTGTCAAAAAACCGGGAGGACGTGGACAATGACCGGGTGCGATATGCCTATGGGCGGCTGGCCGGGGCCTCGGGGCTCACGGCCAACGTCCTGCTGTTTGCGGCCAAGCTCGCCGCGGGCCTGCTCTCCGGCAGCCTGGCGATCGTGGCCGACGCGTTCAACAACCTGTCCGACGCCGGCTCTTCCATCGTTACCCTGGTGGGCTTCAAACTCTCGTCCGCCCCTCCGGACAAGGAGCATCCCTTCGGCCACGGACGGATGGAGTACCTCTCCGCCCTCGCCGTCGCGGCGCTCATTATGGTGGCGGGCTTCGAGCTGGCCAAATCGGCGGTAGATAAAATCCTGCATCCGACGCCCACGGCCATTTCGGTCTTGTCGATCGTGATTCTGGCGATGTCCATCCTCGTCAAGCTCTGGATGGCGCTGTTCAACCGTAAAATCGGTGGCATCATCCGCCCGAGACCCTGAAGGCGGCGGCGACGGACAGCCGGAACGACGTGATCTGCACTGGGGTGGTGCTCTTGTCCTCTCTGGTCGGATGGGGGACCGGTGTGGCGGTCGACGGATATGTAGGCGCTGCCGTGGCGCTGTTCGTGATCTGGTCCGGCTTCTCCATTGTGCGGGAGGCGGTGTCCCTCTGCTCGGGCAGGCGCCCGATCCGGATATGGTCCGGGGCATCAAGGAGATGGTGCTGTCCTACGAAGGGATTGTCGGGGTGCATGACGTCATGGTCCACAACTACGGCCCGGGCCGGTGCGTGCTCTCCTGCACGCGGAGGTCCCCTGCCGGGAGGACATGATGCGCAGCCATGACCGGATCGACTGCATCGAAAAGGAACTGATGCGGAAATTCCATGCCATCGCCTGCATCCACATGGATCCGGTCGACACCGAGGACGAACGGGTGGAGACCCTCCGCCAGCTCGTCGAGGCCGTTTTGAGGATATCGATGAACGGCTGGAGATGCACGATTTCCGGGTGGTGTTCGGAGAGACGCACACCAATCTGATTTTCGACCTGGTGGTGCCTTACGGATATAAAGAGGATACGCCGCTCGGGCAGGAAATCGAGCGGCGGGTCCAGCGGCTGGATCCGCGGCTGTTTATCGTGGCCACAGTGGAGCACAGCTATACCTGATGCCCGGAAGGGGAGGCGCATGGCGGGATATATCGTTTACAACGGCTTTGGAATCCCTCCGACCGCCGGAGCCGGTCGCACGGCTCCAGCGGGCGGCCGGAGAGCGCGGATCGGTGCTGACACCGGTTCCCAATTCCCGCCTGACTGCGCTCCTGGGCGATACCGTGCGGGTCACGATGGGGGGAGGGGCGATATTTGTCCGGCGCGGATTTCGCCCTGTTCTGGGATAAGGATATCCGGCTGGCGAGGGCGATGGAGGCCTGCGGCGTCCGGCTCTACAACCGTGCCGGGGCGGTCGCGCTCTGTGACGACAAGGCGGCGACCCAGCTGGCCCTTTTGCCGCGCGGGTATTCCCATGCCGGAAACCCTGGTGGCCCCCATGACTTACGATCATATGGCCGGGCCGGAGGCGGCGTTTTTGGAAGAGGCGGCGGCGCGGCTGGGCTTTCCCCTGGTGGTCAAGGAGTGCTTCGGTTCCCTCGGCGGGCAGGTGTATCTGGCTGAAACCGGTGAGGACTTTGCCGGCTGGGCGTGCCATGGGGCCTCGTCCCTTCCTGGCGCAGCGCTATATTGCCGAAAGCGCCGGCCGGGATGTGAGGATTTATGTGGTCGGCGGCCGGCCGGAAGCGGCGATGGAACGCCGTTCGACGTCCGATTTCCGGGCCAATATCGGCAGCGGTGGACATGCCCTGGCCTATCGTCCTCCCGGGAGGAAGAAGAGCCTCGCGGTGCGCTGCTGCCGGATTTTGGGCCTGGATTTCGCGGGGGTGGACTTGCTGTTCGGCAGAGACGGCCCCCTTTGTCTGTGAGGTCAATTCCAATGCCTTTATGGCAGCGGTATCGGCCTGCAGCGGGGTGGATGTGGCCGCCCGGATCGTGGACCATGTGTTCTCAATGGAAAGAGGCGGCCGGCCGGAGCCTCTCCCCAGTGCGGCGGATACCCCCGGTAACGAGACGCCGGGCCGGCCACCCAGAGGGGGGACGGCCCCCTCTGCTTCCAGCCGGGGATTAAGGACGGCGGCCCTCATATCCCCGGGGCCGGGCATATGCCTATCGTTTCATACGTCAAACGCGCCAAAAGCGCCCCGGGGCCGGAAGACATGGATGGCAATAAACCCTAAATGCGCCCGCTGGGGGCCGGATGATATGGATAAAGCGGTAAAAAAATGAAAAAATCCTTGACCGCTTTACAAAACTGTGCTATTATTGAATCACCTCAAAAGGGGTTTTATTTTTTTGCGCCCAAATTTGGACGTCCAACCCCTGAGGGAGGCTTTCAAATCATCCCGCTTTTGCGGGAGCTGTCGGAGGTGCCGTTATGAGAGTCAAAATCACCCTGGCCTGCACGGAATGCAAGCAGCGCAACTACAACACCATGAAAAACAAGAAGAACGATCCCGACCGGCTGGAAATGAACAAGTATTGCCGGTTCTGCCGTAAGCACACCCTGCACCGCGAGACCAAGTGAGGGGATCCCCCGCTTTGGCCGCCGGTTAACCTGAAACGAAAAGAGGGGTACGCATGGCTGATGAAAAGATCGTGAAAACCGATAACCAACCGGAAGAGAAGGTCCAGAAGTCCGCTAAGGACGGCAAGGATGCCAAGCCCACCAAGAAAAAAGGCCTTGGCCTCGGCAAACGGATCGCCAAATACTTCCGGGATCTCAGGGGCGAATTCAAGAAGATCATCTGGCCCACCTTCCCCACGGTGCTGCGCAATACCGGTGTGACGCTGGCGATGTGCGCGATCATGGGCCTGGTCATTTGTGTCATCGATTTCGGCCTGGGCAAACTGATCCAATTACTCGTGTCGTTGGGCTAATCCCCTGCGGCAGTAGGCAGGGAGGCCTAGTGGATGTCCGAGGAAGCGAAATGGTATGTATGCCATACCTATCCCGGCTATGAGAACAAGGTCGCCACGAACCTGGAAACCATTGTGGAAAACCGGAAACCCAGGATTGGATTCAGGAAATCGCTGTCCCCACCGAGACCGTTACCGAGATCAAGGACGGAAAAAAACGCGAGGTGGAACGCAAAATTTTCCCCGGCTACGTGCTGGTGAAGATGGTGATGACCGATGATTCCTGGTATGTGGTGCGCAACACCCGCGGCTGCACGGGCTTCGTCGGCCCCAATGGGAAGCCGACTCCTCTGACGGAGGAAGAGGTCGCCGCCCTGGGGGTCGAAAAGCGCGAGGTCGAGGTCAATTACGACGTGGGCGACATGGTCCGGATCATCGATGGACCGCTGGAGAATTTCTCCGGCCATGTGGATGAGGTCGACCGGGAGAAGAACAAGGTGCGGGTCACCATTTCCATGTTCGGGCGGGAAACGCCCGTCGAGCTCAAGCTGGATCAGGCCGAGCTGCTCGATTGAGCCGGCTTGGCTGGCTGAACGCGGCCGCATACGTGATTGTGAGACGGTTTTGAGCATGGGGTCGCCATGCTTTACCTGTGCGCCGGACACTCTTCCGGCTGTGGGAGGCGGGGCCGGCCGGCTCCGCCGTCATCCACCACGATTATTGGAGGTGCAAGTAAAATGGCTCAAAAGATCACCGGGTATATCAAACTGCAGATTCCCGCAGGCAAGGCAACCCCGGCTCCCCCGGTAGGTCCGGCCCTCGGCCAGCACGGCGTGAACATCATGGCGTTCACGAAGGAATTCAACGAGCGCACCAAGAACGATGTGGGCCTCGTGATCCCTGTCGTCATCACGGTGTATGCCGACCGCTCCTTCACGTTCATCACCAAGACGCCCCCCGCGGCCGTTCTCATCAAGAAGGCCTGCGGCATCGAAAGGCCTCCGGCGTTCCGAACAAGACCAAGGTTGCAAAGATTACTAAGGAGCAGGTGAAGAAAATCGCCGAAACCAAAATGCCCGATCTGAACGCCGCGAGCGTCGAGTCGGCCATGAGCATGGTCGCCGGCACCGCCCGCAGCATGGGCATTGAGGTTGTCGATGAGCAGACCCGTTCCGGGTGGGAGGAACAACCGAGCATTCCGATTTTACCACTCAACCTTGCTTCGCGCGAGGGTCCAACAGGGAGGATTAACCGATGAAACATGGGAAAAAATATACCGATAACGCCAAACTGATCGACCGTACCACCCTCTATGAGGTGTCGGAGGCGCTCGATCTCGCGGTAAAAACCGGCAAAGCAAAATTCGATGAGACTGTGGAAGTCCATGTCCGCCTGGGCGTCGATTCCCGTCATGCCGACCAGCAGGTCCGCGGCGCCGTCGTGCTGCCTCACGGCACCGGCAAAAAGGTCCGGGTGCTGGTGTTTGCCAAGGGCGACAAGCAGCAGGCCGCTACCGACGCGGGGGGCGATTTTGTGGGCGCTGAGGAGCTCGTCGCCAAAATTCAGGGCGGCTGGATGGATTTCGACGTCGTCGTCACCAGCGCCGGACATGATGGGTATGGTCGGCCGTCTGGGTAAGGTGCTTGGCCCGCGCGGCCTCATGCCGAACCCGAAGGCCGGTACGGTAACTCCCGATATCGCCAGGGCTGTCCAGGAAGCCAAGGCCGGTAAGATCGAGTACCGTCTCGATAAGACCAACATCATCCATTGCCCCATCGGTAAGGTGTCCTTCGGCACCGAAAAGCTGCAGGAGAACTTCGACACCCTGCTCGGCGCCATCGTCAAGGCGAAGCCCGCCGCTGCCAAGGGCCAGTATATCCGCTCCTGCGTGGTGGCCTCCACCATGGGCCCGGGCGTCAAGATCAATCCCGCCAAGGTGGGTTGACCTCGCCTCTGCCGTCCGCAAGAATCCTCTTTGACAGACACGGCGGCGTGAGGTATACTGAATATCGCTGTTCTTCCACAGACAGCAGGTGCGTTTCGTTTGGGAACGTGTAAGCGCGGGCCACCGCCGCCTGCCGAGGCAGAGCATGAGTTGGTTTTCTTTCCGGACGGTTTTGTGCGGGAGGAACTATCCGATGATGTACCGCCCTCTCTGTGGCTCACGGAGAGGGCTTTTCTTTTGGGAGAACCGGCAGAAACCGAACGGAGGTGAAAACATTTGCCAAGCGAGAAGGTTTTGCAGGATAAGCAGGAATTTGTCGCGAAGCTCGCAGAGAAGCTGGATGGTTCGGTCGCCGGCGTGGTGGTCAACTATCAGGGCATCACTGTCGCGGACGATACCGCCCTGCGCAAAAAGCTGCGCGAGGCCGGCGTGGATTACGCGGTCGTCAAGAACACCATGCTGCGCCGCGCGGCTGAAAAGGTCGGCTTGAATGGACTCGACAGCATACTTGAAGGCGCTACGGCTCTCGCGGTCAGCCCGACCGATCATGTGGCCGCAGCCAAAATCCTTTGCGAATACGCCGAGAAGAGCAAGAATTTTGAAATCAAGGCGGGCTTCGTCGAGGGGAAGGCCATTGACGCGAAAGAGGTCCAGGAACTGGCTAAGATGCCTCCCAAAGGAGGTCCTCGTCGCCAAGGTCCTCGGCGGCCTGAACGCCCCGATCAGCGGCTTTGCCAACGTGCTCAGTGCGAACCTGCGGGGGCTGGTGGTGGCGCTGAACGCCATCGCCGAAAAAACAGAGCGCCTGACGGCGCCGGTTATCACACAAACCATTTCATAAAAATTGGAGGAACAGAACATGTCTGATAAAGTGCTGAAGCTTATCGAAGATGTCAAGGCTCTCACCGTGATGGAGCTGTCCGAACTGGTTAAGGCTCTCGAAGAGGAATTTGGCGTTTCCGCCGCCGCCCCGGTGGCTGTCGCCGCCGCTGCCGCCCGGCCGCTGCCGCCGCCGCGGAAGAGAAGACCGAGTTTGACGTGGTTCTCGCCGAAGTCGGCCCCAACAAGATCAACGTCATCAAGGTTGTCCGTGAGATCACCGGCCTGGGCCTGAAGGAAGCCAAGGATCTGGTGGACGGCGCCCGAAGCCCGTCAAGGAAGGCGCCGGCAAGGACGAGGCCGAGGAGATGAAGAAGAAGCTGGAAGAGGCCGGCGCAAAGGTCGAACTGAAGTAAGATTTCCGCTTTCTCCCCTCCCGTGCTCGCGGGAGGGGATTTTTTATGTTTAAGATAAATGAAAGGGCCCTCTTTTACCTGCCAGGACCAAAGAGGGCCCTTTACGTAGTCTTTCTAACAGTACAAAAAACGGGGGCCACGCACCAAAACCGGGAAATCCAACGCATCTGGAATTGTGTTGCGGATGAAGGCGTGATATAATCCGTACATAAGGACAAGCTGCGAGGTGACCTATGCAAAAACGTGCGTATATCCATGCGATGCTTTCCTATATTGAAGACCATTTATCGGAGGACTTGAAACCCGAAAGCATAGCCGGCGGACACTTCATCTCGGTGAGTCAGTTATACCGGGATTTTTACGCTTTTACAGGCCATTCCGTTAAGGAATACATCCGTAAACGCCGCATTTCAAACGCTTGTGAAAAAATCAAGTGTTCCGAGCTGCCTCTCACTGTTATCGCGGATGAAAGCGGATATCAGACGATCCAGGCTTTTTATAAACAGTTCAGAAGTACCGTTGGCATGACCCCACCTCGAATACCGGAGGAACGACAGCTATTTTTATTTTTATCCTTTGTGCTGGATGAAATGAGCCTTGCCATCAAGGTGGGTATGGAAACGATTCCTCCATGCAATACGATGCGTTTTTACGATTACTGCCTGACCGGTATTGAGGACAGGGCGCTTGCGGCGGCGGGGAGATTTCCGGCCGGGTTTTCGGCCGGAATGGCAAACAGGTCGGAAGCCGATTGTGCTATGAAGTGATGACGGAGAAACCCGGCGAAGGCAACACGGATCTGTACGCCACCTGTACCGTTAATTATAAAGAATCGGAAATCAACGACGGATGGAATTATTTGTATCATAACTGGCTTTCCGCCAGTATGTTCGAGAAATCCGGTGACCGGTATTTTGAGGAATATCTCTTTCAAAACGGTAAACCGCGGAAGTTGAAGTTATACCTGCCTGTCAAAAACGAAAACGGAGCAGCACATTACCATTACAACAGAACCGGAGCGGACATTTATCACCGCGAAAGAGAGTGGGTATAACGCCGAGAGAAAAGCCTCCGAAAAGGTGGTATCTTTTCTGCAGGAGCACCATCCATTGCTGATTCGCCATGCCCAAAACTTTTATGTTTGCATATATGACAGCGTTTATGCGTGCGGGCTCGAATGCGGCGGCGGTTTCCGGATAACGGCACTGCCGGAGCAGCATATGAACAGCGGAGTGAGCCTCATCCAAATGCCGGCGGGCCGATATGCCGTACTGCCGGACGACTGTTTTGGCGATATCCGCATCGGCAGCGAGAAAATGGACTTATGGCTGAAAAAGAATGCGATTCTCCATGAAGGCGAGCCTGTTTTTGCCGTTTATACGATTCTGAACGGCAGATACGATAACGAACACATCCAAATGAGGCTGTATAAGCGGTTGAAAAATGACAAAACGGATAACACAGCCGTCCTTAATTGTAGTACAATCCAAATAACCGGTAAAGGAGGAATGAAAATTGAACGAGCCTGTTAAGAAAATGGATCAAACCCCTGAAAGCTATTCCCCGAAGATCAAGCCCTGGATAGTGAATCTCGTAGAAAAGTAACGGTAGAAGAAGCGGAGGAAATGAAACAAAACCATAGTGTTAAATTGGCAAAATTAGAATACTTGCATCTACCCGCTTTGCGATTTATCGGGAAAGACGTGATAGCCAGTGGCCCGGATGCGGGAAATCAATATGGACTTATGTGGGCAAAAAAGCGGAGAAATTTTTTCTGTTTTGGATCAAATGGAGAATTACGCTTCCTTATTAAGAGACAATTGCGCTTTAATGCATCATGATAATTTAGATGGCAACCATCCCATGCATTATATCGTCGGCAGATTTATGAAAGCGGAATCCTCGGTTCCAGAAGGCTTTGATTATTATGATATTCCCGCGTCTTGCGCTGCTTTAGCTATTTACTACGGGGGAGTTTAATGATATGATTGACCAGGCCTATACGATGACGAGAGATAGAATTTTAGCTGATGGGAGAGGGATTCCTTACCCGGTTGGATATTATCATGCCGAGGTATACGTTCCGGCTAATATACCTAAAGATGGTGTGGTTTCTCAACTGGGCTACTTATTTTCGTGTAATAAGGATAATCAAAATGAGCGAACCAGCTAAAAAATGCGATTCTTCTCCCGAAAGCTATTCCCCGAAGATCAAGCCGGCAATTATCACGATAGCGGAAACAGCGGCCGAAAGAGCTTCTGACTCCCAAACATACTCGGTGAAAACTGCGGATAATGGCCGATATATCGACGGCGTTCCCATGCTGAATTGGGGCGAGTGGAAAGACAATACCTACTGCGGCGCCATTGCCCTCGCGGCAGCCGTGGTGGGCATTCCGGTCAGCTATGAATATCTGATGGGTGTATCCGGCCTTTGCTATCGGTTTGCTATGAGGCCGAATTGGTGTCCCGGTTCGGCGTTGGTTCAGAACGGAACGGTATGGGATGACAGCATCTATGCCGCTCTGGGATTGAGCTATACAGTATTCCCTGATGCGGAACAGCGGGACAAGCGGGTCATGGAGAACCTGGACGCGGGCCGGCCAGTTTTATGTATGGGGCAGATCGGCCCGCCGGAATGGGGCCTGCTCACCGGTTATGCCGAAAACGGCCGGACGTTTTTCGGAAGGAGTTATTTTGACGCCCAGAAAACCAATCCCGACAGCCCGTTTTACAGTAGCGACAACATTTTTCATACCCAAAACCGATACCGGCGTGCCGTCGGTTATCCCGGAACCTATCCCGATTGTTTTGTCAAATTTTTCGATAAGCCATGCCGTCAAAAGGCACCAGTGGAGCTTCTCACACAGTCTCTACAGGCCTGCTTGGAGTATTTTACGCACGGTGAGGTGAACGAGTGCCGGTTTGGAGCGGCCGCTTACCAAATTCTCATCGACGGCCTGCTCAAGGAAGAGGAGGAATACAAGAGCTTCCGGCGAAACGAAAACTATCATGTCGGGGTTCTGGTGGATGCACGCCGCAGCGCCCAGGTGTATCTGGAGGAAAGCGCTGTTCTGGCGGGAGGATCCGCCGGGAAAAAGCTATTGGAAATCGCGGCGCTGTACCGGGAGCTGTGTGATGGAATTTTAGCTGTGGTACCCTACAACCGTCTTAGCGAACAGTTTGCTTTCAATGCGGGCCCGGAAGAAAGCTGGGACCGGGACACGCGTGTGAGGCTGGCGGCAGCCCTGCGTGAAGCCGTTTCCATTGAGCGGTCGGTACAAACCGTCACCAAGGACGTTTTACGAGAGCTCGTATGTTAGTAATCAGAGGGGCCGCTGCTCCCGCAACGGCGGATCCCATGTTTGAAAAGGCAGTGCGCGCCACGCCGTTCCTGGTTGCCGCCCTGCCACGGAAACATGGCGGCCGGAATGTCTTGAAGGTAGGCCTCGCGCGGCCTCCCATATTGAGGATCTTCTGACCGTACGGTTTGACTCCCGCCGTTCAGATGGCCCGATTCAACGCCTGGCCGCATAACCGCGGATGCCGTATCATAAGGGCGCCGGAGGATTTCCTCCGGCGCCCGTTCGTTCATTTCCCCTGGGGTTTATACTCCGATATATCGATGCAGTTGAGCAGGCAGCAGCGCTCGTCGTCCGTCCAGTCCACCAAGCTTGCCGTAGTCTCGGTCCAGATGTCCAGCAGGTCGTTGTAGATCTCCCGCCGGCTCTGCGAAACCCCTTCCCGTAGATCCTGCATCGGACAGGCGGCACAGGGCTCCTCCCGCCCAAAAAACGCGCGGTAGCATTTATCTCCGGCAACCGTCCCAGGCGCGACCCCGAGGGTTTTCTGGTTGATGAACAGCAGTTCATAGCTACCGGGCCGGACGACGTAGGTGTAGCTGTTGAGGTTGTCCATCACCGTCCGCAGCGCCCGGTTGGTCTGCCGGACCGCTTCCACGGCCCGTCTGTTGGACAGGAAGGTGCCGAGGAGCCCCGCGACATTCCGAAGGGTCTCGATTTCGTCGAAGGTGAAGACCCGGTTCTGTTTGCACTCATCCACTCCCATAAAGCCCTTGAACCGGCCCCGATCCGGATCGCGCACTGCAGCATGGAGCGGATTCCCTGCGGTTCGAGCACGACCCGTTCCTCTTCGGCGACATCATCGAGGCTGTGAACAATGTAAATATCGTCCCGGGCAAAATTTTTCTCATATCCCCCGAGCGAGGCGTAGCTGATATTCTGCAGCCGGTCAATCTGGGGCTCTACCCCAGCGTCGCACCATTCGAAGGTGTTGGAGCAGCCCTGGTCATCCGCAGTGTTTTCGAAGATATAGCCCCGGCTGACCCCGAAATGCCGGCAGAGCAGCTTCAGGACCGATTCCACCGCAAGCTGGAGATCCTTTGCCTCATACAGGATCCGGAAAACGTATTCCGATACGTTTTCGGAGAAGTTTTTAGCCCGGGTATTTTCGATATCGTCCAGAGGCCGGGGACGGCCGGTGTGTTCTGGCAGGACATCGCGATAAACGGCGCAGGCGTCTTTCCCCTTGTGCTTTGCTGCGTAAAGCGCCAGATCGGCCTTGCCGTACAGCTCGTCGAACGTTACCCCATCGGACGGGAAATACGCGATGCCGATCGACCCCGAAATCTTATAGGTCCCATTCTCTCCCGCATAAGCGGCCCGGAATTCCCGGCACAGCTCTTCCGCTTTGGCCACTGCGTGCTCGATTTGGGGGATATCGCGCAGGAAGACGACAAATTCGTCCCCGCCGATCCGCCCGACGATATCGCTCTTGCGGAATATGCCCCGGATTTTTTGGCGATCTCGGAGAGGACTGCGTCGCCGAAAATATGACCAAGGGTATCGTTGACCGCCTTGAAATCGTCGAGGTCGATCATCAGGAAGGCGTGGAGCGCGTCCTTTCTCCGGCCTGCAGGAGCTCCCGGATGAGCCGTTCGGCCGTGTGACGGTTGTACAACCCGGTCAGCAGATCCCGTTCGGCGCTGTATTGCAGCGACAGCTCGTGCTTTTTCTGATCGTCGATGTCGGTGACATAGGCAAAGCCCTTGAGTTCCCCCGTCACGGCCTCTTTTAGCAGGTGGATTACGCAGGAGGCCCAGATATAGCGTCCATCGCTTTCCCGGCGGCGGTACTCGGCCGTGCATTCCCGTACCCCGTTTTCAAAAGCATCCAGCAGACGCCGGCAATCTTGCACCCGAAGGAAGGCTTCCCGGTCCTCCGGATGCACCGCTTTGTCAGCCAAGCGCCGCATCAGCTCCTCAAAATCCTCCGTCAGCTCGACGCCGAACCAGGTATCCTCATTTTCAAAGCCGCGGATCAGGCGGTTTTGCGAGACATTCACCTCATATGATGTGATGGCCTTGGACAGCATCGCCGCGCGGAACTGTTCCTCCTCCGCAAAGCGGCGTTCGGCCTCCCGCTGGGCCGTGATCTCTCAATGATGCCGACCGCCCGGAAGGGCCGGCCGGCGGTCCCGTAAACATTCGTCATCGTAATGCGGTTCCAAACCGGCTTCCCGTCGGCATGCCTGGCACCGATTATGCAGGAAGCCGTCTGCTCCCCGGCGTCGATCCGGCGGTACATATCGAGGAAAACCTCGGCCGAATCGGGCTGTACGGCGCCGCTGTCCACAATGGCCTGGGGCGCGCCTGCCACGATTTGGGGCAGCCCGTAGACCGCCACCGAACGGTTGGTATGGAGCACCTCACCCCGCCGCATATCATAATCGAAGACAATGTCGGTTGTCTGCGCCAGGGCAATGCGGAAACGCTCCTCGCTCAGGCGCAGCTCCTGTTCCATGTTTTTCCGGGCGGTAATATCCAGGATGAGGCAGTCGAGCACAAGCCCGCTCTGCCGCCTGGAGATGGTGCCGCGGGTGAGCATGCACACCATCGTCCCGTCCTTGCGGTAGATACGCTTTTCAAATTCGAATCCACGGTTTTGTTCCCCTGCCTCAGCCACCTCCTGCCGGATGTGGGGAACATCCTCGGGATGGATCGCCAAAATCAGGCGGTTCCCCAGTTCCTCACGCATTTCAGCCGGCGTAGAGCCGTACATGGCATAAAAGCCCTCGTTGCCATACAGGAGGGTGAAGTCCTCGTCGAACGCGACCTCGCACACCCCGCCGGGGATCTTTTTGGCCAGGGATTTCAAGCTGTCGTCCATCTCCCGGAGGGCCGTGATGTCGCTCATCACCGCGATGTGTGCGTCTTCACGGCCGTCCGCGTCGTACAGGTGGGAGTAGTCCACCTTGTAACAGCGGCCGTCCCTTTCAACATACGACGGTTTATCCCCTGGTAGAGGGTATCGCTGTTCCGGCCGAGAAGTTCCCCGGCGGGCCTGCCGATCAGATGCAGGGCGCTGTTGTTGAGCAGCCTTAAACGGTTCCGACGGTCGGTGACGATTAAAGGGGTGGGCAGGCAGTCCAGGATGTCTTCATAATAGGCTTTGAGAGTATGCTGCGGGGTGATATCCGAGATGACACAATACGCGTAAGCGGTCCCGTCCCCCCCAAAACCTCCGTCCTGTCCAGCACCCATATATACCCGCCGTCCTTGGTTTGCAGACGGTACTCGAGCTCTAAGGAGGACTCCCCGGCATCCAGGGCCTCATTGATGGATCGCCGGACGCGCGCAGCGTCGTCGGGCGGCAGGAGGCGGTAAAAGCTATCCTCGAACAGCTCCCGGATCTCCTGCCGGGTATATCCCACCATCCGCAGAAACGCGTCGGAAAGGTAAAGACAGGTGCAGGCGTCGTCGAGACGGCATTTCTGCAGGCCGAAGGGGACACGGTCCCACATCTCCGCACCGTCGGCCAGGGCAACCCGTATGCTGCGAATGCGCCAGCCCGCCGGACCTTTTCCGGTGACGGCGGTCCAGCGCAGGCGGCGGCCCGGCAAGCCGGTCACGACCCGGATTTCCTCCAAGTCCGCTCCGAGTGAACGCCGGACCGGCGCCTCCTGCTTCCAGCCTTCCGGAAGCTCCGCCCGCAGATAGGCGGCCAGGATCTCGAGGCCTGCCCGCCCCTCCAGCCAATCGGTCCCGGGGATATCGTACCAAATATCTTCAAAAACCAGCTCCCCGGCCTCTTTCAGGCGGAAAGCGGCCAGAAGTTCCAGAAACTGCGTTATAGTCTGTTCTGCCTGCATACTGACCGGCATCTCGTCACTCCCGTCTTTTTTGCTGCGGCGGTCCTCTCGGTGTGGGCTTTCCACCCGGTGCGGAATCTGTGTGTCTCGCCGCCGGCTTCGGTTCCTATATAAACGCGACAAGGGGGTGAAAGGCATCGCTTTCTTCCCGAACACCCGCAAAAATATCCGCAAAAGCCTTGCCGGCCTTTGCGGATATTATAGCATATATGCGCATGAAAAAACAGAGTAAACTTTTTGGATTTTCGCAACGGTATTTGTCGATAGAAGGGGGTTTACAGACGGTTTTCGTTGTACGTCCCGTTCTTTTGGTAGGATACGACATCCTGTTTGAAACGCTCCCACGCGTCCTCATGCCGGACGAAATAGAGGGGACAGAGTTTGCCCGTAACATCGTAATGGCGGATGAGATGGGTTTCATCCAGTCCATACTGCCCCATCAGCCAGGTGCACAGCTTGACCAGCGAGGCATAGGCGGCATCGTTGAACCGCCCGGTTTCGTCCGGGTGGCAGACCTCGATGGAGATGGTGTCGATGTTCCGGTCGTTGGTCGCGGAGGATTTTTTTCGTCGAGAGGGACGCACTGCACGACCTCCCCCTCCAGCCCGACAATGAAGTGAGAGCTCACCTCCACCCCTTTTGATTGAAATAATTGCGGTTTTGCCGCGCCGTGGTGCCGGGATTGGCTACATAATGGATCGCGATATCGCGGATCCTTCCAATGGGCGTCCCGGTCCTGGCGGCGCCGTCCAGGTCGATGATCTGCTGGTCGATCCATTCCGGGATCGCGATGGCAGACGGTCCGCCGGAGGAGGCGACGGGAGCCGGCCCGTTCCTTCCTGTCCGCCAAAGCCCGTATATCAGCAGCGGTACGGCGGCAACCAGTGTACAGACGACCAATAGCCGGCGCCAACGGCGCCGCTGTTCCGGCGGCGCCGTTCCATCCGCTGGCTCCGGACAGCTGCCGGGTCATAGGCCGCATCATATGGATAGGGATCGGATTCATGCATGGTGCGGGACCTCTTTTCCTGTGTGTGATGTCCCTGTCATTTGTAGCATATGCGGATGGACAAAATTTTAAGAATAAACGGGAACCGTCTTAAGTTTCTCATAAGGCTCCGCTTTTTTTGCGGCGCCGCTACATGCTGTCGACCGGTTCGATGCCGAGGACGTCGAGCTGCAGGAGGAGCAGGCGTTTGGTCAGGCGGCAAAGGGAGAGCCAGGAGGCTCTGCGGTCCGGATCCGTCTCTCCCAGAATGTGGTTATCGTGATAAAACCGGGAAAACACCGAGGCGATCCGGTATGCGTTCTCACATACGATATTCGGTGCCCGCTCCGCAAACGCGTGGGAAAAGGCATCGCCCGTCAGCAGCATAGCGAGGACCAGCTCCCGCTCCACGTCCGTATAAATCCGGAGGGACAGGTGCCGGACGGATCCCCGGCCTTGTTCAGAATCGACTGGATGCGGGTCAGGGTATAGAGGAGATATACCCCGGTTTTCCCCTCGAATGCCAGGAATTTATCCAGGTCGAAAACGTAATCCTTGGTCCGGTGATTCACCAGATCCCCGAATTTGACGGCGGCGAGCCCCAGCCGGCGGGCTGTTTCGGGCCCCTCCTCTTTGGAGACGAAGGCCGAGTCCCCCATTTTGGAAAAGGCCGCGTCCGTCACGGTATCCAGAAACTCCGAAAGCCGCATCACTCCGCCGTCCCGGGTTTTATAGGGCTTGCCGTCGCTGCCGTTCATGGTGCCGAAGCCGAGATGCTCCATCCGGGCCGAAGGCGGGACGAGCCCCGCTTTCTTTGCACAGCGGAACACCTGGGTGAAATGCAGGCTCTGCCGTTTATCCACCACGTACCAGATCTCCGCCGGGGCAAAGTCGCGTTCCTGCTGCAGAATGGTCGCCAGGTCGGTGGTGGCGTATATGCTGGAACTGTCGCTTTTTCTTGACAATGACGGGCGGCATGGGGGCTTTGTCTCCCTCCTCCTCCACGTCGACCACCAGGGCCCCCTCGCTCTCGCGCAGCAGATTGCGTTCCCGCAGCCGGGCAAGCAGGGGTTCTACATAGGGTTCCGCGTCGCTTTCCCCGTACCACAAATCGAAATCCACCTGCAGGCGGCGGTAATTGGTCTTGAGATCCTCGACCGACACCCGCAGGATCTCTCTCCACAGAGCCAGATAACCCGCCCGGCCCTGCTGTAGTTCCCCGTGGCGCGCTGCGCCTTTTCTTTGAACGCGGGGTCGTCCTTGCTCCGGCCGCTTGCTGTGGGATAGACCTCGGCGAGCAGCTCCGGCGTCAGGACGGGACGCCGTCCTCATCCGGACGGAAGTCGGGGGAAAAGCAGCGCCAATCCGGGTGCCGGTCTGTTAATTCGACGATGACCAGGCCGATCTGGAGGCCCCAGTCTCCCAGATGAACATCCCCAGCACCGTCCGCCCCATAGCTCTGGCCAGGCGCTTGAGGGATTCCCCGATGATCGCCGAGCGCAGATGTCCGACGTGAAGCGGCTTCGCCACGTTCGGTCCGCCGTAATCGATCAGGATCGTGCCGCCTGGTTCCTGTGGGATCCCGAGATGGGGGTCCTCCGCCAGTTCGGCGAGACGGGCGAGAAGCGCGGCATCGGACAAGGTCAGGTTGAGGAAACCCGGCGGCGCCGCGTCCACCCTGGCAAACAGGGGATTCCGCGCCAGAACGGCCGCCACCTCCTCAGCAATCGCCAGCGGTGCCTTATGATAGCGTTTCGCGCACGCGAAGGCGCCGTTGCATTGGAATTGGCACAGATCCAGCCGGTCGGAACCCGCTACCTGCCCCCAATCCCGGCCGTATCCGCACCCTTCGAAAGCATCCGCCACCATATCACTCAACTCGTGTGTCAGCGTCAGCATATCGCCCGCCCCTCTCTTGAGATAATAGGGATTATTTCAAAACCGGTTATCCCCCAAGGACGCGAGATTTTGGGCGGCTGCCCCTATCATAGGGGCCCGCACCTGCCGGTGGCTTTATTTATCCCGCCTGTGTCCCCGGCTGCGCAGGAACCGGGGCTCATGGGTATAGACCGAGATATATTTACGGATGGAGAACAGCCCGATCAACCCAAAGATGAGCCCCACCAGCATACTGCGCAGCAAGGTCCACAGGCCGCCGCCCTCCAGGCCCGCCATCATGGCCGCAAAGGCCTGAGCCACATCCGCATAATAACCGGTGCGCACATAATCGAGCAGCATCCCGCAGAACTCGGCGCCGAACATCGCAAGCAGGGGAAAACAGCACGACTGTAACCGTGGCAAAGGTCGTATGATGCGCGCCCTTGAACAGCCGGTAGCCGTAGAAAGAGGCCATGCTGATGAGTGCACCGAGCCACATCGAGAACCAGCCGCCCCCGATCAGAAACCAAGGCACCGCCCCCCACCAGCGCGCCCAGGAGCGCACCGGCCGCTCCGCGCAGATAAACGTAAAACGGCTCGCCATAGCGTTCGAATTTGTCGTCGTGCGCCACCTCGATGTGCGACACCGCTGTTTTGGCCGCCAGATGCACCAGGGAAACGAACGCCTCTCCCGTCTGAGGGGATGCGGGACAGTCGATCCGGACGCCGCAGGCGGCGGGCTGGACCGAAGATCCGGGACAGGCCTGGGAAAACTTCGCCGAAAGCTTCGGTATCTGTTTTTCCCCGATACTGGCCGACAGTTCCAGAGAAAGCCCGTCCTCCGCCAGGGCGCGAAACGCTACGCCATCGCACACGCCTGTCACGGCACCTGTCTGGGGATTCACCCGCCAGCCCTGTGCCACCGCCGCGTTTTGGAGCTCCTGTGAAAACATCTCGATTCCTCCTCATGACTCCGGCGCCGTGGGATTCCATATCCGCCGGACATATCGTATAGTTTATCAGGATTTGAGGACGTCGTCAATTGTCGACGCCCGCCGATGCACGATCGGCTTCCAGGCGACCCGGGGATGAATGGCCGCCGCCACAGCCATGAAGCCCATCGGCAGCATGAACAACGGAAAAGCAGGATGGGCTTCCACAACCGGCGGACGCTTTTTCCTTCCAGGTGCACGCACAGCAACGCAACCAGCGCGGCCACGGTATAGGAGACAGCGGTCCCCGTCAATATCCCCCATAAAATCGGGAGCGGCGAAAGCGGCTGCAGCAGCGCCGCCAACAGGAGCAGCGGCCCTGGAGCATCAGCAGCAGGGTAGCCGGGACAGCGAGCAGATAGCACAGCATATCTACCGATCCCTTGTGCCGGGCCCGGATACCCCTGCCTACGTCCTTCATACACCAGCGTGTCGCCTGAGCGGCGCCCACAACCCAGCGGTACCGCTGGCGCAGCGAGGTGGCGAAGCCGGACGGCTGTTCATCATAAAGACCGCCCTATCCACAAACGCGATGGTCCGTCCGGCGGTGATCTGCTGGACGGAAAACTCGCAGTCTTCCGTCACGGTCCGGGTATTCCAGCCGCCGGGCTCCAAAACCTCCATCTTGAACGCGAAGCCGGTTCCGCAGACCATACAGGACATTCCGAGTGTCTGCCGCGCCCGGTAGAAAAACCGCATGAGAAACATCCAGTAAACCGCGTAACAGCCGCTGACCCAGCTTTCCTCCGGATTGACCGTCTCGCGGTATCCCTGCGCGACGTCGGCGCCATTTTGCAGCGCCTCGTTCATTTTCGTCAGGAAATCCGGTGCCGCCAGATTGTCGGCGTCGAACACGCACACGGCGTCGAACCGTCCGGGGTAATCCTCCCGGATGCGGCTAAGCGCCCATTGCAGAGCATACCCTTTGCCGATCCGCCGCTGGTCCCACCGTTCATACACGGCCGCGCCGTGCGCCTTTGGCGGCGCCGGCGGTATCGTCTCCGGTGCAGTTGTCCGCGATGACAAACACCTCATAGCTTTCCCGCGGATAGTCCTGCGCCTTCAGGCTGTCGAGCAGCTGGCCGATCACCGTTTCCTCGTGCCGGGCGCACACGATCACGGCAAAGCGGTACCGGCCCGGCACCGGCAGGTTCTTGCGGCGGCGTGCCGACGCAAGGCCGCAAAAGGCAATCGCCACATGCCAGACGAGGACCGGAAGCGCCAGAAGCCCCGCGGCTCCGGCCAGGGGTGTAGAACAGGATGCTCCAGCCCGGCATATGAATCCCCTCCCTCACGCGGCATTTATAAAGCTAGTATAGGCCGTTTCTAAGGGGATTTCAAAGAAAAAGGGCGAATTTTTGATTAAGATGGGGCCCGTCCTTCCCACCGGCAATGTGCGGCAGGTGCAAAGCGGGCGCACCGGCGGGCTTTTCATACACTTGACGAATATGCTATAATATAAACTCAGCCGGCACACGGATAGGGGTCCGGCAGTTCATAGCAGGAAAGGCGGATGTCCGATGCTTCTGACGCTCGATATGGGGAATACCAATATCACGCTCGGCGTGTTCAAAAACACCGAGCTGCTTTTTGAATCCCGGATCGCCACCGACCGGTCCAAATGGAGGATCAGTATGCGGTCGAGCTGCTGGATATCTTCCGCCTGTACGGCGTCGACCCCGCCGGCTTTGAAGGGGCGATCCTCAGCTCGGTGGTGCCTCCGCTCGATCAGACCCTGCACGGGGCGGTGCGCAAGGTCACCGGGGTGCTCGCGATGCAGGTCGGGCCCGGCACCCGTACCGGTATAAACATCCTTATCGATAATCCCGCCACACTCGGCGCGGATCTCCTCGTCGGCGCGGTGGCGGCGGTAAAAAAATATGGAGCGCCCTGCCTGATCTGGGACCTCGGAACCGCTTCCAAGGTGTCGGTGGTGGACAAAACCGGGGCGTTCCGTGGCGGAGCCATTATGCCGGGCATTTCCAGTTCCCTGGATTCCCTGATTACGAAAGCTTCCCTCCTTCCCCGCATCCGCCTGCAGGCGCCGGAGAAGGTGGTCGGCTCCAACACCAACGACTGCATGGAATCTGGCATTGTTTTCGGCACCGCCGCCATGATCGAAGGGATGACCGCCCGCATTGAGGAGGAGCTCGGCTATCCGGTGACCGTCGTGGGCACCGGCGGACTCGGCCGGGTGGTCTTCGTCCACTGCCGGCGGAAATTCGGCGGGACGACACCCTGCTGCTCGAGGGCCTGCGGATCATCTACGAAAAAAACCGCAAGGCTGTCTGATTCTCAGACAATCCCGTCTCGTTCCCCCGGATCAGCGGCCCTGCGGCGAGGCAGCAGACGCGCTTCAGCCGGTCAGCCGCCGGGGGGCAAGGCGATGATATATACAAACGGCGCTGTATCCCGGAAGGGAACAGCAGCTAGGAGGAGATTTTATTGCAAAAATCAAGAACAAACCCCTGGGCCGCAAACAGATCCTGTTTCTCGTTCAGTTCGCCATGCTGCTCGCGATTGAGGCGGTATTCTGCTTCACGCCGCTCGGCAGCCTGCCCATCGGCCCGATGGTGGCGACCTTCGCCATGCTTCCGGTCATCGTCGCCGCTATCCTGCTGGGCACCGGGGCGGGGACCCTCATGGGCTTCTTCGCGGGGCTTTTCAGCTTCCTGGTCTGGACCTTCATGCCCCCGCCCACGTCGGCCATGTTCGCCTTTATCTACACCCCGTTTTATTCGCTCGGTGAATTCCAGGGCAACGGCTGGAGTTTGGTGGTCTGCTTTCTCCCCCGCATCCTGACCGGCACTTTCGCGGGGCTGACATACAGTGGGCTTTCCAAAAAGCCCTGGTCAAGCTGCGCGCCCGGCAGCATTCGAGGAAGATGACCGGCGCGCTTGCCGGGATCCGGGCCTTTTTCCGAAACAAAGCCGGACTCGAATTCGCCGTGGCCGGCGCGGTCGGCAGCCTGACCAACACGTTTCTTGTCCTTTGGAGGCGCCTATCTCTTCTTCGGGCCCGAATACGCGGCGGCGGCCGGCATGGGCTATGAGCTGCTGCTGGGAGCCCTGGGCCTGATCATCCTGACCAACGGCATCCCCGAAATGATCATCAGCATCCTCGCGGCGGAAGGGATCTGCCGCCCGCTCAAAAACAGCTCCGTCACTGGTCGGTCTGATATTTTCCACCGTATCATTGAGGGTCGGCGCGCAACATGAAGCATGTTGCGCGCCGACCTCTTTCACGTATTCCCCGAATACCGTTCGATAAGCATCGAGATCTCCTGGAACATCCGCAAATCCTCCTTCGTCCCTTCGTCGTGGTTCGAGAGGATCGCCAGCCGGTACGGATGGGGCGCGTAGACGATCGCCATATCGTGATAGGCCCCCTCCATCCACCCGTATTTGCGGGCCATGGGATAGGAGGAGCGGATCATGGGGTTTTTCGTCCGCTGCAGGGAGGCTTTCAGCCCGGGCCATAGGGGTTCGTCCGAATAAACCGGTCGATCGCCGCCAGATAGGCACCCGCGTCCCTCGCGCAGAGGAGGGAATTCGCCCCATTCCGGATATCCTCCGGATACGTCAGGCCGAACGATGCCGCATACGCGCGGTAGCCGTCGGCCGGAAACGCCGACCGGATCAGGGCAAAAGCCACATTGTCGCTCTCCTCGATGGCGTAGCGGACCAGTTCCCGCAGGGTCAGCACGGTGCCGAACGGCATATTCTGTATTTTACCGGTCCCCTTCCGCATCCACTGTTCCGTATAGGTGAAGGTCTGATTCAGGTCGGCCCGGCCTTGCGATGCGAGATCCAATACATATAGGCAATAGGGGGCTTTGACGACGCTCGCGGCAGGATATTTCTCCAATGACCGGTATTCGTAGACAGCGCCGGAACCGACGTCCTGGTAAAAGACGGATACCCCTTCATATCCGGCCAGCAGCGTGTCGAGCGCGGCGCGGCCCTCCTCGGGGAAGGTGAACTCCCGGGCGGGATCACCGGAGGGTTGTACGGACGGATAGGACGCCGCCGCGGAGGATGCTGTGGTGCCGGCTGTGGACGGATCCGTCTCCCCGGAGCCCGGTTCTATCGCCACAAAGGGAGGCGCGGCCGGACCGGCCGGCACCGATCCGCGGCCCAGCAGAAATACAAGCGTGCCGCACAACAGAAAAAGGCCGGCACAGCCGAGACCGGCCGCCAGCCACTTTCCTGTTTTTGCCGCAGGACGCCCCATGCGTTTCCCTCCCGCGGTCAATACCGCTCCAAATACCGGTCCAGCTCCCAGGGGGTAACCCGGATCTTGTATTCGTCCCATTCCTCGGTTTTATGTTCCACATACTTGCCGAAAATATGCTCGCCCAGCGTCTCCCGGACCAGTTCGTCCCGCCGCATGGGCGCACGGCGTCCTTGAGATTGGAGGGCAGGGAATGGATGTCCTGCTCCTCCCGCTCGTCACCCGAGAGTTCGAAAATATTGCTGTCGGTGGAGGAGGGGGCATCAGGCCTCTCGGATGCCGTCCAGCCCGGCGGCAAGGCAGAGCGCCAGCACCAGATAGGGGTTGGCCGAGGGTCGGGATTGCGCAGCTCGATGCGGGTGCCGATGCCGCGGGAGGCGGGGACCCGGATCAGCGGGCTGCGGTTGCTCGCCGACCAGGCGATATACACCGGTGCTTCATAGCCCGACACCAGCCGTTTATAGGAATTGACCAGCGGATTGGTCACCGCGCACATCCCGCGGGCGTGTTCGAGGATGCCCGCGATAAAGCTGTAAGCCGTTTTGCTCAGGCCCAAGGAATCGTCGGGGTCGTAAAACGCGTTTTTCCCGTCCTTCATCAGGGACATGTTTACATGCATGCCGCTGCCCGCCTTGCCGTAGACCGGTTTCGGCATGAAGGTGGCGTACATATTGTGCATATGGGCGACGGTTTTGACCACCAGCTTGAAGGTGACGATGTTGTCCGCGGCACAAAGCGCGTCGGCGTATTTGAAATCGATTTCGTGCTGGCCGTTCGCGCATTCGTGATGGGAGGCCTCGATCTCGAAGCCCATGTCCTCGAGCGCCAGGCACATATCCCGGCGGGCGCTTTCGCCCAGATCGGTGGGCCCCAGCTCAAAGTACGCGCCCCGGTCGAAGGACTTGGTGGTCGGATGCCCGTCCTCGTCGTAATTGAACAGGAAAAATTCGCACTCCGGCCCCACGTTGAAGCCGGTGAAGCCCATCTCCTCCGCCTGACGGAGCACCCTCTTCAGCAGCCCCCGGGGATCGCCCTCGAAGGGGGCGCCGTCGGGCTTGTATACGTCGCAGATGAGGCGGGCCGCCCGTTCCCCTTCCCCATACCACGGGAAGATGACGAAGCTGTCGAGATCGGGATAGAGATACATGTCGCTCTCCTCGATCCGGACAAATCCCTCGATGGAGGAGCCGTCGAACATGCACTTGTTCTGAAGCGCCTTCTCCAGCTGGGAGGCGGTGATGGCGATATTCTTGAAAGAGCCGAATATATCGGTGAACTGCAGGCGGATGAACCGGATATTTTCATCCTCCACCATCCGCATGATGTCCTCGGCGGTATACTTCCCCACATTGACCACGCCTTTCCAAAATACATGCCCTCATTATCGCATTCCGCCCTAAATCTTGTCAAGGGAATTCTCCGAATTCAAGGCTCCGCCACATAATTTTCCTTCGTTGCCCATATATGTGTAAAGTGTGGTTGACAGGCGTTTTTTTTCGCCGTATAATGAAAGACCGGCGTCTGAATTTGTCGATACATGGGGAGGCTCGTTTTTCAATGGATCTCGTTACCCTGCTCCTGCTGGCGGTGGGCCTGTCGATGGACGCGTTCGCGGTATCCGTGAGCAGCGGCATTCTGATGTGCCATACCAAATGGACTAAAAGCGTCAAGCTCGCGGGGGCGTTCGGCCTTTTCCAGGGGCTCATGCCCGTGATCGGCTACGTCATCGCCCACACCTTCGCCCACCAGATCGAGGCGTTCGACCACTGGATCGCGTTCGGCCTGCTTGTCTTTATCGGTGGCAAGATGCTCTGGGAGGTTCTCCGGGGCGGCGACTGCGACGACATCCCCAAGGGGATCCCACCGACTGGAAAAACCTGCTCGTGATGGCCATTGCCACCAGCATCGACGCTATGGCGGTCGGGGTTACGATGGCCCTGGCCGGACGGACCGGGCTGCTCGCGCCGCAGTACGGTTTTCTGCTCTGCTGCCTCGTCATCGCCCTTGTCACCTTTGTGCTCTGTCTAGCCGGGGTTCAGATCGGCTGCAGGACCGGCGATAAATACGGGAAAAAGGCCGAAATCGCGGGCGGTATCGTTCTTATCGGCATCGGCGTCAAGATCCTGTTGGAGCATCTGCTGGGATTCTGAATGCCTGTCCTTGTCGTCTTCATCGGCGTACATCACGTCCGGTATGCGTTTATGAGCCGCCGGAGTGTTTTTGAAATTGCCCAAACAGACATTTTCACCGTCAAAAAAAGCAAGGCAAGCCAACAGGGCGTCATCGTGATCACGATGACGCCCTTCAACATTTTTATCGAACGGATACCTTTTCCGGGGTTTTGTTTACGGGCCAGAAGCCCGTCAGTCGCCGAAAGACACCCCGATTTCCCGGGCCATCTGGACGGCCGGACAGTCCACCGGCACCTTTTTTTCAGCTTCCCCGCGACCTCTTCCAGGGGCACGGGGACGATTTCATTGTTGACGATAGCGCACATATAGCCGTATTTCCCCTCCCGGATCAGGCGGGCGGCGGCGGCCCCCAGCATGGTGGCGAGCATCCGGTCATAGGCACAGGGAGCGCCGCCCCGTTGGAAATGGCCCGGCACGCATACCCGGGATTCTCCGCCCACATAGGGCTCCAGTTCCTGTACCAGGCGGTAGGCAATGGAGGGAAGCCCCTCCTTCTGCCGGGCGGCGGCGAGTTCCTTTTGCTCATTTTGGCTTCTCGCTTGGAAAGCGCCCCTTCCGCCACCGCCAGGATGGAAAAGGGCTTGCCCTGTTTGCGGCGGCGCTCGATCGCGCTGCCGACCTTTTCGATGTCATAGGGGATTTCAGGCAGGAGGACGATGTCCGCCCCCGCGGCAATGCCGGCGTGCAGGGTCAGCCATCCCACCTTATGCCCCATGACTTCCACGATAAAGACCCGGCCGTGAGAGGTGGCGGTGGTGCGGATGCAGTCGATGACGTTGGCCGCGATATCCACCGCGCTCTGGAAGCCGAAGGTCATGTCGGTTCCCCAAAGGTCGTTGTCGATGGTTTTGGGCAGGGTGACGACGTTGACCCCTTCGGCGCGCAGGAGGTTTGCGGTTTTGTGGGTGCCGTTGCCACCGAGGATCACAAGGCAGTCCAGTTTCCGTTTTTTATCGTGTTTTTCATGGCCTCGACCTTGTCGACGCCATCCTCCCCGATGACCCGCATCAGTTTGAAGGGGCAGCGGGAGGTACCCAGTATAGTGCCGCCGAGGGTCAGGATTCCGGAAAATCCTCCGGCTTCATCAGGCGGATCCGGTCCTGGATCAGGCCGCGGTATCCGTCCAGGATACCGTGGATCTCCACCTCGTCAAACGCCTCATACAGCGCCTTTGGCAACGCCTCTCATCGCGGCGTTCAGGCCCTGGCAGTCTCCGCCGCTCGTCAACAATCCGATTCTCAACATCGTCACACATCCCTTTCACACAGCCGTGCTTTTCTATATGCGCCGGATCGCTCTGGATGGTTTTGTTCCTATCCTCGTACGGAGAGCCGGCCTCTGCCGCCTCCCGTTCCCTGCGGGCGACAGCTTCCTGGCCAGCCGGTAGAGCTCGAGCTGGCTGTTGACCGCCTGCCGCCCGCGGCGGTCGGGCAGTTCATAGGTCCCGTCGGCATGGAGCTCCCGGGCATTCACCGTATCGGCCAGAAACAGCCCGATCGCCTCATCTACCCGGCGGCGGATGTCCTCGTCTTCCACAGGAAAGAGCAGTTCCACCCGCCTATCCAGGTTACGGGGCATCAGATCGGCGCTGCCGAGGTACAGTTTGGAGTTCCCGCCGTTTTCAAAGCGGAAGATCCGGCTGTGCTCGAGCAGCTGCCCGACGATGCTGAACACCCGGATATGGGAGCTTATCCCGGGCAAGCCGGGCACGAGGCAGCAGATCCCCCGCACCACCAGCGTCACCGGCACCCCCGCCTGCGACGCCTCGTACAGCCGGGCGATGACGGCCGGGTCCACCAGGGAATTGACCTTGGCGAAGATGCCGGAGGGCAGGCCGTGGGAGGCGTTTTGGATCTCTTTCTCGATCATGCGGTAAAAAGAAGGGACGCATCCCTCGGGCGCGGCCACCAGCCGGCTGTACTGAGGGGGCCTGGAATACCCGGTGAGGACGTTGAACAGGGAGGAGGCGTCCGCGCCGAAGGTCTCCCGGCAGGTGAACATGCCGATGTCGGTGTAGAAACGGGCGGTGGAGTCGTTGTAGTTGCCGGTGCCGAGATGGAGATAGCGGCGCAGGCCATCCTCCTCCCGCCGGACGACCAGCAGGATCTTGCAGTGGGTCTTGAGTCCCGCCAGGCCGTAGATGACATGGCAGCCGGCCTGCTCCAGCTTCTTGGCCCAGAGGATGTTGTTTTCCTCGTCAAACCGGGCCTTGAGCTCGACGAGCACCGTCACCTGCTTGCCGTTGTCAGCGGCCCGCATCAAGGCGGCGATGATGGGGAATGGCCGCTGACCCGGTAGAGGGTCTGCTTGATGGCGAGAACGTCGGGATCCTCCGCGGCCCGGCGGACGAAATCCACCACACAGTCGAAGCTTTCATACGGATGATGGACGAAGCGGTCCCGTTCCCGGATTGCCTCGAAGGGATCCGCCACGCCCCAGAAGTCCGCCGGTGTCACCGGCGTGACGGGGAGGAAGGCGGAGCCGGTCGTCCAGCCCGCTGAGCTTGAAGCAGAAGGTCAGGTCCAACGGCCCCGGCACCTCATAGATATCCCGCTCGGCCACGTGGAGCATCTCGGTGAGGAATTCCCGCAGCTCCCGGTCGCAGTGGCGGAGAGCTCCAGGCGGACCGGCTTGCCCCGCTTGCGTTTTTTGATGGACTGCTGGATCTCGATGAGCAGATCCTCGGCCTCCTCGTCGATGGAGAGGTCGCCGGTGCGGGTGACACGGAAGGAGGCCGCCGCGTCGATGTCGTGGAGCTCGAACAGATCTCCCAGGTGGAGGCTGAGCAGGGCTTCCTGAAGGATGAACGCCCGTCCCTTTTCACTCGGAAGCTCCACCAGACGGGGCAGGATGGACGGTACCTGGACCACGGCAAAGGCGGTCTCCCCGTCTTTTTTTTCAGACGGAGGCCCAGATTGAGGCTTTTATTCGACAGCATGGGAAAGGGACGGCTCCGGTCCACCGCTAGGGGGTCAGGACCGGGAAAAGCACCTTTTCGAAATACTCCGCGATGAAATCCCGCTGGTCCGGGGTCAGCTCCTCTGTGCCCGGCAGGGTGATACCCTGTTTTTTCGGCTGGGGAAGCAGGGAACGCGCGAAGCAGTTGTACTGCCGTTCGACAAAGGCGTGGACCGCCTCTTCCAGACGGCGGAGCTGGGCGGAAGGCGTCAGGCCGGCCGGATCCGGCTCCTTGTATCCGGACCGGACCTGCTCCTGCAGGCCGGCGACGCGCACCATGAAGAACTCGTCCAGGTTGGAGGCGGTAATCCCCAGAAATTTGCACCGTTCGAGGATGGGATTTTCCTTTTCATACGCCTCCTCCAGCACCCGGGCGTTGAAATCCAGCCAGCTCAGCTCCCGGTTGGTATAGGGGAATGCGGTCGTTTTTTTTCATGTCGCTCCCCCTACATCAGGCCGCTTTTGACGATCAGCACCGGCTCAATGCCGAACACGTCTTCAAAAAAGGCGCACAGTCGTCAAAGGCCCATTGCTCGAGCAGCAGCTCCGCCCGCGCCTTGGCCGTGACGACGAGGCGTTCCTCCTCCAGCCGCACCTTTACCTCGCCGATCTTGCCCTTGCGGGATTCGTCGAGGGTGTTGGCCAGGTTGAGGATGGCCGCGAGCTTGTCGGCCAGGAGCTTCTGCTTGTCGGACAGGATCAGGGTGCCGGGGCTGGGGCGGTGCAGGTCGCCGTACTGCGCGATCTCGGCGATGAGGGCGGTTTCCGCCTCGTCCAGGCCGTAAAAATAGGACTGCTTGATCAGGTCATAGGCGGCAAGGGAGGTGTTTTCGCATTGATACCGTATCCGGCCTCGTGCAGAAGCGCCGCACATTCGAGCAGGATCCGTTTCTTGCCGCTGACGCCGTGGAGCTTTTTGAGCTTTTCGAACAGAAGCACCGCGTATTCCCGTACCCGTTCCGCGTGGGCGAGGTCCATCCCCCTGCGCGCGCACATTTCCCGGGCGCAGGAAAGGGCACCGTTCCGTTCCTGTGCCTCGAACCGGGCCTTCTCCGCGGGCAGCAGCATCTGGCGGGCCAGGATGTCCATCAGGCGCAGGCGGGGGAGAGGATGGCCGGCGCCATCGCAAAATCCATCATGCGCTGGTAGATCACCAGCATGGGCAGGAGCTGGTCGGCCGTCTCCTCGGGGATGGCCGCCTGATCCGCGATGATGCCGGCCGGCAGGTTCTTGATGGTTTCGTACAGGCCCTCGAGCGCGTCCCGGGGATGCGGAATGCCCGTTTTCCTCCGCCGCTCCGCATAGAGAGGCGATGGTGTCCAGCTCTCGTCCGGTGAGCACCAGCTCCCGCGGGGACCCGCCGGCCAGCCGCCAGGACAGGCGCTGGAAATAGGCGTCTACATATTCCTCAATGACTTGATAGAACCGGGGAGTGCGGTCCTCCATGCTCTTGAGGATCTCGCTGAGCTTTAAGAATCCCAGGGTGATGTTGCAGGTCTGCACCACCTCGTGGCGGCGGCAGAGCGCCACCCCCACGCTGCCGGTGCCCACATAGGCGAGCATCGCCTCGTTCTCCAGATAGGGAGTGGGAAGCAGCTCGCCGTAAATCAGGCCGCTTTCCTCGCCGTCCTCGAGCACCTCCACCACCAGATTATTCTGGGTTTTGAGCTGGTCGAGGACATAGGCGCGGTTTTCCGCCTCCCGCAGGGCGGTGGTGGCGATGGCGCGGTATTCGGTCACTCCGTATTCTTTCATCACCTGGGTATACCCCCGCAGCACGGCGGAGAGCGCCCGCACCGTCTTGGCGCTGATGTGCCCGGTGGTAAACACCTCGTGCCCGATCCGCAGCGGGTATTCCAGCCTGTCGAGCTGGTCGGCACCCGTCTTGCCCGCCTGGTAAATCCCCATCCGGACGGAATTGGAGCCGATATCCAGTACACTGACGATTTTTTTGTGAGCGTTTCATATTCCACCAGCCTTTCCGATTGCCGTCGGGGAAACCCGGAACCTCCCTATAGTATACAGTATAGAGGAGGAATATTACAACGATGTAAAGAAAAAAGGGGGCAGAAGCCCCGCAAAAGGTTTGTCTTTTTGCCCGCGGGCGCGGTATAATCAGGAAAAAGCGACGAAAGGAGTCCTCTTTTTATGCCGATCATCCACGCCCATCGCGGAGCCTCCGCATACGCGCCCGAAAACACCCTGCCCGCGTTCCGTCTGGCCCTCGAGCAGAAGGCCGACGGGATCGAGACGGACATCCACCTGACCCGGGACGGCCGCTTTGTCGTCTGCCACGACGACGAGAACGCCCGCACCTCCAACGGCCAGGGAAAAATTCAGGATATGACGGTCGAACAGCTCAAGGCATACGATTTCGGCGGGAAATTTTCACCCGCTTTTGCGGGAACCCCTCTGCCCACCCTGGAGGAACTGCTCGAAGTGGTCAAGGACGTCGATCCGATCAACATCGAGATCAAGGGCCCGTTCCGGGAGGGACGGACATGGAGGCGGCCTACCGTCTGCTCTTTGAGACCCTGCAGCGATTTGGCTGTGTGGAGCGGACCCTGTTTTCGAGCTTCGGGCACGGATGGCTGCGGGACCTCAAGGCCCAGTATCCGGTTTTGCGCACCGGACTGCTGTACGGCGGCGATCCCAAGACCCCGGAGGAAACGCTGGAGCTGGTTCGCGCCTACAACGCCGATGCGATCCACCCCTATCTGCACAGCATCAACAAGGAGATTGTCGATACCTGCCTGGCGCACGGCATCGATGTCAACGTCTGGACGGTGGATTCGCCGGAGGACATCGCGCTGGCGGTATCCTATGGGGTGACCGGCATCATCACGAACGTGCCCGACCGGGTGCGGGCCTATTGCGAGGAGCATGCGTAATGGAAACGGGATGTGTCCATCTCTATTGCGGAGATGGGAAGGGCGAGACGACCGCGGCCATGGGCCTCGCCCTGCGGGCGGCCGGGCAGGGGTTTGCGGTGGGGTCGCCCAGTTTCTCAAGGACGGCAGCTCGGGGGAGTGCCGGGCCTTGGCCGGGCTGGCCGGAGTCACGCTATTCCCGTTTCTTCCCGAGGTGCCCTTCACCTTTGCCATGACGCCGGAGCAGCGGGGCGAGGCGGCGCGGTTTTACGCGGAGCTGCTGGGCCTGATTGAACAGCGGCGTGAGCTCGACCTGGTGGTCCTCGACGAGGTGCTCGACGCGGTGGGGACAGGACTTTTGGAGGAAACGGCGCTGCTTTCGTACCTCCGGAACCGGCCGGAAGGCCAGGAAGTGGTCCTGACCGGGCGGAATCCATCCGCGCGGCTGCGGGACGCCGCGGAATATATCACCGATATGCGGGCGGTCAAACATCCTTACGCCTCAGGGCAGTCCGCCAGGCGAGGCGTCGAATGGTAGGCGTCCGGGGTATGGCTTGAACGGGATACGGAGGTCAGGAGGAGACGGCATGGAAGCGCTCCATCACAGCACGGCCCGGCAGCTCAGACAGGCTCTGGGGGAGGGGCGGATCGGCGCCGAGGAGCTCGTCCGGGCCTACCGGCGGCGCATCGAAAAACACGACGGCAGGCTGAACACGGTGGCGGAGCTGGATCCGTCCGCGCCGGAGCAGGCGCGGAAGCTGGACGCCGCCGGGGAGAATCGCGCGCTGCCGTTGTTCGGGCTGCCGGTCCTGGTCAAGGACAATATCGATGTCAAAGGGCTCCATACCACCGCCGGCAGCCTGTCCCTCGCGGATAATGTCGCGGCGGAGGACGCCCCGGTCATCGCGAATCTCCGCCGGAACGGGGCGGTCATCCTCGGCAAGACCAATATGACGGAGTTCGCCAACTACACCTCGCCGGACATGCCGAACGGGTACAGTTCCCGGGGCGGGCAGGTGATTGGCGCCTTCGATCCCGCGATGGATCCGGGGGTTCTAGCACCGGCTCGGCGGTCGCGGTATCGGCCGGGTTCTGCGCCGCCGCCGTGGGGACCGACACCTCCTTTTCCATCGTCGGCTGCGCGACCCAAAACGGCGTGACCGGGCTCAAGCCGGCCCACGGCTCGCTGCCGGGAAAGGGGATAATCCCCATTTCGCATACCCTGGACAGCGCTGGCCCGCTGACGCGGGACGCGGCCGACGCCTGGATGCTGTACAGCAGCATGCGGGCCTCTCCGCTCCCGCCGGCCCTGCCGGCCGATCCCCGGACGCTGCGCCTCGCCGTCAACATCGCCGGCCGCGATCAGGTTTCGGACAGCCAGCTAGCAAGGTATGAAACCCTGTTTCAGCGGCTCCGCGGGGCGGGAGTCCGTCTGACGGAGGTCCTCCATCCGCCGATCCCCTATATGGGCGACTTGATGCGGTGCGAGTTCCGGCACGATTTGGAGGCATATTTGAGGGACGGCGGCCGCGCGGAAACCCTCCGGGACATCGTAGCCTACTATGAGGCCCATCCGGAACCGATGATGGCCTATGGGAACGCCGTCTTGCGTGCGGCGCTTGGGGCGTCCGGAAATCTCGACGACCCGCCTTACCGGGCGGCGCTGGCCGAGCGGGATAAGTGGCGCCGCCGGATGCGGGAGGCCTGCCGCGATTACGACGCGTGCGTCATGACCGGGCCGACGGAGATCCCCGCATTTCACCGGCCTGCCCTCGATGGCCCTGCGCCTGTGCATGACGGAGAACGGGCAGCCCCGCGGCGTGATCCTGTATGGCGCGGACGAGGCGCGCCTCATCTCGGCGGCGCTGACTATCGAGAGCTTCTGCGACCCGGTCGTCTATCCGGGTGGTAGGAAGGCGGGGCCTGCGCCGCGGCCCGGACGGTGGGAGGGCGCGCGGATGAAATCAATCTAAAAGGGGCCGTTTGCGACAGCAAACGGCCCCTTTTCGGTATGTTTCTGCAAAAACAGGGGGATCGGTGTGTTTCAGATTTGTTCAGGCTTCGGTCGCGGCGGAGGATTCCGTGCCGGATGTGGTCGCCGGCGTGGTAGACGGCGTGGTGGCGTTGGGCTCGCTCCGGATGATCAGCCGGGCGGCCATGTCATCGGTGGAAACCGGGCGGATGGGATTGCCCGCGATGCGTACGCTATACTCGGTGTGGGCGTCGGGCTCCTCGACCTGGATGCGCAGCCGGAGCTCCCGAATGCCGCCATTTTCCCCGCAGGAGGTCGCGATGGCGGCGAAGGCGGCCGCGATCTGCTCTTTGGAAGGGGTCTGGGTGTTGTCCACCGTATACAGATTGGCGCTGACGGTGACGGGCCAGTCGGCGATGTCGTCGACATCCCGGTTCATCGAGGTCCAGATGCGGGTCTCCTCGTAATCATTGGCATAGGCATTGCCTGTGCAGCGGGCATCCGCCATGGCGGATTCGACGGTATGGACCGCCTTGTTCCGCTCGGCCGCCAGGCGCTCTGCGTAAGACGCCGCGTGGGCGATGGGCGGCCCGATTAAGGATCCGATCAGGGTGACAAAGGTGATGAGGACCACCATGAAGATGGACAGGCCGTCATAACGGAATTTCTCGGTTTTGAACCGGATGGCATAGATGAGGATTTCGACGCCCAGGCAGAGCAGTACCACCGGGGCAAACTGGAGCAGCTTCCAGGCATTCCCTCCGAAATATAGGGCGAGAGGGACAAAGACGCCCAGAATCACAAGGGTTAGACCGAGCGTAAAGGTCCCCACCCGTCTGGGAGGACGGACCGGCTGCACCGGAAGCGGAGCCGCCGGCGGTGCCGGAGGCACGGGGGCGGGAGACGGAGGTGACGGGGAAGAGGGGTGTTTTCGGGTCTTATCATATCGTCCGGCGCCTGCCCGGCGGGATAGGTTTGAATGTCCATGATCGTAGTCCTCCTTGATATCGAGTGAATGGGCAGCGGGGATTATTTGGAAGCCGCGGAATCCTCGCCGGACGGGGTGCTCTCCTGGGGATGCGGAGCGGCGGTTCCTTCTTTGCCAGGAATGGTGTATTCGTCGTATACCGGCTCCTTCTTCCCCACGATCAGGCGGATACCGAAGAAAATGCAGGCGACCGGGATCAGCAGGGAGGGCAGGACGTTGATGATGTCGCGGATGACCCGCATCGCGTCGGGGACAGCAGCTGGTTGAGGCTGTAATAGCTGTTGCTGAACAGCATCTTGAGGCAGAGCCAGAGCGACAGGATGACCAGGGCCCAGCCCAAGAGAAGATGCCGCTTTTTCACAAAGCGGCCGACAGCGTCCCGTCCGAATTGGAGACGGGTGTCCCCGGACAGGAACATATACTCGTCCGGTTGGAGACGCAATTCTTGCAGCGGCATGTTGATGCGGTTGATGGTGTCGAAAAAGGAATAGAACCAGATGACCGGAAGAAGGATGGTCAGCGGCGCGAGATAGGTGAGGGCGGCGACCGCGATGACGCCGGCAAACAGCAGCATCAGGGAGACACCCCGCTTCATCAGGCCGTGATACATCTGGCCGGCGCCGGGGATGAGTGACCAGAACACGGTCAGAATTTATTTTTGGTCTGGCGCTCAGCGGGCGGGACGAAAGGCGGAGGCGCGGGAGGAGCGTAGGGAGGACATTATTCGTGGTCATGCTCATCATCTCCTATAAAAAATGCTTGAATGCGGTCGACAAGGGTATAAAAACCGGTGCTGTAACCGGCGGCCAGCTTTTCAAAACGGCTTTCCCGGGCGGGGCCGGGAGGGGGCTTCTTCGGTGGTGACCGGCTGCAGGATGTGGGAGGTGCTTTCTCCCAGCTTGTGGAACACGCCGCTGAAAAAAGAGGAGCATGGTCAGCGCGACCGCCACCGACATCTTCGCGATGTTCGCCGCGATGATCCGGCCCCTGGCCCGGCGGCTTTCCCGAGTGACAGCCGTGAGAATGCGGGATTCCAGAGCCGGATACCCGCCGGCCGGCTCGTCGGTTCCGGCCGTGCAGGCGGCTTCGATATATCCATCCATGCAGGCGGGACAGGCCTCTAGGTGGCATAGGAGCAGGGCGGTGTCCCGTTCGTCGCAGGCGCCGCGGGCGAGCGTGTCCAAGGCTTCGGGGTCAGGTGGCCGTCCCGTATCGTATGTTCATCCAGCATTCAAAGCACCTCCTTTAAGGTCCTTCGCAGCTTTTCACGGGCCCGAAGGCCCTGTGTCTGCACCGTTTTGAGCGGCCTGCCGAGGGCCGCTGCGATTTCCTCGTAACTTTTGTCCTCCAAGAACCGCAGGAGAGCCACCTGCCGGTAGGGCTCGGGCAGCTCTTCGCAGGCCTTCCGGATGAGCGCGACGGTTTCCCGGGACTCAGTTTCCGCTGCCGGAGAGGAGGCGGAGGGGTACGCATCCAGCGTTTCGAGTTCGGCGGGCTCGGTCAGGGCGTGTCCTGCGCTTTTGAGATGGTCCTTGGCTTTGTTGACAGCGATGCGTACCAGCCAGGGCTTGTAATGCTCCCCCTGGAAGCGGCCGATGGCGCGGTAGGCGGTGAGAAAGGTATCCTGGGTCAGGTTTTCGGCTTCCTGATCGTCGTGGACGAGCCGGCGGCAGACCGTGTAGATCAGGCGGGAATAGTCCCGGACAAGCCCGGCAAACGCTTCGTCGTTCATCCTGCTCCACCACCGCCCTTTCCGTCCGCCCATCTATAAAAACGAGGGGCGGGCTCCAAAACCTTCAACCAGCCGTATTTTTTTCATTATAGAGGAAAAACCCGTGAAAAAAGCCGGAGAAAACGGAAAAATTTAAGAAGAATAGAGGAACGGCCCGGCGGGTATGAAGCGGAAAGGAAACGGGGAGACTAAGGATACCGCAGATAGACATGTTAAAATTACTTTAAATTGGCTGATATTGGACCAAATACGGCTGTTTTCACACGCTTCCGGGCGATTTCTGGCGTTTATCCTCAGATAGCGCTTGCAATCGTGTAATATTGTGCTATAATGTTGACGGTAGAGCACGGTTATCGCCGTGCGGCAAGCAGACAGGAGGTGGGCAGGGTGAGTCCTGACCCTGGCAGTCGAAACGTCAACAAGAGCGGGACGCATCCGGTCCGGCCCTAGCCTTTTGGCGGCCGTCGGGGCTCCCGGGAAGGGGTATGCGCCGATGATCGCTTATTACAAAACCGTCAATGGACGGGTGCGCCCGCGGGAAGAATTCGAGGAGGATGCTGGGTCAATGTGGTCACCGGACGAGCGGGAGATCAACAGCCTGATCCACCAGTTCTCTCTGGAACAGGATTTCATCCGGGCGGCCCTGGACGAGGAGGAGTCCTCCCGCATCGAGGCCGAGGACGGCAACACGCTGATTATCCTCGACGCGCCCGTGGCCGAACGACAGAAAGACGAGGTCTCCTATTACACCCTTCCGCTTGGGATCCTGGTCACCCCATCCTGTGTGATCACAGTTTCCCTGCGGGAAAACGCCATTCTCTCCGAGTTTGCGGAGGGGGTGGTCAAGGGCGTCAGACCAATCTCAAAACCCAGTTCGTGCTGCGGCTGATGCTGCGGGTGGCGCAGCGGTTCCTCCAGTTTCTCAAGCAGATCGACAAACTCTCGAGCTCCTTGGAAAAACAGCTGCGCAAATCCATGAAGAACAAAGAGCTTATCAACCTGCTGGACGTGGAGAAGTCCCTGGTGTATTTTTCCACGTCCCTGAAGTCCGACGAAACCACCCTGGAAAAGCTGATGCGGGGCAAATACATCAAGCTGTATGAGGATGACCAGGATCTGCTCGAGGATGTGCTCATCGAAATCAAGCAGTCCATCGAGATGTCCAGCATCTATCTGAACATCTTGTCCGGCACCATGGACGCCTTCGCCTCGGTGATTTCCAACAACCTGAACATTGTGATGAAGGTGCTCGCGTCGGTGACCATCGTGATTTCCATCCCCAACATCATCGCGGGGTTCTACGGCATGAACGTGGAAGGCCTGCCCCTGAGCCAGTTTTTCTGGTTCCCGATCCTGCTGTCGGGGATCATCATGGCGGTGGTGGCTTTCATTCTACACAAACGGGATATGATGTGAGGCGCCCAGGAAAAAGGGTGTCGCCGGCTGAAAGAAACCCCCATCGGACCTCCGATGGGGGTTTTTATGAAGGGGCGGTTTACGCATTTTCCTCTTTTCTTTTCCTTTTGGAATACGGTATACTATGGACAAAGCGTATGAGGAGGAACATCCATGTCCACCTACCGTTGTCAAAATTGCGGTCACGAGTTTGACGCCGGTCTCTTGTTCTGTGGGAAATGCGGCGCCCCGAACCAGACGGCCCAGCGCATCCATCAGATCGAACAGATGCTCCAGGGCGAACCCGCCCCTCCACCCGGTCCGCCCAAGCCGGCCTCCGCCGTGTATCCGCCCGTACCCTCCCCCGCCGAAGCTGTCCCGCCTCCCCCCGGCCCCCCTTCCATCGTCCTGCAGGATATGGCGGCGCGGGAGCCGGACAAGGGACCGGCAGAGCCGGCCAAACCGGCGATAAAGAATCCGAAACGCCTGATCAAATGGATCGCGCTGGCTGTCGCCGCTCTGCTGATGGTCGTCGGCGTCACCAGCCTTGTACGGCAGGTGCTTCTCGGGTATCACGCCTCTCCCGAGCGCCTTTTCGCCGGGTTCCGGAGAGCTTTGGAGGAAGAGGACGGCGAGCTCATGCTGGACCTGATACTGCCCGAGCAGATCGAGCAGTATACCTTCGATGAATCGACGATATTGGATCAGATCTATATTCCGGACGGTGAGCTGGAGCTGTTGGACGTGATGGTGGGAAAGAGGGGAAGAGCGCCTACATCTTCGTTATCTTCCAGGAGGAGTATACGCCATCCCTTTCCAGCTACGCCGCATTTGGCTCCTATACGTTGACCCTGATGGTGTGTAAACAGGACGGGAAATGGTATTTGAACTACACCACGTCCTTTTTCCACTGACCCTGCCGCAATGGAAAACGCCCGGCGCAAGAGCTCTTGCGCCGGGCGTTTTGACGGCCAATCCGTCAGACAGACAGCACGCCGCCCGCCGTTTCGATGGCGCTGGCATACCGGTCCAGCACGGCGTCCAGATCCCGGCTGTACCGGGCTCCACCTTTCCTTCATCCGCCTGGATGACGCCGTTGCCGCCGAGCGGATACAGCGCCTGCGCGGGATGGGGGAGGGCTGTTTCCTCCGGCATGACCACCACCAGCTGCAGCGGGGTCCCCTCGGTTTTCTGTGCGGTCATCCAGGAACGGAAGGCCGGCAGGGCGGTCGACGGGTCGCTCGCCTTATACCCGTACAAAGACAGGATCCGGGTGCGCATCCGCAGCTGGATCCGGCTTTGGTCCAGAGAAAAGGTGATGTCTTCGATGGTGCTGCCGGTGCTTTTCGACACAAAGTGGGTGCATAACACATCAACCTCCGGATCCCCCGTATGCCGGTGAGGGACCGTCAGGTTGAATCCCAGAAGTGCCGAAGCGATTTCCGGGTCCTCCGACACCGCGATCTCGCTGTCGTCTCCCGGCTCGATCAGCCGGCAGCGGCGTGTCTCCAGACCCGGGACGGCGTCCCATTCATCCCTGGGACCGCCGGGCATGCCGTACAGCGGCGTGCTTACCGGCACCGGACAGGAAATGTCCGGCTGGACCGCTGCCCAGGTAAGGGATAGGCAGGCCGTCCAGGCTACCGCCGTGCCGGCCTCCACACGCAGCTGCACGTGCGCCTGTACCGCCTGCTCCAGCCGGAACGCTGCCTGTGCCTGGCCCGCCCCTATCTGGGCCAGGCTCTCCTCCGCCTGGCCGATGAGAGACAGCGTAACCCCGGCCGGCAGGCGTCCGTTGGACGAAAGAATATACTCTCCTGTCTCCAGGTCCCCGGACGGTGCGGCAAAGACCGCGGCCTCCGGAAGCCGTGCCTTCCAACGAGACCCGCCTGCCCGCTCCGGGAAGGAGGGGTCACGCCCGCCGCGGTCTGGGCCGCGGCATAGGTGTCAGCCGCTCCTGCTGCCGGCGGACGGTCAGAAGGGAGGGGAGATACCGGCAAAGGTATAGGGATTGCTCGACAGTTTGTCGTCGAATCCGGTCTCAACCGTCTCCCCCAGAACGGCGGCCCTCCGGAATGCCTCGGATTCGAGCGCGTCGCGGTAATACGCCGGGACCCCGCCTGCCTGTCCGGACACCATCGCGGCGAAGCGCCCATCCGCCTCGGTCTTGGTGTAGGCGTCGGTTTTTTCAGCGGCGCTTTCCGCCCGGGCGGCGGCATCCTGCGCCCGCCCGGCGGCCGTTTCGGCGGTCCGGGCCTGCCCGGCTGCCGCCGACGCGGCATCTCCGGCCGACTTGGCCGCGGCACCCGCCTGTTCCGCCAGGGTTTCCGTCTCGATCCGCTCCGCCGCCACGGTCTGCCGGTCTGCCTCGGCCGCGTCGGCGGAAGCGGCCGCCTGTTCCCGTTCCGCCGCCACCGACCGCAGGAGCTGGTCATAAATGTCTGGGGTGGGCGCCGGCGGGGTGACACCGGGCAAAAACCCCGACTGACAGACCGACACCTCCACCCGGTTCGTGGTCAGCCGGTCTCCGCCGAAGACCGAGACACGGAACCACGGCACCTGGATCACCTCCGCCGGTACGGTACAGGTTCCGTCCTGCACCAGGACGTGATAGACCATCCCCGACGCCTGCTCGAACACCGCGGTTTTTCAAGTCCCTCCCAATCGCCGCTGAAGACGAATTCCGCCACCAGATAGTTCCGGCTGTCCGCCACCACCGTGACGGGACGGGCCCGGATCTCCTGTCCGTCCACGGTGAATCTCAACTGTTTCTGCTTCATCTTCTCCTCCTCTTCCGATTCGATTTCCTCCTGGCGCGTCTCCATATCGAGACACATGCAAAAGGAATCAAGGCAACGCCACAGGCGTCGCCTTGATTCCACCTATATTATACCATAATTTTCCGATTTTGTCAAGTTGAAGGGGTTGTTGCAGACGGAGCATGGACGGTGGATATTCTGTCAGTTTTTCCAGCGGCCTTGTGGCGAATGGGGCCATGTGAGAGTATAGGGAAGGGGATAGTATACCTTGTAGTCTGCCTTTCGGTGTACTCGGCAAACGAAATATCAGCAAGGAGAATACAAAATGACTTGCAGCATAAGAAAATGGAAGATGTCGGACGCGGCGGATTTGGCCGCGGCCATTTCTAACAAAAAAGTACAAGAGAATCTCAGGGACGGATTGCCGTACCCTTACACCGAGCAGGATGGAACAGACTATATTTCTGCGATGCTTTCCGCAGATGAAAATGAAACGTTTGCTTTTGCCATCACGGCAGAGGGAAACGTGATCGGCAGTATCGGTGTTTTTCGGCAGGGAAACATCCACAGGAGGACTGCGGAGCTGGGCTATTACATAGCGGAAGAATATTGGGGAAAAGGGATTATGACGGAAGCCGTCAAACAAATTTGCCGCTATGTTTTTGACAAGAGCGATATAATCCGTATCTATGCGGAGCCGTTTGCATACAATGCCGCATCTTGCCGTGTGCTTGAAAAAGCAGGGTTTCAATACGAAGGGACACTGAGGCATAACGCTGTAAAAACGGCAACATTCTCGATATGAAGATGTACTCACTGCTGAAAACGGACATATAATGTGTGGATCCGGCCGAATGCACTTTTTTCCTGCAGTCTCGAAGCCAAGGCGAGGTATAGGGATATCGGACATGGGAAACATAAACTGTACACCCCCGGTCTGACCGTTCCATTGCCGGCAGGCCGGCACACCCTGATTTGGAAAGGACAGGTCCGCTATGAAACGATATCCCCCAAAACCGCTGCCGTATGACGCTGACGGCGACGCTATTTTTGACGAGGCCTTCAGCGTGGCCTCCATAACCGAATGCACCGGACTGATTCCTTCAGCCCCGGCAAGCGGCGCCGAAGCCGATTCCTACAGCGATATCTACGACGTTCCCTGGCCAAGACGCCTGCCGATGCGGTTCACAAGCTGCAGAGCGTCAAAAGGAGACGGATGCCGAAAAACGGCCTTGATTTCTTTACGATTCCTTTACAAGGATTTCACGGAATCTTCCAGATGGATTCAAACCTTGGTCACATTTTCCTCGTATACTGAAAGCATCCCAAGAAAACCTCCCCGCCAAAGCGGGTTTCCGAAGGCAGAAGGCCAATCCCTCGCAAGAGGTTTCAAATAGATGCTTTTTCACACCTCCCTCCTCTCAGCGCGGCCGCAAGGCCGCGCTTCCTTTGTCAAAAAACAGGGAAAGACGGGGTCCGGGGCTTCATCCGCCTTCATTGTGGAAGCCTCCGTCTTTACAAAACGGAAGTGTATTGTAAAAACGGATCTATAAGGCATTCGACGGGGGAATACGGTTGCATATTTCTCCCCACTATAATAGAATAAACAAAGATATGGCGGCGCGCAAAGGGGCATCACCGTTCCGAAAAATCGGGAGCATATATGGGAACGTGAGGCCGATTATAAAGGCCTACATGTAAGACGGGCGGCAACGAGGGATTGCAATGACGACGAATAAAACCACCATATTGGTTGTAGAGGACAATGCAATCAACCGGGCGGTGCTCGGCGGCATCCTGTCGCCGACGTATACGGTTCTGGAAGCCGAAAACGGCCGGGAGGCGCTCGCCATTTTGCAGGAGCATAAAGAGGACATTTCTTTGATCCTGCTGGATATCGTCATGCCCGTCATGGACGGGTACGCCTTCCTCTCGCATATCGGGGCGGATCCCGCCTATTTCTCTATCCCTGTCATCGTCACCACGCAGAGCGGGGAGAATCGGACGAGGTAGCGGCCTTGTCTCACGGCGCCGCAGATTTCGTGGCCAAACCGTACAGGCCCCAGATCCTCCTTCACCGGATCGCCAATATCCTCCATTTGAGGGAAACCGCCGCCATCATCAACCAGTTTCAATATGACCGGCTGACGGGCCTGTATACAAAAGAGTTTTTTTTTACCGCAGGGTGCGGGAGCTTCTCGCACAGAATCCGGACAAAGAGTATGATCTGATCTGTTCCGACATTGAAAATTTCAAGCTGATCAACGATGTTTTCGGCATGCCGGCCGGGGACCGCCTCCTGTGCGGCATCGCGGCGCTGTATACCGAGATGGTGGGGACAGGGGCCTTTGCAGCCACTTCGGAGCCGACCGTTTCGCCTGCCTGATCGAACGCCCCCGATCCTATGAGGATGCATGGTTTCTGGAGGCCGGGACGCAGATAAACGCCTTCTCCAGCACCAAAAACGTCGTGATGAAGTGGGGATCTATCCGGTCGAGGACCGGGGCATTTCAGTAGAGCAGATGTGCGACAGGGCGTTGCTGGCGGCTCGCGGTATCAAAGGCCGGTATGGAACACATTTTGCGGCCTATGATGATGAGCTGCGCAGCAAGCTGCTGCGGGAGCAGGCGATCACAGACGGAATGGAAGCGGCCCTGTCCGGGGAACAGTTTGAAATTTACCTGCAGCCCAAATACAGGATCCGGGACGATACACTGGCCGGGGCAGAGGCGCTGGTGCGGTGGAACCATCCGGAGTGGGGGCTCCTGCCGCCGTCGGAGTTCATCCCCCTGTTCGAGAAGAACGGCTTTATCACCCGGGTCGATCAATATGTCTGGGAAAGCGTCTGCGCCGCGATGCAAGCCTGGGACCAAAAGGGCCTTCCGCCCGTTTCCGTCTCCGTCAATGTGTCCCGGGCCGATATCTATAACGCGGATCTTCCCGGGATCCTGACCGAAACCGTGGAGAGGTACGGCCAGCCGCCTTCCCGCCTGCATTTGGAAATTACGGAAAGCGCCTATACGGAAAACCCGGATCAGATCATCGAAACGGTGGGACGGCTGCGCAAGTTTGGATTTGTCGTTGAGATGGACGACTTTGGCAGCGGGTACTCCTCCTTGAACATGCTCAACCAGATGCCGCTTGATATCCTGAAGCTGGACATGAAATTCATCCAGAGCGAGACGGCAAAGCCGCTCCACCAGGGGTTCTGCGCTTCATTATGGGGCTTGCCCGTTCGATGAACCTGAGTGTGGTCGCGGAAGGGGTGGAGACCAGGGAGCAGCTGGAACGCTTGCGGGAGATTGGCTGCGATTACGTACAGGGATACTATTTTGCCAAGCCTCTTCCCTGCCGTGACTTCGAGGCCCTGCTGCAAGGGGAAGCCCCCGCGCCAGGCCTCGAAGCGGACCGGGAGCGGGATCGGGACGGCTGCCTTCCAGGGCGCTGCTGGTTGTAGACGAGGATGCCGGATACCACGAAACGGTCAGGGCGGCATTCGGAGACATCTATCAGGTTGTAGAGGCCGATGGTGCCGCCGCCGCGCTGGACTGCCTGAGCCGGCACGCGCACAAGCTTGCCGCAGTCGTGCTCAGCCTGTCCCTGCCCGGCTCCGGCGGGTTTGCCGTGCTCGAGGCGTTCAAACGGGAACGGGCGGTGTGGGATATCCCGGTCATTGCTACGGGTCCTTCCGACGCACAGCTGGAGGAGCGGGCACTGGAGTCCGGCGCCGCCGACTATGCCGCCAAGCCCCATACCGGCACGAGCCTTGCCAAACGGGTGGCACATGCCGTCGGGCTCACCGCCTCGTGGGAACGGGAGCGTCTGCTGCGGGACGAGGCGTACCGCGATTTTCTCACCGGCCTGCTCAACCGGCGCGGCTTCTATTATGCGGTTGATTCGCTGCGCAAAGAGGATATGCCTTTGGCACTCTTTTTGTTCGATCTGGACAACATGAAGCAGGCGAATGATGCATACGGGCACGCCGAAGGGGATCGCCTGATCCGCCGGTTCGGTGAGCTGCTGCGTTCTCATACGAGGGAGACGGACATCGTGGCCCGGTTCGGCGGGGACGAGTTTGCGGTCGTTATGAAGCGGATGGGATCGGAGGAAACCGCCCTGAAAAAGGGGAAAGCGATCTGTCGCGCGGCCCGGGAAAGCTGCCTGGAGGGGCCGTGCCGGCCGCCGCCTCCGCAGGCGTTGTCATCTGGGACGCGGAAGGGCCGGTGCAGGATGTAATCGCACGGGCGGACCGGGCGCTGTACCGTGCCAAGGCGGATGGAAAAGACGGCTGCCGGCTTTGGAAGGATTAGGGGCCGCTGTGCCTGTGCGGTGAAAAAGGAGGCCTGTGGGAATGCGGGGATTCAGAGACACGCTCGAAGCCTACGGTGTGGATTATCAGACCACGATGGACCGTTTTTGGGGAACGAAACGCTGGACCGCAGCCTGCTGGACAGGTTGTTTGAGGACGACAGCCTGCAGAAACTGGGCGGTGCCCTTGCCTCCGGAGATACCGCGAAGGCCTTTGAAGCGGCTCATACGCTCAAAGGCGTCACAGGCAATATGGGCCTGACGCCGCTGTACGCGGCGCTCTGCACATTGGTGGAGCCGCTGCGGACAGGGGAGCGGCGGGACGATTATCCGATGCTGTTCCAGGCCGTGCAAACGGAGTTTCGGCGAGCGGACGAGCTGCGTGCCGCTCTGAAAGGAGAGGGGCGGACATGACGCCGGAGGAACCCCTCTCTTTTGTGCAGATGGCTGCCGTGCCGGACAAGGCTCCAGGGGCCATTTATGTCGGCCAAATCGGCAGCCACAGGCGGATTTATGCCAACTGGGTGGGAATGGATTTTCTGCGGCATTGGCCGAATGATCCGGAGCCCACCTGCTATTAGACGGCAGGGTTTTCCGAACCCCTGCCGTTTTGTCGTGAAGGAACCGGGTATTTCTGCGCTTCAGGCCTGGGAATTCAGCATCCGGACGACGGGAGCTAGCGGTTCAGCACTCCCAGACAGGCGATGAGGAAGTGTCAGCGACGTTCAGCAGGCCCCTTTGGGCGATGACCGGCAGCGCTTTCGATGCGGATGCGCAGGTACCTGTGGATACCGGGATGCCTCCCACGCAGCCGAGCCGCTCAAGGCAGAGGCGTTGTGCGGAGAAAACGGTTGATCCGCTTAGTAAATCTGGCTATTTCCGCGGGCACAGGGGTGCTGTACCGCGGGCGGCGATATCGGGCGCAGAAAAGCCCGGCATTGCCGCCGGGCGGGGATTCCTCTTCCGTTTATGGGGATTGGTTTTTCAGCACATGTGCCTTGAGAGCCTGAAACGATTCCGCGCTGATCACGTGCTCGATCCGGCAGGCGTCTTCCGCCGCCACCTCGGGACGGATGCCCAGGGTTGTGAGCCAGTCGGTGAGCAGGGTATGGCGCTCATAGATTTTTTCAGCGATACTCCGGCCCTTGTCCGTCAGTGTGATAAAGCCGTTTTTATCCATCTCGATCAGTTCGTTGGTGCGCAGGTTTTCATCGCGATGCTGACGCTCGGTTTGGAAAAGAGAGCTCCGACGCGATATCGATGGAACGCACCTGCCCGTGCCGTTTTTGTAAAATGAGGATGGTTTCGAGATAGTTTTCAGCCGACTCTTGAATACGCATGACCCGTTCCTCCCGGTTTGCCATAGGCTGGCTATAGGTCTATATTACCACAAGCGGCGCCATATAATCAAGGGATTTCCCCTGGCCGCTGAAATCGGTCTGCCGTACTTGCGGTTTTGGTTAAAACCGATATAATTAATAAATTCACTGTATATGCAGGGACAGGGCGGTCATGGCCGCCGGACAGGGGAGCAGGGATGGATGTGAAACGGATACTGGACCTGCAAAGGGCGGGCGTGGACGCAGAAGGAACGCTGGGCCGTTTTGCGGGCAACAGCGCACTGTATGAGAAATACCTGATGAAGTTCCCCTGGACGGGGACCTTCGCCAAAATCGGGCCGGCACTGCGGGCGGGGGAATGGGACGCCGCCCTGAACGCCGTACACACCCTCAAGGGTATCTCCGGCAATCTGGGGATGGACCGGCTGTGTCGTGCCTGTACCGGAACAGCTGTGCTCCTGCGTTCGGGGAGACCATCCGGCGGCAGAGGGGTCTTATGGAGAGCTGAGAAGTGCCCATCGGGAAATCATCGCACTTTTGTGTCCGTCTGAGGAGGAGTAGGCGTATGACGAGGCCGGAAACCATCCTGATCGCCGATGATTCAGAGATCAACCGTGCCGTGCTGCGGAACCTGTTTGAAGCGCAATACAATCTGCTGGAGGCCGAAAACGGGGAGCAGGCGCTGATGCTCCTGCGTCAATACAGCGAATCCATCACGGTGGTTTTGCTGGACCTGGTTATGCCGGAAAAGGACGGATACCAGGTGCTCGAAGAGATGCGGCTCAATGAGCTGCTCTATCATGTCCCGGCCATCGTCATCACCGCGGACGACAGCGCCGGCAGCAAGGTCCGGGTATTTGAGCTGGGCGCGTCGGATATCATTGCCAAGCCCTTTGACCCGAATGTCGTCATAAGCCGCGTGAAGAACATCATCGAGCTGGGCCGTTACCGGCGCCGGCTGGAGACTCTGGTGGAGGAGCAGTCGGCCAGGTTCAGGGAATCCAACGCCGCCGTGATCGATATGCTGTCCTCCGTCATCGAGCACCGCAACCTGGAATCCGGCCAGCATATCCGCCGTATCCGGCTGTTTACCAAAATCCCTGCTCGAGGATGTGGCGGTCAATTATCAGGAGTACGGTCTGGATGAGCGCAAAATCGGGCTGATCACCGACGCGTCTTCCATGCACGATATTGGGAAAATCGCCATACCCGACCGGATTTTGAACAAGCCCGGAAAACTCACGCCGGAAGAATTCGACGTGATGAAAACGCATACGGTCAAAGGCTGCGAGATCCTCGCGGGGCTCGACCGCCTGCAGGACAGGGAATACCTGGAGTACGCCTACAACATATGCCGGCACCATCACGAACGCTGGGACGGCGGGGGATATCCGGACGGGCTGAAGGGCGACAGTATCCCCATCTGCGCACAGGTGGTGGCAATAGCCGACTGCTATGACGCACTAACGACCGACCGGATATACAAGAAGGCGATCCCACAGAGCCGCGCGTTCAGCATGATTCTCAACGGCGAATGCGGCGCGTTCTCTCCCCGGCTCCTGGAATGCTTCAAAAACGTGCGGGAACCCTTTGCGCGGCTGTCTCGAGAATATGCCGACGGCCTTCCGGCGGATGTAGAAAAGGGCGGGCGGCCCTATACCGAACACACCCTGAACGGGATAACGGAAAACACGCTCGAACAGAGCCAGCTCAAATATTTTGCCTTGCTTCGGTATACCGATTCCACCGTCATGGAGGTGGATCTGAATACCGGGATCTATCATCTGGTGTATCTGGCGGACCCGGATTTCGCGCCGCTTCGCGCGGGCGGCAGCTTTGAGGAATCCATCCGGGCGTTTGTCGGGACGGCGGTCCATCCGGACGACCGGGAGGAAGCGCTGCGCCTGCTTGGCGGATACGTGCAGGAATTGTTCGACGAGGGGCTGACCCGGCGGGACAGGCGCTACCGTGTGCTTGACCGGGAAACCGGGGCCTATGTCTGGTGCCGTGCCTCTCTCCTGCGCCTCGATCTGGACAACCCCGCCACCGCCGGGTTCTGCTTCTTTGGCAGAAGGAACGGACGGGGCAGATTCCTCCTGAGACGGCGTCCGGTATGGCTCTGGAGCAGACGGAATATACCCGCGTGGTCGACCGCCTGCTGGGCGGTATCCAGAAATTTCGCTGTGACCGGCATTTCACGATCCTGCGGGCCAACCGGGGCCTGACGAATTTGCTGGGGTATTCGGACCGGGAAATGGAACAGCGGTTTCAGAACCGCTACATGGAGCTGGTTTATCCCGCCGACCGGCAGAAACTGCAGGGACAGTTCCGGCAGCAGCGCAACACCGGTCGGGTTTTGGAACTCGAATACCGCCTTGTAGCAAAGGACGGCCGCATCGTCTGGGTGTCGGAGCGCTGCATGCCGGCACAAGAGGCCGGAGAAGAAGTCGCCTACAGCATACTGCTGGACATCACCCGGTCCAAACAGGCGGAAGAGGAGCTCCGTCTGTCGCTGGAGCGGCACAATATCATCACCAATCAGACCAACGACATCATTTTTGAATGGGATATCCAGAAGGACGAGCTGTTTTCTCCTCCAACTGGGAGAAGCAGTACGGCTATCCGCCGATTCAGCGCCATGTCCGTACCGAAATCCTCAAGGCGTCCCATCTGCATCCCGACGATATCCCGGTCTTTACCGGCCTGATGGACGCCATGACGGCCGGGGTCCCCTATAAGGAAGCGGAGTTCCGCATCGCCGACGCGGAGGGGAAATACCGCTGGCGCCGGGCCCGGGCCACCGCCCAGTACGATGTGGACGGCAAGCCGTTCAAAGCGGTGGGGGTGATGCTGGATATCGATTCCCAGAAACGGACCTCGGCGGAGCTGGAGGACCGGGCGATGCGGGACGCGCTGACCGGCCTCTATAACCGGGCGGCGGCACAGGAACGGGTGGCGGGCCACCTCCGGGATGCCCGGCCGGAGGAGCTGTCTGTGCTGATGCTGCTGGATGTGGACGATTTCAAGCGGATCAACGACCGGTATGGTCACATGTTCGGGGACGCGGTACTCGTCGAGATGGCGGAGAAAATCGAGGGATTGTTCGGGGAACGATATCGTGGCCAGGATCGGCGGGGACGAGTTCATGATCTTCATGCCGAACATCCGCCGGGAGGAAGTGGCGGAGCAACGCGCGGCGGAGGCCATCCGGACTCTGCAGGACCTGTTCCGGGAAAACATGGATGATCTGGCGTTTTCCTGCAGCATCGGCCTGGCCTTTTCCAAAGGCGGGACGGCCGGGTTCCCGTTGCTGTTCAATCAGGCCGACCGGGCGCTTTACCGCGCCAAAGGAGCGGGGAAGAACCAGTATGCCCGGTACCAGGAGGAGATGGAGGACGGCCCTGTCGGCGTATTGTCCGGCCGGGATATGGGCAGGCGGACCGAAATCGATTCCGACCTGCCGGAGCAGTGGAGTCTTTCCGAATTGACGGTCAGGGCCTTCGATATCCTCTACAGTGCCCTGGATAGGGAACAGGCGGTTACGTCCATTTTGGAGCTGATCGGGGATACATTTGGGGTCAGCCGGGCCTATATTTTTGAAAACGTGGATGGGCAGGAGGCGTGCCGCAATACCTTTGAGTGGTGTGAGAGTGGAACGTCTCCTCAAAAGGATACGCTCCAGGCCGTACCTTACCGGCAGGGAGGACAAGATTACCGGGATAATTTCGATGAGAACGGTATTTTCTATTGCCCAGATATCCGGAAACTGCCCGACTGGCAGCGCTCGCTTCTCGAAAGGCAGGGCGTCCTCTCGGTGCTGCAGTACGCGATCCGGGACGGCGGCGCGTTTTATGGCTTTGTGGGCTTTGACGACTGCAAGGTGCGGCGTTTATGGACAAGGGAGCAGATCGATGCGTTAACCTTCGTCGGCAAGCTGCTGTGCGTGTTCCTCCTAAAAAGCCGGGCGCAGGAGGCCCTGACGGATACCCTTTCCAATCTGCGCAGCGTGCTCGACCATCAAGAGGTCTTTCTGTACGTGCTGGACCCGGAAACGTACACGATACGGTATGTCAACCAAAAACCAAGGAGCTGGTGCCGGAGGCGGAGCCCGGCCGGCGGTGCTACGAGTTGTTTTATCGAAGAGATGTCCCTTGTGAAAACTGTGTGCTCGAAGGGGCACGGGATGCCGGCCAATGCACCAGGGAGATTTACAATCCGTATCTGGGGCTTTGGCTCCTGGCCGACGCCTCCATGGTGGACTGGGACCGGCGGAAGGCCTGCCTGGTTTCCTGCCGGAACATCTCGCCGTATATGCCGCCGGACGGCGGGCGGGCCCCCGCTTTCATCGATTCGCCGGACGGAGGATGGGATGGCTGAGGCAGCGAGGTCAATACCCTGCGGAAAGAGAGGATGCGTGTATGAAATCGGGGTTCGGACATGGGCGGAAACGGGGAGCGGCATTGCTGGCCGCGCTGTTCCTGATGCTGCCGACGGCACTTCCCTCGGCGGCGGAGGAACGGACGGTGCTGCGGGTGGCCTTCCCCCAGTCGGAAGGGTACACCATGACCGCCCCGGATGGGCGGCGGTACGGCCTGGTCGTGGACTATCTCAATGAGATTGCCAAATATACCGGGTGGCAATATGAATTTGTGGACGTGGACAATAACAGTATGGTGGACCGGTTCCTGGCCGGCGATTTCGATCTGGCCGGCGGGACCTATTATGCGGACAGCTTTACACAATACTTTGCCTATCCGGAATACAGCTGCGGGTACAGCCAGATAACGCTGCTGGCGCGCGAGGATGACAAAAGCATCAAGAGCTATGATCTCGGCAGTTTCTCCGGCAAGACAATCGGCGTGTTTGAGCGCAACCATGAAAATATCCGCCGATTGCAGGCCTATCTGGAGATCAACGCCCTGGACTGCACCCTCCGGACCTATACGTATGAGGAGCTCATGGTCACCGGCAACCTGAACCGGTTTCTGGAAAGCGGCGAGGTCGACCTGCTGCTCGGCAACAGCACGGATACCCGCGGGGATTTTGTGGTTGCCGCGACCTTTGATTCGCAGCCCCATTACATCGTCACCACGCCGGGTAATCAGGAGGTTCTCGATGGGCTGAACATGGCGCTCGCGCGGATATACGAGGCCGATCCCCTGTTTGCCGAAAACGCTATGCCGCCAATTTCACCGCGGCTGAAACCGGAAGCATCCGCCTGAGCGAGGAGGAGAAAGCGTACGTCGCGGAAAAAAGAGACGGTGAGCGTGGCGGTGCCCTACAACTGGCACCCGATGATCTGCCTGAACAACAACGACAGTCATGACGGCTTCGTATCCGATGTGCTCGGCGAGATCGCCGGCTATTCGGGCCTGCGCTTCTCCTATATTTACTGCGACAGCTATGCGGAATCGGTGCGTGCGGTCCAACGGGGCGAGGCCGATATGCTCGGTTTTTCCTCGGCACGGAAAAGGACGCAATGGATCAAGGGCTGGCATTGTCGGCGGCGTATGTTGAAATGGATTCTATCCTTGTGCGCAACAAGGAATCCGGCTATCCCGAACAGGGGCTGACCGGCGGTGTCATGGAGGGGCGTGTCATGCCGGAAGGCATTGTGACGGACGAAGTCCGCTACTACTCGGATACCGCCAAGGCGCTGGCCGATGTCAACCGCGGCAAGATCGATTTTTACTACGGGCTGGCCTTTAACCTGGAGTATATCATCCAGCAGCACAATTTCACCAATGTGATGCAGGTCAACCTGATCAACGACAGCCTGGAGATGGGGTTTGCGCTGGCGAAACCCGCCGACGCCAGCCTCCTTCCGATTCTCAACAAGGCGATCAACAGCCTCACCGATGAGCAGAAAGCCGTTATTACCAGCCGGAACATCATTTCCATCGGCAACACACGGCTCTCCCTTTCCAGCATCCTATACGGCAATCCCACGCTGGCTATATCGGTGGTGTCGGTGTTTCTCCTTTTGATCCTGGCCACTGTCATCATCATATCGAGAGCCCGCCTGCACGCCGCCGTGATGCGCGGCGAATTGGAAAAGGCGGAGGCGGAAAGCCGGGCCAAAAGCGACTTCCTTTCAAAAATGAGCCATGAGATCCGCACACCGATGAACGCGATCGTCGGGTTGACGGATCTGACGGGCATGATGGAGGGCCTGCCGGAAAAAGCCCGGGAAAACCTCTCCAAAATCAAATCCTCCTCCCGGTATCTGTTGGAGCTGATCAATGATATTCTGGATATGAGCCGGATCGAAAACGGGAAGATGGATATGGCTGCCGAGCCGTTTTCTCTGGGCGGCGTGCTGAATGAGATCGAGAATATGATGCTGGCCGAAGCCGACCGCCGGCAGCTGCATTTCCATATGGAAGAGGATATCCGGGACGACGAATTGATCGGGGACGCTATCCGGCTGCGCCAGGTGCTGCTCAATTTGCTGTCCAACGCCTTCAAGTTCACCCCGTCCGGGGAACCGTTCGGCTGTGCGTGAGCGAGGACGCCTCATCGGAAAAGGATGCCGTTCTGACATTCCGGGTTATCGATACGGGGGTGGGGATCGCCGCCGAAGATCAGAAGCGGGTGTTTGGCAGCTTTGAACAGCTCGGGCCCAACAGCTCCAAAAGCCAGGGGACGGGCCTTGGACTGGCGATCAGCCAGAACATCGTGGAACGTATGGGCGGCGAACTCAAGCTGAACAGCCGTCCCGGGGCCGGCAGCGAGTTCTATTTCACGATCGCGCTGCCTCGGGGCCGGGTGCGGCATCCGGCCGCGGCGGACACATCCCCCGGCGGGGAGATGTTCCGGGGTGCTCATATCCCTAGTGGTGGAGGATAACGATATCAACGCCCAGATCGTGACCGAACTGCTGCAGGCGCAGGGGCATCCGTTACCCGGGCGAAAAACGGGAAAGAGGCGTTGGCGGTGTTCCAAAATACGCCGCCGGGAGGGTTCCAGGCGGTGCTCATGGATATCCGGATGCCCGAGATGAACGGGCTGGAGGCGGCCCGTGCCATTCGCGCCTTGGAACACTCTGACGCTCCTGCCGTCCCGATCATCGCCATGACCGCCAATGCCTTCCGGGAGGACATGGAGATGGCCGGGCAGGCCGGCATGACCAGGTTCGTCCTGAAACCAATCGACGTCCATCACTTGTATGAGGTGCTGCGCGGCGCCTTGGCAAAGGGGGACGGTGTGCCATATATGCCGATAAACAGAAAGGATGATTAGTTTGAAAGAAGGGCACGGTATTCTTGCGCTTTTTCCTTGTTGTGGGGAAATCCCTTCATCAATCCATCCACTGGATTCAATCAGTGCTTACCTAGAAAGAAGGAGGGATTCACATGCGGGATTTGACGTTGCAGGAAAGCCGCGACTATACCTATGAAGGCCGCTGCCGGCTCTGGGGGCAGGATGTGTTTGTCGGGTTGGATCTGCCGGAGAGAGGACAAGGCCCGGGCCCTGGAGGCCGCGCTCCCCGCCGTCGAGCAACGGCTGGAATGGCTGGAAAACAACCGGGCGGGCGTCGAGAAAGCCCTGCTGGATGACGGCGGCCCGGACTTGGCACAGGAATGGGCGTCGTCCGCGGAACTGGCGGAAGAGGAAGATGCCGAATGCTATATCATGGAGGATGGGCAGAAGGTCTTTTCCCCATCACGCCGGAGGCGTTCTGCGCCAGCCTGCGGCCGGAGAGCCTCGTCTTGAACGGAAAGGAAGGGAACGGCCGGTTCCGGATGGAGCTGATGCTGGTCTGTGACCCAGACTATTTTGCCGGCCACGCGCTCGAGGGTGTGTGGAGGCGGACGGAACGATATCGTCCGGCGGCCTTTTCGGTTAGGATGCCGTGAGAATGATAGGGGCAGGGCGGATTTGGGCCGGAGGCTCTTAACCGCCCTGCTCAAAAACCCCCGCGGGTCCCAGTCAGGGGACCCGCGGGGTTTTGTATGGCACGCCGCCGGTTTTGCCGTCCGGCGAATCAACGATCCTCCGGAAATAATTGATACCACAGCTCGCGGGCTGGAGCCGTTCCCTGGATTTCCGCATGGAGGTGACCACCAGTACCAGAGCGGTCATCAGGAAGGGAGCATGTCGTAGAAGGCACCCGGGATACTCTGCACCCCGCTTGCCAATCTTTCGATTGGCCCGCGGATCCCGGGAAAGAGATCGGCGAAAACCAGGATGAGCGAAGAGAGGTAAAACCGCAGCACCCGCAGCGCCCCGAAGAGGAAGGAGCCCAGCACCGCTTTGCCGGGATTCCAGGCCGCAAAGATGACGAGCGCCAGCGCGATCCATCCCAGATCCCCGATGAAATCGCTGATCCAAACGCCGTTGCCGATGATCATGGAAGCATAGGCGCCGCCCAGGCCGCAGATCCCGCCGCCGAGGAGAAGATGAATGTATTTCATCCGGGTGACATGGATGCCTGCCGCGTCCGCGGCGGCGGGGTTTTCCCCGATAGCCCGCAGATTCCGTCCGGTTTTGGTGTGATTGATGTACACCGCCAGCACAACGGCGATGGCCACCGCGAGGTAGACGAAAATGTTGAAGGAGAAAAGGGTGTAGAGCCAAGGACCCACGCCGGGGATTTTTTCCAAAAACGGAAAGCGGATGTCTTTGAGCTGCCCGGCGATGCCGTCCGGGAGCTTGAGGGTCCCGGTCGGGGTCCGGTTGAGCGCGAATTTGCCGATAAAGTTGGCCAGCCCCACTCCGAAGATGGTGAGCGTCAGCCCGGTGACGTTTTGATTGGCCATGAGGGTGACGGTGAGGAACGCGTAGATCAGCGAGGTCAGGACCCCGCCGAGGAAGGCGGCGAATAGGGCTAAAAACAAGTTGTTGGAATAATAGCCCGTCAGGAATCCGGCACACCCGCCGACCGCCATCATCCCCTGGACACCGAGATTCAGGTGCCCGGACTTTTCATTGACGATCTCGCCCAGCGTACCGTAGAGGATCGGCGTGCCGGAGCTGAACGCCTTGACTAAAAAAGAGGATCCACGTTTCCATCACGCATCCCTCCCTTCGCCTGCTTGGAGCGCTGCCTCCGGACAAACCGGTAACGGATGAAGAACTCGGCTCCCAGCACAAAGAAGAGCAGGATCCCCTGCAGGATGTCGGAGGAGTCCTTGGAAAGCTGATAGGTCGACTCCACCACCGAGCTCCCCCTTCTCCAGGATGCCGAACAGGGGAGGAGACCAGCAGGATACCCCAGGGATTGAGCTGGGCCAGCCAGGCCACGATGATGGCGGTGAAGCCGACGCCGCCCGCAACGCCCGCGGCCAGCGTCTTGTTCGCGCCCGTCGCCTGGACCATGCCGGCGATCCCCGCGACGGCGCCGCTGAGGAACATGGTGCGCAGCACAATCCTTTTGACGTTCATACCCGCATACGCGGCCGTCGCCTGGCTTTCCCCGACCACGCTGATCTCATATCCCTGCTTGGTGTATGTCATGTAAATGAACACCAGCACCACCAGCACCAGCGCGACGATCCAACCGATATGTACGCCGAAGACCCGGTCGAGCGTCGCGTTGTCTGAAAACCGGGCGATTTTCGGGGAAACCGGAGGAATCCGGATCGGCCCAGGGGCCGTCCCGCAAAAAGGTGATGCAGTGCAGCGCGATATAATTGAGCATGAGGGTGAACAGGGTCTCGTTGGCCCCGAATTTTACTTTTAAGAAGGCCGGCAGCAGCCCCAGAGCCCGCCGCCGAGCGCACCCGCGATGAACATGACGAAAATCAGCACGGGATGGGGCCAGCCGCTGTGGAACAGGGCAAAATAGGATGCGAAGATCGCGCCCATGATGATCTGCCCCTCCGCCCCGATGTTCCAAAACCGCATTTTAAAGGCCAGCGTCACGCCGAGCGATGAGATCAGCAGCGGGATAATAACCAGCATGGTGCCCTGGAAGGCGATGGAGCTGCGGGAGCAGCCCTGGACCATCGTCCCGTAAATTTTAAAAAGGATTGTATCCGAGGCAGAGCAGGAACAGCCCGCCCGCCACCAGGGCAAGCGCCAGCGAGACCAAGCGGAGAAGCATCCGCTTGTTGTTGGACAGCTCCGCCCGTTTGACAATGCGAACGAGGGCTTCCTTTTTCCCCCGTTCCGGCTGTGCGGTCCCAGTCACGACGGCTTCACCTCCTCCATCACGGTTCCGGTCATCATCAGGCCGATGTCTTCCTTTCTCGCCGTGCGCGCGTCCACTATCCCCGAGATCCGCCCGTTGCAAAGCACCAGAATCCGGTCGGAGAGCTCGAGAAGCACGTCCAGATCCTCACCGATAAAGATGACGGCCACATGCCGCTGCTTCTGCTCATTGAGCAGATCATAAATCGTGAAAGAGGAGTGGATGTCGAGGCCCCGGACCGGATAGGCCGCGATCAGCAGGTTGGGGCCGGAATGGATTTCCCGGCCGAGCAGCACCTTCTGCACGTTGCCGCCCGACATCATCCGCACCGGCATGTCTACCGAAGCCGTCTGGATGTCCAGCCGGTCCACCAGTTCCTCCGACAGGGCGCGGGCCGGTTTTTGTCGATGAACGGCCCCTTGTGGCTCCGATAGGATTTGAGGAGCATATTGTCCACCATCCCCATCGACGCGACCAGGCCCATTCCCAGCCGGTCCTCCGGCACGAAGCTCATGCTGATGCCGAGGTCGATGATCTCGGCGGGGGTCTTTCCGATGATGTTTTCCTTTTTGTAGAGGATGGCGCCCTTGCTGGCCTTCATCAACCCCGCGATGGCCTCGCACAGCTCCTTCTGGCCGCTTCCAGCCACGCCGGCCACGCCCAGGATTTCCCCGGTGCGGATGTCAAAGCTGATGTCGTCGAGACCGCGGGAGCCGTCCTCCCTATCCACCGTCAGATCGACCACCTTGAGCAGGACCTCCTGATCCGCCACCTCCGGACGGCCGATCTGCAGGGAGACGGCCTTGCCCACCATCAGCTCGGTCAGCCGCTTTTCATCGGTTTCGGCTGTCGTGACCGTCTGCACGCTTTTCCCTTTGCGCAGGATGGTCACCCGGTCGCTGATGGCCATCACCTCGCCCAGCTTGTGGGTGATGATGATGACCGCGCAGCCCTGCTCCTTCATCCGGCGAAGGATCTGGAACAGCTTCTCCGTCTCCTGGGGGTCAGTACGGCGGTCGGCTCGTCGAGGATCAGGATCTGCGCCCCCGGTACAGCACCTTGAGGATCTCCACCGTCTGCTTTTCGCTCACCGACATATCGTATACCTTTTTGTCCGGGTCGATTTCCAGGCCGAAGGCGGCGCCGAGTTCCCGGATCTTCTCCCGCAGGAGGGCCGGCTTGCTGTAGCGCTCCCGGACGCCCAGCACGATGTTGTCCATCGCGCTGAACACCTCCACCAGCTTGAAATGCTGATGGATCATGCCGATCCCCAGCTCCATGGCGTCACTCGGGGTGTTGATGACCACCTCATGCCCGCCGATGGAGATGCTGCCCGCGTCGGGATGGTAAATCCCCGACAGCATGTTCATCAGCGTGGTTTTCCCGATCCGTTTTCCCCAGCAAGGCCAGGATTTCCCCGTACCGCACCGATAGGTCGATCCCGTCGTTTGCCACGACCGTGCCGAACGACTTGGTGATGCCCCGGCACTCGATCGCGATGCCGCCGGCCGGCCGGCGATTGTTGTCTTCTGGCATCTCTGTGTCCCCGCCTCCCGTCTTGTCGCGCGTATCCATGAAAAGGAAAAAGGGCGTTGGTGTTCCAGCCGCCAAGCCCTTTTCGGGGAGGGGACGCACGCGTCCCCTCCCCGTTATCGGTTTCCGCTCTTACTTCACGACGACGTTTTTGAAATACCAGTTGATGCCGCCGGTGATGGTCGCATCGTCCAGGGTTCCGCCTTCTTTGCCGACCGTCTTGCCGTCGTTGGTTTCGATGACGCCGTCATAGACATTGAAGGAGCCGTCCAGGATCTTGGCACGGGCCGCTTCGACGGCCTCTTTCGTGCCAGCCTTGCAGAAATCCGCGAGAGGGAGATGTCCACCAGGCCCTCTTTCATGCCGCCATAATAATTTTCCGGCTTCCAGGTGCCGTCGATGACCTGCTTGACCGCTTCGGTGTAATACACGCCCCAGTCCCACACGACGGAGGTCAGGGTCGCTTTAGGGCGTCCTTGGACATATCGGAATTAGCCGATCCCCATTTGCCCGCCTTTTCGGCAGCCGTCTGGGGATAGGGGGTGTCGCAGTGCTGGGCGATGACGTCGCAGCCCTCCGCCAGCAGCGCTTCCGCCGCTGCGTTTTCCATCTCGGGAGCAAACCAGCTGTTAGTCACCTTGACGAACACCTTGGCCTCGGGATTGACCGAATAGACGCCCATGGCGAACGCATCGATACCGCCGGTAACTTCGGCGTTGTCTTGGCCCATAGCGGCCACATACCCGATTTTATCCGACTCGGTATTCATGCCCGCGACGATACCGCTGAGGTACCGGGCCTGATAGATCCGGCCGAAGTAATTGTTAAAGTTTGTGTCGTTCTCCTTATAGCCGGTACCATGGGAGAAGATGATGTTCGGATATTCCTTCGCCAGGCTTTCCATGGTGTCCATGTACCCCCAGCTGGTGCCGAAAATGATGTTGCATTCCGCTTCGATGCACTCCTGAATGGCGCGCTGGATGGCCGTGGGATCCTGATCGTCGACGCTGTTTTTGCGGATGATCTGGTCGTCCCGCAGGCCCAGCTCCTTCTGCATCGCCACGATCCCCTGGTCGTGGGTGTAGGAGTAACCGGAGCCCTCACCCGGATCGGACAGGTGAATGACGCCCACCTTGATTTTGTCCTTGTCGACCGCGCCGCCCGCAGGCGACTCATCCGTGGAGCAGCCCGCGGCCATCAGTGCCAGGACCGCCGCCATTGCCACGGCCAGAACCCGTACCCATTTCCTCATGCTTTTCATTCCTCCCAATAATTGTCCGGGCGCCGCCCGGCTGGTGTATATCGTCAAGGCGGCGGAGCCGCCTGATCCGACTAAGCCTCCGGATGGCGGAACACGACGCCGGTGTCCTCGTCCATGGATTCGATGATAGCCAGGGATTCCACCCGCACGCCTGTCGCCCGGACGAGATCTCCGCCCGGCTGAAAGCCCTTCTCCACGGCGATGCCCGCCCCCACGAGGCAGGCGCCCGCGGCCTTCACCAGCTGGATCAGCCCGAGCAGGGCGCTGCCGTTCGCGAGGAAGTCGTCGATGATGAGAACCCGGTCCTCCGGCCGGAGGAACTCCTTGGCCACCCGGATTTCATAGACCCGTCCGTGGGTAAAGGACTCCACCCGGCTGGTATAGACATCCCCAGCGATGTTTTTCGTCTGGTTTTCTTGGCGAACAGCACCGGTACGCCGAAATACTGCGCCGCGACGCAGGCGATGCCGATGCCGGAAGACTCGATGGTGAGGATTTTGGTCACGCCCTCGCTACCGAACAGGCGGTGGAACTCTTTTCCCATTTCACCAAACAAGGCAATGTCCATCTGATGGTTCAGAAAACTGTCCACCTTCAGCACATTGCCCGCTTTCACCTTACCGTCTTGCCGGATACGCTCCTCGAGAAGCCGCATGCAAAGCCTTCTTTCACGGGACGGCCTGTCCGGCCTGTCCTTGAAATATGAACGAAACATGAATGATAAAATGATTTTACCCTACTTTGCACAACATTGCAACACCCGATTTGTTATCAAATCCTCTGGAATTCGCCCTCATCTTTTGTCGAGAACGTCGAACCGGAAGGTTTTTGTCCGCCTTTTGCCGGAATTCCCCGCGGCATGCCGCAATTTGCCGGAAGCTGTCCGCATATGGGATCAGCTCTGCTCATCGAGCGTCAGTTCGAAGGCTGGCAGGAATTCGTCCAAAAAGCAATCCGCCGCCGGCAGGTGCATAGCCCGGATGGCCGCCTCAGTAGAACGGCGGGCCTGTTCGAACCCCGGTTGCCTTGGCCCTGTTCCTCACACATTTGATAAGGGCGGACAGCTTGTCCGCCGCCTTGACGATCCGCCGCTCCTCGGCCAGATCCACCCCAGGGAAGAAGAACTCCCGATACCCGGGCGCATATCCTCCGGCAGCATGGAAAGCAGCTTGTTTGCGGAGACATCCTCCACCTGACGGTAGGCGTCCCGGATGGCTGGATTGGCATATTTGACCGGGGTGGGAAGATCGCCGGTCAGGATGTCGGGCGCGTCGTGGTATAGCGCGAGCAGGACACACCGTCCGGCATCCACGGAACCGCCGAAGCGGCGGTTCTGCAGGACGGCCAGCCCGTGGGCGAGGACGGCTACGTCCTGGGTATGTTCACACAAATTTTCCTGCCGGGTGTTGCGCATCAGTGCCCAGCGGGTGATATATTTCATGCGGGAAAGAATGGCGAAGAAATGACCGCTCATATCGAATGCCTCCTGTCGCTTTTCTCTATTATACCGGATATCCTGCCGCTTTCCAAGCGGAAAAATAAAACCGCCGGAGGTCTGAACCGGCTGCAAACCATGCCAGCCGGATCACAAAGGCGGCGGACAGAGGCGGTCTGCCGGGAACGCGGATCCGCCGGGAGCGGCCGGCGGGAGGAGAGGGACGTGCTCTCCAGGGAATTGCGGCATGGTCCGGCCGCGCCTGCCGGGCGGCCTTTCGGAGGGACGGCGGCCTCGGAAAGGGGGCCGTTCAGGAATTAGCGGGAATAGGGCGCCTTCTCCTTGCTTTTTGATAACCCCATGCTATAATGGGCTGGAAATATCAGGCGGCATGTGGATGAGCCGGTGTTTTGACGCGGAGGATATCCGAGCATGAGACAGTGGCTGCTGAAAAAATACACGCTCTCAAGCCCGTCCAGATTCTGGCCATGGGCTTTCTTTGCGTCATCTTGCTGGGGGCGCTGCTCCTCACCTTGCCGGTCGCGACCGTGGACCGGGACACGCTGGGGTTTGTTGACGCGGCCTTTACCGCGACGTCGGCGGTATGTGTGACCGGCCTGATCGTGGTCAATACCGGCGTGACCTTTTCCCTTTTCGGCCAGATCGTCATCTTATGCCTGATCCAGATCGGCGGGCTCGGGTTCATGACCATCACGGCGATGGTATTCATGATGATCGGCAAACGGATCACGCTGCGGGAACGCCTGGTGATCCAGGAAGCCTTCAATGCGGAATCTCTCCAGGGCACGGTCAAGCTGGTGAGGAACGCTCTGCTGGTTACATTCACGATCGAAGGCATTGCGTGCGTCCTCTTTGCCATCCGCTTCTCCTTTGAGTATGATTTCGCCCATGCCGTCTATTACGCGGTATTTATGTCGGTTTCGGCGTTCTGCAACGCGGGCTTCGATCCGTTTGGGTTTGAAAATTCCATAGTGCCTTACGTGGACGATCCCGTGGTCAATTTTGTCGTCATGGCGCTGATTATTCTGGGTGGTATGGGGTTTTCAGTGATTCTCGATGTGCTGCACGCCCGCCGCTGGGGCCGTCTGACCCTCCATTCCCGGATCGTGCTGCTGATGACGGGCATCCTGATCCTGTTCGGCATGCTGATGACCTGCCTGCTGGAATGGAACAATCCCAAAACCCTGGACAACGGGCTCAGCCCGGCGGAAAAGGTCATGGCCGCGGGCTTTCAATCGGTCACGCTGCGCACGGCGGGTTTCGACACCATTGGACAGGGCGATCTGACGCCCGCCGGCCAGATGGTGAGCATTATCCTGATGTTCATCGGCGCGTCTCCGGCCTCCACCGGCGGCGGCATCAAAACGACCACCTTCTTCATCGTGCTGTTGTCCGTGGTGGTGATGATCCGCCGCAAGGAGGATTATAATATCCACAGGCGCCGGCTCAACCTGTCGCTGGTGCGGCGGGCGCAGGCCATCGTTTTCCTGGCGCTCGGCCTGGTGCTGGTCGATACCGTCGTTATCAGTGCCATCGAGTCGATGACCGGGGGACCGAGGTGCTCGCCGATATCCTGTATGAAGTGGTATCGGCCTTCGGCACGGTCGGACTGTCGACGGGGATTACGCCTTCCTTGAATGTGTTTTCAAAAATCCTGATTATTCTGACGATGTTTATCGGGCGGGTCGGTCCGCTTACCGTTTCCATGGCACTCGCGGGCGGCATGCGCAAACCGGACGCCGTAAGGTATCCGGAAGAGCGGATCATGGTGGGCTGATTCCCGCCCGGCAGGCAGATTCCGGTGCTCCGTCCGATGTCCGAAAACTGATGGGACGATCCTGAGGAGGGACAGACAATGAAACAGATTGCCGTTTTGGGTCTCAGCCGTTTTGGCGCGAGCGTGGCCCGTTCCCTGACCGCGATGGGGGTGGAGGTGCTCGGGGTGGACAACGACCCCGAGCGGGTGGCGGATCTGGCCCACGATATCACCCACGTGGTTCAGGCGGATATTCTCGATAACGACGCGCTCGATTCCCTGGGGCTCCGGAATTTCGACGTCGTGGTGCTCAGTGTCAAGGATGTGGAGATCAGCAGCCTGGCGACCATCGCCCTCAAGGATCACGGCGCCGCCCGTATCGTCGCGCAGGCGACCGGGAATCCCACGCCAAAATCCTGGAACGGATCGGCGCGGACAAGGTGATCATGCCGGAAAAAGATATGGGAATCCGATTGGCGCGCAACCTGTCCAGCAATAACCTCATCGATTATATGGAGCTGTCGGCCCGCCACAGCCTCATGGAGATTCAGGCCCTCGACGAGTGGGTCAGGGGCATACCCTGCGGGAGAGCAATATCCGGCTGAAATACGGCATCAACGTGGTGGCGATCCGGTCCGGCCGGGTACTCAATGTGTCGCCGGCGGGCGACGATATCATCCATGACGGGGATCTGCTGGTGGTCATCGGGGAAAACGCCGATCTGGAAAAGCTCAACCGCTACCAGAATAAAAAGAAATAAGCGATGGAAAAGGCGGCGCCGGGAGGGTTACCAATCCTTCACGACGCCGCTGCCGATATGTGTCCAAACCGGGAAGTACTGGAATTACCAGCTTCATGGCGTATGGCCCCTCGACGGTTATGCCGTCCAGGGTGCCATCCTCAAAAACAGCGGTTACGGTAATGCTCTCCATATCGAGAGACTCAGCCGCGGTATCCTGCTGGAATTGAATGCCCGCGGGCAGGGCGGATGGCTGCCGGCCAAGCGTGGACACTGCTCACAGAAATCCCCCATAATATGTGAAAAATATGCGCTCGTATATCGGCGCCGGGATATACCGCTTGCCATTTCCATATTTTCCCTTTAAAATGAAAAGGAGATGGATATGAAATTGAGAGAAATATTGGGCAACAACATCGTGCGGTATCGAAACCAAGCGAATATGACTCAAATGCAGCTGGCAAGCGCAGCGGAGATTAGCTTGTCCCAGCTGCGTCATGTGGAGCACGGCACGGGAAACACCACGGTGGATGTGATCGAACGAATCTCCTATTCCCTGAACGTCCCACCTTCGGATTTGTTTAAAAACTGAGGGGGATACGGCCAACAAGGGGATAATTACGCGTATTTTGTGAATTTTACTCACAAGTTTTCCGTGATTTCTAGAGCCAAAAGCCACAGAGGAAATCGAAGAGGGCTATGCCGACTTCGGGCATGGCTCATCCTGTCGTGCGGCCCTTTCGGCCAGAGCCGCTATAAAATACAAGATGGGTGGGAGTTCATTGCAATATGAAATATCGGTTTCGGAACAGATGCTGGAGGGGGTCTCCTATCGAACCTATGGGATCCGATGTACGGAACAGGAGATCGCCGATCTCACGCGGGACGCTGCTGCCCTGAAGCCGTTGCTGGACTATTGCAATCGTTTGAAGCTGTCACCGCTCCATTTGAAGGACGTAGCGGAGGATTTTGTGGCCCGTCTGTCCGATCCCTTCGAGCTACAGACGGGAAAATAAAAAGAACGGCATACCGCTTTTCATAGATCGCCTCCACTTTTAAGCCGGGGCCTTTTTATCCGACCGCGCGGCGGCCCCGGGGTTTTGGGCCATCATATTATCGTACAAGAAACCGCCGCCCAGTCCCTCGATTCTGACAAGGGGGTCCTTTTGAGGCTTCTAAGAGGCTTCTAAATAGTATAAAGTGCCGGTGTACGCATACACTAATGGGGAAGTTGGGAAAGGAGCGATTGTATGAAAGACCATCACCGCTTTTATTTATGTAAAAAGACGGAACCCTCCTGGGTGTGATCCATGACGGCGGGGGCGAACTGCTTTGCTGTGGGCAGCCGATGCAGGAGCTGATTGCGAACACGGCAGAGGGGCGCAGGAAAAGCACCTGCCCGTTGTCAAAAAGGGAAGGGGACGATATCGTCGTAGACGTGGGCAGCGTCCCCATCCTATGTCAGAGGAACACAGTATCAACTGGGTATATCTGTTGACCACCAAAGGTGGCCAGCGTAAAAAATCTGCCTTTCGACGGCCGGCCGGTCGCGCGTTTCCGGCTGACGGACGATGACGAACCCGTCAGCGCGTACGCGTACTGCAATTTGCACGGCCTGTGGAAAACCGATATCTGAACCAGAGGATTTACCGGGACCGGGAAGCGTTGTTCTTCCCGGTCCCTCTTTTGCCCCGTATTTTTCTCCGGACACGAAGGGCTGTTCCATCTTATGGATAAAATGCCGGATTTGTCCCCCTACACCGGAGGGATGGCGGGACAACCGTGTCCCAAATCCGCGGTTTATATAAAACAGGAAGTATCGTGTCGAAGGAACAGCAAAAACAAAAGACAGCAAATTGGGACACTTATCACGGCAAATGATGGAACGCTTTTTAGGGTGCATTTCGCTTATAATAAGCTTGGGTTAGGGAAATTGCCCTTTAAGTATTTTGAAAATCCAGAAATTATTGGCAATAAGCACAAGGAAAATCCGTCGACATTTTCAAATTATCCGCACAAACACAGCATGTCCCTCAATAAGCGCATAGTAAATTATTGGCATACAGATGTTCATATTTGTTGTCGGGAGTGGTTAGAATTGCTGAACAGACGTGGCGTGGTCATTATGCCGGACGAATTTGGTCCCTATTGGCTCGAACTGCTGGAAAAAACCGATCTGAACGTGCTCGGCATCCATCCGGTCGGGGTTGACGGGAAAAACCCTTACCAGGTGCTCGAGGCCTTCCTGACGGACGAGAACCGGCGTGAAATCGACCGGCTGGAGGATCGGGGGATCCATGTGGAAGTGGAAATGCATTCCCTGTCCTGGCTGCTCCCACGGGAGGAATTCGCCGCGCACCCCGCTTGGTTCCGGATGAATGAGGAAGGGAGCGGGTAAGCGATTTCAACCTCTGCGTATCCAGCGCGGAGGCTCTCGAGATCATTTCCCAGAATGCCGCCCGCCTGGCCAAGCTCTACCGGCCCCGCTCCAACCGGTATTATTTCTGGCTCGATGATGTCGCGGATTCTAAGTGCCACTGTCCGGAGTGCCAGAAGCTGTCTGCCTCCGATGCGGCGCTGATGGTTTATAATGCGATCCTGCGCGGCCTGCGCTTGGAAAATCCGGAGGCCCTGCAGTGCTATCTCGCCTATCATGACACGCTGGAGGTTCCCAAGACCGTCCGGCCGGAAAAGGGGATTTTCCTGGAATACGCCCCATGATCCGGGACTTCGACCGGGCCCTGAACGATCCGGAAAGCGAGAAGAACCGGAAACAGGTCGCCTCGCTTCCCGCGCTGTTATCGTTTTTGGCACCGAGAATGCGCAGGCGCTGGATTACTGGCTGGACAATTCCTGGTTTTCAGGATGGAAGAAGCCGCCCAAACCGTTCTCTTTACATAAAGAGACGCTGGCCAAGGATGTAGCGTATTACGAAAGCCTGGGGATCGACAGCGTGACGTGTTTTGCCTGCTATCTGGGAGAAGAATATTACAACTTGTATGGTCAAAAGCCCGATATCGCAGGATATGCCCGCGTTTTATCCGGAAAGGCGGGCGCTTGACGGAGGACGGGAGGAAGCGGCGTGTTAAAAAGTGGATACAACGGACGGCTTTTTGAATTTGAAACGGCGTATTTCGACCATCCGCTTCCAATGGACTTTCTCAAGGTCTGGCAGATCGGTGAACTGAGCACCGAACCAGGATATGAAATGCCCACTCATCTGCAGGGCTGCCACGAAATCAGCTATGTGGTGTCAGGGCAAGGGATTTTTTACACCGAAGGGACGGCGCTGCCCGCTAAACAGGGGGATATCCACATCGCCCCGACGGGGAAGACCCACCGCATCGTGGCGGAGAAAACCAGAACCTGCGCTTTGCGTATGTCGGGTTTGAATTCGTCGAGGGCTTCGATCATAAGGATCTGCAGGATATCATGCGCGTCTTCGCCGATCCTCCCTCCTATCTGATCCGGGACACGGGCGATGTCCGTACCCTAATCTATATGCTGATCAATGAAATGTATGGCAAGCCGGTCTATAACGACATCATGGTGGAATGCTACATCAAGCAGATCCTGGTTCAGACCTACCGGCTGCTGCTCTCGGTCAAGCCCAACGTTTTTGTTCCCAAAGAAGGGCAGAAAATGATCGGGCAGTCGGTTTATTCGATCATCCGGTATATCGACAACAACATATACGAGATCGATTCGGTCCGGAGCATCGCGGAAAACCTCGGGTACAGCCACAGTTATCTCTCCCACCTGTTCCGGGAAAAGATGGGGACTACCCTGCAGGCGTATGTCAGCATGAAAAGATCGAGGCAAGCTTGGATCTCCTCAAATACAAGAAGTCGTCCATCACGCAGATTGCCTCGTCTCTCAACTACGAATCCGCGCAATCCTTCGGTAAGGTGTTTAAAAAAATCATGGGCTGTTCACCCACAGAGTATCAGCGGAGGTACGATTCCTCTCAGACTCCGGACAAATAGGAAAGGCGGCGAAGAATGTTGAAGTCTTCCCATCGTATGGCCAAACGGTTTTGCAGCAGCGCTCTGGCGCTGTTGCTGCTCGTCCCGGGAAGCCTGCTCGCGTCTGCGGAGGAAACCGACTCTACGGATGGGGCTGCCGGGATATCGAATACAGGAACGCAGGGGGAGTATTTCCAGTATCTGAGCGAAAGCGGAGGAAAGCCTACGCTGGCGACGATATACTCCTGCCGCTCGAACAGGCCGTCCTGTCCGACGCAGTGGCCGCAGTGTCGCATTTGGATAAGGATGCGCTGAAGTTCGGCACTGACGGCACGGCACAGTGGACTGTCAGCGTTCCGGAAAACGGCCTGTACTGCATTTCCCTTGCGTATGTCAATCAAAGGGGCAACCGCCAAGACGGCGAGATCGCCTTCCTTCTGGATGGGAAAAGCCCCTATTCCCAGAGCGAGGAGATTGAACTCGGCCGGGTCTGGAAGGATGCCACCGGGATTCTCAAGACGGACGGGGCAACGATCTGATTCCGGAACAGGAGGAAGTGTCGCAGTGGTCGACAGTCCGTCTGCAGGATTATGCCCTTTTCACCAACACGCCGCTGCAGATCTATCTGACTGCGGGAGAGCATACCCTGACGTTGAAAAATACGGGGGAGACGCTCTATATCCGGGATGTCCGTCTGACGGGGACGGAATCCGTCGCCACAGTGGAACAGGCGGCTGCCGCCTATGCGGGCAAGGGATATACCGAGGCTGAAATCGGCGGAGAAGGGTACCTCAAATACCAGGCCGAAGAAACCGCCCTCAAATCCAGCCAGTCGATTTATCCCCAGTATGACCGTACCAGTCCGGCGACCGAGCCTTACCATGTCTCCAAAATCCGGCGCAATGTCATCGGTCAGGGCAACTGGTCGGCGCCCGGCCAGTGGATTTCCTATAAAATCAAAGGCATACCGGAAGACGGCCTGTATTACATAACTCTCAAATACCGGCAGAACCTGATGACCGGGCAGTCCTCCTTCCGCAGCATCTATGTCAACGGCGAAATCCCCAGCACGGCGTATGAAAACGTGGCCTTCCCCTATGGTGTCAACTGGGATACCATGACCATCGTGGACGAGAACGGGAATCCCTGCCCGGTGTATCTCAAGGCGGGGGACGACAACGAGATCCGGATGGAAGTCCCGATTGGGAAATGGGCGGAGGTTCTGCAGTCCGTCGAGGATATCAACCGCCAGCTCAATAACCTGTACATCGAAATGGTCATGATCACCGGCACGTCGCCGGATAAGTACCGGGACTACAATCTGGATGATGAAATCCCGGGCCTCATCGAATCGCTGACCTCCTGCGGGATCAGCTGGTCGAGGCGGCAGACCGGTATGACGAGCTGAGCGGAAGCAAATCGACCCAGTCTGAGACCATCCGCCGAGCGGCCGATCAGATCGGGAGCATGCTCGCCAACCGGTCCACCATCCCGCAGCGGATCACCAATTTCCGGGACACGATCAGTTCCCTGTCCTCCTGGGTATACGGCAGCCTGGAGCAGCCATTGGAACTCGACTACATCCTGGTTCATGAAAAGATGCCGAGCTGCCCGCCCCGAAGGCCTCCTTCTGGGCCGGCCTCAAGCACTTTGTCGGGTCCTTTATCGCCTCGTTCACCGAGGACTACAACAGCATCGGCGACGAAGTCGAATCAAGGAGTCGATTTCGGTCTGGATGAACTCCGGCCGCGACCAGGTGCAGATCCTCAAAGATATGATTACCGATGAATTTACGGTCAAGACCGGAATTCCGGTCAACTTAAGCCTGGTGCAGACCGGGTTTGTTGAGGCGACCCTTGCCGGGGCCGGCCGGATGTTTTCATCGGCATCCCGCGCGGACAGCCGGTCAACCTCGCCTGCCGCGGCGCGCTTGCCGACCTGAGCGGTTTTGATACCTATAAAGATGTAATGGCGCGGTTTTCCGACACCGCAGCGGTTCCTTATACCTTTAACGACGGCGTCTACGCCGTCCCTGAATACCCAGACCTTCTTTATGATGTTTTACCGCACCGACATTTTCAACAGGCTCGGGCTGAGCGTCCCGCAGACCTGGGATGACGTATTCAAGCTGATCCCGCGCCTGCAGCAGAAGCATATGGCGTTCGGCCTGCCCTACACCGTCATATCGGCCGCTACGGCGGTGGATAACGGCATGGGAGCAAAAGACCTGTTCCCGGCGCTGCTGCTCCAGAACGGCGGGTCCTTCTACAGCGCGGATTCCACCCACACGAATTTCGATTCCACCGCGGCCATGGATGCCTTCAAAACCTGGACCGATTTCTACACCCAGTACGGGTTTGACCTGGTCATCGATTTCTACACCCGTTTCCGCAATGGTGAAATCCCGGTCGGCATCGCTTCCTATGACGTGTACAACACGCTGACCGCCGGTGCCCCTGAAATCCGGGGCCAGTGGGAAATGGCTCCCATCCCGGGCGTCCAAAAGGAGAACGGCGAGATCGATCGTTCCTCCGGCGGCGCCGGCACGGCCGTGGTGATGTTCAGCAAGGCCGAAAACCCTGAATCCTGCTGGGATTTTATCGACTGGTGGACGACGGAGGATGTACAGTACCGGTATTCCAATACGGTCGAAAACATCATCGGTCCCGGCGGACGTCAATGCACAGCCAATGTCGAAGCGTTCAAAAAGCTTTCCTGGAGCACGGAAGAAGCCGAGGCGCTCGAGGCCCAGCGGAAATATCTGCAGGAGATCCAGGAGATTCCGGGAAGCTATTACGTGTCCCGCAGCCTGGACAACGCCTTCCGCTCGGTTTTGTATGACGACACCAACCCGCGGGAAGCGTTCGAGCGGGAAAATGAGAACATCAACCGGGAAATCGCCCGGAAGCGCCAGGAACTGGGGCTGGACTAAACGGGAGGAGGCTACCCTGTGAAAAAGCAAAACGCAGCCGGCACGGCCGTTCCAGCCGGGAAGGGAACGCACCCTTCCGCCGGCGCAACGAGCACAGCTTGGGCAACCGCATACGCAAATACAAGGAAAGTTATCTTTTGATCGCGCCGTTCATGATTCTGTTCACGATCTTTACCGTGATCCCGGTCCTCGCGTCGGTGGGGCTGAGCTTTACGAGCTTCAATATGCTGCAGATGCCGCGGTTCATGGGTTTTCAGAATTATGAGAGGCTGTTCCTGGACGATCCGATCTTCTTCACGGTGCTGAAAAACACCCTGGTTTTCGCTTTCCTGACCGGACCGCTCAGCTATATCCTGTCCTTTCTGTTCGCCTGGCTCATCAATGAGACAGGACGGAAGATGCGGACCTTCCTGACACTGATCTTCTATCTGCCCGTCCTCTCCGGCAATATCTACTTTGTGTGGGCGTTCCTGTTCTCGAGCGATTCTTACGGCGTGATCAACGGCCTCTTGATGAACATGAACGTCATTCAGGAGCCGATCGGCTGGCTTATCGACCAGAACAGCATCATGTCGGTTCTGATCGTCGTCCAGTTGTGGATGAGCCTCGGGACCGGGTTCCTGACGTTCGTCGCGGGTTTCCAGGGGATGGACAACAGCCTGTTCGAGGCCGGGGCGATCGACGGAGTGCGCAACCGCTGGCAGGAACTCGCGTATATCACGATCCCTCCATGGCGCCGCAGCTGCTCTTCAGCGCCGTCATGCAGATCGCGGCCTCCTTCGGCGTGAGCACGGTCATCGAATTCCTCGCCGGGTTCCCGACCACCCAGTACAGCGCCGATACGCTCGTGACGTATATCAAGGATATCGGCACGATCCGTTTTGAAATGGGGTATGCCACCACTATCGCGGTGTTCCTATTTGCACTCATGATGCTGACGAATTTTATCATCACAACCGTTTTAAAACGGTTTAGCACGGATTAGGGGCGGTATACATGGCGAACGGGATTTTTAAGCGTCATATCAACCGCTCGATCGGCGGCAATATTCTGGTGTTCTTGTTCCTGCTGGTATTCGGCATCTTTTTCGTGTTCCCCATCTTTTATGCTGTCATTACGGCGTTCAAGCCGCTCAATGAGATCTTCATTTTCCCGCCGCGGCTCTTTGTCAGCCGCCCCACCCTCGATAATTTCATCGAGCTGGATCTGATGACCGCGAGCTTCTGGGTGCCGCTGTCCCGGTACATATTCAACAGCCTGTTCATCAGCGTGGTCGGCACGGCGGGACACCTGCTTCTCTCCAGCATGGCGGCCTATCCTCTGGCCAAGCATCCCTTTCCCGGCAACGGCTGGATCAAGCAGATGATTGTAATATCCCTGCTCTTTACCCCGGCGGTGACGTATCTGCCGCAATATGGTGCTGGCCCAGCTGCACATGATCAACACCTACTGGGCGCTGATCCTGCCGGCGATGGCCTCTTCGCTCGGGCTGTATCTGATGATGAATTTTATGACGACGATCCCGACGGAAATGATCGAGGCGGCGCGGATCGACGGGGCGGGCGAATTTCGAATCTATGCCCGGATCATCATGCCGAACGTCAAGCCGGCGTGGCTGACTCTGATTATCTTCTCCTTCCAGGGGCTCTGGAACAACGCCGGCGGCGTGATGATCTATCAGGAGGAGCTCAAGGTCCTGCCGTCCATCGTTTCGGCGATCACGGCAGGCGGCATCGCCCGTTCCGGCGTCAGCTCCGCCGCCGCGCTGCTGATGATGATCCCGCCCATCCTGATTTTCACCCTCTCACAGAAAAATGTCATCCAGACCATGAGCACTTCGGGTCTGAAATAACAGCCTGCCCATAAGGCGGAAAGGGCGTGAACGGCCACGATGAAGACAATATGTGCAAAGACGGGCAGGCTTTTGGCCCTGGCGGCGGCCCTGCTCATCCTGCTGCCGCTCGTATCCCTGGCGGAAACGACATCTCCTCAGTATACCTATGATTACTGGGAGGAGGCAGTCCCCACCTCGCCGGCCTATCTGGCCAACAAGGTGTATTTCGGCGTGGATTTCGGCATCGACGCACTGGCGAAACCGATGGATTTGTTCGTTGCGGACGACGGCCGTGTGTTTGTGCTGGATTCGGGAAACAGCCGGATCGTCGTACTCAGTGCCGACCTGCAGTTCGAGCGTGTGATCCAGCCGACCGCACCGGACGGCGAAGCCCTGAAATTTCAGGAGGCCGTCGGTCTGTATGTTGCGGCGGACGGACGGATGATGGTAGCGGATAAAAAGGGGATGGCGGTCTACATCCTGGATGGAGAGGGCCGGCAGACCAACAAGATCGAATCCCCGTCCGCGAGCGTGGTGCCGGAAACCTTTGAGTTCCTGCCCACCAAGATGCTTGAGGACAGCGCGGGGGTACTCTATGTGCTCTCCTCCGGCTGCTATAACGGCGCCCTCCAGTTCGATTCGGACGGCAGCTTCATGGGGTTTTATGGCGCTGAGAGCGTCACGCTGAACGCGAAAACCCTCATGAATTATCTTTGGAAGCAGATTCTGACCGAGGAGCAGGCCGGCAATATGGCCCGTATCCTTCCGGTGGAATTTATCAGTTTCTGTATTGATGAAAAGGATTTCATCTACACCATCCGTCAAGGCAACGACGTGGAGTCGGGCCAGGTCCGCAAGCTCAACGCCAAGGGACGAACGTTCTTCCCGACGAGGTGTTCGGCGACCGTATCGAAGATCCGATGCTCAACGACATTGTGGTGGACGACGAGGGTTTTATCAGCATCCTGGATAAAAGCAGCGGGCGTGTGTTCCAGTATGATCAGGAAAGCACCCTGCTTTATGCCTTCGGCGGCAAAGGAACACAGAAGGGCTGCTTCGCCACGGCGGAGGCAATCGAGTCCCAGGGGGATCGCCTGCTGGTGCTGGACAGCGAGCGGGGATCCATCACGGTTTTCGAACCGACGGCGTTTGCCCGCAATATCCGAAAAGGCTCGCTTCTTTACAGTGACGGCAAATATCAGGAAGCGATGGAGCCCTGGAAGCAGGTGCTGGCGAGCGACTACAATTACGAACTCGCCAACTTGGGTTTGGGTAAGGCCTATGAGGGCCTGGGAGATTACCGGCAGGCCATGACCTATTTCAAGCTGGGCAACGACCGGCAGCTTTATGCCGATGCGTTCCGGGAATACCGGTCGGTGTTGCTGCGTGAGTATTTCGCCCTTTTCATGTTGCTCCTGGTGGCGCTGATCGTGGTTCCCGTTGTACTGATCAGCCGCAAGAAAAAGCAGGAGGTCTACGCCGGGGACGCCCCAAGAGTAAGTATCCTTTCTACTGTATGTTCCATCCGCTCAACGGTTATACCGATCTGAAAGATGAAAAGAGCGGCTCGTTCTGGCTGGCGAACGCCGTGCTGCTGGCGTTCCTCATCGTGTCGATCCTGATCCGCCAGGTCACGGGCTTCAGCTTCAATGAGAACCGTACCGATCAGTTCAATCTCCTGGTGACCGTTTTCTCCACCATCGGTATTTTCATCGTGTTCGTACTCTGCAATTGGGCGATCACCACCATCATGGACGGCAAGGGGCGGTTCCTCGAGATCTGGACGTTCTGCTCGTATGCGCTGGTGCCTTACATCATCGGTATGACGGTGGTTGTGATCCTCAGCAACATCCTGACCGGGGATGAAAGCGCATTCTACGAAGGCGCCAAGTGGATCGTGCTCATCTGGACGGCTTTTTCCATGCTCATCGCCATCAAGGAAGTGCACCAGTATTCTCTGGGGAAAACGCTGTTCACGTTGTTTTTGACTTTCTGCGGTATGGTGGTCATCCTGATCATCGCGGCCATCTTCTACAGTGTGTTCAACCAGCTCATCAGCTTCGTCGCCACCTTGGCCACGGAAATCTCACTTCGCTAGAAAGGGGGGGATGACGATGAAATCCCTGTATCATCGGAACGGCAGGCCATTGGATACAGATCCGAAGGCCGGACGGGTTCGTCCGGCAAGGATGCGGCACATCCTTCATGGAGGGCTGGCGCTGCTCCTGACTGCGGCGTTGGCGTTTGTGCCTTGTGCCTTGGCAGAACCCGGAGATCTTCCGGAGGAGCCGGTGGGAAGTGAATCCTTCCCTCCCGCCGAGGATGGGTATGTAACGGTCGCCTCCAACAGCCGTCTGGAGCTGCGCGTCAACGAAAAGGAAACCTGGTTCCAGGTCGTGGACAAAAACGGGCACGTCTGGAGCAGTACGCCTGAGAAGTACGAGGAGGACGACGTCGCACAGCCTGTGGCACGGCTCGGAATGGCCTCCCTAATCCAGATCAGCTATTCGGACTCGCTCGGGAATATCAGCCCGCTCAATGGCAAAACCGCCAGCGTGGACAAGGGCGGTGCTTCGGTGACACGCATCGACGGAGGATTCCGGGTGGAGTTCCAATTTGAGCGGGAGGGCTTTTTCATCCCGGTGGAGGTCCACCTTCGCGAGGATGGCGTGGAAATCGCCCTGATGTCGGGGGAAATCCGCGAGACCAACGAAAAATACCGTTTGACCCGTGTGGCGATCGCGCCCTATTTTGGCGCGGCGGATGCGCAGGCGGAGGGTATCTGCTCCTCCCCGACGGGTCGGGCTCCCTCATCGGCCTGAATCAGAACAACGGATATGTTGAGGATTATGCTCAGTATGTGTATGGCCGGGACGCGGCGACCACCCGCCTGGAGGCGGGGGAGGTGACCCGGGATATCCGGATGCCGGTATTCGGCTTGAAGGATGGAGACCATGCATTCCTCGGCATCATCACGAAGGGCGAGTCCAGAGCCGTCATCAATGCGGCGGTGAACGGTAAACGTTGTTCCTACAGCAACGTCTACGCCGAATTCATCTACCGGGACTATGATATGGTCCTAGTCGAACGGAAACAACAAACCGTGCGGATATTCGAGCAGACCCCGACTAAGGCCGAAACCATGGCGGTGCGTTACACCCTTCTCGAAGGGGAGGACGCTGATTACGTGGGGATGGCTGACGCATATCGGGATTATCTCTTCGAACAGGGACTAAAAACCACCGCGAAGGCAGGAGAAGCGCCGCTGGTTGTGGAGCTTCTCGGCGGGGTGATGGCTAAGGAATATATCTTGGGCTTCCCTGTCAACCGCGTGGTGCCGCTGACCAGCTACGAGGATGCGGTCACGATTTTGACGCAGCTCGGTGAAAAGGGCGCCGACCAGCTTCTGGTGGATTATCAGTATTGGAACAAGGACGGCACCGGCAGTGCTATCCAAACGGATCTCAAGCCAGAGGGCCGCTTGGGCGGCGCGAAAAGCTCAAATCCCTCGAGACCTACTGCGAGGAGAAGGGGATCGGACTTTATCTCGGCGTCAACGTCAACAACCTTTATAAAAGCCGCTGGGGTTTCAACAAAAATTGGATGCGGCCTCGTCCATCCAGAAGAACCCGGCCATGCAGTATACCTATGATTTGACAACGCTTGAAGCCAATGTTTCCGAGCCGAGCTTTCTGCTGACGCCTGAAAAGGTGCTGGAGGCCTGCCAGAAGCTCGCAAAGTCCAAGATGACCGGATTTACCGGGCTGTCCGCCCACACGCTGGGCAATACCTTGTATTCCGATTTCGGGGATAATGGGCTGTCCCGCGATTTTGCACAGGATGTGTGGAAGGAGTCCCTGGAGGCTTTGACTCAGAAGGGGCCCCTGCTGGTGGCGGAGGCCAATGCCTTTGTCTTGCCGTATGTCTCGTTCGTCACCGATACCCCGATGACGTCCAGCTCGTTTTTGAACGAAACCACCTCTGTGCCGTTTTATCAGATCGTTCTCCACGGCGTCCTTCCGCAATCCGGAGAGTCGGCCAACGATCAGAGCGATTCGCGCAACGCGTTTCTGTTTGCGCTGGAGACCGGCAGCTCCCCGAAGGTGCGTTTCCTGGCGCAAAACTACGACATCCTGAAGGAAACCGATTATAAGGACATCACAAGCGCACGGTATCAGGATTGGATCGACAGTGTCACGTCGTCTTACAAGGAGATTGCCCCGGTTCTCAGACGGGTGGCGGACCAGGTGATTGTCGGGCACGAGATCCTCATGGAAGGGGTCAACCGGACCACGTTTGCCGACGGGACCGTCGTGACGGTCAATTACCTGGAAACCCCTGTTACGGTGGACGGACGGGAAATCGGGGAAAAAGGGTATCTGATTACAGAGAAAGGAGAGGATACGAATGGCTGAGAAACGCCTGCATGGGTCCATGTCCAAAATGCAGCGCCGCCGCGCGTGGTGGGGCCGGCTGTTCATCCTTCCCTGGTTTATCGGTGCCCTCTTCTTTTTTTCGTTCTGCCGATGCTGACCACCGTCGTGTGGGCCTTCAGCAACGTCAACTTCGCCACCAGGACGTCCACGTTTATCGGGATCGCCAATTTCCGTTCCCTTTTCACGGAAGATGCCGACTTCCTGCCCAACCTGCTGGAATCGGTGGGCAGCGTGGTCCTGCAGGTCCCGGTCATTGTGGTGTTCAGCCTCTTTATCGCCATGATCCTCAGGCAAAAATTCATAGGCAGGACTGCTTGCCGGGCCATTTTCTTCTTCCCCGTCATCATTGCCTCGGGCGTGGTCATCACAATTTTGCGTACACAGGTGATGATGACCGATTCCGCGACATCGGATATGCAGCAGGCGTATATGTTCAGTTTCCCCGCGTTCGATTCCCTGACCCAGACCCTGGGGCTGCCGATGTTTATCACGGAGTTCGTCACGGGCATCGTCAACGCTTTTTTTTTCGACATCACGTGGAAGTCGGGTGTGCAGATCGTGCTTCTGCTGGCCGCCGTCAACCACATTTCCCCCAGTTCCTATGAGGCGGCAGATATCGAAGGCGCGACGGCGTGGGAAAAACTCTGGAAAATCACTTTCCGCTCATTTCCCCACCATTCTGGTGGTGGTCATCTATTCCATCATCGATTCCTTCACTGATTACGGCAATACGGTGATGAAGTCCATCACCGACTACTTCCATGAGGGGATGTACGCCTACAGCAACACCATCGCCCTGATCTATTTTGTGACGATTTTGCTGGTCGTCGGTCTCGTTCATCTGATCGTTAGCCGGTTCGTCTTCTATTCAACCGATTAAGACAGCAAATTTGAACATCTAACTTCTCAAATGGGGGAGCCGTATTTGTCGGCCCAATATTATATAATGCACATAGAACCACTACATTATCCGTCAGTTTTTGTAATTTTGGCAAAAATACATAGGAGGTTATCGGCATGAAGAAGCATTCACCCCTCATCAAACGGCTCTTATCCATCCTGTCCGTGTTCGCTGTTTTGATGGCATTTTCGGTGATGGGTTTCTCCGCGGCGGCGGAGGACCACATCGTCATCGCCATCCACAACAATGGAGCCGAGGTCCACGACAACCCGATCATCCGCACGTTCCTGCCGAAGGATATCTTCGGCTCGGGCGGCCCCTTCACCGTCAAGGCGGAGTACAAGGTGGAGAATCTCAAGAAACAGAGCGCGAAAAATGACCCCATCATGCTCTTTGACATCTACACCAAAGAGTCCATGGGGGCTAACAAGACCCAGGACCAGCGGCAGATTACGATCAAAGAGGATACCAACGGCTGGCAGGAGCTCAAGGCCAATGAGGGCAAGGCTAGCGGCAATTATGTCACGTTCAACAACGTCGACCGCCTGCCCATGGGCTCTGACATGCCGGAATATTACCTCCTCAACTTCGCCCTGTGCTGGGCGAAAGGTGACCTGTATGTCCGCAATCTGCGGATAGAGAACGCCGCCGGCCAGGTGGTCTATTCCTGGGATACCGATGAGGACCTGAATGCCCTCCTCGAAGGTAAGGACAAGGCCGACCTCAACGACATCGGTGAGATCAACCCCGAGGCGATGAACGTTGCGACCGGGTTCGGCAGTGGCCCCACGGCGCAGTTCACCGTCAGCCGCGGCGACGCGGATATGCCCGAACCCAGTGATGGGCCCCAGTATGAGAATCCGACAGACGCTCCCAACGGCGGCGATTCCACCACCACCGCGGGGAACAATGGCGGCGACCCAACACCACCACCGCCAACAATGGCGGCAACACCGGGACGACCGATCCGGCGGGGTCCGATACGCCGAGCACCTCTGAGGGTGAAACGACGACCGGCGATGGGACGACTGGAACCACGAATCAAGACGGTTCCAACAGCAATACGCCCGCGGGCGTGACCACGGTTCCGGAACTCCTCGACCCCGGACGGAGAGGGCGGCGGCCTGGGAGCCGGCTGGATCGTGCTGATCGTGGTCGGCGGCTTGATCGTCGCGGCCGGTATTGCCTTCGGCGTCCTCTTCGCTTTGAAGAAGCTGCCTTTCCAGAAGACGGGTGACGGTTCTGACGGCGACATCAATCCTCCCCAGGAATAAGAAGGACGGAAAACACGCGGTATAACAGCCGCCCGGCTGTTAACGAATTATGGAAAAGGAGTGTTTCGAAACATGAGCAAACGGTTTCACGCCTCCCCAAAAAGGCATGCTCGCGGTTCTCGCATGCCTCGCGTTACTCTGTTCCCTGTTTGCGTTTTCCCTGACCGTTCTGGCCGACCCGGCCGGAGACTATACCCCAGCCGGTATTTGAAGCTGTCTAGTACGACGGATGCGCAGCCTCAGTTCGGTCTGCAGATTCCGGCGGATCAATATCCGGTCGCGGATGGCCCTTATACCCTTTCCATGAAGGTAAAAGTGGAAAATTACGCGGCTCAGAGCACTTGCCCGGATTGGGCCAACAACGGCCAGGGCCAAGTCGAGTTTAAGAATGGCGCTACTGAGTTAGACGCCAGTGCGGACGATCGTTTGGATGCGGATACCACGGGCTATGTGTCCCGTACCTATACGATTGCCGGTGCGGATCTTTCCAATGAACTCCGGATTGGCTTCCTCTTTGCGGAGGGGGATCTCTATATTGCCGATCTGGTCATCAAGGACAAGAATGGTGTTGTCAAGTATTCCCTGAACGGGGATGACACCCTGTTCGGCATGACTGAGTTTGCCAATACCTCTACTTGGGTATCTTATCTGTACAGCGGTGCGGGTGGTGCTACTTTCAGCATCTACAACGAAGTAACCCCTGAGACCTATGCTCCTTCGCGTTACCTGAAGCTGGCGTGCACGACGGATGCACAGCCGCAGTTTGCGCTGAAATTGCCGGCAGCCCAGTATCCGGTTGCGAACGGCCCCTACACCTTTGACATGAAGATCAAGGTGGAGAATTTTGCGGCCCAGGGCGGCAATTCTGCCGCGACCGTGGAGTTCAAGAATGGTGCGGCTCTGGATGAGGCTGCGGATGCGATCACAGCCGATACCGAAGGGTATATCACGCGGTCTTACACCATCGACGGCGCGGATCTGTCGGATGAGTTCCGGATTGGGCTCCTGTTCGCGGAGGGTGACCTCTACATTGCGGATCTGGTGGTCAAAGACAAGTATGGAACCGTCAAGTATTCCTTTTGAACTGGGACGACACCCTGTATGGAATGTCCGATTTCTCGAGTACCTCTACCTGGGTATCTTATCTGTACAACAATGCGGGCGGCGCTACTTTCAGCGTGTACAACGAAGCGACCCCCGAGACCTATGCTCCTTCGCGTTATCTGAAGCTGGCGTGCACGACGGATGCGCAGCCGCAGTTTGCGCTGAAGCTTCCGGCGGATAAGTATCCGGCTGCGAACGGCCCCTACACCTTTGACATGAAGATCAAGGTGGAGAATTTTGCGGCCCAGGGCGGCAGTTCTGCCGCGACCGTGGAGTTCAAGAATGGCGCGGCTCTGGATGAGGCTGCGGATGCGATCACAGCCGATACCGAAGGGTATATCACGCGGTCTTACACCATCGACGGTGCGGATCTTTCGGATGAATTCCGGATTGGGCTCTTGTTCGCGGAGGGTGACCTTACATTGCGGATCTGGTGATCCGGGATAAGGATGGGATCATCCGGTATTCCCTGAACAGCGACGCGACCCTGAACGGCATGACGACGTTCGCCAACACGGACACCTGGGTATCCTATCTGTACAACAATGCGGGTGGCGCTACCTTTACTGCTTACACCTCCGAGGATCATGACAATGGCCGTGATCCGGTTGTGGATGCCAACGCGGCCCCGCCTCCTGTGGTCGAGCTGCCCGATTTCGATCCCGGCGACGCCCCGACCGACACTGGCGACATCAACCGCAGTATCACCATCGTCAGCAGCAATATGCAGACCTCGACGATGACCCTGTCCTTCTTCCGTGACGACGCGAAGATTCCCGACGGCTTCTACCTGATCCCACCTCGGAGGAAGGCCCCCTATGCCCTCAATTCCGAGGATGGCCCCTTCTATCTGGTCGGCAAGATGAAGCTCACCGGCTTTGAGGGTGAAAAGGCCCTGATCTCGGTCAATGGCGCGGAGAAGATTGCCCTGACCGCCGATACCGACGGCTGGGTGGATATCAAGGATGCCGACGGCAACTACCTCTCTCTCGATATGTCGAATGTCGAATTTATGGACGGCATCGCGGTTGCCCTGTCCAGTGCGAACGGCGAGTTTGCCATCGCGGATCTCCGGATCGTGGATAAGGACAACAACATCGTCTATTCCTTGGCCAACGACACCTACCTTTATGGCCTGTCCGATCTGACCAAGGTCAAGACCCAGTACAAAGCCTTCATTGACGATGATTTCAATGACGCCGGGCTGGGCTACGCCGGCTGGAAGTTCGACGGTAAAGGCAAGTTCAATGTCCTGACCAAAAACGATGAGTATGTCCCGAACAAGGTTCTCACCATGATCGTGGACGAAGAGCACAAGGCCGAGAACCCGGCGATCATCTTCTGCAACGCTTACGCTCCGGAGCTCTTTGAGAACGGCCCCTACACCATCACCGGTAAGCTGCGTGTTGACCGGATGGATCGGATGGATGCCGCTCAGACCCCGACCGTCGGCATGGCCGGTAAGAACTACAACGTGACCAACGGCTGGATTTCCTTCGCGGATGTCCTGGGCGAGACGCCCTCCTTCTCGCATAATTCTGGTGCGCACTGGGCGCTGATCAGCTACTATGCCTACGCCACGGTTTCGGTTGCCGATGTGGTGATCTATGACAAGGATGGCGAGAAGGTATTTGACATGGCGACGATGGAGGATGAGGACGGCTACTACAAGAGCGGTTCCACCCTCGGCGGCGGCTATATCTCCTGGCCTCCTATATGGGTTCCCGCCAGCAGTACCTCCTGCTGAGCAACCCGGAGCCTGTCGAGCATACGGCGGCCGACTACACTGTTCCCGTGTTCGTTGAAACCGGCATCGAAGGCGGCGTTCCGACCCCTGGTCCGGACACCTCGGATCCGGATACTTCGGATAAGGACTCTTCGACTACCCCGGGCGGCCCCGACACCGGTGCCGAGACGCCTATCCTGTTCTGCGTGGTCCTGGGCGCCGCGGCCCTGGGCATGGCCCTGATCGTCAGCAAGAAAAAAGTGCGCGGCTAATTGACTTCAAAGCATTGGCGGCCGATGGCCGGCGGGGGGATTCCTCCCCGCCGGCCGGGCGCTGCTGATAACGATAATTCGAACGGCCAGAAGGGCGTGGTGATAAGGATGACGAAATCAAAACCGGGATCGGGCCCATTGTCGGCCATCGTGTCCGGATACAGGGACAAAAGGCTGGCGATCAATCACACGGCAGCTCGTGTGTTTACGGTGATCCTGCGTACCGTTTTTCTGGTCGGCATGTGTTTTGTTATGCTGTATCCGGTCCTCTTCATGATTTCTTCCGGGTTCCGGAACCTGCAGGATGTGTACGATCCTACTGTGGTATGGCTGCCTAAACACTGGACGCTGGATTCGCTCAAGCTTGCGGCGACGGCGATGGATTATGGAGAGTCCATTGTCATGACTCTCGTCACCGTCATCCCCAGCGTGCTGCTGCAGTTGATTACCGTGCTGCTGGCGGGCTATGGATTCGCCCGGTTTCATTTTGGGGACGCGGCCTCTTGTTCGGATTGCTGATATTCACAATCATTGTGCCGGTCCAAAGCTATATTATCCCCTTGTTCAGTACATTTACAAATTTCGACTTTTTCGGTATCGGGTCTCTTGTCGGCTTGTTCACAGGAGAAAAGCTGACCATCAGCCTGATCAACAAGCCTGTGGTCTTTTATTTGCAGGCATTTTTGGGTATGGGGATCCGGTCCGGGCTCTACATATTCATTCTCCGACAGTTCTACCGCGGGTTCCCCATGGAGCTGGAAGAGGCGGCGATGATCGACGGATGCGGCCCTATGCGTACCTTTTTGAAGATCATGCTTCCCAATGCCACATCGATGATTGTGACGGTCATGCTGTTTTCCGTGGTATGGTACTGGAACGATTATTATCTGTCCTCCATGTTTTATCAGACGACTTTCCCGATTTCCGTCAAGCTGACCGATTTGGGAACGTTGCTCCAATGGAGTGACACCATCACCGGCTACGCGGCGCAGGAACTGACGTTTATGCGCGAAGCTATCCTCGCGTGCGGGTGTTTGATAACCGTACTGCCGCTGCTAGTGCTGTATGTGTTCGCTCAGCGGTTTTTCACAGAAGGTATTGAAAGAAGCGGTATTGTCGGTTAACTAAAAAGAAAGGGTGAATGCTGTGAAGAAGTGGAGAAACGCCCTGCTGGGCATGGCGGTTGTGACGATGCTGGGAACTACGCTGGCTGGCTGTGGCGGCGGCGGTGGAGGCACGAACACATCCAATAGCGGAGAAGACGCCCAGGCGGGCCTCGCGGCGGAGAGCGGCAAAAAGCTCACCATTATGTTGCCGGGGCATAATCCCAAGAAGAAGGGCGACCACACGAATGAGGTTGTCGAGCAATACAAAGCGCAGTATCCCGAAGTCACGGTCGAGTTTGTCGTGGGCAGCTGGGAAAACTGGGAAACCAAGGTGCTTGCTGCCGCGCAGAGCGGCGATCCGATCGATGTTATCAACGACGGCGCCAACAACAACCCGAAGTTTGCCCTGAAGGGCGTCACGCAGCCGCTTCAGAAGTATATCAACATGGACAATCCCAACTTGGATAAGATAAGCATGGACGCCGTTTTCAAGTATGGGGATGACTACTTTGTGGCGGCCGCCGGCACCAACGTTGCGGTTATTTTCTACAACAAAACGATTTTCGCCAACAATGGCCTGCAAGATCCCATGGAGATGTACAAGGCCGGGGAATGGACTTGGGGAGAACTTTGTCCCGATCGCGAAGTCACTGACGAGTGAGAAAGACAAAAATGGGGCGTGGCGACCAACTATCCCTATATTTGGTTCGGCGCCAACCAGACCTCGCTGCTGAAGCTGGACGAAAACTTCAAGTATCAGCTTAACCTCAGCTCGCCGGAGATGCGCCGCGCGTTCGAATTGATCCAGGACGCTTACTACACCTCCAAGTGGTGCGGCTATGATGCCGACCCCTGGCAGACTTTCTACAAGGGAAGTGCTGCGATGCTGCTGGATTTCAATAACGTGGAAATCAATATCGTTAATGCGAGGGAATACGGCCTGGCGGACTTTGAATACGGCGTAGTGCCGGTACCTGCGGGCCCGGACAACAAGGACAAGGTCTCGCCGATTACCACGGCTGGCTGGGCGATCGGGAACAAGTCCGACTGCCCCTATCACGCCGGCAAATTGATCGATATGCTGATTGACGGATATGAGGATCCGGCAATGAGTAAGATGGATCCGGCCAACAGAGAGCTCTATAAAGACCTCGCCTCCCGGCCCTATTGCACCAACAGCTATGATTCCGCTGTCGGCGGCGGCTTCGACATCTGCAACGAGATCGGCAGTCAGGGCCGTAACATCGCGCAGGTGATCGCGGAATACACGCCGATTTATGAGAAGAAAGTGGCGGATGCGAACGATTCCACCACGGCCCTGACCACGGCGCCTGAAACAACGGCAGAATCATAAAACAGGAAGGTGTGACCTGTGTGGAAAATTCACAGCTGCGCGAGGATTATTCGGAGTTGGAGCTTGTCCGGGACGGAAAATCCTGCTGTACGGTGGTGATTGCACAGGGAGCCGGCGAAAAAGTGAAAACCGCGGCGGACGACTTCTGTTCCCTGCTGCGGCAGATGACAGGGGCTGTCTGTTCGGTTAAGACAGATGACCAGTGTCTTTCGGGAGGGCTCGTATGTATCGGGCCCTCCCGCCTGACAATGGAGATGGGTATCCCGACACCAACGGGGCGCTTTTCCAATGAACGGGTCATCCTCAAGCGGGACGGGGATCGGCTGGCCTTGCTGGGAAATGACGACAACCATTTCACCGGCACGCAGTTCGCCGTGACCATGCTGTTTGAGCGCCTCGGCTGCGGCTGGTTCGGCCCGGATCCCTTATGGCACGAGATCCCGAAGAAAAAGGACCTGTCGATCGGGTATCTGGATATCGACCATACCCCGGCCTTCATTTCCCGGTATAGCAATGTGTTGTACCATAACCCCGACGTGGGTGCCCGCTGGTATCTGGGCGGTGTGAAACGGATGATCGGCCACAGGCTGACGTCATTGGCGCCCCGGGACGAGTATTTCGAGTCCCATCCCGAGTGGTTCTGCCAAGTCGGGGGAAAGCGGAACCCTTTTGTGGAATGGTGGCAGTACTGCTATTCCAACGAAGAGCTGCTGCAGCTTTTCATCGACAAAATTCTGACATATTTCGCCGAGAATCCCGATGTCAACCAATTCAGCATTGCTATGAACGACGGCTGGTACGACGGCTGGTGCGAGTGTGAGGAATGCCGGAAACTGGGAACCAGCAGCGAAACCGTGATCTGGTTCGCCAACCGTCTGGCCAAAGGAAGTGGGCAAGGTCTATCCGGATCACATCCTGACCTTCCTGGCGTATTTCCCGACCTATCATCCGCCCCGCCAGCCGATGCAGGTGGAACCGAATGTCGAGGTGATGTTCTGCAAGGAAGCAGATATGTTTATGCCGGTCGACAAAGGGCCGGACAACGGATATCATCTGAAATATACCTTTGACAAGAGCAAGAACACCTATCCGGTTCCCTGGAAGAAGAACTTTGAGGAATGGAACCGCCTGGTCCAATTTCCCCATATCGCCATCTGGGATTGGTATTGTATCGCGGCGGCGCAGCCGGTCTGGAAAAGACGTGCCGTGGGTGCAGGGGGATGTCGCGACCCGCAACCAGCGGTTCTGGCGGGAGCACGGGGCCCGTTACGTGTATAACGACCAAGGCCCGCTCGATGTATTTTATGAGGACGACGAAAGCTATCCTCTGCGGTTCCTGCTCTGGTATGTCTACGCCAAAGCGATGTGGGATCGGATCTGACCGGATCGGAGATCCTGATGGACGCCTGTTCGAAGCTGTATGGGCCGGCCTCCGACCTCATGTTTGCCTATTATGAGGCGCTTGCGGATATCGCAGAACACAACACGGCCCAGACGATCGCCTGGCATCCGCCGGCCCCCAGGGAACTCTATACGCCCGAACGGGTGGAGCGCCTGGACCGGCTGATGGGACTCGTCCGGCAGGTGTCCGCCGGGACCGACGGCATGGTCCGGAAACGGCTAGATATACAGCTTTCCCTGTGGGAAAAGGCTAAGGACGTCATTGCCACCGGCGAACTCATCGACTGACATCCGGTTTAACGGATGGACAAAGGTATGATATGGGATAAAAACCCTGTTTTCAATCGGGTTTTGTGCCTTTGCTGCCGGAACATCCGGACAGCCGATATTGGTTATGGCCAAGACCGGCGCAATTCCCCGGCTCGCAGAAAGGACGGAATATGGCTCTGAAGAACAGATGGGCGTTTGCCGGCAGGAGGGGAGTGGCCGGCCTGCTGGCCGTGCTGCTGCTCCTGGGCGCGGTGGGCTGCCATAACGATCCTCCCATCGAGGGGGAATCCAGTGCGCAGACCGATGTAACCGACCCGAGCGGGATCGATAGTACGACCGATCCCAACGGCACGACGGGTACCGACGTGACGACGGGGACGGTACGGACGTGACCACGGGTGACAATGGTACATCTCGGCCAAACACCGACAAGACTACCGGCAATAATACGACGACGGTCCCCACGACGACGCCGCCTCTGTCCGGCGATTTTTCGATCGTCAAGGATGGGGCCGCGACCAGCACGATCGTCATCAGTACGAACGCCAGCGATGATGTAAGAGCAGCGGCTGAGGATTTGCAGGCCTGTATCCGGAAGATGACGGGCGCCACGGTGCCGATCGGGTTTGATTCGGTCGACCGGACAAACGGGAACTTCATCCTGGTCGGGCCGTCCAAGTATACCGATCAGCTCGGTATTCGGCAGCCCACCGGTTTCCCCGACAACGAGCAGGTCATCCTGAAACGGTCGGGCAATTACCTCGTTCTCATGGGTAACGACGACCAATCCTTTGTCGGCACCCAGAATGCCGTAACCATGTTCCTGGAAATGCAGGGATGCGGTTGGTTCGGCCCGGATGAACTGTGGCAGGTGTATCCCAGCACCCAGAATATCAGCGTCGGTTCGCTGGATATCGTTCATAAACCGAAGTTCACGGTCCGCCACAACCGGGTCGATGCGGTCAAGGGCGTCGGCAATCGGTGGTATTTGAACGGCCCCGAAAGCCTGACCGGCCATTATCTGCCGACTATCATCCCGAAGGACACCTATTTCCGCACCCATCCCGAATGGTTCAGCGAGATCGACGGGGTGAGGACGGTGAGCGCCACTTGGTGGCAGTATTGCTATTCAACCAAGAGTTTGCGCAGGAAGTGGCGAAAAAGATCATCAAACCTTCGACGACCATCCGAATTGGGTCTCGGTTCCCGTCACCCCGAACGATGGCTGGAACGACGATTGGTGCGAATGCTCGGAATGCTCCAAATTCGCCTCTTATACGGATGTGGTGCTGGAGTTTGCCAACCGCGTCGCGCGGGAGGTGGGCAAAAAATATCCGGATAAGAAAATCTCCATCCTCAGCTATCACGCCACCTGGTTTGCCCCCACGGCCGTTAAGGCCGAGCCGAACGTGGAAGTCATGTTCTGCCGGGAGACCAGTATGACCAGCCCGATCGAGAATGGTCTCTACATGGGCGATACCGGGATCCTATCACCCAAAACATCTATAAGACCTCCTGGAAGGACAACTTCCGTGCCTTTATTCAAAAGGTTCGGTGAAAAACGTGTCGATCTGGGAATGGTACTGTGTGGCCGCGGACAAAGAGGTCTGGAAGGACATCCCCTGGGTGCAGGGCGACGTGGCGATCCGCAACCAGAATTACTGGAAGTCGAACGGCGCGCAGTATATCTTCTACGATCATGGCCCGATTGCCGCCTACAACGAATACAACAGCAGTTTCCCGCTGCGCTGGCCGCTGTGGTATGTGGCGGCGAAGGGTATGTGGGACGCCAGCCTGACCGGCGACCAGATCCTGATGGATGCCTGCTCCAAGCTGTTCGGCAATGCCGCCAGCGAAATGTATGGCTATTATAAGGCGCTGGCGGACGCCAGCGAGAGCTGTACCGCCTATAGCATGACCTGGGTGCCGCCGGAACCCAGCCAGATGTATACGGCCACGCATATCCGCAAAATCGATGCGGCGATCGCCAAGGCGAAGGCCAAAGCTGAACAGTGTGTCGGCCGATGAGAAGAAGCGGATGCAGAACCAGATTTCCTATTGGGAGAATGCCAAAAAGCTTTTCTAAAGCCAGTCCATTGCGTATATCTGAATCGGAAAAAGCGGCAGGCGCCAGGGCGCCTGCCGCTTTCCAAATTGATTCTCTCGAAAAGCGGAAGCGGGCTGGAGGCTATGCGGGAATAAAAATTTTTGTCAAATGGAGGGAATTGTGTTATAATAACCTCTGCCTGGGAACAGGGGCGATTGTACGGGAGACGAAAGGAAACAGGACGATGCGAAAGAAGGGGAAAGGGCTATATAGTTCCATAGCCATCGCAGCCGCGGTTGTTCTTGTCGCGGTAGGCGGTGCGTTTTTGTTTTCCCTATCCGTCCACCGTATTTTCAAGGCGGAAATCACCATGTCCTTGGGTGAAATCGCCGATCAGAGCGTACTGACCCTTCAGCGGGAAATCAAAGGATCGCTGCAGTCTATGCGGGATAACGCCATCCTGATAGGGGAAACAGAGAAAATCGATATTCCCAAACTGATAGAGGTGCTCCGCGCCGTCGCGCAGGAGAACCGTTTTAAACGGATGGGCCTGATTGTCCCGGATGGCACGGCGTATACTACCGACGGCCAAATCATAGACCCTGTCTGACCGCGCCTATTTTCAGAATACGCTGCGGGGAGAAACCGCTGTTTCAGATACCCTCATCGACAAGGTGGACGGCGGCCGCATCAATGTGTACAGTGCCCCTGTCGTGCATGACAGGGAGGTGGTCGGTGTGCTGTTCGCAACCTATGAAACCGACCGGTTCCGTCAAAATCTGGAGGTCTCCGTTTTTGAGGGGCAGGGCTACAGCTACGTCGTCAAGCAAAACGGGGATACGGTGGTGCTCTCTTCCAACGAGGGCAGCTTTGCCGGCATGGAGAATCTCTTTACAGCTATGAAAGAGGCGGACCCCGCCAACGCGGCCAGTATTGCATCCTTGCAAAAAGCATGGCGCGGGGGGATACCGGCTATGTGGAGTTTATCAACCGGGAATCCAAATACATGTATTACACCCCTCTCGACATCAACGATTGGTACCTGATATCGGTCGTGCCGACCAGTGTGGCCAATGAAAAGATGAACCAGGTGATGGTTTGGTCGTATGTCCTCATGGGGCTCATGCTGCTGCTGTTTCTGGTTCTGCTCCTCCATATCATCCATGTGCAGGCAAACAGCCACAGGGAGCTGCGCCGGATCGCGTATGTCGATCCGCTGACCGGGGCAGCACACTCGGCAAATTTAAGCTGGACGCCGAGACGATCCTCCGCGAGAACGAAAATCCGGACAAGCCCTATTCCATTGTCACTTTGGACATCGACAAATTCAAATACATCAACGAAATGTTCGGGTACCGGGAGGGTGACCGCGCCATTCTGTTTTTATCCGCCGTGCTGGAGCAATCGCTGCGGGCAGGCGAGCTCTGCGCCCATAAAGGCGCGGATAATTTCGTCCTTCTCCTCCAAAGCGGCATCGAGGGCGATCTGCCGGAACGTCTCGAGACGATCAGCGCACGGATGCGGGAGTTCCAGGAGCCGGGCGGCGGCCGTGTCGATCTGGTGCTGTCCATGGGGGGCCTATGAGGTGGAGGGGACGGGCCCGACATCGAAACGATGATCGGCCGGGCGGAGATTCCGCAAAAGACGGTCAAGGGCCGTCATACCGTCCGTTACGCCTTCTTTGATGAGGCAACCCGGGCGCGGCAGCTTTATGAACGGAACCTGGAAAATAAGATGACGAAAGCGCTTGAAAACCGGGATTTTTTGTGTATACTATCAACCAAAATACCGGGCGAAGGATCGCAAGCTGTCGGGGGCGGAGGCACTGGTCCGTGGATGGATCCTGAGTGGGGGCCGTATACTGCCTGGAAAAATTTATTCCCCTGTTCGAAAGCAACGGTTTCATCACCGAACTGGACCGGTATGTGTTCCATGAAGGGTGTGCCGGCAGGTCCGCCAATGGTTGGACGAGGGTCTGCCGGTTGTGCCGATTTCGGTCAACATTTCCCGTCTGCATCTCTACAATCCACATTTTATGGGGACTATGAGAAAATTCTGGAACAGTACCGGATTCCGGCCCGGCTCCTCCAGTTGGAGCTGACTGAAAGCACCTTTTTCGACAACCGGATGGTGATGCAGGATATCGTGGCCTGCCTCCACCGGGCGGGTTTTGCCATTTTGATGGATGATTTCGGGACCGGGTATTCCTCGCTGAATATGCTCAAGGATCTGTCCGTCGATGTCCTCAAACTGGACAAAGGATTTATGGAGGATGCCGCCAGCAACGAAAAGGGCCAGCGGATTATCGCGAGCATCGTCCGCCTGGCACAATCCCTCGGGATGACGGTGACGGCGGAAGGGGTGGAAACCGACGAGCAGTACCGCTTTTACTGTCGGTCGGCTGCGATGAGATCCAAGGGTATTATTTCGCGCGGCCGATGGATACGTACAGCTTCGAGCGTCTTCTGAAGAGGATGGAGACAGGAAGGCCGGGACGGATCCGGATGGCCTGTAAGCTGCAGATGCCGTACGGATAAAGGGGATAAAGGATATGCCGCTTGTGCCCATCATATGCTGCGGGGCTCTCGTGGGGGCGCGGGAGATCATTCCGGGAGTCAGCGGCGGACCCGTTGCCGTGATGCCGAATATATATGGCCGGCTGATCGAATCGATCAGTCATCTGCGCCGGGATTTCAAAAAGCATCCGCTCTGATCGGCATGGCGCCGGTCATTGGGGTGCTGCTTGCCGGGATCCTGCTGTCGCTGTATTTCACCTTGGAAGAATTTGGCCGCTACCGCGAAACGGGCGGAAAACGAGGCGGAGACCACCGTCGGTGTATCCGGCCCGGCCGAGCCCTGGTGGGGGCGGACCGCCTCCTCTTCATTTCGAGACCCGATATCGATGCCGGAGATGACGCCGTGGATAAATACAAAAAGCTCCTGTCCAACACGCTGATATTCGCCATCGGCACCTTCAGCTCCAAGCTGCTGGTGTTTTTCTCACGCGCCTGTATACGGCCGTCCTTACCCAGGAGGAATACGGCATTGTCGATATGATTCAGCAGTCGGGGAACCTGCTGCTGCCTCTTGTGACCCTGGGCATCACCAACGCCGTGGTGCGGTTCGGACTCGATAGAGGCGTTAAAAAAGCCACGTGTTCACCACGGGGCTTTTTGTCGATCGGAGCGGGTTTCTTACTTCTGATGCTGCTTTTCGCCGCTGCTCGGACTCTTTGATTTTTTGTCCGGGCACGTGTATCTGCTCTGCTCTTTCGTCCTGACCTCCTCGCTGCGCTCCCTTTGTGCCCAGTTCGTGCGGGCCAAAGGCGCGGTCAGGCTGTTCGCGCTCGACGGCATCCTCAGCACCCTGACCACCATTCTGTTCAATATCCTGTATCTGGTTGTTTTCCGGATGGGCGTATTCGGCTACATTTTTTCCATGATCTGTTCCGATATCCTGTCGGTGCTGTTTTTGTTCGTCATGTCCAATCTGCGCCGGTATATCCGGTTCCGGGGGCTGGACCGGAACATCGCGAAATCCATGCTGCTGTTTTCCATTCCGCTGATTCCCAATACGATCCTGTGGTGGATCACCAATATGTCCGACCGGTATATCATTTCGATGGTTTTGGGGGCGGCTTTTACCGGATTATACGTGGCGGCGTATAAGATTCCGTCTCTTTGTGATGCTGGTGTCGGGGATATTTATGGACGCCTGGCAGATTTCCGCCATCACCGAGCAGAAGGCCAGGGACCGGTTTTTATACAAAGGTAGTCGATATTTACAGCATGCTGCTGTTTGTCATCGCGTCGGGGGCGATCCTGATGACACGCGTGATTCCGCTGGTGCTGTTTGATAAATCTATTACGATGCGTGGCGTTACATCCCTCTGCCGGTCGTCTCCATTGTGTTCACCTGCCTGGTCAATTTTTTGGGCAGCATCTATATGGTGGAGAAAAGGAGTATCCGTTCCCTGCTGACGGCGATGCTCAGCGCGGTCATCAACATCGCCTCAATCTGTGGTGGATTCCGCTGTACGGTGTCAACGGTGCGGCCGCAGCGACGCTCGTTTGTTACGTCGTGGTTTTCGTCGTCCGCCTGGTCGATACCCGTAAGTTCGTCCGCATCAAGTGGGATTATTTCCGCCTCATCCTCAACGCCGCGGTGCTGATGACGCAGTGCTACTGCGTGCTGCGGAGGTTCCGTACTGGATCCTTTATGAGCTGGCGCTGTTTGCGCTGATGTTGCTGGTCAACGGCCGGGGGCTGATCGTGGGCGTCAGACGGCTATTCCGGCAAGAAGCCGGCGGGGTGAGTTTGGACGCCGGTGTGGTAAATTGCCGCTTCCGGGATATACTATTGCCTATGAGTTTTCGCCGGGAGGGCGGATGAAGGGAAGGGGCGCAAAGGTGAAGGCCTGTCTATATACCAACGGCACCATCCTGACGATGGAAAGTACGCTTGCCGCCGAGGCGGTTCTCACGGTCGACGGGGCGGATACACAGAGTAGGGACGCTGGACGAGGTGCGGCTGGACGCGCCCGCGGGAACCAAAGAGGTGGATCTGGGCATCATGTGCTCCTGCCCGCGTTCATCGATCCCCACAGCCATATCACCGCCTACGCGCACACCCTCTCGCTCGTCCAGCTCGAGGGCGCGGCAGGATTTGACGAACTCCTCGAACGGATCGGGCGTTCCGGGAGGAAAAACGGCTGGGGCCGGGGGACTGGATCAGCGGATTCGGCTACGACCACACCGCGCTGAAGGAACAGGCCCATCCCCCCGCCGCCTTCTCGACCGGGCCGCTCCGGAAAACCCGTCGTCATCGCGCACGCCTCGAGGCCACATGGGAGTGCTCAATACGGCGGCGCTGCAGGCGTTCTTGGCATCACCGCCGATACGCCCGACCCGGAAGGGGGCGTGATCGGACGGGAGGAGGACGGGTCGCCGTCCGGGTATCTCGAGGAGACGGCCTTTACTTTCCATACCGCCCGGATCCCGCAGCCCACGCGCGAGCAGCTCGGCCGCCAGCTCGGACGCCGCGCAGCGGATTTACCTCAGCCATGGCATCACGACGGTACAGGACGGCCTGACGAAACAGCCGGAATGGGCGATACTTTCCTCCATGGCGCAGGCCGGCCGGCTGACCGCCGATGTGGTGGCCTACGCCGACATGAAGGACAGCCGGGAACTGTTCGCCGGCCATCCGGAGTATGCGCGGGGCTACCGGGGACGTCTGCGCCTCGGCGGCTATAAAATTTTTTTGGACGGCTCTCCCCAGGGACGGACGGCCTGGATGACCCAGCCGTATGAAAAACGGGGAAGACGGCTACCGGGGGTATCCGATTTATCCGGACGGCGAGGTGGAGTCCTTTGTCCGTGCGGCGCTCGAGGAGGGCCGGCAGCTGCTGGCCCATTGCAACGGCGACGCGGCGGCGGATCAGCTCATCGGCGCGTTTGAGCGGGTGCTGGGCGGGCGGCGCCCGGTGGATATCCGCCCGGTGATGATCCACGCCCAGCTTCTCCGCCGGGATCAGTTGTCCGCTCTGCGGTCCTTTGGGGGATGATCCCCTCCTTTTCGTGGCCCATACGTATTATTGGGGGATGTCCACATCCGGAATTTTCGGCCTTGCCCGCGCCTCGGCCATCAGTCCGGCCGCTTCGGCGCTCAAGGAAGGGCTCCCCTTTACCTTTCATCAGGATACGCCCGTCCTGCCGCCGGATCTGCTCACGGCTGTCGGCTGCGCCGTCACCCGTACCACCCGCACGGGCCGTGTGCTCGGGGAAGAGGAACGGCTTCTCCCGCTCGATGCGCTGCGGGCCGTGACGGTTAACGCGGCCTATCAGTATTTTGAGGAAGACCGCAAAGGGTCCATCCGGGAGGGAAATTGGCCGATTTTGTCCTGCTCGACGAAAACCCGCTGATGGTGGAGCCCCGGGCGTATCCGGGACATCCGGGTGCTGCGCACCATCAAAGAGGGCGTCACGGTTTACGAGCGCTGAATGGTTTCCGGGAATTTCCATTTTCCTCTTTACAGGCGGGTCAAAATATGCTTTGATAAAGGAGACGAACGGGATGAGAGCGGTCGTTACAGGCGCCAGTTCGGGGATCGGGCGGGATATCGCCCGCTGCCTTGCCGCGAGGGGCGTCGAACTGGTGCTCGTCGCCCGGCGGGAGTCCCGCTTGGCAGAGTTGGCGGCGGAGCTGCCGGTGCCGGTTGAAACCGTCCCCTGCGACCTTTCCGATCCGGATGCCTGCGTGGATCTTCACCGCCGCATCTGCGCAAAACCGGTGGATATCCTGGTCAATGACGCGGGGCTTGGGGTGTTCGGTCCCTTTGATGAGACGGACCTCGGACGGGAGCTGGGGCTCATCGAGGTGAACATCCGCGCCCTGCATATCCTGACCAAGCTGTTTTACCGGGACTTCGTGGGCGGGGCTCCGGGCACATCCTCAACGTTGCCTCTTCGGCGGCGTTCCTGCCCGGCCCGCTCTTGTCGTCGTACTATGCGTCCAAAGCGTACGTCCTCCGCCTGACTGAGGCGCTCCATGAGGAGCTGCGGCGGATGGGCAGTCGGGTGACAGTCAGCGTGTTCTGCCCAGGGCCGGTGGCCACCGAGTTCGACGAGGTGGCGGACGTGCGTTTCCATGTCAGGGGATCAGCAGCGAACGGGCGGCCAGAGCCGCGGTGGACGGGATGTTCCGCGGCAGGCTGGTGATCGTGCCGGGATGGCGGATGAAGGCAGTGCATGTGGGAAGCCGCCTGCTGCCCGACCGGCTGCTGATGCGTCTGGCATGGCATATGCAGAGCCGCAAAACGCGGGGGAACCGCACGGAAAAGGAGAAATCATGAGATACGGGACGATTGGAACAAGCTGGATTACCGAAGCGTATATCCGGGGAGCGCAGATGACGGGTAAATGGGGCTGGCCGCCGTCTATTCCCGGAGCGAGGAGAAGGGCCGGGCGCTGGCCGAAAGGTTCGGCTCCCCGCCGGTTTATACCGATTTGGACCGGATGGCGGAAAGCGATATCGACGCGGTGTATATCGCCAGCCCCAACATCCTGCACGAGGAGCACAGCCGCCTCTTCCTGGAGCATGGCAAGCATGTGCTGTGTGAAAAGCCCATCGCCGTGACGGCCGCAGGGCTGCGGCAGCTCCAGGGTCTGGCGGAGGAGAAGGGGCTCGTCTATATGGAGGCTATCATGCTGCTGCATATCGCCGGCCGTGACGTGCTGCATGGGGCCATGGAGAAGATCGGCCGCGTCACCTCGGCAAGGCTGGACTTTTTCGCAGCTATCCTCCCAGTATGTCCGTCTGATGGAAGGCGGCATCCCCAACGCCTTCAATCCCCGGATGGCCGGGGCTGCCTGATGGATCTGGGGATTTACTGCGTTTATGCCGCGCTCGACCTGTTCGGGAAGCCGGAGGAGGTGCGCACGGCCGCCTCTCTCCTGCCTACGGGGGCGGACGGCTCGGGCGGCAGCCTGTGGACCTATCCCGGTACCCAGGTGAGCCTGAGCTATTCCAAAGACCGGGCAGAGCCGGCTGGGCTCCGAGATCATCGGGGACCGGGGACGATCGTGCTGGAATCGGTTTCCAAGCTGACGGGCATCCGGATTGTCTATAATCAGAATGGGGACGCGCCGGAGGAAAACTGCTGGGGGATGTCTCCAAAGAGGAACTCATGCGGGGCGAAGCGGCAGACTTTGCCCGGGCGATCCTCCGCCGGGGAGGAGATGCGGGAGGAAATGGCCCGCTGGTCGGACATAGCGCTTGAAACCTGCTGTATGCTCGAACATATGCGTGCTCAGGCGGGCATATTGTTTGAATAAAAGGAGAGCTTGACGGATGAAAGTGCTGAATTTCGGATCGCTGAATATCGATATGGTGTACGCGGTGGATCATTTTGTGCGGGCGGGGGAGACCCTCTCGTCCGACCGGCTGGTACGCTTCTGCGGCGGCAAAGGCCTCAACCAGTCGGTCGCGCTCGCCCGGGCGGGTGCGACGGTCCTCCACGCCGGCTGTATCGGGCGGGACGGCGGCATGCTGCTCGACCTTCTCGCCGCGAGCGGTACCGATACCCGTTTCGTCCGTCAGCTCGATGAGGCCAGCGGGCACGCGATCATCCAGGTGGACAAGAAGGGGCAGAACTGTATCCTGCTTTATGGCGGCGCGAACCTGCAGATCACGGAGGCGTTTGCCGACCAGGTGCTGGCGGCCTGCGATAGGGGAGACGTGCTGCTGCTGCAAAACGAGATCAACCTTCTGCCCTATATCGTGGAAAAAGGCATACGGGCGGGGAATGGAAATCGCGCTCAATCCCAGCCCCATCAACGATCAGCTCGGGAAGCTGCCGCTGGAAAAGATCCGGTATTTCATTCTGAACGAGATCGAGGGCCGGGAGCTGACCGGAGAGGAGGCGCCGGAGGATATCCTGCGGGAATTCCGCCGCCGCTATCCCGAGGCCGTGGTGGTGCTTACGCTGGGAAAGAGCGGCGCGGTGTACGACGATGGACACACCCGCTGCCGGCATGGCATTTATAAAGTGCCGGTCGTGGATACCACGGCTGCGGGCGACACCTTTACCGGATTTTTTTCCTGACCGCCGCGACGGCGGGGATGGAACCGGAGGAGGCGCTCCGCATCGCGTCGGTCGCGTCCTCCCTCGCGGTATCCCGCCAGGGCGCTGCCCCCTCCATCCCCACGATGGCGGAAGTGCTGGAAGCGGATCTCGCCCCTTGCTAAGGATCCTGCAAAGTTCTTTCAGGTTTGTATATAAAGCTGCCAGAGATTTCTTCACTTGGTGGGGAATCTCTGGCTTTTTTATTAGATGGCTAATCAATAAATGTGAAAGCTTTGTTAAATAAGCCCTGGACATCTTGATTATCTGGAGCATTTTGCATAAAAATATCGGTACATAACCATTAGCCAACTAATGAAATGAGGTGTTGGGTCATGCCGGAGCGGACGGAGCCTAGAGAGGAAGAAACGCTCCAGATGCTGCTCTCCCAGGCGATGCGTCTGTATTTTCTGCGCAATTACGCGATGCTGGAAGACAAAAGCCTCCATCCGGGACAGGTGCCGGTCCTTTTGGAGCTCAGCCAGAGCGGGGGACTCAGCCAGATCGAGCTGAGCCGCCGCCTCCATGTGCGCCCGCCCACAGTGGCCGTCATGCTGCAGCGCATGGAGAAGGCCGATCTGATCTGCCGGCGCCAGGATGAGAGGGACCAGAGGGTCACACGTGTCTATCTGAGCGAAAAGGGCCGTGAGGTCCACCGCGACGTACAGCGCATGATCGAGACCATCGACCGGGAAAGCCTCAGCGACTTTACCCGGGAGGAAGTGCTCCTGCTCAAGCGCTTTCTGCGGCAAATCAAAAGAAAACCTGACGGCGGTCTGCGACGGCGACGTGATGCCGCCCTGCCGGCCGGCGTGAAAGGAGTGATTCGATGCTCAAATTGGTCAAATACCTGAAGACATCCATCCTGCCCATCCTGCTCATTGTGCTTCTGCTGGTGGTGCAGGCCATGTGCGACCTGTCCCTGCCCGATTATACGGCCAAAATCGTCGACATCGGCATCCAGAAGGGCGGGATCGAGGACGCGGTGCCGACCTATATCCGCCAGAGCGAAATGGAAAAGCTCTTTTTGTTCATCGGCGGGGAGGACCGGCAACGGGTGGAGGCGTCGTATACCCTGCTGGACAAGGACAGCCTTTCCGATACCGTCTACGACAAGCTGCGGCGCCAGATTCCCGCGATCGAAACCCAGCCCATCTATGAGCTCGGCAAGGTCACGGAGGACGAGCGGGAAATCCTCGATGGGATTCACCAACCGCGCCATGGCCATCATGATGCCGTTGATGAACACCATCATGAACGGCCTGATGCTCGCCGTCTACTGGATCGGCGCGTACCTCATCGACGCTGCCGACGCCGTCGACAAGCTCACCACCTTCTCCAACATGGTGGTGTTCTCCAGCTACTCCATCCAGGTCATCATGAGCTTCCTGCTGCTGAGCATGGTGTTCGTGCTCTGGCCGCGAGCCGACGTGTCCGCGCAGCGCGTGCTCGAAGTCATCGACACCGAGCCGATGGTCGCCGACGGCACGCAGGACGCGGGCAAGCCGGGCGAGGAAGGCGAAATCGAATTCCGCAATGTGAGCTTCGCCTACCCCGACTCGCGTCACGCCATGCTCGAAGGCGTCAATTTCAAGGCGAAGAAGGGTCAGACGGTGGCGTTCATCGGCTCGACCGGCTCCGGCAAATCGTCCCTCATCAACCTCGTGCCGCGTTTCTACGACGCCACGCAAGGCGAGGTGCTCGTCGACGGCGTCAACGTGCGCGACTACAAGCTGAAGGCGTTGCGCGACAAGATCGGCTACGTGCCGCAGCAGTCGTTCCTGTTCAAGGGAACGATCGCCAGCAACGTCGCGTACGGAGATACGGACCGCGACGACGACACCGTGCGCCGCGCATGCGACGTCGCGCAGGCGACGGAATTCATCGACAAAAAGCAGAAGAAGTACGATTCTGGCATTTCGCAGGGCGGTTCCAACGTTTCGGGCGGGCAGAAGCAGCGTCTGTCGATCGCACGCGCCGTCTACCGTCATCCGGAAATCCTGATCTTCGACGATTCCTTCTCCGCGCTCGACTTCAAAACCGACCGTGCCGTACGTGACGCGCTCGAAAAGGAAGCGAAGGATTCCACGAAACTCATCGTCGCGCAGCGCATCGGCACCATCATGAATGCCGACCGCATCATCGTGCTCGACGACGGCAAAGTGGTCGGCCAGGGCACGCACGAG